>WBZO01000310.1_pt1 | contig 112931 bp, 84 predicted proteins | sample 5204261 | NCBI WGS metagenome assembly WBZO01 (sample SAMN12412400, study PRJNA552823) | activated sludge metagenome | isolation source: activated sludge from anammox sidestream of wastewater treatment plant... | place: USA: North Carolina | collected 2017-09 | reverse complement strand
TTGACGCGCGTGTTCACTTGAATGACTTGCAACCCGCGTGCAGAGGGATATTTTGAAAGGTTATAAGTCCCCGCGGCCAGGGTTTCAGAATATGCTCCACCAGCGACCATCACGGCAACCCATCCCTCCATCACTTCATACATCTTGCCGAAAAAAGGTATCGGCAATCCTTTTTCCAGCACGAGCGGCGGGCGAACGATTTCCGAGTCGTTGATGAGATGGCGATTGTTAGACATGACAACCTCACAATAGATTCATCGTCGCGTAAATACAGCGCCAACTGATTGCAGTACAACGATACAGAGAAAACAAACCATGCTTACGGCAATCAAGCCCAATGGAATGCCCGTAGCCCAAAACGCATAATTTGCTTTCTTGCGATATTCAGTATCCCCGCTCACCTGCGGAATTCTTTTCACTCTCCACGCGTTGTAAAAGCTAAAGCCCCAGAGCGGTACACCTACAACATAGAGCCAGCAAAGCAGCCACCCCCAGATTGCAGATTTGACCGCGCGCTCGGAGTGTTTCTTGACAGGTCCTAAAATCGCTTCGCGTTCCGCCTCTTGTCGGCGCAGCTCTGTCTCTCGTTGTTGTTCCAACGCACGCTGCTTGGCAAGTTCCTCTTCCCGCTGTTGCTTGTCACGCGCGGCTTGCGCCACGTTGACGCCGCACTCGGGACAGAACTCAGAAGCTGCTTGAATCAGTTTTCCGCAATTCGGGCAATCGCGCCCAAGCGCCGCGCCGCACTTGATGCAAAAGCGTTTGCCAATTGCATTCGTGGTTTGACAGTTCGGACAAATCCACGCATCGGTTCGGGTTGTGAGTCGGCTTGCTGGCGCAGGGGGAGGGTTTTGCAATGACCCGCTATTCTGCAAAATCGCTGTGGGGTCTGCGAGTCCTCCGATCGCTCCATTCAAACCCAAACCCGCATCGTAAAAGGAGCGCTTGTTCACATCCGTCAATGTGCCGCGAACGATTTCCAATTTCTGCAATTCTTGATTCGCCTGATGGACCACATTCGCGTCGTGATGCGTCACGAGTGCGCGCCACCGGTTATAGCGCGCATCAAGCGCCTGTTCGATTTCGGTAGTGTTGGCGGTGGGTGAAACGCCAAGCATCTCGTAATAGTTCATCTTTGGAATACACTCCCGCTACGTCCCCAGCGCGCGGCGAAGAAATGGCTCTAACAAAGGAATCAGCCCCGCGCCCGCGTAGGCGTACATCAACATTTTCAAAAACTTGCCGATGAAGGTCGCGCCGAGAAAAAGAAAAAAATTCATGCGCGCAATGCCCGCCGCAAGTCCCACCAAATCAAAGAGGGGCAATGGCAAAAATGCAAAAACAAGCACGGTCAGAATTCCATTGCGCGCCATCCATGTTTGTACGCGCTCCCCGAATTCACGCGGCTCAATCAATTGTCGTCCCGAAATGCCGAGCAGGTATCCCAACAATTCCCCAACCGCTGCGCCAATCCCTCCCGCCAACGCGACCCAAAACGGTTCGTATACTGCGCCGAACGCAAACACGATAGCGGAACTTGGCGCGGGCAAGAGAACGGTGGCGTTCGCGGCGGCGCAAGCAATCGCGATTCCCACATAGCCAAATTGCGTCAATGCCAAAAGCGGTTCGCGGAAAATGGTTACGGCAATGATGAGCGCGATCGCTGCAAAAAGGGAAACAAGGTTGCGCCATTGCCAGGTCGTCACGGTGGTAATATGCGTGTGCCTTTCGCGGCGGTGATTTTGTCCATTGGCCCAAAACGAATAAATTCATTACTACTCGACTTTTTGCGCGTCATGCCATTTCTTTTTTACACCGGTTTGTGTTTTGGTCATGCCCACTTGATAACTCACTTCAGTCGTCGCCTCTTTACCGGTCTCGATGTCGAGCGCGGTAATGTTGACGACGCCATTTTTATCGCAAGACATCGTGACGCGGATCTTGCGCCCGGCGGGGCGGTCCGGTGGCAACCCGCCGAGCGTGAATTCGCCAATCGGATTCACCATCGCGATTTCCTGAAACTCTCCCTGATAGACCTTGACGCGAATAGCAGTTTGTCCGGACAGTGAAGTAATAAATTCTTTCGAGGCTTGCGTCGGAATCGGGCTGTTGCGCGGAATGAGAATCGAGTTGATTTTTTCTTGGGTCCCGGGGCGCACCGCTTCGATTCCAAAACTGTGCGAAGTTACATCCGTAATCACCAAGTCACCGGTTTTTTCTTTGACACGCGGCGGCACCGCTTCGGGCTTGAGTTCCGCGAATTTCTTGGCTGCCATGATTGCGGCGCCGAGTCCAACGGCTTCATCGGGATTCACGGAAACGTCGGGCTCTTTGCCAAAGTATTGCTGTAACAGGGTGCGCACGGCGGGCACGCGCGTCGAGCCGCCAATCAAGAGAATGCGGTCAATTTGGGCTGGCTCGCATTTCGCCGCTTTGAGCGCGCTGCGGACAATGGTCAGCGTCGTGTCGAGTTTGGGCTTGATGAGCTCTTGAAATTGCTCGCGATGTACTTCAACACGCGTGGTTTTGCCGTCGCCGCGCAGCATGAGCATCGCTTTGGGACGCGCGGAAAGTTCGCGTTTGGCTTTTTCGGCGGTCGTGCGCAGTTCACCCGCGATGAACGGGTCAAGCGTCGGGTCGCTGCCATGCTCGCGTGTGAAATGGTCTGCCGCATATTTCATCAATGCGTCGTCAAAATCCTTGCCGCCAAGTTGATGGTCGCCGTCGGCTGCAAGGACTTGGATATGTTTACCATCAACACGCATAATGGTCACATCGAGTGTGCCGCCGCCGAGGTCGTACACCAGCGCTGTTTCCGGCTTTTGAATCTTGTCAATGCCAAACGCGATACCTGCAGCAGTCGGTTCATTGAGCAGTTCCAAAACTTGGAAACCTGCCAATTCACCCGCGCTCTTGGTCATACGCCGCCGTGTGTCGTCAAAATAGGCAGGTACGGTGATGACGGCAAACGGCAAGTCGCGCCCCAGCTGCTTCTCGGCATCCTGTTTGAGTTTTTTGAGAATGTGCGCGGAAACATCCACCGGTGTCTGGCGTTCACCTTTATAGGTGTAATACCATGCGCCGTTGCCCATCTGCCGTTTGATGAATGTGACAACGCGTTCCGGGTGCGTCACCATCGCGTCTTTGGCGATTTGCCCGACGACGATGCTGTCCTGGTCGAAAAAGACAGCCGAAGGCGTAAGCCGTTCGCCCTCCGCGTTCGGGACAATATGCGGTTGACCATGTTCGTCAACAATCGCGAGCGTAGAGTAGGTGGTGCCGAGGTCTATGCCAACGGCGGAGAGTTCGCGCAATGCTTGTTCCTGCATTCATAACCTCAGATGTGTTTCGGTTTCCAAACAATTACTCGCTGACGTTACGCACTATTCCTACAAAACCGGACCTTTGACAAGATTTACAAGATTAACAGGATGGACAAAATAATCCTGTTAATTGCGATGTAATCATCGCCTTAATCCTGTCGGAAGGCATTTTTCGCTAGGTGGTTTCCATCCGAAAACCCTCTTGGTCTAGGTTTTTGGTTTGATTCGTCGTTTGCCCTGCGTGAGTTTAGCGGCGATGACAACCAGATTGTTCGTAAGAATGCGACAGCTGACCCAGCGAGCCAAGCCCTCCTCGCCCTGGTTCAAACACCGTTCGAGATGGCGTGCGCGTTTGAGCCCACTGATGCGTCCTTCAATGCCATTGCGAAAGCACAGGGCGGCTTTGAACCATTTTTGCTTTTCGTAACGTTGGCGTCGTTTGGTTTTGGCGCCGGGTTGTGGCAAGGCCACCTGTTTGATGCCCATCTTGCGCGCGACGCGTTCATTTTCAGGCGAATACACGCCGCGATCCGCTGTTGCGATCTCGGGCGGATGGCCAAACAATTTTTAGTGGTGTTTCAAACTAGCGCCCCATTGCTGGTCATCGCGCGGATTGCCTTGCAAAATCCGATACTCACTAATAATCCCGCCGTCCACTTCACTATACCACAGTTTGCGTCCGAACTCGGTTTCGTGTGGGGGGCGCTTGCCTCGTTGAATAATGGCCGTATGGGGCTCGAACAGACTGACAATTTTTTGCGACGCGGGCACTTGCTTTTTTGCAAACACGCGCTGGGTGGTTTGGTCAAGCACTTGCCGCATCAGCGGCAGATAGTGTTTGAAGGTCGCGACTAACGCCTGCGCTTGGTGTCCGTTGTGTTTTTGTAATAGCGTCATAACCTGTTCGACTTGCGTGAACGTTTGCTGCGTGACCTTGACTAACTGGCGATAGGGGCGCAAGCCGACATTTACAGTTTGTTTTTGTCCTTTTTGGCGGCGCGTGGCTTGGGCAATTTTCCGTGCTAACTTACGGGCACACCGACTCCGATTCCGAAATGTTTTTTTCGAAGGCCCCCTGCGGGCCAAGGAGCAGGCGTGCGTGTGTGAGTAAGCGTCCGAGCACGCGCACACTATCGCTCAACAGATGACTATCGGTGGGATAATGAATGTTGGTTTCAATCACCGTCCCATCGGTCCGCAATTTCTTGCCCTGCGTCACGCCGGAACACGCCGCCAAATGGACGATGCGCCGATGGAGGCACTGCAAAGTGGCAGAGCTAATGAGGGCCTCGCGATCTCGGAGCGTGCTATGGTTCGGCACAGCCTGCGTATAGATGCGACAGAACCAGCGCCACTTCAAACTGCCGTCAATCTCCGCATGCGTCGTAGCATAACTCCAGTCCATGAGCGCACGGGCGACCGCACAGCGCAGCGTGACGGCCACCGGCGTCGCTGGGCGTCCATTCCATGCGGCTTGAGGTGCCGATTGCACCAAGTCATTGCTCACCGCCAACACCAATTTGGGGTTATCCAGCAGGCGATCCATTTCAAGTAATTTATGCTCAATCTCAAGGCGAAACGACGCACGGGCTAGGGTGTGCGTCACGTTTTTGGATAGCCGCGCCAGGTGTAGGGGCGCACCCTTGTGGTCGCCCATCCACAGGGCAAGGACAAGCCGTTGCCCCTACGATTTCGCCCCCCACCCAAAATTGTGACGCACACCCCACGGACTAGGGTGTGCGTCATGTTTTTGGGCGGACGGAAAGAAGCGATTAGAAATCGCGCCAACAAGGACACGAAACGTGCCTTCGCACGTTGGGAATCGCGTCTATCCGTAAACTTTACGCACACCCCACGGGCTAAAAAGGTTTCATCATGCGGATATGCTACAATTAGCATAGGGCCTCCTGAGCCTGTTTTCAAGGGTTGACTGAATCTTAACAATTTAACGATAACATGAGGGTCATTTGTGGTGTTGGAAAGCGCAGCCGTTCTAACACATCGGTTTGCATGCTGGTTAGTGCAGGATAGGTCCATAAGCAACTGCCATCAGCGAATTGCAGCAAGACGACCATATATAGTTCTTCAGGTTAGGTTTTGGACTGTCATGCCGTGAACTCGCGCGGCATTCCGGTCTCATCGCAATAAAATCTGAAGAGCGTCAATACATCGCTTGCCGATTGGGTGAATTTAGCTAACGCCTGTTCGACTGATTCAATCAACTGTACAAATTCTGCAAAATACTGATTGTGTGTGGCGAGCCGTTTGGTTTTGCGCCATAGGTATTCAATCGGGTTGTAGTCTGGAGAATACGAGGGCAACTGAAAAACAGTGAGTCGGGCTTGCTGTGTGGTAAAGAAGGATTGGGTAGCTTTGGCTGTGTGATAACGCGCCCCATCTTGAATCAGAAACACATGCTCCTGCGTTTGCGCCAAGACGCTGCGGAGAAACGTTTGATACGTCTCGGCATTGAACTTACCCTCGATGCCCTGATAAAACAAGCGTCCTGAAAAGAACTCGATCAGTCCAAAGACTTTGTAGCCCTTGCGTTTCCCGCTGGTTTTGATCGGCGGCGTTTGTCCGATCCGCGCCCAGGTGTAACTCAAACTACCCCATTGTGGAAAACTGACTTCATCGCCGAACAAGATTAATGCGCCACGCGCTTGTGCGGCCCGTAAAATTGCAGGCCATTCTTGGCTGCGCCAGCACCGTCGCCGTTCTTCGTCCAGATGATCCGAAACAAAGCGTGCTTTTTGAAACGAGTACCCCAAATTGTGCAAGAGTTCGCAGACATAGTTGCGATTATAAAGGACGCCAAATTGGCGCCGGAACAATTCTTGAATCAGCAACGCACTCCAGAACGCTGAATCAAAGCCTGCGGCGTGGGGTCCCGCATCCAGCCACGCACATAACTGTTTTTTCTGTGTCGCCGTCAGGCGCGCGGGACGCCCGCCATGATAATGATAGACCAAACTATCGAGCTCGTTCGACACAAAATCGGACAACCATGTATAGAACGTCGAACGCGCGATACCCCATTTCGCCAAAATCGCGGTCAGGGACAGATTGTCGGTCCCAAATTCCAGTAAGCAACTTATGCGACGAAGGACGCGTAGGTCGCCGATGGCGTAGGCTTGGTGCAAGTGCTGTTGCAAGGTGTTGACAGTTACGCGACTGAAATGTATTCTAGCATTCACGGATGTATCCTCCACGAGTTTTGCTTGGTTGTAAGACCGTGACAGGATACACCCGTTTCCTTATTTCGGCTGCTTCACTTTGTCCATTTCGTTTTCTGAAGATCTATAGCTCCCAAAAAGTTCGAGTAGTGCGCGCCCTGTGAGGTAACGTTGCGCCTGCCGCACCAAATGTTCGAGCAGGCAATAGACCAACAACGCCAGCATGATAATCAAGACCAAACTCACCAAGCGCTCGTCTTTGTGCAACCACAAGGGATGAATCTGGAGCGGATCTTTCACAATCGCAAAGCGTTTCTCGGACAAATCCTGCTGTTTGAAGTGCTGTAAGACTAAGGGGGCCGCTCGCAACTCCGCCGCAGGCACCGCGTCGAGAACGGCTTGCAACGCAGCGTCGGCGATGAGGGGGCTGATAAAAAATTGCTGTTGCTGGTCATACCAAAGCAGGGTTTCGACGGTCGCCATGCCCCGATCATGCACGACGGTGATGTCCGTCCCTTGCCTCTGGCAACAAGGTGCGCACCGCCGTCAGATTTTTGCGTGGCGTGGTCACATCCGCCGTATTACCGACCAACACGCGAAAGGCGAGGGGCACCCCGTCGCCGGTCACGTTCACGCCGAGATTGAGTTGCTTGCTATCGGAGCGTTGATCGCGGCTGTAGCCAAACTTGACCATTTCGCTCTCTGTGTAGAGACCTTCAAAATACGTCGACGTGATGTCGTAGTGCAACCACGCGAGCGGCAAGTGATACTGTTGGATGGCTTGCTGAATGACGGTTTGCCACACGGCTTGATGCTTGGGGAAGAGGGCATCCAGTGTTTCGCCCAAGCGTGTATTATGGGCTTGCTCCGCTGCCACCTGTAACGCCGCGCTCAATGCGGTGTGTTCTAACCAGTCGCCAATCTTGTAGAGCGGGCGCGGGGCTTGGAGCCGATTGCAGACCAACAGTTGGGTGATGTGCCCATGGGTGACGATATGGTCACTGGGACATTGTTCATTCACCGCCGCCACCACGCCCAGTTCGCGCAAGAGGGGCAAGGTGAGCAATGCCGCCCCAGGATTACGTGCGACTTGGGATTGAAACGAACGCGCAAAGAGTTCTGCTTGGCTTGAGTTCACCGCACACCTCGCTGGGTAAAGATGTGCTGAACACTACGCAAATGCTATCTGTTTGTTAATGTGCAATTAGATTTTACCAACCCTTGAAAACAGGCTGAGTCATCTAAACCTGCGTATGCGCTTGCGTTCCAATTCCCGTCACTTGAAATGACGACCGGTCCTTTTTGAGGATAGTAACTCGTCACACCTTCTGGGACGACGAGCAACCACAGCTCTTTTCCACTCGGGATTTGACAGCTCGTCCCTTGAACAGTCACCAAGTGAGGTATTTTGTCTCCATCTGCTGGTGAGGTGATGTTGACTTGAGTTGATGACAACGGCGGACAAGGTGAAACAAGGATTGGACTCAACAAAAAGTGTCCCAAGAGTACGCCGACAACTCCGCCAACTCCCGCTTGCAGAAATGTCGACCATGGTCCTTTGGCGCTGCCGTGACTGTTCAAAAGTTGGTGAAATTGAAATTTGTGGGAGAGATCGCATTGATTCTGTAAATAATTTCAAGCGATGTGGGGCGCCCAAGTCAACTTGACCGAAAAACATTTGGATTGGTGGGGAACTTGAAAATCGTCACCAATCTTTGAACAGTCACGCGCTGCCCCCTGTTGGAGTACCTCCTCTTGTCTTGATCGTCGGAATAATCACTTGGAGCATCAGAGAAGAAATAACCGCGCCACAAAGTCCGGTGATAGCGGCTACAATAATTTGTGTATCCATCTCAGGTTCTCGTGATTCTGTATTTTGCGTCCAAGAAATTTTGTGGCTCACTCGTCAGTCGCAACATTCTGGCGTCGGAGTGGGCGGACCGGATTGACAAATGGTCGAAAGAGTACTCTGATTGTCAACAAGACAAAAATTTATGGGTTCGAGGGGACGATTCGCGATTACTCTGACAACTCCGTTCGGCGCTCCATCATGTTTTTTGAGTTTGGCATTCCAAGCGTGACTCCCGATTGGAAGGTCAACGCAAGTCTGTCCGCCGCGCTCGGGTGGCGGAACAGGATGGGCCTTCCCCAGAATCGAGAATTCAACCGGTTCGGTTCCGCCAACATAGTTGATGATCTGCAATCCGACACGGTCTTGACTGGGCTTACCCGCGCAATTTCGCGCGACAAAAAGAGTCGGCGTCAATGATTGCGGTGTATCTTGCGCGCTCACAGGTAGAGATGTGGATGTTCGTGGTGTGTATGTCGAGCGCGGAGGTGATGTCGGAGTGCGCGAATGAAATAGAAAGGGTGTTGGTGGCTGGGTAATGACGGTTGTTGGCAATGGAATCGTACTCGGCGCGACGGTGTCTGCAGGTGTCGCCGTCTCGACGACCAGCGTTTCGTAACCAGAACACCCCGCCAACACGCAAATTAAACTGATTAGAAGCAGCCGCAGGTTCATGCTCAACATACTATCCAGCCCCTCACCCCCTGCCCCTCTCCCAAAGGGCGAGGGGAGATAAAGATATCCAATGCGCTCGAGGGCGATACCGCCGTCTCTTCCAAAGATGGGGGCGCACCCTTGTGGTCGCCCCAAAGCGGGCAGGCACAAGGCACGGCCCCTACAAAAACCGAATCTGACATTGCCAAAATCGTTAGCCGGGAAATTCGTTGGGCATAACCCACCCTTCAACAATAATCGTCAACAGCCCTCCGCCATCCCACTGCACCTCCTTTATTTTGGCTGGCACCGCAGCACCCCCGCTGGATGTGACGCCAATGCGATTCTCTCGCCCGGCGGGCCAGTACAAAGGCGCGCCCCTACGGATTGTCAAATCCTGGCGGTCAGAACTGTTGATAATCGCTCTGATTTCAATATAGATCCTGCCGGTGGTTGGATCCTGCTTGCTGCGTTCCAGACTGAACACGATTCTTTTTCCGCGTTCCAGGACAGCAGAGATGCCTTGCTCCTCGCTCGGGCCTGAATAAAGCGTAAAGTCATTGGCTAATTCAATTTCTTGAAATAGACTCGTCGTGGGCGACGGCAAGCGCGTGACGACTGGTGTGTTGGTAATCGTCCGCGTCGGGGTTCTCGTTCTGGTTCGCGTCGCACTTGGGCGCGGCGTCGAGGTAGAACGGCGCGTGCTAGTTGCAGTGGGATTTGGGAGCTGATTCGTCGCGTTGGCAGCCACGGGAATAATCAGCACCTGTCCCGAATAAATTTGGTCGGGATTCGTGATGCCATTCGCCTGAGCGATTTCCTCAACGGTCAGTCCAAAGTCAACCGCGATGCTAAAGAGCGTATCACCCGGCTGCACGGTATACGTTGTGGGCGTAGGCGATACTTTGAGACGCGTGGGAACGTTCGTGATTGCGGAGACCGCGAGCGGCGTCGTGAACGCCACGCCTGTCACCTCCGGCGTGCCTAATACAATCGTTTCCACCTCGATTGGCTCTTGGGAGATGGCGCACGCAGAAAGCAGACTAATTCCCAAGAAGATCAAAATGAGCTGTGTTCGCATGGGCATATGTCCTCAAGACCTGCATCCACTTTCAACACTCAATTGGGTAAATCCAATTTAGCAATCCAACCTTCAACAACTATGCGAGAGTCTGCGTCGTCAATTTCAATTTGCTGAATCACGAGTTCACTTGTTCCACCTCCACTGGGTACGTTTCCGACTTCCGCCCCACTAGGCCAATAGAGAGTAGCCCCTTTCGGAACTCTACTTCGATCTACAATCACATCCCGTTTTACATAGAGTTTGATTCTCACCTTTACTCGCATACTATTCGGATCTTTTTCGAGATTCATAATGCTGATTGTCTTTGCCTTTAGGAATTTTGCCCATGCTGTTGCGCCTAGTGCAGAATCGGAAAACACAGTAACTTCTCTGTCAGAAGGTAATGTTATGTCACCAAACTTGGGCTCCACAGTTGGCGGCACACCGGTTGGAGCAGTTTTTGTCGTCGTAGGTGCTGGTTTGGTAGGCGGTGGTGGTTGTTTGACATTCTTGAACACGGCACCTTCGAATATAGGATCCGCTACTCGCACGGAGGATTCGATGACTCCATCCTTGTGGATCCATGTCCCAACCCCGAAAGGCGTGATTTCTTTTGTGACATAGCCCTCAAGTGGCTTTTGCTCGAGCTTATAAAACGCCTCTTTCAGCACCCCGTCCCATTCAATCTTGAACGCTCCGCTTTCGTCGGTTTGGACGGGCTCTCCAAACGGTTTCCAATCTTCTTTTTCTTCCGCCTTCCACGACAATGAAACGGTTGTTTTCAAGCCATTATCTTGTTCATCAATAACCTTGCCCGAAAAAGTGCGGCGGATTTCGAGATAAAAGATGTTGCCGCCAATCTCTCGACTCGCATCGGTCAGTTCAGGACTAATCAGCTGATTGTCCTCGCCTCTGTCCCAACCTTGGACATGCTCGGTGTTTGCAATCACATTCCACAAATCTCCGGGGTCGGCTTGAATGCAAACACGAAGAGGGGATGGCAAATCCGCTTGCAATTTGAAATTTCCAGTCGCGTCTGATGTGGCTAGATTCAGGTCTGGCTCCAGGCATTGTTGCCCGTCAAACTGTTTGAGATGCACAGTAATATTCTCAATACCTTCTTGTGAGTCCTTTTTAAAGACATGTCCTGTAAAGACCCAGTTGGCGATGGGGGGAGTAGTGGGAGATGGAGGTACCGTGGGCTCGGTTGGCGCGATGGTTGGCGGCACGGGAGTTGGCGGAGGTGACGAGGTAGGCGGAATGGGAGTTGATGCTTGGTTGTGAACAATAGTCGCAAGTTCAGACACTTGCATATTCAATTTATCAAGTTCGTTGAAAATGCGGACGTTTGCCCTTTGATAACCCGTGAGGATAATGCCCATTGTCACAATACTCACCAATACCAAGAGCAACGCAATAATGGCGACCATGAGCGCCCGATTGTTTTGAAGAAATCCTTTGATGCCTTGCGCTCGGATTGTGTCAATCGCTTCGGCTTGACCGCCTCCATCAAGCGCCGCTAATTCTTGCTGCACGCGCGACGGGTCTGTCCCGCCTTCCGCGTGGAGCTGATTCATCAGATTCCAGAATTTATCGCCGTCAAATTTCCCCGGCTTGCTCGCCAAGAGCGATTTTAGTTCTTGCAAGATATTTTGACGTGGTTCAGTAGTCACACGAACCTCCCAATGATTACGCGTTTTGACTTGGAGAAAAGGCGCATCATGGATACATGTTACTTGGAAATACTTGACTGGTTACGAACATGTAAATCAAGTGTCAATGCGCTCAGCAAAATGACATTCGCATCCGCATCAGTCCAGGGAGGTCTGGCGGGTGGTTTAGGGAAAAATAATCCAGTTACTTTACTGACATTGTCATACAAATTCTTCCAATATGCTGTTGGCAACGGCGCGTCCTGCGGCACGGTGTTGAGCAAGACGATTGTTCGCTTTACTTGCTCGCCGAGCATTTGTTTCTTGCGTTTGTCGGGAACAAACGCCTTCCAATCGTCCGCGCACCGCGCGAGTTCGCCGCAGGCATTTTGAATAGCGCGCATGGTCGTTAGTCTGGCTTGGTCGGATTGAAGATACAGCCCTCGGGTCGCGTTTTGCTCCATGTCCGCGAGTTTTTCGTTTGCCTGTTCTCGGTTGGCGGGAACAGCTATGAGACTTTGCCATTCCTGTGCGTCTTTTTGCCACTGTTCTTGCTTTGTTTTTTGCTCTCGAGTCCACGTTTCCTTTTGCTTGTTCCACTCGGTCACATCAGCGTCCTGCTGCCTCTCTACGTCATCTACTCGTTGTTCAATTAGGCCGTCTTGCCGGGCTTGAATCGCGCTGGTGATTTCGGCAATAGCTTGGTCGAGATTCCCCGCTTGATAGAATTCTTGCGCGCGTTGATATGCCGCGCTTGCCTGTTGGGTTTTGTTTTCGACAAACCACACGCGGTGCATCTTGCGCCATTCATCGAGTGTTTCATCTTGGCGCGTCGTCCCTCGTTCCCTCATTTCGATAGCGGTGCCAATCGCTTGAATCGCTTGTTCCAGCTCCTGTTTGTCGTAAAACAGTTTCGCCAGTGCAAACTGTTCCAGACTCGCCATGCGGTCTTGGCGCGATTGCTCCCATGCGCTCTTGAGTCCATCGTTCTTGATTTCGACCGCCGGCCATAAACGCGTCGCTTGCTCGAGTTCGTGAAACGCCGCGTCCTTATCTTGATTTTTCCATTTGGCTTCCGCGGTTTGTATGTGCGCGTCGGCTGCTCGCTGCAACAATTTTTCGAAATTGTCCGGTCGCCATTCCTCCGGCAATTTTGCGCGCAGTTCGGTCAGGCGCTTCAAGTTGGGTTTGGCGTTCTCGTCGCCACGATTAGATGTTTGGACTAGTCGTTCTTCGGCGAGCAAAAGATATTTGGCTGCCAACTCATAGTCGGGCTTGGCCGTCCCTACGGAAGGTGTTTGTATTGGCGAGGGATTGACGCCGTAAAATGAACTCGGACTGGAGAAAGAGTCTCGGCTGCCCAATGGCGCGATTGAGGGAGGGTTTGGTTTAGGCTCCAAGCTTTTTGCTGCCTGCTCCAGCCAAAAGCTCGCGGTTTCAACCTGTTTCTTGTAAGCGTTAGTTACTTTGTTCTGCAAGTCGTTGGCGCGGTTCACGAATTCCCTGTTATTGCTCTTGTTGGCAATGTCGAGCGCGTCGTTTAATAGCTTTTTGGCTTGGTCCGGATTTCCCAGACTCAGTTCACGCTTTATCTTGGCTTCGATTTGCGTGAACTCTGCGTCCCACTTGCTCTTGAGTTGTTTCCGCAGAGTTTCGATGCGCTCGGACAGAGACGGCGGAATATCTTGGCCCGGGGTTTGGGAAAGTTGGTCAAGCTCGTTTTGGATATTGTCAAGGGTATCAATCCCGTTTGCTCTCTGCGTCTTGCGCTTGAGCTCGTTCAGCTTGTTCTCCAATTCACTCCAACGCTGCAATCTCTCTGTCCAAACGTCCAACGAGGTGTCATCTAGCATCACTTCTTGTTTTTTTGCTTGCGCCACGAGTTCTTTTGCTCTTGAGAAATCGCTTTTTATTGCACCCGCAAACTCTGCCGCCAAACGTTGTTGTTCAGAGATGCGTGCATCTAGCGCCTGGATGCGAGTACCCAAGTCGCCCAGTCCTTTGGGGTATTCGAGATTTGATTTACCAACGAGTTCTCTCTTGCTGACGTCGAACGCATACGAATGCAGTGCTTCTAGTTTTGTCCTGGCATCCATCAGATTCTTGTGTGTGGCGACGCCGACAACCAACTTGTTGGCTGCTTCGAGCTCTTGCTCCGCGCGGACAAGGCGCGTTTGCCACTCACCACGCACTTGCGCGCCATAGGCGTCGTCCGGAAACGCGGCTAATAAATCCATCAGGCGGGTCAATTCGAGTATCGCGGCTGCTTTGTCCAATGCTTTTTCTTGCATCTCTACACTCCTCACGGTTGCCAGCATTTGTCTTGCCTTCAGATGGCGCGCCCTTGCGGCGAATTGAGCGGCGGAACCATTTTGCGCGCGCAGCAGATATCCGCGCCTGATTCTGGCGCATTTTTCTGCGTCTTGCAGGTCCCCTGTTGTTTCGGGAATCATGGCACGTTCTTGAAAAGAAAATTGTGCGGACAGATTTTTGACCTGCTCGAGCGCTCGTTCCGGATCCTCAGCAGAGAATTCAAGTAGGTTCTGATAGGGGATTTCTTGCCAATTCGTTTTCGCCTCGGCATAAAACTCGCGCGCCGCGTCGAATTCTCCATTCGCAAGGGCGCGCCGCCCTTGCCGCAAGTTAAAGTACAAGTTCGCCTCGGCATACAGAGGGCGCATGGCTTGCGCGAGAACCTTTCCTTCCGTATCTAGCTTGGTTGCCGCGCCCAGAATCTCGCGCACGTTCTCGATTTTGGATTCGTCGTCCATGTCCGCCAGTGCGCGCGTCACCAAGATGGTGCCGCGCCGACGTTCTTCTTCGGATTTGGGAAAAGGACGCGGGTCGCCTTGCATTTCGTTGACCACGTGCTGCCACAGCTGCTTGTGCGGATACTCGGTGAGCGCGTTCAGACAGCCATGCGCCATCAAACGATAGCGGCTCAATTGGAACGCGATGGTCGGGTCGGCATCCACCGCAGCTTGGTCATCCGCTGAACTCGCGCCGAGCATTTCCAGCGCTTCTTGATAGCGTCCCGTTTCAATCGCCAGGCGCGCGTCCTGGGCTAGTTTCTCCCAACGTCCTTTGAACTGGGCATAGAGCTCGCCATAGTGCTCTTCCAAACCTTCTATGATGGTACCGTCCGCCAACGCGCGGCGTCGCGCCAAATCGAGGTCGAATAACGCATCCATATCCGATTTCCGACGCGTTTGGGCGAGGGCGGTTGGTGTCTTTTCCCAGCGTTTGTTTAAAGTGTCCAACGCCTTCCAGACCTGGGTCGCCGTCGCGTAACGCGCGCGCGGTTTGGGATGGACTAAACGCAAGAGAATATAGCGCGCGCCTTCGCTCAGCGCATCCCAATCCGTCTTGGCTTGTCCCGATAGACGCGTGACTACGTACTTGACATTCTTTTTTTCCGCCGTTTGGAGTTGGATGCCGAATAGAAACGCAAAGGACAGACAGCCGAAATAAAAGGCATCGAATTTTTGATCGCGCAGCGCCGTGTTGTTGGCAAATGGCTGAACATATTTGATGGCTGAATCGAGCCAAGCGCGTTCGCGTTCGAACATGTTCATCGCACGTACGGTTTCGGTTGGGACCAAATCGTCAAGTAAAGTGTGTCCGTCCTGTTCGTGCGGCTGACGGACGGCGCGCAAGCGGCGGCGCAAGAGCAGCTGGCGCGTCCTTTCGCGCAAACCATTCTCGCTTGGGTCAGCAAGTAATCCCGCGCGCAGTCCCAAACGGACAAATTCTTCTTCTTCCGAGTCCACGGCGATTTCGAGCCGCGCTTTCGCTTGCGCGGCGAGTTGGCACGGTGTTTCGACACGATAAGCCAACTCTTGGCATTGTTTGGCAAGTTCATACGGGTTCGCGACTTGAAAGCGCAGCAAGTCGCGATAGGGGATTTGATGCCACGCTTTCAACGCATCCCGATACAGTTCGGCAGCTTTACTATACTGTTCCTGTTCCTGCGCGCGCGCGGCTTGGCGCATCTCGAGATGAAATTCGATTTCCGCGCGCAGCGGGTCAAGTTTTTCCGGTGCGCTTTTTCCGATTACCTTTTCGAGATGGCTAGATTCCAGCGCTTTCTTGGCGCGCTCGAGCAGCTTTTCATCCGTCGCGTTTTCTAACGCGGCGATGATGGTCGAATACACACTCGCGCGATCTTTGTCTCTAACCATAACCCAAACATCCCATATTCTTATCCATCTGCATCCTCAGCTGCTTGGCGCGCCTCCAGCATGATGCTATAACGTTTCAACCGCAGCGCCATTACCGGGTCGCTTGCCGCGAGCGCGGTTTCGTCTTGCAAGAATAGAGCGAGCGCATCAGGTTCTATTTTCGAATCGCCGCCTGTCAAGGCATCTCGCACTGTGTCCGCCAACTTGTCCCATTGTCCTTTTACCAGTTCGTGCAATCTGGCATACAGGTCATCAACCTGCTCGCTCAACGGATCGCCAAGCAGCTCGTGCCGCCGCTTTGCCAAGTCCACCGCGTAAAAATCGCCCGCGCCCGGATTGCTCGCGTTTCGCGCGGCGCGCACAAGTTCGTCGGGCGTTTTTTGCCACCTTTCCCAATGCTCCTGAAACGCTTGCTTGAGTAGCTCTGCGCCGGGATAACGCAGCTTGAGGTTTGGATGCAGCGTCGTCTCGATAACGTGCCGCATACCTTCGCTGAGTTGTTCCCATTTCTCTAGCGCCGCGCCCGATGGACGGGTTATTACCAGCGTTGTTTCATCCGATTTGATAACTTGCGGCTCGGTTTCAAGCAGCAGTTGATACCACAGCAGCCCAAAGCGAAAGAGGTCGAATTGGAGGGTTTGTGTCGTAGATTGCGCGGTGACATTCCAATCCAAGACGCGCAATTGTTGCCCTTCGTTTGCTGCGCCATGCCAGTGAATGTCTTTGAGCTTGCGGTCGGCGCAGGTTGTGCCCGTGTTGTGTAGGAGGGTCAACATGCGAGCGTACTCTACTCCTGCTTGCGCTGTCAGCCGTTCGCGCGCGAGCATATTGGGTTCGCGCCATACACAATCCGCCAAACTCGGGGCAGTAATCAACTCCAAGCCCAACAAGAGCCATTTTCCGCCTTGCGCGTAATAATCGTTTTTGAAAAAGATCACGCGCGGGAAATATCGAGTCCTGTTGCGTTCCGCCTGCGCCAAGCGCGCCAACAAATCCGCTTCACTTTTGAAGCTTGCGGTCAAACGCGGGTCGAGCGCGGGGCGCGCGATTTTGACGGCGATTTGCTCTGTGTCGTCCGCCTCATTCACCGCCAAATAGACCTGTGAGGTCAAGCCGCCGCCGAGGCGCGTTTGCAAGCGATAGCTCCGGTGCGCGTCCGGTTGAATCAGCCGTCCTTCGCCCAGCTCGTTCGAGTCCATGCTCTAGAATCCTCACTGCTGCGTTTGGTTGTAGCGCCAACGCAAATAGTCCCACACTGCCAGCCGCGTGAATGACACGAAATCGCGCGCGCCGATGCGCGTATCGTCACGCAGTTCGTCAGGACCTGACTTGACATAGTTTTGCAGCGTCTCGATTTGCTTGTCGCCAATCTGCTGCAGTTCGTTGGCGAGTTTGGCAGCAAGCTCTTCCGGGTTATATTCGCGCTGTTCCAAATCGCGTTCGGGATTTTCCAGCACAAAGCCCTGCATCGCGATAATGTACAGCGGAATCTGCTCGCCGGGCGCTTCGCGCCGCGTCAACCAGACCTGCAAACCGCTTTGCGGCAGGCGCAATTGATAGCGGCTGCCAGCCGGGTCGTATTGACGACGCACCCAGCCCAGCGCAAAAGCCAACGCGAATTGATGCGCGCGGTCCAAATTGTCCAGCGCTGCGACGAACTGCGGATGGAACAGACGCGGCGGCTCGTTCAATTCGCCCAACCGCCGCTCGAACCGCAGCGCATTCTGTTCAGCGGTAAAGACCTGAACGATTTCGGGATTCGTGACCGACGAGCTAGCAAGACCATTCGCCAGTTTGTATTCCGCTTCGAGCCGTTTGTAACATTCGAGGACCGACAGCGGCACCACATCCACCGAAGTCAGCAGGGTCGCGCTATAAGGGTCGCTCGCTTCGAGAGTTTGCACGCGGGAACTGCCCGTCGCGCCGCGCGTATACGCTTGGATGAATGGCGTCGTTTGTTGAATCGTCTGATTTGCCCACATGAAACGTTCGAGCTGCATCGCGGTCGAATGTCCCACGCGGAAATCGAGCGGTGGGTCGGTCCAGCCGCGCAATTCTTGGGCGCGTGTTGCCAGGACCGTATCGCGCCAATCACCGGTATCGGGGTCGTCCAAGAAAGCGTCAAAGCGTTCGCGCCATACATCCTGTCCGGCGATTTCGCCAAGCGTGAGCAGGGTTTCGACGAACGTCTGTTGTTTCTCGCGTTCCAAGGCGAGCGGGAGCGTTTGCCCCGCATAGCTCAGAGTCAGTTCGAGCGCGCCGTCCGGTTTTGCGCGCCAATAGAGCCGCTCGAGATTGGGCTGGAGCTGTGGCGCCCAATATTGCAAATAAAGCCGCTCTAATAACGCTTCGTCCATAAAGTATTTGCGCACGACGATTTGCGCCATCTCTTGCCGGCGCTCGGCTTGTGCGTCAAGCTCCTTTTGCAGACCTTGATACACGATGCCCGCGCCGCGCGTCGTTTCGCCGGGTTTGGCGCCGCCGCTTTGTTCCGCATACAACGCGGCGCTTACCTGAACGAGATTCGTGTGGGCTTGGCTGGCGATTTTTCTAAACGCGGCTACAAGTTCCGCCATCGCGCGCGCGCCTTGTCCCGCCGCGCCGGGCCACTGGAGCCGTCCAAATTCTGATTCTGCGCGCGTAAGCATCGCCTCGAGCTCGCGCAAAAAGACCTGTACATATCCAATCTTGCCGGTGCGCGCTATCACAATATCCTGCTGCTCTTGACCGTTCAGCAAGCGGAGCAGTTCTTGATTCAATGCCGCCTGGAACGCGACTTTTTCCTTTTCGACATTGTGCATTCCAATGGATTCGAGCGCGGGACGCAGCACTTCCGACATTCCTTTTTGGTCAACACGCCAGATGACGCGTGCGGCATCACCGACGCGCAACATAAACTCGGCGGCAGCGGCGGCGGGCGAGGAGTCGACAGCTTCCTGATTTTGTTCGGGACTGAGCGTAATGGGACCTCGCGTGTGTTCACTGCCCGTCAAGAACCAATGCACCAAGTCGCGCGCAAAGCGCACGCGCAGCGTATTGACAATATCCAGCAGCGGCAGCCGATAGGTGTATGCGCCGTAACTACTCACAACGGGTTCGCCGCGATGGAGCTGCTCGGCAGAAGCCGTCGCGCGGGTGTTGCTACGATAGCTCACGAGGTCATTCACCCGATTGTGCCCTTCGGGGTCGAGCCGGTCCAGTAGCATCGTAATCACGTCCGCTATCATCGGGAACATGCCGACTTGCGGCGTCCAACGCGTCAGGGCGTTATGCGCGCGTTCGCCGTCAAATAGATAACAGTCGTCAAACAAGCTCTCGGTGACATAGCCATTGAGGATCGCGTCCGTCGAACGCTGGCGATAAACCATCGGATACGGGATGCCTTTGGCGAGCAAAAAGCGTCCCAATTCGCGCAGCGCGCCCATGGCATTCAACTTTAATTTCTGGTCGCGCGTCTGGACGGCAAACGCATTGTCAGTGACGAGGAACGCTGCCAGCGGAATTCCTTCCTTGGTGACAGCGCGGCTGGCAAGGCGCAACAGATACGCCAGGTCGAACAATTCGCCGCTGCCCGTGCCACCTGCCAATGAGCCAACAATGAAAATTTGTGTCTGGTTCTCTTGATAGATTTCGCGTAGCGGTTGTACGATCTGCCGCCACAACAGTGAATCCGATGGACCCTTTTGGACGTCGCGGAAGGCCATCGCGCGCCCGATTGGGCGTCGCTGTCCGCTGCCATGCTGTTTGACGTTCATCTCGGCTTCGGTCAAACGCTGGCGATAGTCCTGCACGGGGAACCACTGCGCGAGTTCGGAATCCGCGTTCGGGTCACTTACAAGTTGGCGCAGCGCCTCGCGCAGGTCTTCCGAGAGCGTCAAAACTTGGTCGGCATCGAGCTGGGCGCCCGCAAATTGCACGCTGACAGGTTTGCCCGCGACGATTTCTTCCGGATTTGTGTCAATCGCCAAGAGACGAACTTGGGGCTGCCATTTGCCCGCGCCTGCATCCAACAGATTCTTTTTCAGATGTGTCAAGACCCAGCGTCCCGTTCCGCCTAAACCGATAATCAGCGCGGGTCCGGGGCGCCACACTGGCGGGCGTCTGGCATACGTATCGGTGAAAGTCGGCGGCGGCGCGGTGGGCTTGATCGGTTTGACCGGGGGATAACCTTCACCGACCGGGCGGCGTTGACACCACAACCAGCAGAGAATCATCAACGGGATGAGCGGAATCAAACAGCACAAGATGGTCCACAACGGAAGGACTAATGGCACTGCCGGGATAGGTGACGAGACGCCCGCGCCGCCGGGAACCGCTGTGGGAATCAACGCCACGCGGATTTGACACGTCAACGCGCTCGGCGCTTGACCGTTCACGCTGTCCCATGGTTGGTCCAACTCGTGCTGCCACATCGCATTCATGCCCGGCGAGCCGATGTTGTCGGTGTCCAAGCCATTGTAAATGATGATGCCCTTGCCGTACAGTGCGTAGGCGTGAACGACACCTGTCTGTCCATTCGCATTCAATGCCTCTGCATTGGCGCACCAGCGCAAGTCTTTGGTGACCATCACGTTGGCATCGCCAATTTCGATGCCCTTCATGTTCGCGGGGTCAACATAGCCGGGCGAAGACGGATTTGGACTGACCAATGTGTCATCCGAAAGATAACGGAACTCGCCGCTGGTAGAACCGAGCGCGCCGGGGTTGTTGGTCGTGAACGGATAAGGCAGCCAGTTGTAATCTACCGGCGCGCTGCACTCGTCGGAATCATAAATGATGAGTTTGCGCCCGCTGGCAACCCAATCTTTGATGGTTTGCTGGTCAGACGCGGGCAAACTGCCGATGCTGCAGAATTGCGAGATGACCAACGTATCATACTGATTCAACGTTGCCGAGTCTATTCTGGACGGGTCTATGCGGTCAAACGTAACACCGGAGCGGCGGCTGCTCAGGTCAAACACACTGCCGAGAATCATCGCGGCGACGCGCTCGCTCCCGTTACTACCAATGACGCCACTGGACGACGGGACAGAGGGCGGAGTTCCTGTCACGCCGAGAGTAGGCAATGCTTGCGGCGTTCCATAGGTCAGATTCACAGGCGCAGCTGGACGCGCGGCGAGCGACTGGCATGCCCAAAACGCAAGCTGGTGTCCGATGAGATAAAACAGTCCCATCAACGCGAGCAAGGCAAGCAGACACGGCACCCAACATTTGGGGCCCATGGCGCGTTTGTTTTTCCACCAATCGGGTCCGCCGCGCCAGCGATTGAGGAGCCACCACAATAGAAATGCCAACGGCAAAAGCAACAGCGGCAAGAGCCACCAGCTCCAATCCGGACAGGCAGCAGTAATCTGACCGCCGGGATTGTTAATGACCGGAGTCGGAGCTGGCGCGGGCGCGCAGACGCCAGATATTGTCAAATCCACATTCCAAATGGCAAGAACCGCGCCGTCCGCAATGGCTTGCACTTGAAAACGATTCGCGCCTGCAGTTGCGCCGGAGGGCGGGGCAACCACGACCTGGAAATTTTCCGTCAGACCCGTATCGGGAATGTCGAGACTGCTCAAATTAGGCGGTGTGACTTGAATCCACGATTGATAGCTGGGCGGATCGGTGACGAGTTGTAAATTGCCAATATGCCGTGTCGCTCCGGCAATCAGTCCCTTGACCGTGTTCGGCAAATCCTTGGCGTCTGCAAGCGTCACGCTGTTTCCACCCGCGTAGGTCTTGCTCACCCACTGCTTCCAATTGTCTTGTATCGCCGTTTCATTCGTGGAAGAAACGAATAGCAGCGTCATCTGCTCATCGCGCAATTCATCTAGCACCGCGTCAAATTCAAGGTCATCCGCCGTATTGAGCGAACCATCGCGTCCCGGGTCAGAGTCGTGCGGCACAGAATCGCCAAACATGATGACGAAACGCCGCGAACCCGTCCGCCAACCCACCGCCGGGTCGGAATACATTTCATAGAGCGCGCGTGAATATGCTTCCGGTGTATCTTCGCCATTTTCCAGCGTCAACCCGTTCAACGCGTTCTGAACTTTGCTGCGGTCACCAGTCAGCGCTTGATGCAAAACATAAGGATGGTCGCTAGGCGCGCCATAAGGTAGTACGGGGTAATCGGAAAAACCCACGACGCCGAACTGAACATTACCCAGCAGCGCCGCAAGGTCGCTCATGATGGTCGTCGCATTCGCCGCCGCAGATTGCAGAACCGAGTTCATGCTTCCACTGACGTCAAAGACAAACACCACGTCCGCCTTGCCGGGTGAAGGCGGAATGGATACCATGAGATTTTGGATGGGGGAAGGCGTCGCGGGACACGCGCTCAAGGTGAGCAAGGTCGGCGTGAGCTGCGGCAACGCGACAGTGGCACCCGGTATTGATGTGACGGCAGGACCTGTTGTCACCGGCGCGACGGGTGTAGCAATTGGTCCGAGCGGTGTCGGAGTATATGTCGGACCGAGCGCAATCGGCTGACCAAACGAGATTTCTTGACGAAAGCCGTTACAGTCCAGAAAAACCGCAACGCCGCTGGATTCGATGTTTGTGGCTGCCCCGCTCGCGATTTTCGCTTTGAACGTGCGCGTGAATTTTTCGCCCGGCTTGAGCTCGTCAATTTTCCAAACGACCTGTCCGCCGACGATTTGTCCGCCATCGCTGATGCTCGACGGGTCGAGGGCGACAGAATTCGAGGGTTCGAGTCCCACGCTAATCGTCGCGCCGCGTCCTGCGAGGTCGGTTCTGCCGCCGCTCATCTCGACCACGAATTGGCGCATCTCCGCGGGCTTGGGGTCGAATAGATAGGACTCGGCAAGGGCGCGGCGCGTCATTTGTTGAATGCTGGCGCTGTCAATATCTGGCTCCTGACCCAGACCAACGACATAGACCGCGATATCACCCGCCAGTTTCGACGCGGCATCAAACGCGTTCGGGTTGAATCCGCCATTGTCGTGCAAAAAGAGGACGATGGCTTTGCGCCGTCCCGGTTCGGCTTTGCGATTCAGTTCATCTTGCGCCAGTTTCAATCCATCTTCAAAACCGGTATCCGCGCCGGATTCAATCGTCGCAATTTCGCCTTGCACTTGGGCATAATCTTCCGACAGCGGGGACAAGCTGACGATTGTGCCTGTGATGCCGATATTTGCCGTAATCAATCCGACACGCGAATGGAGCGGCAAAGCATCGGGGTCGGTATAAACCATAGGACTCGCCTGGTCAATCAGCGAATTCGCCAATTCTTTCGCATGTTCCAGTTTCGAACCCGCGCCTTTGCCCGCGCTAGCGGAATTGTCAATGATGAGAATTGCATCCACCGGCACGCCGGGAATACCCAAACACTGCGGGGAGGCACCTTGCACGTCAATCTGAACCGAGACGTTTGCTACATCGTCGGGGCGAAGCGGCGTCGGGTTCACTTGGGCAGTGACTCCGATGCTGTTCGGAACGGGCGAGGCAACCGACGCGGAGGTTGGGGCAGTAGTGGCGATTGATGTCGGCGCGGCAGTCGTGGCAGGGACGCTTGAACTGCCGGACGCAGAACTATCCAGTTGAATCGTATCACTGCTGGCAAGAACGTTTGTCCCGTTGCGTAGTTCAGCATAAACGGTGTGCGCGCCGTCCGTCGCGGGCAACATCCAATCTATGTTTGCCTGAAAGGGCTGCCATTCACCAAACGCATCGCCGTCATTGCGGAGGCGCATCTCTTGCGCCCATTCTTTGCCGTACAGGTACAACTTGACTTGTGGCGAGTTGGTGACGGCTTGTTCGCCGCTAATAACCAACGGAAAAACATTGTCGCGTCGTCCAAAGGTTTGCGTCCAATAGTGCCGATACGGCGCTCCGGCATCAGGAAACGCGTCCGCGCTGTCGAGAATATAACCGACGCCAGTTTCCGAAAACTCGGGATTGAGAATGTTCTCGCGATGTCCGGGGCTTGACATCCAGTCGGCGACAACCTTTTCCGCAGAATCTTGCCCGACGGCGATATTCTCGGCAATCGCGCGCCAAGGAAAATATCCTGCTTGCTCAATGCGCGTCTCCGCGTTCGCGCCATTGTGCGGGTTGTCGTGACTGAAATAATCCTGCGTTGCCATCGCCTGACTCTGGGCAGCGGCAGCCGCTTCCAATTCGCGGTTCACCTTGAGCGGCGGCAAATTGGCACGCGCGCGTTCCACATTGACAAGTTCGATAACCTGCTGGGCAAAAGACGCGGCGTGGACCGGCGGCGTGAGATTACGCACCGCAAGCAAGCCGCCGGTCAGCCCGAGGGCGAAGAGGAGGGCGAGGAGAAGGGGGCGAGTTTTCATAAATGCGTCCTGTAGTTGACAACGCTCGTTTACTTTTTCTTTTTTTCCTCTTTGGATTGGTCCCACATTTGCTTACCCAAATAAATTACAGCACCAGTAAGAAGAGGCCCCAGTCCAAGGCTGATTGATCTATTCCAAGGCAGGGGAGAAATGACCATGGGGAGGTCACTGATTTTTTGCAAGGTCGTCTGGTTGCTGCCTCCCCATAAACTGAGCTCGGCAACGCGTCCCAAGACAGTGTCTGGCTGACTGGTATCCCAAGGGAAAAGAATCTTGCACCGTTGATTAATTTGTTCCTGACTTCTAACCGTGCCCGCATACAAGATGTTCATGGAATTCTGCAGGTCGCTACAAAGAAAGGATGGCAGCGAGGGACTGTTTAATAAGCGAAACACAACCTGAACTTCCATATTCTTGTGATTTGTTACAGCGAAACGAATCTCGTCTTCATCATTTGCAGAGATATAGCGCGGCGCAGCAACAAGCACCGACAAGCCCTGAAACTGCCATTGCCCGGTGAATTTCTGAATTGCATAAAAACTGGTAAAAGTCCAAATACCAAGCACTGTCACAAAGATTGCTACCACGAGCCAGCGTTTCAAATTCTTTCTGCCTCGTACTTTTTTGCTTGGCGCTTTCTTTGATGCGCGTTTCACAGCTACGATTTTGCGACGCTTCGTCATGCGTTTTCACCCAGTTCAGATGCGATGGCAATTGCAAGGACGGCAAAGATAGCTGACGCGACCGTACCGAGAAGCCATCGTGGCTCTCCAAATACAATTGCCAGAATCCCACTTGCCAGAGCAGTCAAAAGCGCAATCGCCGCAATCAGTGGGCTGCGTTCTCTGCCCTGAGCGAACCACTTTGGAGCATATCCCATCTCAAGTTCGGAGGATGCTTCTTCAATCATCCCTTTTGGCGAGGATTCGATGCTTTGCCGCAACGCTATCAGGTCCGGGAATTCAATTAAACGCTCTCTGCCAATTCGTTCTTCGACGATTCCCAACTCACGGTCGGCGCGGAGAATATCATGTTCTGCGAGCACGTGAATCCGAGTTACTTCGCGCGTAACAAAATCATGGAGTTTTTTATCTTGCGAAGCTCTCTCTAGTAACCCTTGCGCGCGTTCGTAAATGCCGGCGAAAGAATCATCGTCCGAGATTAGTTCTCGAACTTTCATCGCTCGTTCTTGCGCATTGGTATAATTTCCCGCGCGCAGCCAATCCTCGGCAGCATCCAAGTCGGTAGTCAATGCAGGCGCCAAACGCATGCGCGCCATTCTTTTGGCAGTCTCGATGTTCTCGGCGAATGGGTCTTGACTGGCAAGTTGATTAATGAGTCGCCATGCCTCACGGGGGTCTGGATGCTTGGTTGCCTCGGTTGCTTCAAGCAAGCTTTTATTGACCTTTTCACGCATTGTAACAGCGCGTTCAGCTTCGTCTTTAAGAAAGCGAGACAGGTCTTGACGCCAGTCGTCGCCCATATAGTGAAATTGTTCCAGGGCGCCTTTGATGCGTTTGTAGGCAGCATGAGGAAATGGAGTCAATTCTTGCTGTGCTAGCAAGAGGTACTCTTGCGCCTTGTCATTTTCATAGGTAATTGCCAGACGATGAAGGTTGTCAATTGCTTCTTGTGCAGGGGCAGATCCGGAACGCACAAAGTGCCCTTGGTATAGAACAAACCAATCAAGTTCCTTGGCTCCCGCAGCTTTTCTTGATTCAAAATCTTCAATCAGTTCTTTGAAACGCCCCAACATCAGATTCGATAACAAAATCTCTTCTCGCGTCGCAGCTTCTGCCCGACGCCGCTCTGCTTCTGCAAATAACCTACGCCATGCAATTACTTCTGGCTGTTCGGCTTTGTATCGCTCAGCGAGGCGGAGCGCGGTCGTGGCATCAACCAATAGCCCCGATTTCCAGAGTTTCTCCATCTCGGCTGTGACCACTTGCACCTGAGCTTGCGATTCAGCGTTTCGCTGCCAGATTGCAAACCGCTCGAACCAGTACTGAACTGTTGTGACGTCGCTCCCAAGCACCTTTCCTAACGCTTCAAGCAGCTCCTCTGCTTTTTCAAGGTCGGGAGAATCCTCTCTGTCGAGCTCTCGCAATTCTTGTTGGATTGGTGCTGCCGCATTCTTTTGGGCTTGGATTATTTCGCCTTCTTTTGTCTTGATCCATTCTCTCTCATCCGCGGTTGCATGATCTCTGACTTGGCGCAAAATCTCCTGCGCGCCGACAAAATTGCCCGCGCTTGCCTCCAAATCTGCTTTGGTAATGCGTTCGATCACAAAGTCAGAGCTGTCCGTCATTTTCATTTCACCTTGTATGCAACAATTGGATTCAGTTAGAGCAGATTCCGAGCTCGTGTAAGAGCTTGTTAAAGCGCAGTTGCACTGCGCGTTGGGCTAACGGCAGTCCAACTGCCTTTCATTAAACTGGAACTCGCTGTAGAGCAGCAATTCGCGATTAACATGGCTCGGCAAAGTGCTTCTCTGCAGGGATAAGGGCACACCTGCCCTTACCCCCATCTCCAAGCATCTCTCACCGCGACTTGGTAGCTTCTAAATACTCCTCATTGATCGTATGCACGTCATCCGCCAACACTAGATAAAAGAGAATGTTGATGTCGCGCACTCTCTCATTGCTAGTGTCAGACAACTTTGGCTGCAACTCCTCTTGCAAACGCTGGAGATAACGGCCTTCGGCAAAGCGTCGCCGAATATGGTCGCGGTTTACAGATAGACTCTCGATACGCTGCTTGGTGAGCGTATCGGCGTCGAGCCCACCTTTGTCAATGAAATCTTGAACCCGCAGTGTGCGCGCCGCGTCAAGCGCGGCTTGAACTTTCAGGTAAGAAATGTCCTTCCGATAATCGGGGCGCACATCTTTGCGCACATAGTTGAAGGTCTTTAAAGCCTCAAAGATGTCCGCTGATTGTCCGGTAATAGGAGTGGTCAAAAAGATATGTATTGGCTTGGGTTTGACGAGACCGCCCAGTTCTGGCGCAGCATCACCTGGCAAGTCAATCGCCCAGTAGCTGCCTGCTTTTTCGTCCGTAGCACGATTAATCACGCCGAACGCCCAGCTGCGCGCAAACAGCCGGAACCGTTCCAAATCTTCCAACTGTAATACCACATCGTTATGAAACTCGCGCGGCGGCTGATCAATTTCGACCAAACGCCGCTCGAATTGCGCGGCGTGGACTTCGGCAGGAAAGACGTGTAGGGTCTCGCGTCCCAACTGCCCTTTGCCGTCCATTTGGTCACCCACGTCCTGCACATAACTGCGGTATTTATCTATGCTGTTCTTGTAAGAACGAATCTGGTCAAGTGGCACGAGGTCAAGGGTATAGACCAGGCGGCACCGGAAGCGGTCGCTCGAATTTATTACGTCATTCAACAGACCGCGCGCTTGACTGAGATTCAACAACTGCGCTTTGACGCGGTCAATATATGTGCGTTCGTTTGGATCTGCGCCATGCGCGACATGCAAGTAATTGGCTGGCACAACGTTGCCTCCGTCGTATCCCAAAAGCGGGCCGCCGAACGCAGCCAGTTCCCGCGCTAAATCATCCGGCGCCGGATATTTCCGGTTCATGAGGTATTTGACCACCGATTCTTGCGCCCAAGCGTCGGCAAAAATTTTGCGCGCGGGCGTGAGCAGCAGTTCGAGATTACGCTCTTGCGATTTCATGCCCAGCGTATTCTTGGCGCCGTTCTGAACAGTCAGCGTGAGTTTGTATTCTTCACGCGCACCGACTCGCTGATATGCCAATTGCCAGTCGAGCGTCTTGAGAAAATCTTCGAGCCCGTTGGTCAAATCGTGGGCGTAACGCTGGTAGAGTTCGTCCATGTAACCTGCATCCCAGACAATCTCGCGCACGCGTACTTGGTTCTCGGCGGCGACGAGCGAAGCGATTTGTCCGCGCCCGCGCGCGAGCCGCGCATACAAGCTGTCATAGCCGATAGCGAGCGTTTCAATCCAACCCTGCAAATCCTTTTTGAGCGCCTGCGTATGCTCGAGCATCTTGAGTGCCGTGTCGCGCACCATCGTCTCGATAATGTCGTTTTTGTAAACATTAATCAGACGCTGTTCCGCTTCCAAATAGTGTTTCTGGCGGTCGGTTGCCGGACCAAACATCCCGTTCGGCTTGGCTTCTAGTTCGCGCTTGGCGGCTTGAACGCTTGCAATGGCTGAACTGCGGGTGCCTTGTTTCTCGCGCAACGCTTTAGCGTCATTCAGCGCCTTGATGAACGCGCTGAAAATCTCTTCCAGCCCTTCCACAAAATCGAGTAGATAGCCCAACTTGGCGCCTTTGGCTTCGACCTCGGTTGCGCCAACGCTGCCATTCAGGATATTGTTGACCTCGATTTGGAGCATGAGCCGGAAACGCGAGAGATGAATATCGCCGTACTCATCCAATGCCGAACGATATTGTCCGCCCTGGCGCTGTCCCGTGCGCGCATCTTCGCGCCCGAGATACAAGCTCTTGAATTGGTCTACACCGGGGAAAATCCGCAGCAGCGCTTCGGGACCCTTTTCGCCGCCGCTGCTCGGCGGCACTGCCGCGATGAGCGTTGAATTGAGAACCTGAAGGGCGCGATTGCGCGCGGCGCGAAATTCGGGCGTGTCACCCGGCGGGTCAACGTGAATTTCCCACGCTTTGACATCACGCGCCGCCAACTCTTGGATCAACCCCGGATTCTGCGGACTATAGTTTTGCCACACGCGTAAAATTTCTTTGCCCAATTGTGTTCCGGCGACTTTTTCCGTTCCGCGCAACTGCTGTACTTCGGCTGCTTTGAGAAACGTAACCGCACCCTGTCGTCCGCGAGTCCCGGACCCTGCTTCGGCGTTTCGGTCGGGCGCGAGTTCCGTCGGATATTTGTCGTTATCGCGCTTGCTCGGCGCGAGCAAAATTTCCATTCCCTCTTGCGCGAGACGATAGCTCAATTCTTCCATGATGTGGTGCATGGGGAGAATGATGGTGTAGGTGCCGATGGCGGAATCGAATGCCGTGTGCCCCAATTCCGACTGGGACTGTCCAATCTGCGCCATTACATTGGTCGCGTGCCGCTGATAGCGGTCCTCGCTCGTCTGTTGGTCCTGGTCAAGCATCCCCGCAATCGCGTCGGCGATAGCTGCCGTAACACCCAATTCGGGCGGCACATTCGTCAAGGGCTGATTGGTGCGCTGCCCATCAATGTGATACATAAAGTCAAACAGCTTGCCAATCATTTCATCGTGCCAGATACCCTTGTCGCCCTTGGCATGATAGTACATGGGATAGCCAATATCCCAGGTGAAATCCACCATGAACCGACGATTTTCGCGCATGGCGGCAAAAGAGCGCGCGCGCATGACGTCTTTGACGCCGCCGGGGATTGCTTGAAATGCCTCGGGCAGCACGAGAAAACCGCGCAAGCGCACCGGCAGTTTTCCCGCGTCCACTTCGGCAATTTTGCGTACCAAATAGGCAATATCCACAAACATTCCCGCGCCTGTGCCGCCCGCAACAGAACTGACCAAGAAAACGTCGAGACTGCCGATGAACCCTTGCGCGCGGCGTATTTCATCAATCCGAGTCTTGAGCTTGAGATAAATCTCGGAGAGGTTTGGGGAGGCAACATCTTTGAAAATTGCAAGCCGCCCGAATTGCCGCAGCTGTCCTGCGCCGTGCTGGAGATTGAAAATCGCGCGCGGCAGCAGATTCAGATAGGTGCGCGCCTGGAACCACGAACCGACTTGCGGGTGCTGGCCCTGCGCCACCTCGCGCGCGAAATCAAACACATCGCCGCCGATGGCAAAGTATTCGCCAGTGTCCAGCTCTGTCCGCAATACATTGGCAATGTTCTTTTCCTCGGCTGCCGAACGTCCCTGCTCGGATACCGTGTCGAACGCGACGAGTTTGATGTGCGGGGGCATTTGGCGCTGCTCCGAACCAAGCAATTCGCCTTTCAAGTGGCGCAGAGCAAGCACGCCCGTGCCGCCAAGTCCGATAACGAGTGCTGGCTTGAACATTTTTCCTCTCCTGTGATGGGTGACGAGTGACGGGGCAAACCGCACGTCACTTGTCGCCGCTTGGGCTGTGTATTGTCACAGCAATGAATCATTAATTCGGTTGCGCGCACGAGCTCTATCTGCGCCACGGCTCAAGACTCTCCCCTGTGCTGGAACCGCTTAGCGGGAGTTCGTATTTGAGCTGCAAGTTGAATTTCAAGTATTTGACGCTACCGTTCATCATTTCTTCATTGGTCAACTGCGGGTCGTTGTTGTCGTGGATAACTGTCACGCGGATATTGTCGCTAGGGCCCTCGCGTTTCACGCTCAACAATTTGAGCCGCGTGGCCGCGTACAAGCGATTTCCCTTGTAGGTGACATGGTTGCGACCGACGGTCGAGAGCTGGAAGGGTTGAATGATTCCGCCCTCGAAATCGGTGACAGTCAATGTGCCCTTGAGCGGATTTCTGCGGCTGAGGATTTCGACAAAACCCCAGACGAGCGCGCCAATTACGAGTAACCCCAGCACACCCATCGCGCCTAACCGTGCGGCATACTGGGTGCGATTCTCGACAACCTCGACGTTGGCGGCAATTGCAGTAACATCATAGAGACAATTCGGCTTGAGTTTGGCGACGGGCGCAACCTCGATGCGATAGATACCCAAATCGCTCAAGCTAGTCGTCGTCGCGCGATAACGTCCGGGCGAAGCGGTGGGCTTGAGAACCAATTCTTTCGAGCGGTCTTTTTTGTTAGGGTCTGTAACGCGCAGGTCAAAGAATTGGGTCGGCGTTCCATCAAAACAGTTCGTCGGCGCAAGCGGTTTGTTGTCAACGTCGCGGTACTCGACCTCAACATCAAAATCCCATGGGCTAAACGGCATCAACGCGGTTTCGATTTGCTTGGCGGTGGGTTTGACCAATGCAAAGCGCACAAGCGTCGTCGGCGTGACCTGGAATTGTCCGACCTGACCATTGACCAGCACCGATTCATTGCCCGCGCCATCTTTGATTTTGACGACAAGCCCGTGTTGGTACGTTCCGCTCGCGTCCACTTTCAAACTGCCCGTTAGCGTGCCAGCGGGGTTGAGAGTCAATGGCACAGTCCAGGATTGGCTACCACTTTTCACGTTGGCTTCGGCGCTCACCTGATAACCCGACTCGATCAATCCATCCAGCGAAAATGGCGCGCCGCTGCGATAGCGTAGCTCGTATTCCAACGGCACATTTTGGTATTGCAAAAAAGTCACGCCCCCACGCCAACTTGCTTGCAGCGGCTCGACCGCAAACGGTGTTGGCTTGGTGTTGACAATGACGAGTTGATTCCCGTCCGGATCGTAGGTGGTCGCCAAGACCTGCGCGGTAAAATCTCCGCTTTCTTCGGGAATGAACGAACCGGCATAAATTCCATCGCTCACGCGCGGGGGTGAAATCTCGAACGTCTTGGTAGGTCCGACGATGGTCGCCTTGACGTCCAATGCAAAACGCTTGTCGGCATATTCTTTCAAAAGCTCGCCATTACTCCCGTACAGCCGCACTTCGACACGCACCGGTAGCCCTTGTGCGTGCAATCCTTTGAGCGATTCGAGAGAGGTCTGAATTTGAACATCCTGCATGAAAATCTGTGGGCGGTCCGCCAAGTCGAACGGACATTCAAGACGCCAATCTCCCGGCGGTGGGTCGTTGATTCTCGCAATCTGGATGAAACTGTCTAATCCTATAAGTGTCACCCCCAGGTCGCCATCTTGCAAAGGTTTGGTTGCGCCTGGCACAAAGACTGAGACATTGGCATCCGCGACGGGTTTGTGCATTGTAAATTGAACGAGTGAAAGGTAGGGGCGAATAGGCACGCGCCCGCACGGCACGCCGATAGGTTCGGGCAGGCCTATTGCTTCATAAACCAATTTGCCAAGAATTTCTTGCAGCTTGGCGCCAAAGGTTCGATTGTCGTCAACTTTGGTTGCTCGATTTTTGGTAATCGTTTCCCAATACGCTTTGGTCTTGGGCCAATAATTGTCGTCACTATCATTGAGCGCGACGACAAAGATGCGATGTTCCGGAAAGTCGCTGGCGACACGTTCGATGAGCTGCTCAAAGTACTGCGCCGAGTCAAAATTTTCTTGCTCGCACGGAATCGAACAATATGGCGAACGCGGTACAAAGGGCGCGCCATCCGTAAGCACAATGATTGCTTTGAGCCGATGACTCGGCAGGCCTGCCGTTTCGTCATCTTGCTGCATCTGGTCAAAAATACGACGCGCTTCGGCAAAGGCGAGCATGGGGTCGGTGTTGCCTAAATTCTTGCTGACCTTGTTCTGATCTGCCAGATGCTTGGCAGTCAAGAACGGTTTAATGTCGTCGTATTGCAGCTTCCAATCGTCAGCTGTGCGCGGCGCAATGGTCTCGTAAGGTTTATCGAGCGGATTAATCGTATGGTCGCCAAAGTCCACCACACCTACGCGCAGCGTTATCGTCTCGGAAATGCGGTTGCTATAGTAAAGCGTTCCGAGAATATCCATGATGGCTTGTGTGCCTTCAAAGCGCAGTTGATTTCGGTCATTTGGTTCGGGGTGGCTGTCGCTCCCGAAATCTTTGCCGCCCATGCTGCCCGATTGGTCAATCAGCAGCACCAGGTCGAGACCGTTATAGGGCGGCGCGTCGGCGCTTGCCGGTTTCGCCAGCCATACACTCCATCCCGCGATAGTGATAAAAAAGAGAACTGCTATGAGCTTCCATGAAACGTGCGTCATTCGCGCTGCCTCCTCGCCCCTTGCCCGTTCATTTTCTTAACGTCCTTGCTCCAACCGATTGATTAATGCTTCGGGATAATTTTTAGCGCGCATCGCTTGTTGTGTCTTGTTTACATCGTACTCGACGCGACGGAACCAGACTCGCTTGGCTTTCAAATCAAGCAGCGCATAAGCGGCGCGCGGGTCGTGATCGCGCGGCTGCCCTACGCTCCCTGGATTCATCACGACTGGCTGCTGCTCCAGATTGTCTAGCGAAATGCCATCCGGGTGATTGAAAAACTCGCGCCCAACGCCGCCCAATGGCTCTACAAGATTGCTCCACTTGTATTCCGCGCTAGCGCGATTGGCGCGCCAAAAGAACGGAATATGGCTGTGCCCTACAATTAACATCTGCGTAGGTTGACCGTTGCTTTCGAGATAATTCAAATTCCCATTCGCCTGCGCGTGTTCGCGCAAGTAGGATGGACTCCCAATCACGTTATTTGGATCCATGCGCGCAGCGTGCGCGACGCCGTGCGCCAAACAAACGCGCGGAGCTGCTATCTGCCACATCGGAAACTTGTCGCGATAATCGTTCATCCGTTCGCCAAAAAGCGGACCTAATTCTCCGGCTTGAATTGCCGCAGCGCGCTGTCCTGCCGAATCCGCGACCAGTTGAACTGCAAGCCGCGCGTCCGAGTCACCTACGCTGAGTCGATCAATCGTCGGATTTTCAAATGTCAGTTTGGGCAACAGATTTACAAACAACGCAATCGCATAATCATGATTGCCCGAAAGCCAGTGTTCGGGCGCGACCGGCAAGTCTTCTAAAAGAAAGATGCACTCTTTGGGTTGTGGACCGTATCCCAAAAGGTCGCCGAGAAACCAATAGTCATCGGCGCCTTGCTGTCGCGCGTCGGCGACGACTCGCTCCAATGCAGCCAAGTTGGCGTGAATGTCTGAAAGCAGTGCAATCCGCATAAGCCCAATTCGTCAGCTCGATTTAGTATTCGTAAAACGCTTTGTCTTTGGCGTAATAACCGGGAAACTTTTGCTCGATTTCGTTGTGGATGCGCTCGGCTTCGATTTGATAACGCTGTCGTTCGGCAGAATTTCGCGTGCTTCGCATTTTGCGAATCTCTTGGGCAAAACTTTCTTTGAGCCGGTCCCTCTCCCTTTCCAATTTTTGAATGGCAATCGCGTTGTAATTTGCTTCCCAATAATCCAGTGCGTGGGAAATTTCCTTGTGCGTCTGTTGATTTGCTTGCAGCGCGTTCCACGCTTTTTGACTCGAGGGCTTGGCGATTTCCGGCGGCGGCGTACCCAAATATGTTTCCGACTTGGCAAGACTCCAGTGCATCGAGAGTGTTGGCACAAGCCCTTGTTCATTGCCGCGCATGACCTCAATTGCAAGCTCGCGCGCTCTTGTAAATTCGCCGTTGCCAATCAGGGTTTTGACAGTCGCCTCCGCGCTGGCGCGGTCGAGGCGAAACTTTTGCTCGGCGCTCAGCCAGCTCTCAATTTTTTCCCACTGTTCCAATTTTTGACGCATGACTTGGTCCAGCCCCGGAATGCCGGGAGCGCTCAAGGGACGCAATTCGCTGCGATCAAACGGGTCAATCACGCGCAGCGCTTGCAAGCGATTGTATGTATCCAGCTGCTGCGCGTTGGCGAGAGCTTGGAGCGCGCCTTGGAAATCCTCTTCGTTGACGGCGCGTTTTAAATTCTCGATTGCATTGTCCAATTCTTGCAATTTAGTCGCCTTTTGCTCGCGTTCTGTTTCCAGCGTCTTGACCGTCCGATGTTCGCCATAATTTGCCATGCGTATCGCGCCCAAGATTTGGTCCGCCTGAGTAAGGTTGCCTACGAGCAAAGCATCGCGCACACGCCCTGTTTGGTTGTAGAGAAATCCCAATTCACTTTGCATCTTGCCAAGGTCAAGGCGGTCCTGGTACACATTCTTTTGCGTTTCATCGGAACGCTGTGTGATTTGCGCGTACCCGTCCAAAAAATTGACGACCTCTTCTGCCAGCGCGTATTTCTCGCGCACTTGGCGCAGCTGTTCAGTCAAAGCATCCTGAGCAGCGACATGATTGTGTTTGTCATCCGTCGCGGGCCCGGTCGCTTGGACCTTCTTGAGCGTTTCTACGTCCACGTGCAGGCGCACCGCCGCATCTGTCACATGGGTTTGCACCGCCAGCGCTTCGCGGTGGTTCGGGTCCAACTGCAAAATTTTGATGGCGAGGCGCCAGCGATGACGCCACTCGTCGGGCGACAGCGCCTTGAGCTGGGAGTTTAGTTTGGCAGCAATGTCATCCACCCGCTGGCGATAAAATATTTTAATCTCTTGCGCGCGATCGCGATACTTGGCCCGGAGCTGCTCGCAATTCGCGCGGGCTTGGAGATAATCTTGTGCGCTCTTGTCTTCGGCCAGCTGCAGCTCGATGAGTTCTTTTTTCTCGGCGATCTCGAGCTCTTGTGCGACGCGCTGGCTCTCGGCTTGAATCTCGCTTGCAAGGTCTGCAGTTGCTGTCCCAACTTTGTCGTATGCCAGTTTTAGATGGTCAAGCGAGGTCCGATAATGAGCGCGCCCCTGTTTGAATTCCACTTGCGCCAAGCGGAGCCAGATTTTCGGTTCGTCGCTATTTTTTGGATGTGCCAGCAAGAGTTTTTCGAGTTCGATCTGCGCATCCGCCGGTTTGCCCTGAGCAAGCTGCGTCGCAATATCAAACACTTGGCGAATGTGAATTTTCCGCCGGAGTTCTTGTAACTCTTGATTCGCCGGGTCCCACTCGAGCGCGCGATCGAGCCAATACTGTGCGCCTTTTTCACTTTCCTTATCCGAGAGTTTACCAATCGCGGCAGCACTTTCCGCGCGCACACGATAGACGCGCGGAAGGAGACGCGTTTTCCACTCCTGTCCCACTCTCGGATTGTTCGCCTCGAGCTTGTCAAGCCGTTCTTCAATTTCTCGTACCGGCAGCGGCGACTTTTTTTCCATCTGCCGCAATTCTCTGACTAGTCCAGCCTCGTATTCTGCTTTCCATTCCTGATAGGTCTTGTCAAATTGTCGCTGCTGGGGAATCGGTTTTTCGCGCCACGGCTCGATCAATGTCAACGCATCTTCGATGTCGCCAAACCTGTATCTATCGAGCGCGGTTTGATAATCGAACTCGGCTTTGCCCTGCTGCGCGGCGGCGCTGGCTGCCTCGTCGAGCCGCCTTTGCGCCATTTCGGCATCGTTACCCTTGAGTTGAACGACGATGGCGAATTGTTTTTGCGCCTCTTCGTATTGATGGTCTTTGTAGCTTTGTCTGCCGAGCAGAAATGCGCGCCGCGCTTTGATTTGGTCGAGCAGATGCTGCATTGCCAGCTCTGCGCCCAGGCGTTTGGCTTCTTGCCGCGCCAGCAGCTCCAGTTTTTCCAGTTCCGTCGGGTCCTCGATTGCGCGCAGCCGTGCGTGGTACTCGCGCGCGGCTTGTTCAACATTGGTGCGAAACTTGATTTTGCCCTCGAGTTTTCCCAATTCAGGAAATTCAGAGAAACGTTTGCCGAGCTCGCGCTTGACCACGGTGAGGTCTTGCCCGGCTTGCTCGACATTTGTTTCGACCAGCAGGTCAATTCGCGCAATCTCGGCGGCGACGCGTTGATTCAAACTCTTGTCGGTAATCGCGCGTTCTACCAGCTGCGCCGCGCGCAAATTGATTTCAGCAAAAGGTTCATCACCCTGCGTCAGGTCGCGCACTGTCTGCGCTTTTGACAATGCCTCTTCATATTTGCCCACGCGCAAGAAATCTTCTGCGCGCACCAAGTCGGCGTTAAAGGTGGGTCGCACGCGCATACGCGCGATTTTCTTGGCTGTCTCGATGCTTTCGGCATTGGGGTCTTGGAGCGCGAGCTCACAAGTTTCCTGCCACGCTTTGCGCGGGTCAGGATTTTTGGCATGTGTAGGCGCTTCCAGCAACGCACGATTCAATTTGTCGCGCGCCTCGACCGCCGGTTCGACTGTTTCTTTTAGGAAATCTTGAAGGGTCTTGCGCCAATGGTCGTCCAGATATTTGAATTTCAGCGCATCGTCTTCGATACGTTTTCGGGACGAACGCGGCGCGCGTGCCAATTCGTCTTGCGCCAGATGGTAATATTCTTCTGCCTTGCCATTTTCAAAAGTGGTTGCCAAACCAACGACTTTGTTGAAGGCGTCTTGCGCTGGCGCAGTGCCATAGGCAACAAACTGTCCGTGCTCAATTTCAAACCATGGTAATTGCTTGACGCCACGATTCCTCAAAGTTTCCAATTCATCAATGACGATCTGGAATTTCCCTTCAAGCATGGCCGTCGTCCATGCTTGTTCGCGTTCTGCGGCGGCCTTGCGTTGCCGGTCGGCTTCTTCATACAACTTGTTCCACGCGGTGACTTCCGGCTGTTCGTTTTTGTATTGCTCGGCAAGCCGAAAAGCCTCAGTAGCGTCCACCAGCAGACCAGAGCGCCACAATTCTCCGAGCTGTCTCGTAACCTCCGCTACTTGTTCGCGCGCGTCCGTATTTTTCCGCCAGATTACAGAGCGATTTTGCCAGTTGCGAACATTCGGGTCGTCTTCGCCGAGAATGGTCGTCAAATCATTAATCAGCCGTTCGACGTTCGTGAGATTTGGAAATTTCTCCTTGTCTTGCGCGCGCAATTCTTCCAGGATAGGTTCGGCCGCTTGTTTTTGGGCGCGGCGAATTTCATCTTCCTTTTCCTTGACAAGAGGGAGTTCCGCGCGCGTGGCTTTGCCGCGAGCAAGTTCGAGAGTTTCCAACGCGCGCAGATACTCTTTGCGCTTGGACAGTTCGTCCGCTTCTTGTAGCAATTTTTGCAGGTCAGACGCGCGTTTCCATTCATTCAGACGCCCGCGCCATTCTCGGGAGAGTTTATCGTCCTTGCCCATCACGCGTTCCAGACGCTCGACCGAATCCTGCGCTTGAGTCAAATTCGGCGCGGCTTGTTTCTCCAGCGCGCGCAATTCTTCCAAGAACGCATCGCTCGCCTTGGCTTGGGCGCGGCGAACTTCGGCTTCTTTTTTGGCGATTTGTTCTTTTTCGCTCGTCTTGGCGCGGCGTTTCGCGTCGTTCAGGACATCGAGCGCGCGCGCAAATTCCTCGTTGGTGGTGAGTTTATCGACGCGATCAAAAATCTCGCGAAGAATGTCCGTACTCATAGTGGAATGTCCGCTGCCTGGTTCTTCAGTCGCCTGGTCTTGGGATTGTTCTTGGAGTAATTCGATTTGTTTGTTGATTTCTTTGAGCTGCTTGTGATAATCAATCCATTCTTCGACATAACCTTCTCTTGGTTGTCCATTTGTGCTTGAAACGCGTGCGAGCTCGCGTTCAAGCCGCTGTTTCTGCTTCGACTTGGCTTGAATCATTTGCTCGATAGATTCGTTATCACGAGTTGACATCCGTCTCTCACCAGTGCCTAAAATGGGGGTCAATGAGGCGGAACGTAAAACCGGCTAAAACAATTGCCCCCAGGCCAGTTCGCTTTTTCAATTAACCGGAGCCGAAGAATGTACCATCCGGGCGCAAGCCAAAGTTGATTAGGGTCTTGCGGGTTCGGTTTATAAATGGATAAGCGACCCAGTTCATCTAGATCAGTTGGGTTCGGGATGGGTTGGATGTGGTCTCTGATATGCACCCACTGATTGCTCGGAAGCAGAAGGTCCAGCTCATATTTCTCATTCACACCAGATACAAGCCCCGCGATTCCCCGAATAATTTGTATTTTTGCTGTGGGTGACAATGGCGAACCATCCTGTGGCTCAATAATCTCCTGTTTATTACTGATACAACGCTGCGCATCAGGAAAGTTTGGTGCTGGCGGCAGTGGTGTTGGTGGCACAATACAGTTGATATTTATCGTTGCGCGTGCAGAATCAACTGCGTTTGGTTCAAGAACCATTAACACGCCATTTACCGTGCCGTCGAGGTCTTTTTCTTCCAAGGAAAAAACAAAATCAATGACATTTTGTAAACCCTCGCCAACAAAAGAGAGAGTCTGGACTGGACTTGAAACGCTGTCACTTAATTCCCACTTGTATTTGACAGATCCTGCCCCGTTCACTCTAATTTGTCCCTTGAAAGTAAGAACTTGAGGACAAGGTGCCAGTGAATCGGGAATTACATATGCCGTAGCCTCAAGCGCTCGAAAGAGGACTGGCGTCGCTCTATCAGTGGGTGTAGTAGGTGGCGGCGTTGGCGAATGAGTAACCGTAGGCGTGGGTGTGGGCGTTGGCGGCAGTCGCGTCGGGCTACGCGTTCCCATTTGAACAATCGTCTTTTGCTCGGTTGGGTTAGGCGTCTCCATAACCTCTTGCATAAAAATCCCCATCCATGCTTTTTCCGGATCATTGTTCGCGCCCAACGCTAAACCATAAGAATACGCAATTGCCAGACTGGCAATTGCAGCAGCAATGATCCCCACCGATCTCCATTTCAGCCACCTGGATTTTCGCCAAAAATACGCCAAACGAAGACAGGTAATAGTACACCCAAAGACCATCGCCAAAATGATTGCATCGAGAACCAAGTATTCCCCTGCAAGGTGCTGACGGGTTGGAAACGTTTCCGCCAAGGAGATATCCGCTTCCGCGCGTTTTGCACTTGTTCCCTTGTCACCAACAAGCAACTTGCCTGTTGTACCGCTTGTCCCACGATAATGATAAGGCAGATTGAATTCAATACGATAATTTGAACCCAGTCCCAGAATCAGATTCTGCAGCTCGCTCGAATCCTTGAGAGCGTCTGCACCGAGGATGCATCCAAGGTTCAAAGCGTGAATCGGCTCACAGGGGTTGGTATCCGCGTTTGTGCTTTTGAGGAGAATGACATAGATAGGCACTAGTTCCGTTTTCGAGAAACTTGCCAAGCGCTTCCAGCTATGCGTATTTGTTGTTACCAGAATGATGCTCCGACGTGGTTCTGATAGAATACGGTCATGTGACGCCAGATTCGGAAAATCATTCTTAATTTGTCCTTGAATTTCGTCCAAAAGCATCCCCAATGAATCGTCGTCTGTTTCCTCAATCTGAATTTTTGTTAGCTGATTCAACAACTCGACATTCTGTTGTGTGGTTGGAAAAGGTTGAGCTTTCCGGGAAACAAAATGCCAAAGTGTTGCACTGTTCTTGAACGAATTCAAAATGCCGGATGAACCTGCCAAGAGATGGTCGAGTAACTCATAGACTTGATTCCAATCTTGGTCCTTTGCCTCGAGGACCAAATTCACCTCAACTGCGCCATTTGGAACCCGCTGATGCCCAAGATATTTAGTTTGATCTTGCGCATCAGCCATCACAAGTTTGAAATCAAGATCATCGGGGTTTTTCACCGGCATGCCCGTTGCCGCCTCCCAAATTCGGGCTTCGATGATTACCTTTGGGAGTTGTGTGAGGTCCGATTCTTCAAAAGACACACAGTACTTGGCTCCGCCGCACGGAGCCGATTGTGCGTTGGCAGGCACTTTTCCAATCAGAAAAAGGAGCGCGGTGCAAATCGTAACGATGGCAATGCTTCGCATAAGCGTAAATAGAAATCAATCGGAATCAGTTTTTTTCTTCTCGGGACTGCTCTGATGTTGCCTTGGTGAGCCACCCAAAAAGGGTTGTTTCGCGTTGGTTTTTCCTCGATCCGAATCTGCAAAAATGATTCCAAGAATTCCAACAAAAGACAGAGCCAAAAAGATAGTGCCGCTCAACAACAACCGGACTGAAAAGAGGATTGGTTCTCGCCCGCCCGCTGTGAGCCGCTGCATACTTTCTCGAGAAAAATTTGGTTGATTCGCCAGAACCATCCACACAACAAAAAATAGAATGACAAAAACAACAAAGACACCGCTCAAGATTTTCATCTCTTTCCAATTTGGGTATGATTTATCACGAGACTCACTAATCGGGTGTCTCCGCATCTTTGAATTGTCGTCAAAGCCCTTCCATGACGCCAAGGGGAAATACACACCTAATAGGAGCCCCAGGGCAAAGAATAAGACAGCGAGAATCCGGGCGTCGGCGCCAAAAATGGGTATCTCACTCGCAAGTCTCAGGAGGTTTTGCAGGTTGTCCATGTGTGAATAGTCTCAGTGACAGAAATTTGACCTTTGGAGCTGAGTTATCCATTCTGTGAATATCTCTGGAACTTCGCCATACTCAGCATAATGTCCATGCGCCCTTTCGAAATGTTCTTTGACCTGCTCTCCCCGCGCCCGGGGATCAAGATTGTGATTCATACACGCACGCCTGCTTGCAGCTTCATAAGCCTGGGCGAGCAAGAGAGTGCGGGATTTGTCAAAACTATTGGGAAGCTCAGAATATTCTATCAAAGCGGTCAGTCTTTTGAGGTCGTCAGGGCTAATGTGTTTTTTAGCGTTATTTGGTTTCTCGCGCAAAGGTGTCAGATGCGCCATTACCAGATACTTGGAATACTTGATGAAGGTCTTTGCATACTCAAGGTCATTGTTCTGCTTCGATTCCCCATCTGCGGGATTCGGATTATTCTTGGAAACCCCATATTGCGTGTCCAATTCTTTCACGGCATCCCAAAGCGCAGTTCGCGCACTAGTAAAATCATCGAGAGCTAGCATGATGACACCGACAATGAAACTATCTTCCGGATCACGATCTCTACACCAACGTGTTCTGTATTGCATATACTCTTCCCAGATTTTGTCTGGGGCGCTGGCGTCACCGGCTGAATGAGTAAACAGGACCTGAAAGATAATTTCAATCAATTCCCGAGCACTGGGTAGTTGAAAAATTCCGTCGGGCATGATTCATGACCCCTGAAGCATAATAAAGTGGTGTTGTTACATCCTGCGCGAATGCTGTCGTGAATTGGACTTTCGGTGCGTTGTCTTCTCCCTTGAAAATGTAAGACAAATGGCGAACATCGTTCGCAACAAATTCTGTCCTACCGCCCCCACATTTTCATTCGACGCGGGTGTGCGGGTCGCACATCTTCAACTCCTCTGTTTTTGAAATAGGTGCAAAGGAAGGTTTGACTGCAATACCCAAGAGCTCGCGCACGCGGTTGAAATCCTCAAAACTAATGATGACTGCCATCGGCCTCCCAAACGTCTCGACAACAAACGCCTCGCCGTTGAACTTGACCCTCTCCATCAGGTCCCGCGTTTTGGTTCGGAGCTCGGTCGAGTTGATTATTTTTGGCTCCATGCCTCACCTTTACTTTCCGAGCGCCAAGCCGCGCTCCCTTCTATCGCGACTGCCAGAGATAAACGATCCTGCACACATGCTTGACATTGCCAAGTCGTACAACCATATTGATTTGCATTGTCGCGTATAATATGTACAGAAAGCCATCAACTTTCTGTCGCGTTACTGTCGCGGAGCTGTCGAATCGTTATCGGACAACAGGGGCATCAAGCAGCTCGTTCCAAATCCGCGATGATCTGGGTGATACATTCCATCGCCTCGCGCCGAATTCGGTAGAAGGTACTCTCGCTGAAATCAAAGTGCTGTGCCACCTGGCGATTTTTGAGACGCTCCACATATTCCTTGTGTAATACCGAATAATACCGCGCTTCGGGCGAATGATTTCCGCTGTCAAGAGACTTGACCTCCTTCATTGCCCACACGAGCAATTGATGGACTGCCCGCCCACACTCGAGGGTAGAGGCAGCCGTACTACTCGCAGGCAAAAAACGAGAGAGACAGTTAAGAGTTGCAAGTGGGTGGTTTCCTAACTTGTTGACCTCCCAAAAATGTTCCAGCGCATTTGAAACGTGCAAGGCAAAATGTGGCGAATCCACGTTAGTCCGATCTGTCATGAAGATTTCTCTTTCCTTTATGCAATCCGTGCAAAGCGGCAATTCTTTTGGATAAAATTCGCGACCCTCGGCAATAACGGGGAATGATTTTCGCCCGTTCCTTTGCAGCCCAACCTATGACAACTATGGGTAATTCGCCAGGATGTACAACCCACTACATGTTATAATGCGTGATGTGTCTGTTTTCTTTCATCGGAATATCAAGTCGTTCTTTGTGTAGGGTGCAACCATGCTCAACTTTTCAAAGTCCCTCAAGCCGCTGGTGCAGCGGCGCCTTGCTCGCTTCGTTCGACAAAATGCTCTGCCATCTTCGAATTCTTTTTCGCAAGCGCTCCAAGAGCTTGTAGTAATCATTGAAAAGAATATGCGGTCAGGGCGGTATGATCGCTACCGAAAGCGGCAGAATCCTGCACGTCGCATAACCCCCGCGCGCTATGTGGACACCGTTATTGGGTATTGGTTTTTAGACGGACTCCATTGGAAAAATTTGAAAAACCGCGATGAAGAAACTTGGCAGGACCTAAAAAATTGGCTGACCCATTACGCGAAAAAATCGCTGGGAACGAAACGAGTGTTGCGCGGGCATACTGCGGAGGATTTCGCACATCAGTCCATTGAGCGAATACTCAATGCGGATTATCCGTTTGACGTGCCGTTCGTGCCGTGGGCATTAACCATTCTACACCGCGAGATTTGGGGCAGGGCGCGAGACAACAAAGATCTCTTGAACCATAATCCCGATTCGCTGGACGAATGGTTTGTTTGGGATTTGGAGACGGGCGAGATGGAGCAACAGGTGGCAGACCCGCTCGCGGAAATTTTTCCCTTGATGCTGCAGAACCGCGAAATACTTTGGAACGCCTTGAAGCAGCTCAGCGAACCACTTTTCGATGTTATTGATTTATCATTCTTTGTGGGTCTGACCGACGAAGAAATTGCGCGCAAACTCAATACAACCATGGAAAATATCCAGACGCGTCGTCATCGTGCATTGGCACGATTACACTGGCTCCTGACCGGAAAACGAATGTCAGGAAAACGACGCCAAAAGCGTTAGTAATTGTAGGGAACTACAACTCAAAGGTAACGGGATGAATTCGAAAGTTAAAGCCAAGCCAACCAAGATTCGCGAGAAGCAAGTGGGAAAGAATCTGTCGCAAGCCGATTGGGCGCACGTTCTGCAAGCGCTGTATGTAGAGCTGCGTTCAATCAAGCAAAACACGAATATTCTTTCGCATGAACATGTAACCGAGTACTTACCCATATACATATCAGCGGGACAATCCGGAGAGAACGCGTCAAAAACTTTTCCTGCCTTTTACCGACACATACAAACTTGTCCACAGTGTCGCGCCTTGTATGAACAAGTAAAAGAAGCAATGCAAGACGACGGACCGTGGAAGAAATCAGACGCGCCTTTCGCACAACCCCATAGCGAGCGCCCGTTGCCTGAAACGCGTCTTTGGGAAATTGTCTCTCCCGCGAAATCAATCACCGGTTCCGTCAAAATCAAAGTCGTGTTTCAAACACTCCATACGGGGAATCTCGCCATGCAAGTCCCAGCCGTACGCGGGCGTGATGGGGTTGCCGAAACGCTGCTCTTCAGCGACCAAATCACACTTGACAACAAATCCCTCCTCGTACAAGCTTGGCTCGTCCCCGATGCGAAACGTGAAAATCGAGCGATGGTGCGTGTGATGATGCACGGGCCCGCTGCGCACACGCGCGATGGCCGCGCTGTGCTCGTGTGGGGCAAGCATCGTTACGCCGCCGCGTTCAAACAGGGACAAGTAAGACTTGAGCACATTGATGCCGCCGACCTGGATGCACCTGTTTCGCTGACTTTGAATTTCCCATCGCATGAGCGACCGCGCAAACATTCTCCGTCTCGCCCGAAAACTCGCGCGCGCAAGCGCGCGACGACACAACGCGCATCTCAAAAACCCAAGTCAGGAACTTGACCTCGCGCGGGAAATCGAAACCCTAAACCTGCGTACAATTCCTCCCGCGCTCTGGAACGAACTCGATGCCCTGCTCGACCACAATCCGTCTTTCGGGTTAGCATTGGCGCGTGTGTTGTACGCCATTGCGAATCGCACGCACAACACACGTTTGCGCGCGACGGCAGACCTCGCGCTCATTCGCGCCTTGAACGTCTGCTGCGAATTCAAACAAACACTCGCAATATGCCCCGCAGCCGCGCGCCGTTTTGAAAAATCAGACGATACGGAAAACGTCGCGCGCGTATGGCTGGAAGCGGCGTGGACGCATACTTTTTTGGGAGACTTGAACACTGCGCGCGCCTTGCTTGTTCAAGTCGGCGACTTGCTTGACTGTGAGAACCAACTGCACAAGCAATGGATTCATGCGCGCCTTTTACGGGAGTAAGGCGAATACCGACAAGCGGCAGACCAATTTGCGCAACTGAGCGCGCAATGGCATGTGGTCGGCGCGCTGCTCCAAGCCGCGCGCTGCCAACGCGAACAGGGGCACGCATACGTGCGATTGGATATCGGGCAAGCACAGCAGTATCTCGACGCGGCGCGCGCGGTCTTTGTCGCTGCCGAGTATCCCATCGAAATTGCATTGTGCGACTATTTCTCTGCTTATGCGCAAGTCGAACATAACGACTATCCCGAAGCACTGGGAGCGGCACAAGCAGCCCGTTCGCGTTTTGTCGCACTGGGATTGCCCTTTTTTGTGGCGTGGTCCGACTTGGAAATTGGATTTATCCGACTGCGGTTGAATGACTATGCCGCGGCGGTAACCCATCTCACACGCGCGCGGGCACAATTGCTTGCTTGCGGGGCGGTTTCCGATGCCTCCGCCTGTGAAATTAACCTCGGTGTGGCGCAGAATGAAGAGTCGTTATGACGAGGCGGTTGGCCATCTGGAACAAGCGGTACAGCACGCGTTGGCGCTCGGACAACGCACCAAGAGCGCGTTTTGTTTTGTCAATATCGGTTGGGCGCGCATCAAACAGGGACGCTTTGCCGATGCGCTCACCTGTTATGCACAAGCGCGCGCAGAATATGAACACGCGAACTTGGCTCTCCAGATTGCGTGTTTTTGTGACGTGAATGAGGGTTTGGTCTTTCTGCAATTGGGTCAATTCGCTCAGGCACGGGTAGTGCTGGAACGCGCGCGACGCGTTTTTCAGACCAAAGGGCTCCGCACCGACCTCGCCGAGTGCGAATCCTATCTGGCGCAAACCTACGCGGTCCAGGGACAACGCCGCGCGGCGCGTCGGGTGCTGGAAACCACACACGCCCTCTACACCGAAACTCGGCAACCGGTCTTTGCGGCGCTGTGTGACCGCGAGATGGCATATTTGGCAATTCAAACCGGGGATTTGCACGCGGCGCGGAAACATCTTGCCGCCAGCCGTCGCACTTTGACAGCAGTTGCGCAACCTATTGAAAGCGCTTTGTGTGATCTCGAAACCGCCGAGTTGGCTTTGGCAGAGCGCAAGTATTCGCGCGTGACTCGATTGTTTGACGTGGCGCGGCAGCGTTTCGATTCCGGCATGCCGGATTTGGCGTGGCGCGCCGAATATGGGATGGGGCGCGTGGCGCAGGCGCGCGGCGCGCCGACCACTGCATTGACCCATTACCGGGCGGCGGTCGCGCAGATTGCACAATTGCGCGGAACGATGGGGAAGGAACAATTTAGCAGCACCTTGTATAGTAGAGTTGGATGACCGGGGTGCATTTCACTTTAGGGGCGAATTGTAAGCGGCATGCCAAACTTGATCGAAGCGTCCACTCATGATGGCGGCGCGAATCGGAATCAAGCGTTCCGCCCCTTCACGACTCCAACGCATCCCTGCACCATTGAAGCGCGCGCCGAATTGTTTACAGCCGCTCTCGACCATACCGCTCCCGATGGGCAAACCGGCATCGCGCAGCTCCAGATATTGCATGCGCCGTTTGTTACTTTCAAAGTAGCCTGCTTCGCTACGCAGAACTTTCTGCTGCTGCGGATATTCTTCCGCCAACTCATGAATCGTCTGTGCGACCTGCGAGGCGTGTCCTTGATACAGTGGCGTACGCATCGTTTTGACCCACTGCTGACTCAGCGGGCTGCCATCGCCAAAGACCAAAGCGCCCACGCGATGCAAATGTTGTTTGGCGTGATACCAATCCACCACTTGCCAACTGTTGCCAAAATGCTCCTGCGCCAAGTTCCAAATCCAATTCGCCCCGTCGCCCATCACCAGGCTGTCATGGGCGTGCGGCACGCGTCGCCGCACGGCCTCTGTCCACACCGCTCGGCCAAAGACTTCAGGCCCGCCCAAGTGCGCGACATAACTGTTATGAACGGCATGGGCGCGGTCTTCCAAGGATTCACTCTCCTCCACCCCTTCGCGGCGCACCGCAATCTCGAAAACGTCGCCCACTTTCAACTCTTTCCAGCCTTCTTTGCGGATATGAATCATTGTGCCATCCATGCCCACGCCCATCTTGTAGGGCAGCCGCAACGCGGTCGGCGGGGCATCTCCGCGCAAGGGCAAGGCATTCGCCGTGGCCTGCTGCAGGGCTTCAGCGGCTTGCATGTGCGTCCCCCACGTTTCGACGCGCCGCCACAGACTGGATTCGGAAAGTTCGAGCCCTGCCAAACGTTTGAGCGCTTGGGCGGCCACGCTACCCGTGACGTGGCCATACAACCACACCGCATCCGCCGCAACCTGTTCACTCCAATGCGCATCGCACACGCCGAGTTGGTCATCCAGGGGGAAAAAGCCCACGTTCACAGCGCGGGCAATAGAAATGACTGCGTTCCAAATTCAGTTCGCCGACACGCGCCAGTACGGTCTTGCGTTTTGTGCCTTTGGGGCGCATCGGCTTGCCGCATTGCGGGCAGGGAGGTAAATGCAAAGGTTCAACGTTGTCTTGACCCGCAATTACACTATCGGTGAGAACTTGGCCAAAGCGTTGCCGCAGCGTGAGCGCTTGGTCCTCAATTTGCGTCAAATTGGGTCGGACGTTGGCTTCTGCCCAATCGAGCATTTGGTCAACCAGCGCTTCGACGCGCTGCATGAGCGCAGCTTTCTTTTCGGCACGGGTGAGTTTTGAACGGCGTGACATGGCACACTCCTCTTGAGGTGGAATTTACGGATTATGCCAAATCTCGCCCCAAAGTGAAATGCACCCCGTCCATGATACCCTGTTTTGGGTCGGTCCGGCAGAACAGCGTCAGTTGCTCCGCCTTGTCGAGATCCTCTACCGCGGGACGTGGTATCGCTACTTGAGTAACGAATTGGATGCCGAACGCTTGCCGACGGCGTATCTGGTCGCCTTGTATTGGCAACGCTGGCGGATTGAAGACGCCTACGCCATCGTCAAACGGTTGTTAGGACTTGGCTATTTCTGGTGCGGCGCCCAAAACGCGGTCGAATTGCAAGTCTGGGCCACGTGGCTGCTCTATGCGGTCTTGGTCGATCTGACCGATGCGGTCGCCGCCGCGCTGAACCAGCCCTTCGCCGCGCTTTCGATGGAAATGATCTATCGCAGTTTATATTTCTACACCCAAGCGCATCATCGCGGCGAAACCGAGGATGTGGTCACGTATCTGGCAACCCATGCCGCAATGCTGGGCATCGTCAAACGCAAACGCAAATCCGCACACCCCTCACCTTTGGAACTGATTCCCCTCTTGACAAATTGTTAAAGTGCTTAACCTGTGAGCGATGGGGTACCACATGCATGGAGACCCGTGGACAGAGGAACGGTTTTCATAGTCGCAATATGCAATACAAAAAGGGGCGCGCTATACGCGCCCTTTTTTTTGCGCTTTTGCGTTAGCGCGGCATGCGGAATTGCTTTGGCTTGCATCAAGACTTGACGTTGTAGCTGACGCCCAGAACGTGTACAATGCGCGCAAAGATGCAGTGAGCGCGAGCGATGCCTAACTCGCGTCGTCCAAAATCCGCACGCTTGCCGAGAGCATCACCCCGCGCGCCCATCTTTTGTTTTGACGCGCGCTGAACGGCAAAACGCCAAGGGACATGAAATCAAACGTCTGTGCGAAAAAGTTGTGACGCCGCCGTTGAGCGCGATTTTGAGAGTATCGTAATGGAACAGAAAAGGATGCAAGCATGTCGAAATTCAAACCGCCGCGCCTGACAAAATCGAGCGCGCGTGTGGGCGCGACGCCCAAAAGCTTTACGCGCGGCCTAGAGTTATATCGCGCCGACGCGATTTCGAATGCGGCGCTGCAAGGCAACCTCTTGCGCGCGCATTGCGAAGGCGCGATGGCGCCGTACTATCACGTCTCGGCGACGCTCGACGACGCGGGCGTGAGCGCGGCGGACTGCACGTGCGAATACGAGTACGGCGGATACTGTAAACACATCATCGCGTTACTGCTCACGTACATTCACAAACCAAAATTGTTTGCGCCCCGCCCGAGCGCTAAAGAATTGTTAAAGGATTTGAGCCGCGCGGACTTGGCGGCGCTGGTCACAAAACTGTTGGAGCGCGAACCGGAACTGTACGATTGGGTGGAAACGCTGACGGCTGCGCCCGCTTCCAAAACGCAAACCGCGCGCAAGAAAAAAGTGGACACGGAAATTTATCGCCGTCAAGCGCGGAACGTTTTACATTCGCGCGACGGCGTGCGCGCGTCGGAAGCGTACTGGGGTATGGGCGGGATAGCGAACGGTTTGCGCGAGATTGTAACGAGCGCGCAAAAATTTCTCAATGCGGGCGACGCCGAAACCGCGTTGGCGATTCTATTGACGTTGGCGAAGGAATTGACCCACGTTAAAAGTTAAAAGTTAAAAGTTAAAAGTTAAAAGCTAAAAGTAATTCCAGCTTTCACTTTGCACTTTTAGCTTTTAACTTTTAACTTTCTCCTTTGGCGGAAGCTATTTTGAGCGCCGAGCTGAGCCAAATCGAGCGCGCACAGTTGGGTGAGAAATTGAAACGCTGGGAACGCGAGTTGAGCGACTATGGAATAGAAGGTCTGGAATTGGCGATCCAAGCGGCGGAATACGGGTGGGACGATGCGCCGCCGCGTCGCGCGCCAAATTTCGCGCGTCCGATTTCGTCGCGGGAGGACGAGGATGACGACGATGCAGAGGACGTTGAGGATGCGGAATACGATGCGGAGGAAGAATTCGATGATGACGAATTTGGCGGCGCGGGATTTTACGTGCGCGACAACATCCCCGATTTGACCAAAGCGAAATTGAATGTGCTGGCGCGGCAAAATCGCACGGACGAATATCTCGCGCTGTGCCAAAGACACAACAAACACGCGCGCTATGCCGGCAAGTTGGTCGAACTCGGACGTGTGGCGGAAGGGACGCAGTACGCGCTCGAACGTTTGGAATTTGCGGACGAAGCGTTGACGCTGGCGCGGCAATTGCGCGAGTTGAAAAAAATTCCCGAAGCGTTAGCCGTCGGCGAACGCGGCTTGAAATTGCAAGGATACAAATTCGCGCTGGCGCAATGGCTCGCGCCGTTGGAAGAAACGCAAGGCCGCGACGCGCACGCTTTGGACGCATGGCTCGCCGCGTTGGAGGAGCGCCCTTCGCTGGAGCTTTACAAACGTTTGAAACAGCTGGGCGTCAAGGAATGGGCCAAGTTGCAAACGCGCGTTATGGACATCTTGAAAAAATCGTGGGCCAAGTCCGCGCTGGCGCAGGTGTTGTTGTATAAAGAACAATGGGACGAAGCGATTGCGGTCGCGGACCAACGCGCGGCGGATTATTCCATCGTCGCGATTGTGGCGGACGGCGTGATCCAACAGCGCCCCGAATGGGTGATGCGCGCGAGCAAGCAACAGGCGTTGGCGCTGATTGGACGCACGCAGACCAAGTATTATATTCATGCGGTCGAATGGTTGGAACGCGTGAAAAAGGCGTATGCGCGGTTGAATCAAGACGCCGCCTGGCGCGCTTATTTGGATGATTTGAAACTGGAATACAAACGCCGTCCCGCGCTGCAAGCCCAATTGGAACGGTTATGACGCGAACGCGCAATCTAGGCGCAAATGGATCTTTGGTTATAATTTGTGCGCTCTAGGCGTCACGTTGCCCAAACGATTTCCACTTGTCTCAAACCGAAATTAAATGGGCTGCGCGCTATCGTTATTGTCGCGATTGCAAAGCGGAAGGCAAACGCGAAATCGCGGCATGGTTTTGTATGGACTGCGCGAAAGAGGAACAGCGTCAGGCGGTTGTGTGCGCGGTACACGCGGGGAGCGCGCCTGAAAACCATTATGCGGAAGAAATGACGTTTTGAATTGAGCGGACGACAAACAGATGATGCAAAATCAAAAAACGCCGGGGCGCAACGACCCGTGTTGGTGCGGCAGCGGCAAAAAATACAAACAGTGTCATCAACGCGCGGATCAAGAACGCGCGAGCGAAAAATTGCAAAAACAAACGCTCTGGAACGCGTTGGGCGAGTTTGCGCTGGAGCGCAAATACGAAATTGATTTCAATGCCGCCGCGAAATTTTTCTTTGGCGTGGACGCCGCGCTCAACCTCGCAGACGACGCGGACGAGCAAATCGCTTTCGAACGCGCGCTCGATTATTTTTTGTTCGATTACGCGTTCCCCGATAACAGCCGCCTCATCGAACGTTTCACCGTCGAACAGGCGCGCATGCTTTCGCCGCGTCAGCGCGCCTGGCTCGCGGCTTGGGCTCATAGCGCGCCCGCGCTGCTCGAGATTACCTCCATCGAACGCGGCGTGGGCGTTCACGCCCGCGACCTGCTCACGAATGAAAGCTATGACGTTCGTGACAAACTGCGTTCGGAAATGGCGACGCGTTGGATCATTATGTTTACGCGCGTTCTGCCGGCGGACGATCATTTTGAATTGGGCAGCTCGGGCTTGGAAGTTGCGCCGTATTTTCGCGGAAAGCTGCTCGCCTACGTCAAAGATTTGCGCGCCAATTATAAAGGACGCTACCCGGAAGCGACCGTCCCCGAATTTATGCGCGCGCACGCGCATTTAATCAATCAATATATCCTCTACAAACTTGGTTCAGAGATGCAAGCGCCCAATCTCCTGACGCCAGAGGGCGATTTGGAAGAACACGCGGTTGCCACGTACGCTGTTTTGGAACATGCCCAAACGCTCGCGCGTTTGCGCGCCGCGCCCGAATTTCAAGAGCTGGAAACGGATGCGCGCGCGACGCGCACGTTTGCATGGAACGAAACGGACGCGTCGCTGGAGCTGTTGCGTTTGCACGGCGCGCCGTTTGAATGGCATACGCCGACGGACGCCCCGAACGCGGTGCGCGGGTTGGGAATGCTCAATTTATCGCTGGATGAATTGACGCTCGAGGCGATGTCGCGCCGTCGTTTGGACGCGGGCAAGGCATTGTTGGAAAAACAGCTAGGCGACGCGGTTCGTTTTCGTGAGGAACGCATCGAATCATTGGCTGACGCTTTGGCAAGATATGACGACGACGAATTTCCAGATGATTTTGATGACGATGGATATGACGACGCGGGCGAGTGGGGCGCAGGCGAATCGCCGTTTAAAGCGCCGCGCCCCGATTTCTCGCCGCCGCCCGCAGCGACGCCGGAACAGCGCGCGCTCCTGCGCGCCAACTATAATCAGACCTGGATTGACCAAAAAATTCCCGCGCTCGACAATCAAACGCCGCGCCAAGCCGTGCATACTTTTGGCGGACGGCTGCAAGTGATTCGCTTGCTCAAAGATTTCGAGGTGCGCGAAGCGGAAAACGCGCAGCGCGGCAAAATCCCATTCGACTGGAGCGCCGTCGCGCGCGAATTGGATTTGAGCGATCAGGAATTTTTGAACGAGGGACACATCGAATCATCCATGCACGAATTGTTGGCGCTGCTGATGGAATTAACCCTGCAGCATCAAGTCGCTTCGGCGTGGGACGGCTGGAAAAAATTCCGCGAACTGTTTCCGATTCGGCGCGCGAAAGATTTGTGGTTCGCCCAAGTGTGGGACTTGGAAACAGAGCTCACTGAATTGGCGATGGAGTTGGCGCATCAGCTCGCGCGTTTCAAACGGTTCGACGAGGCGCGCGCGTTGTTGGACGATTACATTGCGCTCGACGCCGACGCGTGGGACTGGGCGCTGGCGGAACGGCAAGCGGTGGAAATTGAAAACGCGATTTACAGCGACCCGCGCGCGGTGCAGCAAGCGATTGCGGAATTGGAAAAATTGGCGCAAGAAGCGGATACGGCATTTCAAGCGTTGAGCATCTTGGGCGAATTGCAAGCGGGGTTATTGGACGCGCCCGGGGCGGCGCTCGAAACGTTGCAGCGCGCGGAACAAGCGGCGGACGACGATATGGAGAAACAGCGCGCCTACGGCACGCTGTCAGAGTTTTTCCTTTCGTTCCGCGCGTATAACGCGGGCAAAAGCTTTTGGCATGAAGCGAATGACGCTTTGGCAAAAGAGGACCGCGATGACGTGGGCTTGGCGCGGCTCTTGTTGGCATGCGGTCGGTTGGACGAAGCCGAGAGCGTCATTGAAAAAATAGAATACGTCGAATCGCGTGAATATTTTAGCGGAATCCTCGCGGCGCGGCGCGGCGATCTCGACGCGGCGCGCCGCATTTGGCGAACGCGCTTGGCGAAAAACGCCGAGAATTTTCAACGGCGTTGGTTCGATTGGGCAGAGCTGTCATTGTACCTCCATGACAGCGACGCGGTGTTGGAAAAACTCGATCCCGCCGCGTTTGAGAATCATCAAATGATGCATTGGTATCGCGCGCTGGCGTACGCGCAGCGCGGCGCTTTGGCAGACGCGGCGCACGCGGCAGATGAGGCGCGCGCCGCCATGCGCGAACAAATGCGACGCATGGATTATGCTGACGCGCTGCGGCGTGAACGCGCTCACGCCGCGCGGTTCGGCTTGTCCGACGCCGCGTTGCGCGCGCTGAATTTGGACGCGCCGCCGGAATGAGCGCAAACCTCTAACCTGCGAACCAAACCAGACCGCGCAAGAAGGTTCCGTGAGTTTTGCACGCGCCGGACGCGCCCTGAAAAACGGCGCGCGGCGCGTTTTACGCGCGTTTGCCAATGGGACAATCGGGGTAGTGGAAATTAAAAATTGATTATGTTATACTTGCCGCGATGGACGAGTTGAGCGCGGCGCGGCGGCAAGAATTGATCGAACGCGTGGGTACGCAGCTGCGCGCATGGAATATGCGCGAACCCGCGTTGGCGCTTTTGAGTATGCACCTGCCGCTCGCGGTAATCGGCAGCCAGTTCCTTTTGTTTGCCGAACCGTTTGTAGGGCTGGTCGCCGGTCCGCGCACGGCGCGCGATTTGGCGCAGTTGTTTCAAGATACGCAAGGATTCGAACAGTTGGTCGCGCAGCTCGAAAAGGGCTAGCGACAAAAGCGGCGCGCGTCAAAAAAACGCAAGGCGGCAAGAATTATGAGTGTCATTCTCGATTTATTGGGACGCTCCGGCGTCTCTCCAACGCAAGCGTTTATGCTGGCGTTGTTTTTGCCGTTCCTGATTCCGTTCTTTTATTTTTTGTATCGCGCGCCGCGTTCCACCTCGCGCCCGCGCCTGCGCCAAATTCCCGCGTATGACGCGTTGAAAAAATTATTGTCGCGCGCCGCCGAGACGGGTCAACGCGTGCATGTTTCGGTTGGCACGGCAAGCATTGCCGGCGCCAAAACGGCGGAAACGATGGCGGGTTTGTACACGCTCGAATTCCTCGCCGACCGTTCCGCCAACAGCGATATTCCGCCGCTCGTCACCGTCACCGACCCGACGACGATGCCCGCCGTGGCGGACCAATTGCGCCACGCCTACGAACGCCAGGGTTATCCCGATGAATACCATCTCGATTACACGCGCTTTATCGCGCCGCCGGTGCAGGGCAGCGCCGTGCCGTATGCGGCGGGCGTGATGGAGATATTAAATCACGAACCCATTGCGGCGAATGTGATGGTCGGCGCGTTCGGCGATGAATTTTTGTTGATGGCGGAGACAGGCGCGCAGCGCGATATTTTTCAGGTCAACGGCGCGAGCGACCTGACCGTTCTGCCGTTCGCGCAATTGACCGCGACGGCGCCCCTGCTCGGCGAAGAAATTTTCGCGGCGGGCGCCTATCTTTTGAACCGCGTAGGACACTATACCAGTCTGGTCGCGCAAGATATTTTTCGCATCGCGCTGGCGCTGCTGATTTTGGTCGTCGTACTGTTGCGCGCCTTGGGGATTTTGTGATGGGACAGCCGCGTGTAAACATCGGCGTTCTTTTGCGCCGCCAATTGATTCCCGCCGCCATCGCCATCGGCGTCGGCGTGGTCGTGCTGTTGGGTCAATTCATCTCCAATGCCACGCTCGACAATATCGTGACGGTTTTAGTCGGTTGGGGCGCCATCGTCGGCGCGTTTGCCCTGCTGCTCGGCTTGGCGAATCTCGTTCTCTTTCACGCCAAACGCATTGTCAAACGCGACCGCGAAACGCCGTTTTCGCTTTTGATTCTCGCTTCGGCGGTCGTCGTGTTTTTGCTGGTCCTGCCTTCGGGCGGAACGGGCGCGGCAAGTCAATGGGTGATGCGTTATATTTATCAACCGCTCGAAGCGTCCTTTTTAGCCCTGCTCGTTTTTTTCATCGGAACCGCGGTCTATCGCGCGCTGCGCGTGCGGACCTGGGAAATGGCGTTGTTTGCTATTTCCGCCGTGATTGTGTTGATTGGTTCGGCGCCATTCATGTCCGTCGTCTCGCCATTCTTTCCCGCGCTGCGCGATTGGGTCGTCAACGTTCCCGCGCTCGCGGGCGGCCGCGGCATTATGCTCGGCGTCGCGTTGGGAATTATGGCAACCGGTCTGCGTTTGCTCACCGGCATTGACCGTCCGTATTCCGAGTGACGCGTCGCAAGGTCCAACGACCTGCGATCCGGCTCTCGCCGTTCAGTCCCCAGTCCTTTTATGATTTATTGTCCGCAGTGTGGCACGCCCAACAAGCCCAACAGTAAATTTTGTAAAAACTGTGCGGCGCTGCTTCAACCTTCCGCCGAGCTGCGCTGTCCGATTTGCGGCGAACTGAATCCGCAAACGGCAGAGGCGTGCAAGAGCTGCGGCACACGTTTGACCACTTCGGCTGGCGCCGGCGCGTCGGAGCAAACCAAACCTGCAAACGCGCCGGAACATATCGCGCCCTTTAATCCGCCCGAAATTCCGCCGGAACCCGAACCGCCGACGACGCCCGTGAACACGCGCGCGGCATTTTCCGGGTCCGGTTCGCAATGGCTGCGCCGCATCAACAAAACGCCTGCGGAATCCAAACCGGCGGAGCCGCCGCCAACGCCGCCCGCGAACGAGACGCCGATTCCCGCCGAACCCGCGCCGCCGGTGAGCAAGCCCATTCCGGCTGAAACGACGCCGCCTTTGGACGATTGGCTCGGACAGCTCGATGCGCCTGTCGAAACGCCCAAATCCGCCGAACCCGCGCCCGCGAAACCGCAATTGAGCGAAATCAAACTCACGGGCGACGATTACGATTACAGCGATATTGGCGGCGAAGTCACGGACGAAATGAAGGCGCAGCTCGAAGCGGAAGCAGGCGGCGCGCAATCGGTGGACGACGAGGTCGCATTGGCGATGCGCCTTTTGGGTCTGGATGTCGGCGCGGCGGTCACGCAAGCGGAAACTCCAATCATCGCGGAAACGCCCGCGCCGATTGAACCGGCGGCGCAAATAACCGATGCCGCGCCCGTTTTATCCGAACCGGCGGCGGAAATGAAACCGCCCGCGCCGGTAGATAAAGTCGCAGCGCCGACAGCCGAAATCGCCGCGCTGCCAATTTCCGAACCCGTCGTAGAAGCTGAAACTGCGCCGCCGGAACGTTTGTCGCCCATCGCCGCGAGTACATCAGCCGCCGAAACGCCGCCCGCCGAACCCGCGCCCGCGCCCGCGAAACCGCAATTGAGCGAAATCAAACTCACGGGCGACGATTACGATTACAGCGATATTGGCGGCGAGGTCACGGACGAAATGAAGGCGCAGCTCGAAGCGGAAGCAGGCGGCGCGCAATCGGTGGACGACGAGGTCGCATTGGCGATGCGCCTTTTGGGTCTGGATGTCGGCGCGGCGGTCACGTCAACGACGGCGCAAGCGGAAAGCAGCGCGCCGCCGCCAACGCCTTTGGCGGAACCGGCAGCTCAAGCGCCCCAAGAACCGTCGGCGGAACCGGTTGCCTCCGCGTTTGTCGAACCGCGCGCGGAAATTGAAACGCCCGCGTCCGAAGCGGCTGCTTTGTCCGCGCAAGCCGCGCCAAAAGACCAAGAAAACGCGGAATGGTTGACCCGTCTGGCGGCAGCTTCTTCGACAGCAGTGGCTGCAAAAATTGTGAGCGAGGCACGCGATACATCGGAAACGCCCGAACCGATTGCGGAAATCCCAACCGAACCGATTGCAGAAATTCCAACCGAACCGATTGCAGAAATTCCGGCAGAGCCGATTGCGGAAATCCCAACCGAACCGATTGCGGAAATCCCAACCGAACCGATTGCGGAAATTCCAACCGAACCGATTGCGGAAATTCCAACCGAACCGATTGCGGAAATTCCAACCGAACCGATTGCGGAAATCCCAACCGAACCGATTGCGTCGGAACAAGTTGCGGCGGCGGCGGCGCTTTCTAACGCCGACAATATACCGGAATGGCTGCGCGCCATCGCGCCGTCCGAAAGCGCGGACGATGCTGCGAGCGCGGAAAAAGAAATGCCCGAATGGGTGCGCGACCTCGCGCCGGGCGCGGCGGTCGTCGGCACGACGGCGTTTTTGAACCAACTGCCGGATTTGGACGAATCCGAACGCGGCGATCTACCCGAATGGCTGCGCGAGCCGGTCGAGGCGCCGGAAATCCAAGCCGAAACCGAATTTGCGGCAGAGGCGGAAAGCGGCGCGGCAACTGCCGAACCCGCGTCAGGCGCGTCCGTCGAATTGCCGGCTTGGATGCGCGCGGGCGCCGCCGGAGAATATGACCCGTTTGAAGTAGTCGAAACGACGGGACCTCTCGCCGGCGTGAGCGGAATTTTGCCGTTGGCAGTGGCGTTGACGGAACCGCATACGCTTGCCACGCCCACGCCGCCGCGCGCCGACAGCGGACGTATTTTTCAAACGCTGTTGGCGGAACCGCTTGCCGCCGCTTCATCCGTCCAAGAAGCCGCGCCGCCCGCGCGTCGCATCGCGGCGAAACACATCGTGTATCTGGTCATCGCGCTCGCGGCGCTCATCGGCTTGTTCTTGCCGTCAGGCGCGGACGAATTGGGGCTATTGGGCAAAAACGTCGTTTCTTCGCCCAGCGCGGTTTTTTACGACCAATTGAATGAACTGCCCGCGGCGAGCGCGGTCTTGCTGGCGTTCGATTATGTTCCCGGGCAGAGCCCGGAATTGGAACCGGCGGCGCGCGCCATTCTCGAAAATTTGGCGGCGCGCAAGGTGAACGTCATCGCCCTGAGTTCCAATCCGAACGGCGCCAACCTCGCGCAAACTCTATTGGAACAAACGCAGCGACAATATCCCGCCTTGACGTTTGTCAATCTGGGCTATATTCCGGGCAATGAAGCGGGCCTCAAAAATTTGGCGCTGGGCTGGCTGCCCGCCAATTATGCGGTTGCGAACGGCACGACATGGAGTCAAACGCCGTTGGCGAAAACGGTGCGCGGCATGGACGATCTGGCGTTGAATATCTTGATTCTCGGCGATGCGGCGGGTTTGAACGGGTGGATGACCCAAGTGCAGCCCATCGTCAAAACGCCGTTCGTCGCGGCGACGACGGCGGCGCTCGACCCGCAAGCGCGCATCTATGTCAATTCCAAACAATTGAACGCGTCGCTGCGCGGTTTGACGGGCGCGGCGGAACTGGAATTGTGGTCGGGCGTTTCGGGGCCCGCGGTCAAGACCGTCAACGCGTTATCGTTCGTCAGTCTCGTCCTCGCGGGCATTATCATTGCGACCAATCTCGCGGGATTTTTGAAACGCGGCAAGCGGGAAGCGGGGAAATAGGGCAATGGACGCTTTATTCAATTCCGTCTGCACTCCCGGCGGCATGTGCGATGCGTTAGGCGTATGGCTTGCCGCGCTCTTGACTATCCTCGTATTCTCCTACCTGATTCACGATTCGTTTCTCTTTCGCATCGCGTCCGGTTTGCTCGTCGGCGCTGCCGTCGGTTTCATCAGCGCGGTGGCGCTGAGCCAAGCGCTTGTGCCGTTGTTTGCGCGTTTGCTCGACGGAATTTTGGGCTTGCCAGAGACGTGGCTCGAATTGTTATTGAACGCGCTGCCGGTTGTATTGGGCGCGTCGCTGTTGATTCGCTTGACGCCGACGTTCCGCGCGTCCACGTTCAGCAATATCGGTTTGGCGTATCTGTTCGGCATCGGCGCGGCGTTGACCATCGGCGGCGCGCTCGCGGGCAACTTGGTTCCGCAGCTGGCGGCGACCATGACGATTCCGCTCCTGCCGCAAGATTCGCTTTTAGAATGGGCGAACGGCTTGGTGATCTTGATTGGCGTCATTGGCGCGTTTCTGGCGTTTCGTTTCATCCAACCCGGCAACCGTTCGTGGCAGCGCGCGTATAATATCCTTACGCGCGGTTGGGGAACCATCGGCCGCGGCTTTATCATGGTTGCATTCGGCGCGATTTTGGCGAGTTTGATTTTGGCGCGCGTCTCGGCGCTGGTCGGGCAATTGTATTTTCTTTTGCACGACTGGCTGCCGATTCTCAAATAAACATGGCGACAGCGCTCACCTCGATTTTATTTGCGGACGTCGGCGCGGCGGCGACCAAAGTGGGTCTGCTCGACCTCGTCGCCGGGCAATACCGCATCATTGGCGCGACGCGTACGCCTACGACCGTCGCCGCGCCGTATAACGATGTAATGGTCGGCGTGCGCCAAGCCATCATGCAGCTGCAAGCGTTGACGGGCCGCCGCTTGTTGGACGGACAGGGCGCGCTCATCAAACCCGCGCGCGCGGACGGCGACGGCGCGGATGCTTTCACGGCGGTCACGAGCGCCACCTTGCCCTTGCGGACAGCGGTGATTGGACTCTCGCGCGATTATTCGGTGACGGGCGCGGTGCGCGCGGTCAACAGCACGTACGCGGTGGTGGATCATACGATAGCGGTGGACGAAGAATCGGGCCGCTGGGGGACAACCGCGCAGGACGGACGCGCCGGGGGGCCCAGCGACGCGGTGGAAAAACTCGCCATGCTCATGCCCGATGTCGTCGTGATGGTCGGCGGCATTGACGGCGGCGCGGTGACGCCCCTGCTGGAAATGGCAAATATCGTCGCGGCGGTGGGCGCGGCGCTGGACGCGACGCGACGCCCGTTGGTAATCTTTGCCGGCAATCGGGACGCGCGCGGCCAAGTGGCGGACCGCATCGGCAGTTTGATGGAAATGCGCGTGGTGGACAACGTTCTGCCCACGCTCGACCGCGTGAATCCCGGCCCGCTGCAAGCGGAATTGGAAAACGTTTATCGCCAACAGCAGGTCGAAAAAATTCCGGGACTGGACAAATTGGCGGCGTGGGCGCCGCGCGGCGTCATGACCAGCGCCGACGCGTTCACGCGCGTGGCGGAATATCTGGCGCGCAAATATCAACTGCGCGTGCTGGCGCTCGATTTGGGCGCGGGCGCGACCACATTGATTCACACCGACGGCGTCCAGCGTAAACGCGCCATCCTCGAAGAGTGGAGCGTCGGTTATGGCTTGGAGCGCCTTGTGGACGCGGTGGGCATGGAAAAAATTATGCGCTGGCTGCCCGCGTCGTTCGAAACCAGTCAGGTGCATGCCCAGCTGTTGAATCAAGCGATTCATCCGACCGCGACGCCCACACGCTGGCACGATTTGACCGCGCTGAACGCGGCGGGGCGCGAACTTTTGCGCCAGGCGACGCAAGTGTGGCAGGACGACCCGGCGTTGACCTTGATGGACAGCGATTTAATTTTGCTCACCGGCGCGCCGATTGCGCGCGGCAGCAAGCCGTCCGCGCTGTTGTTGATGCTGCTCGACGCGTTGGATGTGCGCGGCATTTATTCCGTCGCCGCCGATACGATGGGTTTGGCGCCGGCATTGGGCGCGGCGGCGGGAATTAACGCCGAAGCCGCCGCGCAGGCGCTGGAAAGCGATTGTTTGGTGACGTGGGGCACCGTCTTTGTGCCAGAGCTTGCGCCGCGCCCCGGCGAGCCGGTAGTCTTGAACGTTCAGGTGCAGCCCGCGCGCGGCGGACGTTTGGAAGCCGAAGTAAAATACGGTTCGTTGGAATTGATTCCGTTGGGCGAAGGCGAAAAAGCGCAGGTCGAATTGCGCGGGACCGGCAGCGTGCGGTGGGGCAAAAACGGCGATATCGCCGGCATCAAAAATAACGTTTTCAAACGTGAAGTGCAAGGCGGGACCGCCGGGCTGTTGATTGACGCGCGCGGACGCCCGCTGCCGCTGCTGGAAAATCAGGAACGGCAGCGCGATAAAGCGCAAGAATGGATGTGGGAAGCGGGCGCCTGACGCGCCGCGCGTGGAAAGCGTATGATTGAATTTGTACCGCAACCGGTTCAAACGCGCGTCACGGCGAACGCGCGGATTCGCCGCGCGCGCCGCTTGCCGATTCCGGGCCAAGTGTCGGGCGCGCTGGGAATGCGTATCGGCGCGCAAGATATCGTTGCCCGCGCGTATCCGCCCAAGATGCGGCGCGCGCTTTCGCTCACGCGCGTCATCGGCGTCACCGAAACCGATGTGCCAAAACGTTTGCTCAAACAGGTGGGCGACCCGGTGGAAGCGCGCGAAATCATTATCGCCAAGCCCATCAATTTTGGCGTACAGCGTTTGGTCTATCGCGCGCCCGAAGCGGGACAGATTGCGGCGATTCAAGGCAGTTGGATGGTCTTGGATATTTACGGACAGCCGTATGATGTCCCCGCATTGTATCGCGGCACGATTGTCGAGGTCGAACCGCGCCAGAGCAGCGTGGTCGAAGCGCAAGGCGCGCTGGTGCAAGGCGTCTGGGGTTCTGCAGCGGCGGAGGATGCCGCCAAAGAAGCGGTAGGTGTGATAAAATGGCTCAACAAGGCGCCGGACTGGATTTTAGAGCCAGAGAGTATTGAAGCGGACGCGCGCGGCGCGATTTTGATTGTGGGCGGCGGCGTCACCGAAGCGTCCTTGCAGCGCGCGGCGCAAATCCAAGTCGGCGGCATCGTGGTCGGTTCGCTCGCGCCGGAATTGCGCCGCACGGCGTTGAGTTTGAAATTCCCGTTGATGGTCACAGAAGGATTTGGCTTGAAACCCATGAGCGCGCCGATTCACGATTTATTGACCGTGTTGAACGGCCAAGAGGCGGCGTTGAACGGGCGCTATGCGCCGCGCGGCGCCAACGCGATGCGGCCCGAATTGTTTGTGCCGTCAGCGGCGAGCCGAATGTTGCCCTCTGATGCGCCGCGCGAAGCGGAACGCTTGGAAGTGACGCCGCAGGCGCGCGTGCGCGGCATCTGCGAACCGTATCTCGGCATGACCGGCGTCTTGCCGGAAGAATTTCGGCTGGAATGGATCATGACGGATGCCGGGACAGCGCTGCCGGCAGTCCAGGTCGAGTGGCAAAATGCGCCGGGCGAAAAGCAGTGGACGCCCTGGGCAAATTTGGAATTAATCGGATGAGCCAAGCCGGCGCCGCGCGTGCGGTTGCCGGTTCACAAAGGAGGTCTTATGGCAGAAGTAGCGCCATCCGCAGGGGGCGGCGGCGGCGGAAGAAATTTCTTGATAATCATCGGTGGACTCGCCGCCGTTTTGTTTATTGGACTTTTGGCGCTGGGCGCGATCATGTTTTTGCCCAGTCTTTTTGGCGGCAACGAACAAGCCGCGGCAATTTCGACGGCGACGCCCACGCGCATTGTGATTCCACCCACCGCCACGCGCACGCCGGGCGCCACCGCCACGCTCGTCGTGTCCAACGCGCCGACGCCGGTTCTGGCGGTCGGAGAACGTCAAGTTTTGATTGAGGTGGACGACAATAACAACGTTACGCTCACCACCTACGAAGGCGGCAAAGCGCCGATGGTGCAGACCGGCGCCTGGGCGGCGGATGCGGCGACGCAAGAGCTGACGCTAACCTTTACGACGCTGAACGGCAAACCGTTCAAAGACGTGATTGTCTTGAAAATCGAAAACGGACAGCTGACGCCGGTATCGTACAATCGCGCGCTGCACGGCAACATCTCCGACATTCAATTCAAGCGCAGCGGCGGATCGTCCAGCATAATTGCGCCCGTGTTTTCGCGCGGCGTCGGACAGAGCATGCCCGCCGCCCAAGCTACCGCGACGCCCAATCCGGTTTCAGGCGATTACGGCGGTTCCATTCCCGCGCCGGACGCGTCCGAAAATCTTGTGACGCTCACTTTGAACGAAGACGGCACGGCAGTCCTTGCGACCACCGGCAGCGGTAAAGCGTCGTCCATTCAATGGGGAACGTGGAAAGCGGACGGCAGCGTCGTCACGGTGAACTTGACCGACAAAGACGGCGCGCCTTTGCAAGATACCATTGTCTTGGAGCTCAAGGGCAATCAATTGATTTCCACGACGCTCGACGAGACCTTGCACGGCGCGGGGCTGACGCTGACGCGCGACGCAAATAGTCCGGTTTCGACGACCGTGCCCGCCGCCGGAACGTACACGCAAAACTTGAACGCGCCCAGTACCGCCACGCCGATTCCCATCACCGCCACGCCCATTGCCATTACCGCCACGCCGCAGGCGGGCGGCGACCAGGGGAATTTACCCGATACCGGTTTGGGCGAAGATTTGCTGCTGCTGTTTGGCGGCGCGCTGCTGCTCGTCGGCATCATCGTAATGGTGCGCCGTATGCGCTCGACCTAAGCGCAAGCGAAAAACGTCAAAATAAAAAATCTGACCGCGCACAACGCGGTCAGATTTTTTTTCGCTTTCCCTGGTGATTACTCATCTTTCAAGACCTCAAGGGTTTTCAAAAACCCTTGGGGGCTTGAACGCGACGCGATTTCCAAGATGTGGGTAATCACCAGATTTTCCCTCTTTCCAAGTCATGCCGATTACAATATAATGACAAGAAATCCACTCGCTTTGAGCCGCTCATGCCATTACTCGAATATCTCGATTTTGACCTAGCCATTGAAAAACGCGCGGGCGGTTATCGCGCGCATGTGTTGAGCTGGCAAGGCGCGCAAGCCGCCGCGCCGTTAAAGCTCGACTTGAGCGGCGACGAAATCAACGCGTTCCTCCAACAAATGGGTTTGCGCGTGCGCGGGGCGAACGATGCGCGCGCCGCCGCCGCCAAAGCGTTCGGCAAAAAATTATTCGACGCCTTGTTTCAGGACGACGTGCGCGCGCTGTGGAAAACGGCGTTGACGTTCGCGGACGCGCAGAGTCAAGGCGTGCGTTTGCATCTGCGCTTGTCGGACGCGCCCGAACTGGCGGATTTGCCGTGGGAGTTGTTGTACGACGCGAACGCGAATGCATTTTTGAATTTGTCCAACAAAACGCCGCTTGTCCGTTTTCTCGAAATGCCCACTCCGCCGCGCCGTCTGCAAATTGAACCGCCGCTGCGAATTCTCGGCGTTCTCTCGCTGCCCGACGATTACGAAGAATTGGGCGGCGCGCGCGAATGGACAAAACTCCAAGACGCGTTGAAAAAATTGTCCGACGACGGTTTGGTGGAATTGGTTCCGCTCACGGACGCGACGCCGAGCAAGCTGCAAGAGCTGCTCCGCAAACAAGAATTTCATATTTTGCATTTCATCGGTCACGGCGAACTCGACCAAACAACGCGGGAAGGCGCGCTGGTATTTGAAAACGAACGCGGGCGCGGGCGTTTGGTGTCGGGCGAAACGCTCGGCGTACTGCTGCGCGACGCGCGTTCGCTGCGGCTCGTCGTTTTGAACGCGTGCGAAGGCGCGCGCCCCGACCGCAGCGATCCGTTCGGCGGCGTCGCGCAGCGATTGATTCAGCAAACCATTCCCGCCGTGATTGCGATGCAGTTTGAAATCACCGACCGCGCGGCGCGCGCTTTTGCCGCAGAATTTTACGCCGCGCTCGCCGACAATTATCCAATCGAAGCGGCGTTGAGCGAAGCGCGCAAAGCCATTTTCGGTCTGCCGAACGAAACGGAATGGGCGACGCCGGTCTTGTATTCGCGCGCGCGCGACGGGCTGTTGTTTGACGTTGACAAAACGCGCACGCGTCCGCCGATCATACCGGACAACGCGCTAGGGTTCGAGGAATTGTTGCAGCGCGCGGAACGCGCCCGCGCGCAAGGCGAACTCGTTTTGCGCGATACGCCGGTCGCGCGCGAAGCGTGGCTGCCCAAATTTCAAACGGCGGAACAAACTTTGCAGCGCGCGCTGCAATGGGAACCCGACAATGCGCGCGCGCGTTTGGCGCTCTTGCAAACGCAAGCGCGCCTCGCGCCCGAAAATCCCGCGCCCGCCATCGAAACCGCGCGACAGCTGGAACAACTTTTAGCCGGAGCGACCGCGCGGCATGAAAAACAGATTCTCGCGCAAACGTATCTGCTGCACGCGACCTTGACCAATCCGCCGAACGTAAAATTATTGGAACGCGCGGGACAAACGTATCTGCAAGCGAACGACCTCGCCATGAGCGAGCGCGTGCATAAAATACTCAAGCGCGTCGAGAGCGCGAGTGTTCGCCCGCTCGCGGATTTGTACGGCGAACCCGATCTGCGTTTTGCGGCGCCCGCCGCGCCTTTGCCCGCCGCGCCGGGAACGCTCACCTTCAACCCGCTCGGCAGATGGACTTTTCAGGCGCAAGACGAATCGGGGACGCGCATGACGTTTGAATTTAGCGCGAACGGTTCGTTCCAAATGGCGCAGCGCATGGGCGTTATGCAAGTCCCCATCAACGGAACGTGGTCGTTCAATCCGCTCACGCAAAACTTGACGCTGCAAGGCGTCGTCAACGTTTTTCAGCCGTTCACGTTGGACGTGACCATCGTCGGCAAAACGGGCGACGCGTTCCAAGCGGTGAGCGATACCGGGGTTGTGTACGCGATAACGCGCGCCGGATAGACAACTCAAATAAACATCGCGCCAAGACCTGACGGGTTGAGATCGTCAGGAAACCCGTCAGGTTTTTACCGCTGCATCTGCGATGTACTGTGTCAGGTCTTGCGTTCCAACGCATCAAAAATGCGAATGAAGGTTTGAGGAGACAGCGCATGCCAATCTATCCTGAACAAATCAACGCCAACGTTTTGTATTTCGCGCCGACGACGCCGGTGGGCGAAATCCATGCGCGCATCGCGCCCGACGAACGGCGCAAGGTGTGGATCGTCGTAGCGCGCGGCGAGAGCCAGTACGCGGTCTTGAAATACGCGGACGTGGTGGAAGCGGTCAAAACCTTTACGGGCGCGACGCAAGCGCGCGCGGCGATGTTTCATTTGACGTTGGACGAATTGAATTTTCTCGACCGTTTTACGCGCGCGGCGGTTCAGGCGACGGATGATTATTACGCCGTCCGCGAACTATGGGCGCCGCCCGCCGATCCGCCGTTGGTTGTATTGCAAAATGGCGCGCCCATCGGCATTCTCGCCGTATCCACGCGCGGCGGCGGCGACGATGTGGATTGGCTCGACGATGTCGAGGTGGCGCGGGCGAACGGCGGCGACGAACCCAAATCGCCCGGCACATTGGGTCCTGGGGTAGACGCGGAACCGGGTTCCGTGTCTACCCAATCCGCGCGCAAAATCAATGTGCGTTTCGAGCCGCCCGAACAAAAAGACGCGCCTTTGCAAGTGGGGGAAACCTACACGCTCGTTTTCAGCGTAGATTTGGAACAATTGGCGCAGACGATTGCGACGGCGGATTTGGACGAAAAACGTTTTTTTCCGCCGAACGTCGAGAGCGTGGATATTTACGTCCAACTCATCAGCGACGATTTTGAAATTCTCGCCGACCCGCAAAAATTGATTGTGCCGCGCGCGGGCAAATCGAAAAACAGAGCGCGTTTTGACATTGCGCCCAAACATAATGGCGTGGGCGAAATCACCGCCGTATTTCTCAAAGACGGCAACGCGGTCCAAGCCATCGAAATCAAATTGAACGTCGGCGTGGGCGACGCCGCGATGGCGTCAAGCAAAACGCTGGGGCGCACGATTGAAGCGGCGGGCGCGGTCGGCGCGCGCGGTTTGACGCTGTGGATTGATTACAAAGGCGAAGGGTTCAAAGTTTCGGTTTTGGGTCCGAACGAAAATACCTCGTTTATGATTCCGCTGCAATTGCAAGAATTGGAACTCGCCATCGCGCAAGCGCGCGACGCGCTCAAAGCGATTGTAGATACGCAGGACAACGGGACGCTCGCCTATCAGCAGCGCATTGATATTTCCGCCGCCGTGAAAAATAAAACGCTGCCGCAATTGGCGCGCGCGGGCGCGTTATTGTTCCAAACGATTTTCATGCACCCGGGCAGCTCGCCAGCCGCCAAAGCTTTCGCCCAACGTTTTCGCGCGCTCGCGCAAGGCGACCCGCTACAAATTCAAATCGTTTCCAAACAGATGATGCTGCCGTGGGGCATTCTTTATATGGCGGACAGATTCGACGCCAACAACGTGCAGCCCGAATTATTTCTCGGCTTGAAACACATTATCGAGATCGCGCCGATGGAACCGAACATGGATTTTCCGCCGCGCATCACGAGTCAGCCCCAGCTCAACGTGAGTTTGAATCTCAACGCCGAGATTGACAAACAGATGAATTTTCCGCTCATCAAAAATCAGATCCAGTATTGGAACGCGAAACAGAACAAGGGCGGAATCCATTTGACCACGCGCACGCGCGGCAGCGACGTGGTGGACGCGCTGGCGGACGCAAACACGCCGGACCAAATCGCGTACTTTTACTGTCACGCCGTTTCCAAAAATCTAAATCAAGGCGGCGCGAACGCGTCCACGCTGCAATTCGGCGCGCAGCAAGCCGTCACGCTCGCAGATTTGTTATTGAGCGCGCCGCTCGACACGCGGCTTCAAGGTTCGCCGCTCGTCTTTATCAACGCCTGCGAATCGGCGGAATTGTCGCCGCTCTTTTACAATGGATTCATGCCCTATTTTGTGGACAAGGGCGCGCGCGGCATGATTGGGACGGAATGTTCCGTGCCGGCGCTTTTGGCGCTCGATTGGGCGGGCAAATTTTTCGACGCGTTTCTCGCGGGCAAACCGTTGGGCAAAATCTTTTTGGATTTGCGCCGCGACTATTTTTACAATCACAACAATATCCTGGGGTTATTGTACGCGGTGTACTGCGACGCGGATACGCGGATTGAACCGGCGGTGGGCTGAGGCGGCGCTCAATTCTCGCGCTGTAAATTTTGCTTCGCGCACGACGCGCATCGCACGAGTCCAAAGTGTTTGAATTTACAATGTACTACGACAGGTTTCTGCCAAGCGTCGGTTGGTAATTGTCTGAAACATGCTTGGTCGCGTTACTTGGCTCCACTATTGAACTTGACAAGCTTTTCCCAATCTACTTTTCCTTCCTCATCGCAAAACTCGATAGTAAATTCGCGTACATAACGGTTGAGGGCGTTATCGTAATCTCTCTGATACTCGTTCCGATGAGCGTCAATAACATCAGAATCCATTAAGCGTACAAGCTTGAGGTAAAAATCTGAATCGCCGGTGAGCTCTTCCCAGAACTTTTGGCCAGAAACATCACGATAATTTTGCCTATTGTTTGGCAGAGTTTGTTTTTTCCCGTAACAATGACCCAGAACAGGGTCAAATTGTTTTCGCAACTTGATAACGCGTCGGCGCAAAGAGGCAAATTCCTCGCTTTGCTTTTTCACTTGGCTGGCGTTATAGGGGTTGGGTCCCGATTTAACCGCAATCGCGATGTAACGATCTTCCGTTTCAATGGCAATATCCACCCCTTCGCTTGGAGAAACAGTTCCGCCCGAAACGATACGCGCAATCGGTTCAAAAAAAACGTCCCCAAAAAACGTCTCGTCTGAAGAGCTCAAATAGGCGAGGAGAATTCCTTCGACAATTTCTTGGGCTTTGCGCGTTCCAATCGCCTTGTAAAGATAAGGATTTTTTCGCAGCAGAATCTGCCGCAATTTTAGCGTATTGATTTTTTCAGCTCTGCGCCGATAAAAATCATCCAGCGATTTTGCGATCAGGAGCTGTAGGTTTTCCGAATCAATCATTTCTTGCGCCTCTTTTTCGCATAGGATTCGCTTTTGCCTTCCAGTAACAAACGCTGCGGTTCCAAAATCGCATTCGCAAGATTCACATATTCTTCTTTGATTTCAATGCCGATGTAATGACGGTTTAGTTTTTCGGCGGCGCGCGCCGTAGTGCCAGAGCCCATAAAGGGATCCAAGACGATATCGCCTTCTTGCGTGAACAACTTGATAAACCACATCGGCAGCTCAATCGGATAGACGGCGCTGTGATTTTTATTCGAGACCTCGGTGGCAAGATGCAAGACATTGGTTGGAAAAACCATGTCGCGTCCAATCCAATTCGCCACGCGTTTACCAAAACCGCTCTGCGAGCGCGATTCGTCGCGCACAACGTCGTTTTTGGTGAGTTTCTTGAGTCGCTTTTCCGCCCATTGCCCCATCGGCACCATGACCGCTTCTTGATACATTTTAAATTTTTTCTGCTTGGTAAAATGAAAGCAATGTTCCCACGCATCGCGAAAACGATTGGGCCATTTCCCCGGGTACGAATTCTTTTTGTGCCAACAATATTCTTCAACCCATAACCAACCTTGCTTGCGCATCTCGATTACAAGCTCCATAACATACGTGCCGCGCTCGCCGTCAATGACCCGTTCTTTGATATTCAACACGAACGAACCTTCGGGTTTCAAGACGCGTTTCAACTCTGCCGTAATCGGCAAAAACCATTCCACATATTCTTCGGGCGCGACTCCGCCGTACGTATGTTTGCGGCGATCTGCATACGGCGGCGACGTTACGACTAGATCCACACATTCCTCGGGCAAAGTCGGTAATAGCTCGCGGCAATCGCCGCGCAGAATGGTATTTATGGGTAAAGATAAGCGTTTCATATTTCGCGCAAGATTTTACCACACTCCCTTGCCCGCTTCCGCGCGTTTGATGTACAATGCCGTCAAACTGAAAACGCGCGTTTCCCCTTTGACGCATCCTCCGTCAAATTTGCAACGCGCCCAAAGGAAACTGATATGAACGGCGGCGAACATGTGGCGGAAATTTTAAAAAGAGAGGGCGTGCCGTTTTTATTCACGCTCGCGGGCGGACACATCGCGCCCATTCTCGTCGCGGCTAAAGCGCGCGGCATCCGCGTCGTTGACGTACGCCACGAAGCGAACGCGGTGTTCGCCGCCGATGCCGTCGCGCGCTTGACCGGCGTCCCCGGCGTCGCCGCCGTCACCGCGGGCCCCGGCGTTACCAATACGCTCACGGCGATTAAGAACGCACAGCTCGCGCAATCGCCGCTCGTCCTGCTCGGCGGCGCGGCGGCGACGGCGTTACAAGGACGCGGCGCGCTCCAAGACATTGACCAACTCGCGCTGTTGAAATCGGCGGTCAAATGGCAAAAATCCGCGCGCCGCGTGCGCGATATTGCCCCGACGCTGCGCGATGCGTTTTATCACGCGCGCAGCGGCGCGCCCGGACCCGTTTTCGTCGAACTGCCCATTGATTTGTTGTACGACCCCGCGCTGGTGAAACAGTGGTACGGCGCAGATCGCGGCGGCAAAAGTTTGGCGGACAAAATCGTCAAACGCTATTTGCAATTTCACGTTCGCCGCCTTTTCGCGGACGCCGACCACATTCCAGCGCTGCCGCCGCGCGTCCCGGAAATTCCAATGCCGACGCCAAATCAAATTCAGCGCGCGGCGGAAAAAATTCAAAGCGCGCAGCGTCCGCTCTTGCTCGTCGGCAGCCAAGCGCTGCTCGACGCGCAAAACGTCAACGCGCTCGCGGACGCGGTAACGCGGCTCGGCGTGCCGACGTATCTTTCGGGCATGGCGCGCGGCTTGTTGGGCAAAAATTCCGCGCTGCAATATCGGCACAACCGCCGCCAAGCGCTGCGCGAAGCGGATGTCGTACTGTTGGCGGGCGTGCCGGCGGATTTTCGCCTCGATTACGGCAATCACATTTCGCGCCGCGCGTTTTACATTTCCGCGAACCGCGACGCGCGCGATCTCACGCGCAATCGCAAACCGAATCTCGCCGTCCACGCCGATCCCGCGCAATTTTTATTGCGGCTCGCCGCGCAATCGGAGGGGACGGAACGTTGGCGCGAATGGAAACAAACGCTGCAAACGCGCGACGACGCGCGCAATCAAGAAATCGCCGCGCAGAGCGAACAACCGGCGCAAGCGATCAATCCGCTGTATCTCTGCCGCCAAATCGAAGCCGCGCTGCCCGACAACGCGCTGCTCGTCGCGGACGGCGGCGATTTTGTCGCCACCGCGTCGTACATCGTTTCGCCGCGCGCGCCCTTGACGTGGCTCGACCCCGGCGTATTTGGCACGCTCGGCGTCGGCGCGGGTTTTGCTTTGGGCGCCAAACTCGCGCGCCCCGACCGTCAAGTGTGGCTCTTGTACGGCGACGGCGCGGCGGGTTTCAGTTTGGTCGAATTCGATACCTTTGCGCGGCACAACGTTTCCGTCATCGGCGTCGTCGGCAACGACGCGGGCTGGACGCAAATCGCGCGCGAACAAATCGAATATCTGCACGACGACGTGGCGACGGTTTTGAATTATGCGGATTACGAACGCGCGGCAGCCGGATTGGGGGCGCAGGGATTCCGCGTGGACGACCCCGAACTGATTGCCGAAACGTTAGAGCGCGCGCAGCGCGCCGCGCAAACGGGCGCGCCCGTCCTCGTCAACGCCATTCTCGGCAAAAGCGATTTCCGCAAAGGTTCGATTTCGATGTGAAAATTTTCCGCCGCCGCCCCGCTCCGCGCGTTTGACAAGCGCGCGCGCCTCTGCTACATTGCGCGCAGTTACCTAAACGCGCTGCCCCGTTCGAGACTCGATAGGTTTCTGGAACGTTGGCAAAACATACGCCAGTGGCGCAATACAACGCGCACGCGGAACCCATGGCAGGCGTCTCAAAAACCGATCGGGTCTTACGACCATGCCCAAATCCAAAACGAAATCCAAAGTCGAAATTTTCCAAGACCTCGACGAAAAGCAACTCGCGGAATTGCGCGCGATTGATAATCGTTTGAACAACGCGCTGCTCGACCGCCGCGCGGGACGCGCATCCGACACGGACGCGTCGCCGCGCATGGAAGCGCAAATCGGTTCTATCACTTTTCGATATGAAACCGTGCGCTGCGGCAAAGAAAATTGCTCGCGCTGTCCGCATGGACCTTATTGGTACGCGTATTGGAAAGAAAACGGGCGCACGCGTTCGCGGTACATCGGACGCACGCTGCCCGGCGCCGCGCGCAAATCGTACGACGAAAAACATAAAGCGCGCTTGGAAAAACGCGGCTAAATGTCCCTCCTCTCCAAACTCATCGTCGGCGCGCTCGTATTCACCTTGCTGGGCGGCATTGCGCTCGTCGCCGTTCTTGCCTGGCTCACGATCAATCCGCCGCCCGCGCCGCCGCCCGCCATCAGTTTTGATTCCGTCGAGGTGGGCGACATTGTGACGCTGGCGGTGACGACGCGCGGCGAACGCGTTACGCGCGCGGAATTGTGGAGCGGCGAAACCATGCTGGCGCGTGAAGTGAATCCACATCCCGCGCTGTCGAACCCTTGGGCGGTGGCGTGGCAATGGCAGCCGCCCGCGCCCGGCGTGTATCCGCTCGTCGCGCGCGCGTACGACGAAGCGGGCAATTACGGCGCGACCAATTTATTCAGCGTCGTCATTCCGCCCAAAACCAAACTGCTGTTCAGTTCCAATCGCGACAAAAGCCACGCGTTGTACGAAATTGAAACCGCTTCGCGCGCGGTCGGGCTGTGGCAGCCGCCCACGAATCAAAATCGGCAGCCCGACGTTTCGTCCAAACAAATCGTCGCGTTCGCGTCGAACCAAAATAACGCGTGGGTCATTGCCGCGCGGACGCTGCAAACGCCGACCTTGACCGTTCTCACGCCCAATTTGAACATCGCGCAGCGTCCCGCGTTTTCCGCCGACGGTAAAAAAATCGCGTTCGAAACGACGGACGCGAACGGCGCGACCAATCTCGTCGTCATGGACGCGAACGGCGCGAACCAACGCCCTTTGACCAACACCGACGCGTACGACGGGCAAGCGAGTTTCAACCCGACGGGCGACCACATTGCATTTACCGCGCGGCAGGGCGCGCAGTCGGACATTTACACGCTGGCGTTGGCGGACGGACAATTGACGCGCTTGACGTCGGGCGGCGCGCAATCCGCCATGCCCGCATGGGCGCCGGACGGCGCGCGCATCGCGTACGTTTCCAATCAAAGCGGCATCGCGCAATTGTGGGTTATGCACGCGGACGGTTCCAATCCGCAGCAGTTGACCAATATCCCGAGCGGCGCGGACCAACCCAAATGGTCGCCCGACGGCAATTGGCTCGCGTTTGTGGCGTACACCGGCGGCGGCGAAGGCAATGACCGCCGCGAATTGTACCTGCTCTATGCGCCGCCCCACGCGATTCAAGCGGACGAGCGCGGCATGATTCGTTTAACGCAAAACGATCTCGAAGACACAGAACCAACGTGGGAGAGATGAGCGGTGTTGGATTTATGATTTATGATTTTTGATTTTTGATTTTTGATTTTCGATTTTCGATTTTCGATCTTTGATTGCAGATTTCCAAACTACGAATTTCGAATTTCGAATTTCGAATTTCGAATTTTGAATTTTGAATTTTGAATTTCGAACTTGAAACTTTGAGCTTTCCCTACTCGTACCGCAGCGCGCGGATGATATTCAGCTGCGCGGCTTGGCGCGCGGGGAATAACGCGGCAATGACGCCGAAAATCAAACCCAGCGCCAGCGCGATGAGAATGCCTGCGAGCGGAAACGAATACGTCAACGGAAAAATGCCGCTCGCGCCCAGCCCCAACACCATCACGTAACCGAGATACAAACCGCCGAGCAAACCGAACGCGGTTCCTAACGCGGCGAGCAGCAACGCTTCGGTCATGATCGTGCGGCGCACCTGTTTGCGCGTCGCGCCAATCGCGCGCAGCATCCCGATTTCGCGCGTGCGTTCGATGACGCCGATGGCGAGCGTATTCAACATCGCAATCAGCGACGGCAGCGCAAACACGACGAGAATGACGTAATAAATCGAAAAGACCGCGTCAAACAGCCGTTGACTCTCTTGGATGTACGCTTTGCCCGAAATGAATTGGAATTGCGGATATTTCGACGCGATATCGCGCAAGCGCGGTTCCACTTGCGTCGCGTCCGCGCCGCGCGCGAGATTGATTTGGAGCATCACGTCTTCGGTTTTGTGAAAATCGCGTTTCAAATTTTGCTGCGACGTGTACGCGGTCATGATTTTCGTGTTGATAAAATCGCTGCCCACGCCGACGACGCGATAGGTTTGTTCGCCTTCGGGCGAAGAAATTTTTACCGCGTCGCCTAAATTCACTTTTAATTGCGTCGCCGCGACGCCGTTCAAAACCAGCGTGCGTCCTTGCGCCAATTGCGCGAACGCCTCCGCCGGATTGCCTTGCGTAAAATTCAAACCCGACACTTGCGGAAAAGCGCCCGGGTCCACGCCCAACAAATTCACCGCTTCGCCGTTAACGGTCGTCGAAGCAAAACGCAGCGTACTCACAACGCCGACGCCGTACACGCCGCGCAAGCGCTCTGCCAGCGTCGTATCCGCGCCCACGTCGTTCGACCACACGCCGACCGCCGGCGGCACCAATAAATAATCGCTCCCCAAACTTTTGGTCAACACCTCATTGAGGCCGCCGGTGACGCTCGTAATCAAACCGACGGCGGCGACAATAATCGCCAAGCCAATCATGGTCGCGCTCGCCGTAATCGCCGCGCGCGCGGGCTGCCGCGTTAAATTGCCTTGCGCCAAATCGCCTGTGCCTTGCCGCGCAAACAAAACGCCAAACAGCGCGCTAAAAATGCGCGCCGCCGGTTTCACCAACGCGGGCGCGACGAGGACGAGACCGCAGAGAAACGCCAAGCCGCCGATGGCGACCCAACCGATATTTTGCGAGAGCAAACCGCCGACGGCAAGCGCAAGCAGCGCGACGCCCGCGAGCGTTTTCTTGCTCCACCTTTTCGCTTGTTCCACCTCCGCTTGCGACGGACGCAGCGCTTCGAGCGGCGAAACGCGGCTCGCATTCCACGCGGGCAGCAAACCGCTCGCCAACGTGATGCCGATGCCCAGCGCAATCGTGACGAGGAATAAAAACGGTTCCACCACCGGCGCGCCAATTTTGAGATGCAAAAATTGCGCCAGCGCGCCGCCCATCAACGTCGTAATGCCCGCGCCCAGAAAATAGCCAATGACGATGCCGAGCGCGACGCCGACGACGGCTTGCGTCAAACCTTCGGCGAGAAAGAGGAGCATGATCGCGCGCCGACTCGCGCCCACCGCGCGCAACATGCCAATATCGCGACGGCGTTCGGCGACGATGGTGCGAAAGGTGTTGAAAATAATAAAGCCGCCCATGAACAGCGCGAGAAAACCCAGAACGTTAAAAATCGTCTGCGCCGTTTGCATGCTCGCAAACAATTCGGACGAGGTTCCCAAACCGCCGAATTGATATTCCGCGCCGAGCATGGTTTGAATCGTTCGCTCAATTTGCGCGCGCCGCGCCGCGTCCGTCGTATCGAAATTCGCTTGGACGGTATTGATGCGATTTTGCAAACCCAAAATTTTTTGCGCTGGCGGCAGATTCACGTACACGGGTTCGCTGCCCGGCAGCGCTTGCGCGGGCTGAATGCCGACGATTTTGAAACGTACGACGCCTTGCGCGGTGGGCAGCGGAATTTCAGCGCCGAGTTTCAAACCCAACGCGTCGGCGAGCCCCGCCGTAATCACCGCCGCGTTCGTATCCGTATCGCGGAGAAAACGCCCTTCGCGCAGCGAATAATCGCGCAGCGCTTGCGCGGCTTGCGGCTGCAAACCAATCAACGTCACCGCGCCCACGTTCGCATTGCGAAAAAAGTTCGCGGGGATATTGATCGAGCGTTCGAGCGTGCCGGACGCGGCGCGGATGCCGTCCACATTTTCGATTTGATCCAAAACGCGCGTCGAAAACGTTTCGCCGGATTTGTGCGTGACGGTCAAATCCACTTGGCCCGACGCGCTCAACAGCGAGGTGGTGAACGCCTGCATCATTGTCGGCAAGAGAATGTTCATGCTGAAAATGACGAGGACGCCAAACACAATCGCCAGCGTCGTCAAAAACGTCCGCAGTTTGCGGCCCCACAAATAACGCGCCGCCAGCGTAAATTGGATAGGCATCGTCTCATTCCGCCAACGCGTGCATTTTGCCCGTGACCATCGCCGCATGGTCCGCGCCGTCTTGTTTCAATTGCGTTTCGTCCACCACCTTGCCGTCTTTGAGAAACACGATGCGGTCGGCGTACGCGGCGATGCGCGGGTCGTGCGTGACCATGATCACCGCGCGCCCCCATTCGTCCGAAACTTGACGCAGCAGTCCCGCGATTTCATCCGCCGCGCGCGTATCGAGATTGCCCGTCGGTTCGTCGGCAAGCACAAGCGCGGGTTCGGCGGCGAGCGCGCGCGCAATCGCCACGCGCTGCTGCTGTCCGCCAGACAATTGGTCCGGGCGATTCGTCAAACGATTTCCCAAACCGACGCGCGTCAACCATTCGCGCGCGGTGGCTTGGGCGCGCGCGGGATTCACGCCGTCGAGCGTCAATGGCAGCGCGGCATTTTCCGTCGCGTCGAGAACGGGGATGAGATTGAAAAATTGAAAGACGAATCCGATTTTGCGGCGGCGCAGTTCAGTCAATTTATCGTCGTTCAAGGCGCCGAGCGAAACGTTTTCGAGCAAAACCTTGCCCGACGTGGGTTGGTCGAGACCGCCGATGAGATGCAGCAGCGTTGATTTGCCGCAGCCGCTGGGTCCCATCACCGCGACAAATTCGCCCGCGTTCACTTGGAGGTTCACATGGTCGAGCGCCCTAGTCGCCGTATCGCCCGCGCCATAGATTTTGGCGAGGTCTTGGGTTTGGACAAGAGACATAATTCCATTTTCGATTTTCGATTTTGGATTTTCGATTTGGGTGCGTGATGGGGCGCAACAATCGAAAATCGAAAATCACAAATCGGCAATTTTTTTCGGTCTGCCGCGCGGACGCGGTGCGGGTTCGGGCAGCGGTTGACGTTCGATTTCGCTCAAACGCGCTTGGATCATTTCGAGCCAACGCAAATCGGCTTCGAGATACATAATCGTCTTGTCGAGCAATAGAATTTTTGCCAGCTCGTAACGCGGATTCAAACGCGTGCGCTGGACGGTCACGCTGTGCAATTCTTGGTACAACTTGCCGCGCTGGGTCTGAATGATTTGCGCGGGATCGCTCGCGCCGGTGACCAGACACAACATTAGTTTGATAAAAAATTCATCGCGCTGATGTTCGCGCGCCACCGCTTCTTGGTACCAAACGCGCAGCGCGGCGCGCCCTTCGTCCGTAATGGCGTACACGCGTTTTTCCGGACCGCCGTCCTGTTCGATAGAATTTTCGACGACCAGTCCGTTCTCTTCCAAGCGCGTGAGCGTGGCGTAAATCTGCGCGGGTTTGACGTCCCAATTTTGCGCGCCGCCGACAACGGCTTCAAACGCCGCGTGCAATTCGTACCCGTGACGCGGACGCTGCGCTAACAATCCTAAAACGGCATGACGCACTGACATTTTCAATCCGCATAAATTATAATACGAGTTACTAGATTTATCAAGCAATTTTTTCGGTTACTTTTTACCCATTTCATTTGTGAAATTTGACACGAATTTGGACATGGCGTTTTGACTTGATTCAGACCCGACGGATTTAATTTGTGCGTGCATAGGAATATGTGAAATAACGCAAAAGGTCTGACGGTCACAAACGACGCGTGACCCGCAAACCTGAAATTCGATGAACGTTCAACTGCTCCGCGAAATTGACGCCTTGCACGCCCAACTCTGCGAAGGGCTGGCGGACCCGAAACGCATTGCCCTGCTCTATGCGTTGCGCGACGGCGAACTCACCGTCAATCAACTTGCGGAAATTCTGGCTCTGCCGCAAGCGACGGTTTCGCGACATTTGAAAATTTTGCGCGAACGCAAGCTGGTGAACGCGCGGCGCGACGGCATGAACGTCTTTTACGCTTTGACCAACGACAAAGTCGTGAGCGCGCTCGACCTGCTGCGCCAAGTTCTGAACGACAATCTGAATCGCAGCGCGACGCTGGCAAAAGCGATAACGTGATTTGGGATTTGGGATTTTCGATTTTCGATTTTCGATTTTCGATTTTCGATTTTCGATTGGCAAATTACGACTTCCGACTTCCGAATTCCGAACTCCGACTTCCAAATTCCGAATTCCGACTTTCGACTTGTGCGCGAAAGGAAAAGGACGCGATGAAAAAACTTTTAATTCTCGGCGCGGGAACGGCTGGCACGATGACGGCAAACCGGATGCGCCGCTTGCTGGACGAAAGCGAATGGCAAATCACCATCGTGGACCAATTTGAAACGCATTATTACCAACCGGGTTTTTTGTTCATCCCGTTCGGCATGTACAGCAAAAGCGATGTGGTGAAACCGAAACGCGACTTTATTCCGGGCGGCGTCGAATTCATCATGTCGCCGCTTGAAATCATCGAGCCGGACAAAAACCGCGTGAAATTGGTCAAGGAGGGGCGTTATCTCTATTACGATTTTTTGATCGTCGCCACCGGCACGCAAACGCATCCCGACCAAACGCCCGGTTTGCAAGAGCATGGCTGGTACAAAACGATTTTTGATTTTTATACCGTCGAAGGCGCGCTCGCGTTAGCCAAGTATTTGCGGACGTGGCAGGGCGGACGCATGGTCGTCAACGTCGTCGAGAATCCGATTAAATGTCCCGTCGCGCCGCTCGAATTTACGATGCTCGCCGATTGGTTTTTTCACGAGCAAGGCATCCGCGACCGCGTGGAATTGATTTACGCCACGCCGCTGCCCGGCGCGTTCACCAAACCGATTGCGTCGAAACATCTCGGCGCTATTTTGGAACGCAAAGGCGTCACGGTCGAGCCGGAATTTCTGATCGAGCATGTAGATCCCGACGCGAAAAAAATCGTTTCATACGACGCGCGCGAAATCGAATACGATTTATTGGTAACCGTTCCGCTCAACATGGGCAGCGACGTGATTGCGCGTTCGGGCATGGGCGATGAATTGAATTACGTCGCGGTGGATCCGCATACCTTTGTCTCTACGCGCTATCCGAATGTGTTTGCGTTGGGCGACGCGGCGAATTTGCCCACGTCCAAAGCGGGCTCCGTCGCGCATTTCGCGGTGGATTGTTTCGCGGAAAACTTTTTGCGCTATACGGACGGTTTGGAAATGCTGCCCACGTTCGACGGTCACGCCAATTGTTTCATCGAATCCGGTTTCGGCAAGGGCTTGTTGATTGATTTCAATTACGACACCGAACCTTTGCCCGGCATGTATCCGCTGCCGGGCCTCGGACCCTTTGCGCTGCTCCAAGAATCGGAAGCGAATCATTGGGGCAAGCTGATGTTTCGGTGGATGTACTGGAACGTTTTGCTCAAGGGCCAAGAAATGCCGCTGCCCGCGCGCATGAGCATGGCGGGCAAATGGAAAAATTGAGAACGCGCAGCGTTGAACCCAAAGGCGGAATTATGATTGCGACCATGCCGAATGAAATGGAACGGCGCGGCGGCGAAACCACGCTCACAGACTTGAATTCCAAACTGGACGCGCTGACGCAGCAGGTGGCGTATCTCACCGCGCAGGCGCAGCAAGCGGAACGCGCGCGCCAAGACCGCGCGGAATTGATGCGCGATTTGATGCCGGTGGCGAACGACGCGTTTCGCCTCGCCACGCAAGAATTGGAGGAGGTGCAAGAGTATGTGGCGTTGAGCGATTTGCTGCGCCTGCTCAAACGTATCTTGCGAAATACGAATATGCTCGAACGCCTGTTGGACCAATTGGAGAGCATGTCGGAATTGGCGGATACGATGATGCCGCTCGGCGACCAAGCGTTTGAAAAAGCGGTGGACACGCTGCAAACGCTGGAACAAAAAGGATATTTCACCTTTGCCAAAGGCGGTTTGCAAATCGCGGACAATATCGTCACCTCTTTTACCGCCGATGACGTAAAAAAATTGGGCGACAATATCGTGCTGATTCTGAACGTCGTCAAGGGCATGACGCAGCCGGAAATCATGCAGTTTGTTCACAACACGCTGCTCATCGCGGAACAAGAAATCGAGAAACCGGTGGACACGTCGCTGCCCGCGCTGTTCAAACAGATGCGCGATCCGAACGTGCGGCGCGGCCTCGCGCTCACCATGCGCGTCCTGAGCGTCGTCGGCGCGCAAGCGGAACCGAACAAGAATTAGATGGACAATGCACAATGGACAATGCACAATGGTCAATGCACAATGGTCAATGCACAATGAATAATGAATAACGAGAATTAACTATCGCCCCATCGCACTATCGCACCATCGCCCCATCGCACTATCCCGCGCCAACTCACAGGAGGAAAAATAAAATGATTACGCGCGTAATTGCAGGACACGAAATTCATGTGAACGAGGAAGGATTCATGACCGACCCGCAAGAATGGGACAAGGAGATTGCGGCGGCGATTGCGAAAGAAGAAGGCATTCCCGAACTGACGCTGCAACATTGGCAGGTGATTGATTTTTGCCGCAAGGACGGCATGGCGTCCGGCAAAGCGCCGACGCTGCGCCGCATTACAAATTCGGCGGGCGTGACCACCAAAGAAATGTTCGCGCTGTTTCCAAAGGGTCCCGCCAAAAAGGTCGCCAAAATTTCGGGCCTCGGCAAACCGGAAGGTTGTGTTTAACGGCTGGCGAAAAGTTTGTTACGGCGCAACAAAATTTCCGCTAACGCGTTATTTTTAGGAGAAACGAAAATGCAAACCGCAACGGCAACTGTGACCGCGCCCGCGTTTGTCGTGACGCCCGAAGACAAACCGCGACATGTCGCGTTCATTTGCTCCAAAGGCACGCTCGACATGGCGTATCCGGCGCTCGTGATGGGTTGGGCGGCGCTCGGCAACGGCATTGACGTGACCATTTTTTTCACGTTCTGGGGTCTCGATATGATCAACAAGCATCGCGTAGAGCATATCGAAATCGCGCCCGTCGGCAACACGGCGATGAAAATGAGCATGATGGGTTTGAATACAGGCAATCTCGGCATTCCGCAAATCGCGGGCATTCTGCCCGGCATGACCGCGTTCGCCACCAAATTGATGAAAGACAAGATGGCGCAATTAGAGGTGCCGACCGTGCGCGAATATCTGCAAATGCTTTCCGACGCGGGCGCGAAACTTTACGCGTGCAAAATGTCGGTGGACATGATGGGTTTGAAACAAGAAGATTTTATCGAAGGCGTGCAAAGCATTGTGACCGCCGGAGATTTCATGGACATGACGAACGGCGCGCAAATTGTGTTTATTTGAACGCGCAAAAATATCGCGCAAAAAAACTCGCCGCAAATTCTGCGGCGAGTTTTTTTACAGCGCGCGTCGTTACGACGCAAGGCGTGGCGCGTTATTTTATTTGCCAATGTGCATCGGCATAATGACGTGCGTAAAATCGTCGCGGCCGACGGGCTTGACGACGCCCGGGCTCGACGCGCCGAGCGTTTCCAACGCCACCTGCGGCGCGTTGAGGACGTTCAACACATCCGCGAGAAAACGCGCGTTGAACGCGATTTCAATCGGGTCGCCTTCGACAGTGGCGTCAATTTCGCCCACATTGTCGCCGGTCTCGGCGCTCTGCGCGGTAATGACCACGCGGCCCCCGCCCATATCGTTCCCGCTTGAGATATTCAAGCGCACCGTGTTGGACGATTCGCGCGCAAAGACCGACGCGGCTTTGACCGCGTTTTGTAAATCGTTCGTCTGCATGACCGTGCGCGTCGTATGCGATTTGGGAATGATTTGATTGAAATCCGGGAAATTGCCGTCAATCAATTGCGACACCAAATCGGTGTTGGCGAGATGGAACAACACTTGCGAACGGTTTTCGGTGATGGCGATTTCAACCGGCGCATCCTGATCGCCCACAATGCGCGCCACATCCGCGAGCGCTTTGGCGGGAATGATGACGCTGACCGGCGCGGCGAGCGCGCTGTTCAAAACCGCGCTGCGGACGGACAAACGAAAGCCGTCGGCGGACGCGAACGTGACCGTCTCTTTGTCGAATTTGGCAAGCACGCCCGTCAAGACCGGACGCGAATCGTCCTGCGCCGCCGAGAACGCCGCTTGCGTAATCATTTCCTTGAGCGTGTCCGGCTCGACGAGAATTTTATTGTCGTCGCCGATGGTGGGAATGATGGGAAATTCGCTCGCGTCCACGCCCTTGATGTTTGCGTCATAGCGCGCGCATTTGAGATGGAGCGTTTGCGTTTTGGGATTCAAATCCATCTCGACGGTATCGGGCGGCAGCGCGTTGACGTAATCGGCGAGTTGGCGCGCCGGCACAGTGATGGCGCCGTCCGCTTTGACCTGAGCGCCGCACCAATGCGTAATGCCGATTTCGAGATTCGTCGCGGCGAGTTTCAAACGTCCGCCGTCGGTGGCGAGCAGAATATGACCCAACACCGGCAAGGTGGAACGCGTAGCGACCGCGCGGCTGACAATGGCAATGCCGCGCGCAAGATTTTCTTGGGAAACGCTAACTTTCATACATGACCTCGGAAGCGTATCGCGCGCGCGCAAGCGCCTCGCGCCGGGCAATGACGCTTTTGATTTGTGCGCGCTATTTTACAACACTCGTAGGGGAATGACAATCTCTCGCGCTCGACATAAAAAATCGCACGCGGCGCGCCTGCTTTGCGGATTTGGGTAACCGTTCGTATAATCAGCGCCATATCAAGTTCTCCAGAGGATTTATGCGAATTTTCATCACCGGCGGAGCCGGCTTTATCGGGTCGCATCTGTGCGACTATTTTTTGGCGCGCGGGCATCAGGTGGTGGCGATGGACAATTTCATCACCGGCAGCCCCGATAATATCGCGCATCTGGCGCCGGACGCGCGGTTTGAATTTATCAAGCAGGACGTGACGACCTTTATCAATGTGCCGGGGCAAATTGACGCGGTCTTGCATTTTGCGTCGCCCGCCAGTCCAAAATCGTATTTGGATTTTCCGATTCAAACGATGAAAGTCGGCGCGCTCGGCACGCACAATGCGTTGGGCGTAGCGCGCGCGAAAAAAGCGCGCTTTTTATTGGCGTCCACCTCCGAAGTGTACGGCGACCCGCTGGAACATCCGCAAAAAGAATCGTACTGGGGCAATGTGAATCCGATTGGACCGCGCGGCGTGTACGACGAAGCCAAACGCTTTGCCGAAGCGTTGACGTTGGCGTACCAGCGCGAACACGGCATGGAGACGCGCATCGTGCGGATTTTCAATACGTACGGGCCGCGCAACGCGTTGGACGACGGGCGCGTGGTGCCGAATTTTATCGGACAGGCGCTGCGCGGCGAACCTTTGACGGTGCATGGCGACGGTTCGCAAACGCGCTCGTTTTGTTATGTCAGCGATTTGGTCAAAGGCATCGCGCGGCTCTTGACGTCGGACGAAGAGCTGCCGGTCAATCTCGGCAATCCGAACGAGTTGACGATTAAAACGTTTGCGGAACGCATCAACGCGCTGACGGAAAATCAAGCGGGCATTATTTTTACGAATCGTCCGGTGGACGACCCCTCGCGCCGCAATCCCGATATTACCAAAGCGCGGACGCGGCTCGGCTGGGAACCGCAAGTTTCGTTGGACGACGGTTTGCGCGAAACGATTGCATATTTTCGCGCGCGCATGAAACGCGCGTGAGGACGCGCCGCGTGAGCTTGCTCGTTGTAAAAATAATTTTTCAATCTGCAAAACTTGCGCCGCGCGTGGGCGCAAGTTTTGGCGTACGCGAAAACGCATGGCTCGATTCAATTTTTGGCGCGGCGTTCCCGCGCTGTTGATCCTGATCGGCGCGCTGGCGTTGGCGCTCGCGCGGCTGCCGCTCAATACGACCTTGGCGCTCGGCGGCGTTATCGCGTTGGCGGGCGCGCTGCTGCGCTATCCGGAACTTGCCATCTACCTGTTGGCGTTTGCCGTGCCGTTCGGTTCGCTGCTGCCGTTTTCGCTCGGCGGCGCCAATGTGACGGCGGCGGATTTTTTATTGCTGTTGGCATGGGGTTTGTATTTGGCGCGCGGCGTCGCGCGGCGCAATTTGGTTTTAAGCATACCGCCGCTCGTCCTACCCTTTGCGCTTTTTATTTTGGCGGCGGCGTTATCGGTCACCGGCGCGTCGTCGTTGACCGATAGTTTGAGCGAACTGACCAAATGGATTGAAACGCTCGCCGCCTATTGGCTCGTCGCGTTATCGTTCGACGAAACGCGCGCCGAACGTTTGCTGGCAGTCATGTTTTTGGCGGGCGCGAGTCAAGCGCTGTTGGGCGCGTATCAATTTTATTTTCGCGCGGGCCCCGAAGGATTTTTATTGTTTGGCGGCGCGAACTTGCGCGCGTACGGCACGTTTGAACAACCGAATCCGTTCGCGGGATATTTGGGTTTGATTCTGCCGTTGGCGTTCGGCACGGCATTGGGCATTCTGCGCGTTTGGATAATGACGCGCGCCCAGGTCAATGCGCCGCGCCTGCCCCATCGGCATTGGCTGCTGCTGCTATTGGCGAGCGGCGCGAGCGCGGTCATGTTGGCGGCGTTATTTTTCTCGTACTCGCGCGGCGCGTGGCTCGGCGTGAGCGCGGCGCTGGCGGTCACGGCAGCGCTCGCGTTGGTTCGCTCCAAACGCGCGGCGCGGTGGGGCTTGGCGCTCGCGGCGCTCGTTTTGCTCGTCGTCGGCTTGGGGCAAATCAACGTCGTGCCGGATGTGATTACGCAGCGTTTTGCGACGGTGGGCGATTATTTTGATTTTCAAGACGTGCGCGGCGTGCGCGCGAACGACGACAATTACGCGCTGGTGGAACGGCGCGCGCATTGGCAAGCGGCGTGGAGCATGTTCGAAGCGGCGCCGTGGCTCGGCGTCGGGTTTGGCAATTACGCGGCGGCGTATCCGCAATTTGCGCTGCCGAAATGGGACGACCCGTTGGGTCACGCGCACAATTATTATTTGAACGTCTTGGCGGAAACGGGCATTCTCGGCGGGCTGGCGTTTGCGTTATTGTGGGGCGCGATTTTTTGGCAATGCGGGCGCGCCGTGCGGCGCGCGCCCGGTTGGCGCAGCGGCGTCGCGGCGGGAATTTTTGGGATGGTTGTCGCATTGTCAATTCATAATTTTTTTGATAATCTATTCGTACATGCGATGTATCTGCAAGTGGGTTTAACCTTGGGGTTGACGCCCGTCTTGATTTCATCGGTCAAGCAAAAATAATGAGACAATTACGTCTGGGAGGCATGGGCTTGATGACTGCGTTTTTCGAACGCGTAAATTCGTTGGCGCCGCAGCGCGTCAAAGCGGCGCATCCCGAAGTCAAACGTTTTATCAAATTTATGATTGTGGGCGGCTTTGGCGCGGTTCTGGATGTGACCGTGTTGAACGTTCTGATTTTGGTTTTTGGCGTGCCGAAATTTTACGCCAACATTATTTCGGTGAGCTGCGCCATTCTCTCGAATTTTACCTGGAATCGTTTGTGGACGTTTCCCGAATCGCGCCAACACGCCGTCCATTCGCAATTGGGCAAATTCGCGATGGTGAATTTGGTGGGTTTGGGCATCAATCAATTGGTGTTTGTGGCGACCGATTATTTGATTTTTCTGCCGCTCATGCCGCAGCACGAAACGCTGGCGTACAATCTGGCAAAGCTGTGCGCGATTGGCGTGGTGCTGTTTTGGAATTTCGGCATCAATCGCATTTGGACGTATCGCAGCGTCAAATTTGGCGCGTCGGGCGAGACTGCCGATTATCTTGACGATTCAATTCCCCCGTTGTGATTACGCAATGTGAGCGTCCGACAGCGGACGCTCTTTTTTTGTGCGCGCGTTCAGGACAATGGCTGCCATTCGACTGTGCGCGTTCATTTTTTGTACGGCAATTTGACGGCGGCGCGCGCGAACGCCTCGCCGTTCGAGTTCAAAGCGCCGCTTTCGCAGCTTGGCGCGCGCGAGACGGCAGCGACGTTAGCCGCGTTCGAATTTGTAACGCACGGCATCAGAGTTTGTCAAGCCAAGCCGCTCATAACAATGCTCACACTTTTAATTTCTGCATAACGTGAATTAATAACCCACGTTACGCAGTCCATCACCCTTTAATTTTTGTGACACGGATTACACAGATTTACACAGAAAAAAAGCAACGCCCGATAATGAAAAATCTGTGGTATCTGTGGCGTCTGTGTCCAAAAATGCGTCCGTAAATCCTGGTCAGATACTTTTTTTGTCGGCAAGATGCGTAACATGAATTAATAATTTCGATGGACTATGAGTTCGGCGCGTAAATCTATGCGAATAAATTACAAGGCGCTGCGGCAAAACTTGCAGCCGCGGCGTTGGATGGGGCAATGGATCCCGCTGGGCAAAGACATCCAATCGCAAAACGTCCGGCGCGTTTTGATTGACGGCATCGGCGTCGGCATTGCGTCGGCGGCGGCGCCGTACCTGCCCGTCTTTTTGACGCGGTTGGGCGCGGACAATTTCGCCATCGGCTTGTTGACTTCGATGCCCGCGTTAGCGGGTTTAATTTTTGCGGTGCCGCTGGGCCAATTTTTGGCGCGGCGCGTCAACATCGTGCCCTGGTATTCGGGTTCGCGTTTTTTGGTGCAGCTCTGTTATACGCTCACCGGCTTGATCCCGTTTTTCGTCACGGATTACACCGTGCTGATGATTCTGCTGATTTGGGCGCTGGCGACGATTCCGCAAACGATTGTGAACGTCGGCTTTACGGTGGTGATGGCGGGCGTCGCGGGGCCCGAGGGGCGTTTTTATTTAATGAGCCGCCGTTGGTCGTCGCTCGGCATCACGTCGGCAATTGTAGTGGCGATCGCGGGCATCGTCTTGGACCGCATCGTCTTTCCGCTCAATTTCCAAATCGTCTTTATCGCGCTTTCGATGGGCGGCTTGTTGAGTCTCTATTTTTCGCGGCGCATCGAACTGCCGCCGCAGCAGCCGCCGCCGCGCGCGACGGAACCTTCGCGCCTCGCGCGTTTGTTCGATTGGCTGCGCGTGATGCGCCAACATCCGAAATTTGTCGAAACGGTGAGCAGTCAATTCATTTATCGGTTCGGCTTGGCGTTTGCGATTCCGCTGTTTCCGCTCTATTACGTGCGCGTGTTGAACGCGACGGATGAACAAATCGGTTTCATCGCGACGGTGAGCGGCGCGGTCTTGTTGGGCGCGTATTTTTTATGGGCGCGGGTGACAAAAAAACGCGGCATCCGCTTTGCCTTGTTGACGACCACCGCGACGCTCGCGTTTTATCCGATTGTCATGGCGTTCACCACACAAATCGAATGGGTGATCGCGCTGGCGGGCATCGCCGGTATTTTTGCGGCGGGGATTGATTTGGTCTTGTTCGATATGGTGGTGGCGAGTTATCCCCAAGACCAGGCGGCGACGTTCGTGGGCATTCAACAGACGACGGTGTATCTCGCCACATTTATCGCGCCGTTGGTGGCGACGACGTTGGCGACCAACATCGGCATTCCGCAAGCGCTGATGATCGCGGGCGCGATTCGGCTGCTCGGTTTCGGCGCGTTTGTCTTTTTTGGGCGCGCCTAAAAAACGGTCGGCGCCGGCTATGCGGCGCGGCGTTTGGACCCGCCAAACGTTTCTTGGAGCCAGCGTACGCGCTTTTCCAACGCGCGTTGGAGCGCGCGCCGCGCATAAGTGCGTTCGTGAATGGTCGCGCGCACGAGCCAGCGTTCCGCGCCGGTATTTTCAAAACCGTGTTCGACGCCCGCCGGCACAAAAATAATGGCGCCCACGCCTGCTTTCACGGCTTGACCATCCAACCACATGGTGCCTTCGCCGGCTAGAACGTCAAACACTTCATGCTCGTGTTCGTGCCGATGTTTGGGCAAAATCTGACCCGGCAAAAAACCGAGAATGCAGCCGGAAAAATCTTCCTCTCTAAAAAGCGGCACATTCGTCAAAGGCAATTCATTATAACGCGCAATCTGTTCCGCTTGTGTAACCTGCCATCTTGTACTCACCGCAGCTCCTTGAGCCATTATCGTTCCGCCAACTCGAATTTAACCAACGTCGTCTTTGCCCAACAATTCGCGCGCAATGACGATGCGTTGAATGTGCGACGTGCCTTCGTAAATTTGCAGTCCTTTGATGTCGCGATAATAACGTTCGACGGGATATTCGTTGGAATAACCGCGCCCGCCGTGAAGAAGGACCGCTTCCGACGCCGCGCGCACGGCGGCTTCGGTGGCAAACAGTTTGGCGATGGAAGTTGCGCGCGTCGCGCGTTCGCCGCGCGTTTGCAGCCACGCCGCGCGATAGACGAGCAGCCGCGCCGCGTCCACGTCCGCCGCCATATTGGCGAGCGCGGCTTGAATCATTTCAAAATCGCCGATGCGCTGACCGAACTGCCGCCGCGTGCGCGCAAACGCGACGCTCGCGTCCAAACACGCCTGCGCCACGCCGAGCGCGCCCGCCGCCACGCCGAGCCGCCCATGATCGAGCGCGGACATGGCGACGCGAAATCCTTTGCCAAGTTCGCCGAGCAGCGCGGTTTTGGGCACGCGGCAGTTTTCAAAAAAAATGCGCGCGTGGTCGGACGCGCGATGCCCCAGCTCTTGGCCCGGCATTTTTACGCGGCGAATGCCCGCGCCGTTCATTTCGACCAAAAACGCGCAGATGGCTTTATGTTTTTGCGCGCGGTCGGTGGACGCGAAAACGATTCCCAAGTCCGCGATGCCGCCGTTCGTAATCCAAATTTTTTCGCCGTTCAAAACAAACGCGTCGCCGTCGTCACGCGCCGTACTTTCCATGCTCGCCGCGTCGGAACCCGCGTTCGGTTCGGTGAGACAATAACAGCCGATCCATTCGCCGCGCGCGAGTTTCGGCAAATAGGTTTGACATTGTTCCGCCGTTCCCCACGCGCGAAGGCACTGCGACACGAGCGAAGTGTGAACGGTCATGAAACCGCGCACCGACGAATCCACGCGTCCCAATTCTTCATAGCACAGCGCGAGCGCGAGCGCGTCCCATTCCTCCCCGCCGTATGCGCGCGGCAGCGGTCCGCCGAGCAAACCCAGCGCGCCCATCTCGCGCACGAGTTCCATCGGCATCGCGCCGCGTTCGTCCATCGCGCGCGCCAACGGCGCCGCGCGCTTTTGCGCGAATTCGCGCGCGCGTTCTTGGACCGCGCGTTGAGAATCTGTAATTGAAAAATCCATCTCGTTTTGTGAATTTTGAACTTGACGCTTTCAACTTGGCGCTTTTAACTTTCAACTTTGAACTTTTAGCTTTGTCTTTCAGCCCTCCACCACCGCAATCCCTTCAATCTCTAGCAGCGCGTCGTCGTCGTACAAACTTTTCACCTCGACCAGCGTCATGGACGGATAATGCTTGCCGAAAAATTCGCGGTACGCCTTGCCGATTTCGCGCGCGTGCGCTTGGTACGCTTTTTTATCCACGACAAAGATATTCAGTTTCACAATGTCGGTCATTTGCGCGCCCGCGTCCGCAACCACCGCGTGCAGGTTTGCGACCGCCTGCCGAAATTGCGCCACAATGTCGCCCGGCGCCGCAATCGCGCCCGTCGCGTCCATGCCCGTTTGACCCGCCAGAAAAAGAATTTTTCCGCCGTGCGCGAGAATGCCATTCGAGTAACCGACCGGTTTGGCGAGCGCTGCGGGATTGACAATCGTCTTGGTCATTTTTGGTTATTGATTTGTGATTGCGGCGCGCGGACGCAAGGCGCGCGCAAATCCGCAATCGCAAATTCATCTGCCTTGAAATTCCGGTTTCCGTTTTTCTACGAACGCTTCGTAAAACGCGCGATGGTCTTGGCCCATCATCATCAACGCTTGCGCTTGCGCTTCGGCTTCGAGCGCGGCGTTCACGTCCATCGTCCATTCGTTATTCACCATCAATTTCGTCATGCCGAGCGAATACGTGGGTCCATTGGCGAGCCGCGCGGCGAGTTCGCGCGCGACGGACGCTACTTGGGCCTGCGGCACAACGCGCGTGCACAAACCGTAACGGTCCGCCGTCGCCGCGTCCAAGTCGTCGCCCAACATCAAGAGCTCGAGCGCGCGTCCTTGCCCAATGACGCGCGGCAGCAAAAACGCCGCGCCCATGTCCGCGCCCGTGAGACCGACGCGCGTAAAGAGAAAGGCGAACTTGGCGGAATCGGCGACGACGCGAAAATCCGACGCGAGCGCCATGACCGCGCCCGCGCCCGCCGCCATGCCGTTCACCGCCGCGATAATCGGTTTGGGCAGCAGCCGCATATTGCGAACGAGATGCCCCGTCATGCGGCAAAATTCCAAATGCCCGCGCATATCGCGGTCCAACACCGCGCCGATGATGGTATGCACGTCGCCGCCGGAACAAAACGCGCGCCCCGCGCCGGTGAGGACAACCGCGCGCACGTCGTCGGCATAGCGCAATTCTTCAAACAAATCGCGCAGCTGCGCGTAAATTTCCAACGTGATCGCGTTCAATACTTTGGGCCGATTCAACGTAATCGTCGCGATATGGTCTTGGACCTCGTACAAAAAATCGTATTTCATGCTTCGCCGCTGCCCTCTGCGCGCAAACGTTCGCGCGGTGGAATGATGCCCCACGGGTCCCACACCGTCACTTTGTCGGGCGCGATTTTATACAGCGCGCGCACTTCGCCGGGGAACCGCATACTGGGCGGATATTCGTCTTTTTCAAAATAACGCCGCGCGAGTTTATTCAGATGCTCGTCCGCGCCCACTTCGGTGATTTCGACGACGCTGCCGCGCACCGCGAGAAAGCGGTCGGAATTATCGGGGTCGGGAATTTGCAGCGCCACGCTCGGTCGTTCCTGCATGTTGCGGTCTTTGATGCGTCCGCGCGCGGAATTGACCAAAATATGCGCGCCGTCAAAATCCACCATCACGCTCGTCACTTGCGGCGTACCGTCGGGCATCAAGGTCGCCAAATGACCGAACGATTTTTTTTCAAAGAGGTCGTAAAATTCCGGCGGAATGACGGTCGGTTTGGCTTGGGCGCGGTACCACGCGCCATAGCGCGCGGTAAATTCGGGGTCCGCGAGTTTCATGCGCTGATAGCTGACGCGTTGGCTGCGCGTCATGACGCGATACGCGAACGGCAGCGGGTCGAGGTACAGATATTTTTCCACGTCTTCGAGCCACGCCAGCGAACGCAGCGCGGCGGTTTGAAAACGCCAGACGACGGGTTTGCGCGTGCGTTCGTAATCGGGCAGCGCCGCGCGCACGTTTTCCGTACGCGCAAAACTCGCGGCGAGCGCAATCGAATCTTCCATCGCGAGTTTCGTGCCGGAACCAATCGAGAAATGCGCGGTGTGCAGCGCGTCGCCGAGCAAAACCACCGGCGCGCCGTGACGCGGAAAATGATGCCAGCGCCGATTTTTGATGAGCGGAAAATTTTGCCAGCGCAAAAAATCATTGTGCCAGAGCGGATTGCCGTTGAGCTCTGGGGCGAAAATTCCTTCCAGATATTTCACCGTATCGTCCGGCGACATGACGTCAAAACCCGCGTTGAGCCACGTTTCGGGCGGACATTCGACGACGAACGTGCTGTGCGTCGGGCTGAACTGATAGGCGTGACCGATGAACAAGCCCACGTCGGTCTGCTTGAACATCATCGTCAAGCCGTCGAACGCTTGCGTCGTGCCCAACCACACATATTTGTTTTGCCGCGTTTCGATAAAGGGCATGAAAAAACCGTCATACGTACTGCGCAGCAAACTTTTGGCGCCGTCCGCGCCGACGAGCAAATCGCAATCGGCATAATCGTTCACGTTCTTTACGTTGGTATGAAACAAAATTTTCACGCCGCGCTGTTCGCAATGCCGATGCAAAATTTGCAGCCAAGTGAGACGCGCCACGCCGGAAATGGGATTGCCGCGCACACGTTCGCGCACGCCCTTGTGTTGGATATAAACGGAATCGCGTTTCTGCGCGGCATTGACAAAGTCCTCATAGCTCGCGCGGTCGTGCTGCGCGAAATTATCGAGCGTCGTATCGGAAAAGACAATGCCCCAACCGAACGTATCGTTGGGCCCATCGCGTTCGATAACGGTGATTTCATGCGCGGGATTTTGTTTTTTCAAAAGGAGCGCGAAATACAAACCCGCAGGTCCGCCGCCGAGAATATTCGTTTTCATAATGCCGCAATTATAACAAAAATTCTGCGATTTGATTTCCGCTTTATAAATTCTAATCTTTATTTTACAATCGCGTCGGCGCGTCCGCTGCGCCGCGCTGATTTTCTAAAAAATTTCGGCGTCAAACGACAAACTTGGGATACAATAATGGCATACGCGATTGCATGAAAGGAAACGAGACGCAATGCCCAATCGGCTCATTCACGAAACCAGTCCGTATTTGCGCGACCACGCGCACAATCCCGTGGATTGGTTTCCTTGGAATCAAGAAGCGTTAGCGCACGCCCAACGCGCGGACAAACCGATTTTTCTCAGCATCGGTTACGCGGCATGTCATTGGTGTCACGTCATGGCGCACGAATCGTTCGAGGACGAACTCACCGCGCAGTTCATGAACGAATCGTTTGTAAATATCAAAGTGGACCGCGAAGAACGTCCCGACCTCGATTCGATTTACATGAACGCGGTGATGGCAATGACGGGCAGCGGCGGTTGGCCCATGAGCGTTTTCCTCACGCCCGACGGCAAACCGTTTTACGGCGGCACGTATTTTCCCAAAACGCCGCGCTATGGCATGCCGTCGTTTATGAACGTGCTGCAAGCCATTGCGAACGCGTGGCACACGCGCCGCGCAGAGATTGAACGCAACGGCGCGGAAATGCAAAAAGCGCTGCGCGACCAAGAGGTAGGGAACGCTCGCCGCGACGTTCCGCTGACCGCGCAGACGCGCGAACTCGCGCTGAACAATGTCATGCGCGCGTTCGACAACGAAAACGGCGGCTGGGGCGGCGCGCCAAAATTTCCCCAGCCGATGGCGTTGGAATTTTTGATTCGCGTTTATACGCAAACGCGCGATGAATTGATTTTGAAAATGATTACGCGCACGCTCGACAAGATGGCGCGCGGCGGCATGTACGACCAACTCGGCGGCGGTTTTCACCGCTACGCGACGGATGATATTTGGCTTGTGCCGCATTTCGAAAAAATGTTGTACGACAACGCCCAACTGGCACGTGTGTATCTGCACGCCTATCAAATTACGGGCAGCGAATTTTACAAACGCATCGCCGTCGAAATTCTCGATTACATTGCGCGCGAAATGACCGATGCGAACGGCGGATTTTACGCGTCGCAGGACGCCGATTCGGAAGGGCACGAAGGCAAATTTTTCGTGTGGACGCCGGAAGAAATTCGGAATGTGTTGGGCGACAGCGCGTCGGGCTTGCTCATTGTTTCCAAAACAAAAGCAAGCGCAGCGAACGACGCGCAGTTGTTCCTGGACGCGTATGGCGTGACCGCGCACGGAAATTTTGAAGGAAAAAATATCTTGTACCGCGCGCGCGACAACGACGTTCTTGCGGCAATGCACAAATTGGACGAGGGAAAAGTCGAACGCAAATTGAACGCCGCGCGCCAAAAATTATTCGCCGCACGCGAACGACGCGTGAAACCGGCGCGCGATGAAAAGATTTTGACCAGCTGGAACGGCTTGGCGCTCGCCGCGTTCGCGGAAGCGGCGCGCGTTTTCAAGCGCGAGGATTATCGCGGCATCGCGATTCGCAACGCGGACTTTGTATTGGAGAATTTGACGACGAACGACAAAGGCAAAATCACAAATCAAAAATCAGAAATCAAAAATTCCCTCCGCCTGAAACGTTCCTACAAAGACGGTCAAGCGCGCTTGAACGGCTATTTGGAAGATTACGCGCATTTGGCGGAGGGATTGTTGGCATTGTACGAGACGACGTTTGACGAAAAGTATTTTGTCGCGGCGCGCGCATTGGCGGAACAGATTCTCGCGCATTTCAGCGACGCACGCGGCGGATTCTTTGACACGAGCGACGACCATGAAGAACTCGTCGTGCGTCCGAAAGATGCGCAGGACAATGCGACGCCGTCCGGCAGCGCGATGGCGACGCTGGCGCTTTTCAAACTCGCGGCGTACACGGGCGAAGCAAAATACGCGGACGCCGGCGAAGCCGCGCTCGCGCCCTTGCAAGCCGCGCTCGCACAAGCGCCGCTGGGATTCGCGTGGTGGTTGTGCGCGTTGGATTTTGAACTCGCGCCGCCAAAAGAGATTGCGATTGTGGGCAATGACGCGGAAAATTTATTGGACGCGGTATTTGACGAATATCGTCCGAATCAAGCGGTCGCGTGGAAACGCGCGGATGCAGATTCCGCGATTCCGTTATTGAAAGGACGCGCGACAATCGAGGGCAATGCGACGGCGTATGTGTGCCAAAATTTCGCGTGCCAGATGCCGGTGACGGACGCGGACGCGCTGCGCGCGCAATTGCGCCGCGCCGCCTAGAAAAATTTATTCGTCCGCCGCGGGCGCGGTTTTTTGCATTACAGCGCGGCGGCTCTGCCAACGCATTGCCGCCAACGCCAACGCCAACGCGGCAAGCGCGACAAGCTGCGCGACGCGCCAACCTTGAAACAAACCGCTGTCGCCGCGAAACGCTTCCAGAAAAATAACGCTCGTCGCGTACAATGCCGCGACGACGAGAAATTGAAATCCGTCAAAGAGTTTGTACGCGCGCGAAAAACGCCAGACGAGGAATAAAACGAGCGCGGCGGCGATTTCATACAACTGCGACGGATGGCGATACTCTTCCCACAAATAAACGCTCCACGGCAAACGCGCGGGCGCGCCAAACGCGTCGCCGTTCGCCCAATGCGCGAGACCGAGCGTCAGCGCCAGCGCGGGAATGCCCGGCGCGAGCGCGTCGAGCGTACGCCACAACGGCAGTTTGTTTTTCCAGCCATAAAACGCGCCCGCGCTCATGCCGCACGCGACGCCCCACCCCATATCGAGCGTCGCGGGCGTGGGCATAACGATGGCGAGCGGATCGTGCGCAAACGCGTCGAAATGCAGCGCGACATAGCCCAAGCGCGCGCCGACGAGCGCGGCGCCAAAACCGATGTACAACATATTCGACACAATGTCGCGTTCCAAACCCAAACGCGCGGCGCGTCGCTCGACGAGCGCGGCGCCGAACCACGCGCCGAGCAAAAATACGAACGGCGCGACGGGCAGCGCGAGCGGTCCCAAATAAAGAATCGGAAACATATCAAGGCGCGGGTTCGTCGAGCAGCGTTTGAATTTTGGAAAGCAGCGCGGCTTCCGAAAGCGGTCCGCCGACAATGACGGAACGAATCACGCCGCGTCGGTCCAAAATGAACGTGGTCGGCAGCGCTTGCACGCGATAGCGCGTCGTCACCGCGCCGTCATAATCCAACGCCAGCGGAAACGTGACGTTCATCGCGCGCGCAAAATCGCGCGCGGCGTTCGCCGTATCTTGAACCGTGCTGTTGACGCCAAGCGTTACCAAACCGCGCGCACGATTTGCGTCATACACGCGCTGCAGCGCGGGCATTTCAGCGCGGCACGGCCCGCACCAACTCGCCCAAACGTTGAGAATGACGACTTGGCCGCGCAAAGAATGTAACGTCACGGGCGCGCCGTCAAAATCTGTCAGCGTAAAATCCGGCGCGGGAAATCCTTCGCGCGGACTGGGGATTTGCGCGTCGCCGCTTGCGGCGGGCACGCGCGCGGAAAACGTCCACAGCGCGCCGACGAATAACAGCAGCGCCGCGCACGCGACAAAGCGACGCGAAGCGATAAAATCAAGCGCCGCGCTTGATGGACGTGGGTCTCTCATCCGGATTGTCGGAAACGGCGCGATCTCGCGTCAAAAAATTCCGCGAGGGCGCGGCGCGCGTCTTGCGCCAACGTTTGCTTTCCCCTATTTGAAATATCCATATAATATGCGCACATACGCATGCCCCCCACTCTTCTCACCAATCCCGCCGCGAATCTAACCATCCTCTTGATCTTGGTCGGACTGGTCGGCGCAGTCGTGCCGGTCATTCCCGGGCCGCCGCTCATTTGGCTCGGCATGTTCGCGTGGGCGGTCGGCGAAAATTTTCAACGCGTGGATTGGCTTACGCTCACGGCGTTGGGCATCCTCGCTCTCGCCGCGACCTTTTCGGAATACTGGCTCGCGCCGCTCGCGCAAAAACGCGCGGGCTTGAGCTGGAAACATATCGGCGCGGCAATGGCGGGCGGCATCGCGGGCGGAATTGTATTGAGCGAAATTCCCGTGCTGGGCACGCTGTTCGGCGCGGCAATCGGCTCGGTCGCGGCGGTGAGCGCGCTCACCTATTGGCGCAGCCGCAATCTGCGCGCGAGCGCGCGCGCGGGCAAAGCGTATCTCGTCGGCTGTTTCCTATCGAGCGTCGTAGAAATTATTTTGTCGCTCGCGATGCTGGCGCTTTTTGCGTGGCAAGCGTTCTTTTGAGTTCCTTGCGCGTCACGCAATTTTTGGCGCCGAGAATTGGACCGCCGCCGCGCGAGTTATTTGAATAAACGCGGCAAAACGTTCAATAGGAGCGTGAGGATGATACTCAAAATAATCGAGCCCAGAATCGGAATCACGCAGGTCAGGTTCTCGCTTTGAAACACAAACGTGCCCGGCAATTGCGCGTCGCCAAAGAAACGCGTCCAACCGAGCCACAACACGCCGACGAGCGCGATGCAGAGGCCGAGAACAATGAGGAGTTTAGGAAATTCGTCCAGAATCAAGGTGTAATGTGTAATGCCTAACGCTCAATCCCGATTCGCCATACATTGCGCATTGCCCATTGACCATTGCGCATTCCGCATTGCGCATTGTGCATCGTGCATTATTCATTGTCCATTGCGTTCATAAATCGTCAAAAAGCGTTCCAATTCCGGCTGATCCGTCCATTGCACGTTCGCGCGTTTGTATTCCGTCACGTTATCAAACAGCGTGCCGTAAATAATTACATATTTCGGCGCGCGCGCAATGATATAACCCAAATCAAATTTTTCATGCCCCGGCGTGCCGCTGCCCAAATTCGCCACGGGCATGCGTCCGATATGCGTATCGTTGATGCCGAACATATCGAGCGCGGGCAGTTCCGAAAAATAGGGCACCTGTCCCGCCGCGTCCACCGCAATCCACGTGCCCGGCGGAACGTTTTGTTTCAACCATTTCCCCGCCGCGATGCGCGCGTGCGTCGCCAATGCCGCGTCAAAACCGCCGATAAAAATTTTGTATTCGCCATTGTACGCCGACGTGAACCAGAGCGCGAGCGCGAGCATGATGCCGATTGCGCCGGAAATATATTGTGTGATTTTTGATTTTTGATTTTTGATTTTCGATTTGGATACGACGTACTCGACGCTGAAAACAATCCCCGCCGCAATCAGCAAATAGGCAAACGCCAACATCGGCACGAAAAATCTTCCCACCGACCAATCGCCGCCGACGTAAATAATGTACGCGCCGTACAATAAAATAATCGCGGCGAATAGGGTGAATCCAAAAAACGCGCGGCGCACATCATCGGAACGAAACGGCGTGCGTTCCCTACTACGCGCGTCATCGTACGGAGCGCTCGCCGCAGCGTTCCTGCCGCGCACATATCGCACGCTCACCGTCGCCAACGCAATCACCGCAGGCAAAAGAATCAGCCAGCCCAAATGCACGCCGACGAACGTTTGCGTATGTTCCCAACCGCGCAGAATTTGCGCGAGGGGTCCGCCGACGGAAACTTTGGCGTAAAACGAATTGGGCAGGAACGCATGATAATAGCGCCAGCGCAATAGCCAATACGGGACGAACAACGCGACAAACAAAAACGCGCGCACGAAATCACTGCGCGTAAAAAATTTTCGTTGGTCAATGACGCGCCACGCGAATTGATGCGCGACGACCAACGCAAACACTGCACCCGCTTCGGGCCGCGTCATCGCCGCGAGCGCGAAAACGATTCCGCTCAAGGGCAGCGCGGCGGATATATTTTTTGGCTGAAAGTTTTCGCCGACGTACAAAAACGCGCCGAGCGCGACGAGAAACGCCATCATCGGCGTTTCCAAACCGCTCACGCTCCACAAGGCGAACGAACCGTCTGCGGCGAGAAACAACGCCGCCATCCAACCGACGCTCGCGGGAATTCCCAAACGACGCGGGAAACGAATCGTCAACGCGATGACGCCGAGCCCGAACGCGACGCCCAGCGCGCTGCTCACGCGGCCCACGTCCCAGCCCGCGCCCACAATCGGCAGCGCCATCGCCGTCCACAAAAAATTGCTGAATCCTTCGACGCGTTCGCCCGGATTGAACGTCAAGCCATAACCGCGCAAAGCGTTCTGCGCGTACACGTACGAAATATACGCGTCGTCCACCGCGTCCCAACCGACGGCTTGATAAAACCACAACGCGTTGACAACCAGCGTCAACGCGATGAAAAAAAACGCGAACCATTTTCTCATTGCCCGTCATTCTACCACAAGGAGAAAAAAACCTTCGCGGCGCCGCGAAGGTTTCGATCACAACAACCGATTTTGTGCGATGCGTTCGGGCGGTTTCAAGCCGAGATGTTCATACGCCGCGCGCGTCGCCGTTCTGCCGCGCGGCGTGCGGTCGAGGAAACCGAGCTGCAAAAGATACGGCTCGTACACGTCCATGATAGTGTCCGCCTCTTCGCTGATGGACGCCGCAATCGTATCGAGCCCGACGGGTCCGCCGCCGAATTTTTCGATAATCGTCCGCAGCACCTTGCGGTCAATTTCATCCAAACCGAGTTCGTCCACTTCCATCAACGCCAGCGCTTGATGCGCGACGCTCGCGGTAATGACTCCGTCCGCGCGCACCTGCGCGTAATCGCGCACGCGTTTCAATATCCGATTCGTCACGCGCGGCGTGCCGCGCGAACGCTGCGCGATTTCGGTCACGGCTTGCGCTTCGATTGCCGCGCCGAGAACGTGCGCCGAACGCGCGACAATCGTTTTCATCGCGTCCAAATCGTAATAATCCAACCGGTACACCGCGCCGAAACGGTCGCGCAGCGGCGCGGACAACATCGCAAAGCGCGTGGTCGCGCCGACGACGGTAAAGCGCGGCAGTTTCAAACGAATCGAGCGCGCGCTGGGGCCCTTGCCCGTAATCAAATCCAGCGCGAAATCTTCCATCGCCGGATACAAAATTTCTTCGACCGCGCGATTGAGGCGATGCACTTCGTCAATGAAAAGAATATCGCCCGCGCGCAGATTCGTCACAAGCGCCGCGAGGTCGCCGGGCCGTTCGACGCTGGGCCCCGCGGTAATTTTGATCGCCGCGTTCATTTCATTGGCGATAATGTTGGCGAGCGTCGTTTTGCCGAGTCCGGGCGGACCGTACAATAAAACATGATCCACCGCTTCATGGCGCGCCTGCGCGGCTTCCAAAAGAATTTTCAGATTCGTCTTGACCTTGTCCTGCCCGATATACTCGGCGAGTTTTTTCGGACGCAGCGAAAGGTCGAGCGCGAGCTCGTCTTGTTTGATAGAAGGAGAAACGATTCGGTCGGACATTTTTTATATGCGCCGCGCTCGCGCCTAACCGGTGCGCTGCGCCGCCAATTTCAAGAGCGAAAAAAACTATCGCTCTCACAGAACAGATGTGCGAATTATAACACAAATACTATTCCTTGATTTCAACCTTGCCCAAATTCAAAAAATCTCCCGCCTCTGCGCCGTTCGCGTCGTAAAACGACAAACGTTCGTTCGCTTGCGCGTCGTACATCGCCAGAATCAAATCGTACGCGCCCGGCGGCGCGTCGGCGGGAATCGGCACGGCTTGATAATCGGCGAACGGTTTTTCATCCTCCGGCAAACGCGCGGGATAAAAATTATCGGTCTGCGCGACGACGCGATTTTCCGCGCCGACGAGCTGCACGGTAAATTTCCAACGGTCCGAAATCGCGTCGCGGTCGCGCGCGCGCAGATTCAATTTCAACGGCAGCGCCGCGCCGCGTTGGATCGCGCGCGTGAACAATTCGATATTTTGCAATTCAATCCGTTTTTCAAACGCGACGTTCAAAGCGATTTTTTCCGTCGGCGCGCGCCCCGCGTCGGCGCGTTGATAAATTACGAGTGGCTTGTTGCCATAGAATCCCGGCACGCGGATTTTTTCGACCGCGCGATACGCGTCCTGGAACCAGACATCTTGCGGCAGCCATGTATCGGGCGGAATCATAATAACGTACTCGGCATGCGCGCGCCGCACGCCGTCCGCAAATTTTTGCGCGCGCAGATACGGCACGCGCATCGGGTCAACCAGCCCCACAAAATCCAGCGTGCGCCGTTCGTCGAAATACCCAATGACGCCGACTTCGAGCGCGTCCACCGTCGCGTCCGCGCGCGCGTTTTGCGCCAACCATTCCGCCGCGCGTTGATACGCCGCCACTTTGGGCGAAGGTTTGGTCATGCCCGCGTCGTACGTCGCGCGCAGCGTTATGCCGACCAACAGCGCGCCGCACCCAATCAGCGCGCCGTATTTCAAAAACCGATTTCGGCGGAGAAACGGCAGCGCGTCAATTTGCGCGACGCCGATGCCCGCGAAAAAACATACGGCGGGAAGGAACGGCGCGACGTACCACGCATAAAACGCGACGCCCAATATAGAGTACGCGACGAGATGCAAAATCGCCCACGCGAGCAAGAGCAAAACGCGCGAACCCGCGCGCGCCGCCCACACAATTCCGACGGCGGCGAACGCCAACGTGGGCGCGAGCCACGCGAAATTATCGCGCGCCCATTTCAAAAATCCGACCGCGAACGGGTCCCACAAACCGCTCTGCGCTTGGGCGATTTTTGCCGCGAGCGTGAACGGAAACGGCGAGCCAAAATAGACGGCGGCAAACAGTAACCACGGCAGCAAAAAAAGCAGATAGACCAGAAACGGGCGAAAAATTTTCACGTTCCAATTTCCGAATCCCCAATTTTGAATTTTGAATTTGGAATTTGGAATTTGGAATTTCCAATTTCGCCCCAGATAATCCAGCGCCAAAATTCCGACGAGAATGATTCCGTCGTTGCGCGTGAGCGTGAGGAGCGCGCCGAGCGCCAGGGCGAGCGTGACGCGCTGCGTCAAATACGCGGTCAGCGCGCCGAGTCCGAGAGCCAAATAAAAACCGGTTTCGAGCCCGAACGTCATTACTAGCGCGGGCGCAGCCAACAGCAACGCGCCGGCAATGATTCCGCCCGCCGTTTGTTTGACGGACGCCGCCAATGCGTACAACAAAAACGCGGCGACGCCCAAACCCGCCACGCTCAACCAATAGCCGACGGTCGGAATGTCCGCGCGCAAAAATCCGAACGCGGCGAGAAGGATGGCGTACAACGGCGCGGTCGTACTCAACACGCGTTCGCCCGCGTTATACACAAAACCCACGCCGCTTGCGAGATTGCGCGCGTACCGATACGTGATGTACGGGTCGTCGGTGACGAGCGGATAACGAAAAAAACTGCCGACGGCGAACGCGGCAAAGAGGAACGCGAGGAGGATGAAAATTTGACGCTTCATGCGGGACGGAAATTGGAAAGCGGAAAACGGAAAGCGGAATGTGGAATGTGGAAAGCGGAATGTGGAAAGCGAAATTCGGAAAACGGAAAGCGGAAAGCGGAATGTGGAAAGCGGAATGTGGAAAGCGGAAAACGGAAAGTGGAAAGCGGAATGTGGAAAGCGGAATGTGGAAAGCGGAACGTGGAAAGCGGAATGTGGAAAGCGGAATGTGGAAAGCGGAACGTGGAAAGCGGAATGTGGAAAGCGGAAAATCAAAAACCCCTCACGCTACCGCACTACCGCACTATCACACTATCACACTATCGCACTATCACACTACCGCACTATCACACTACCGCACTATCGCACTACCGCACTATCACACTATCGCACTATCGCACTATCACACTACCGCACTATCACACTACCGCACTACCGCACTATCGCACTATCGCACTATCGCACTACCGCACTATCGCACTATCGCACTATCACACATCCTTTCATACAGCGCCAAATGTTCTTCTGCGATTTTGTCCCAAGAAAAGGCGCGGGCGGTGAGGCGCGCGTTGCCGCTCAGTTGCGCGGCAAGACCCGGCGACGTGGCGATGCGCGTGACGGCGCGGATGAGGGCGGGCGCGTCGTCGGGCGGCACGAGCAGCGCGTTTTCGCCGTCGCGCAGCGCGGGCAATTTGGGCAGCCGCGCCGCGTCCATTTTTTCCGCGCGCGTTTTCAATTCCGGTTCCGGCAGCGTTTGCGGCAAGGTTGTGACAATGGGCATGCCGTGCGCGAGCGCCGCCATGATGCTTCCGCGCCGGAACGACGCGCCGTCGCGATAGGGCAAGACGCAAATATCGCTCGCGTAAAAATGCGCGCTCACCGCTTCCGCCGACAGATAATCGGTCCACAAAACGCGCGCTTCCAGCTGCCGCGCGCGAATTTCTTGTTTGACCCGTTCCAGATACGCCACGTTCGTCGCGTCGCTCGCGCCCGTTTGGCCGCCGAGAAACAGCAGTTTTGTTTTGGGCAAATCGTACAGCGCGCGAATCAGCGTTTCCGCGCCTTTGCTTTCGTTCAAAAAACCGAAATACGTCAGCAGCGTTTCATCCTCGCCCACGCCCAGCCGTTCGCGCAATTTTTCGCGCGTGATCTGCGGCGAAATTTCTGTCGGCGTGATATTGCTGCCAATCGGAATGAGTTCGAGCCACTTGCCCAAACCGCGCACCTGCGCGCGCAAACGCGCGTAATCGGATTCGTTCGTCGCAATCACAGCGTCCGCGCCGCGCGCCAATTGAAACGTCGTCCAATCGCGCACGGGGCCCGCTTTGGGAAAAAGATACGCGGGCAATAAATCGTGAAACGTCACGGCGACGCCCACGCCGTTTTTTTTGCCGGGCGGCGGAATCAGGCGCGGCAGAAAATTGATCATGGGCTGCTGTCCGAACGCGCCGGTCTGGTATTGAATATGCGCGATGTCGGGACGGAGCGCCGCAATCGTTTTGAGAACGACGGAACGCTGCGACCAACCCCAATGCGGCATCGCGTAAAGAATTTCAAATTTTGCGTTTTGAAGCGCCGCTTCGGGATTTGTCAGGCGCGTAGTCAAGACCGCAACGTTCACGCCGCGCCGGGACAATGCCCGCGCGATTTCGTTCGTGCAGTCGCCCACGCCGCCTTGCATGGGCGGAAATTCGCCGGTGATGAAAAGAACGCGCATACGCCAAGTATAAAGTTTCCAGTGCCAAGTTCCAAACGCGCCCGCGCCCAAGCGCTACCTTAATCCGCTTTGCAGCGTCTGCGCGTACGCGTTCATTCGTTCCTTTCGCAGCGCGCGTTTGTGTCCCGCCAAAAATTTCGCGCCCTCTTCCAGCCACTGGTACGCAAACGTCGCCAATAAAAAATAACGCAGCAGTTCGCCCTGCCACGCGCCATGATGTTTTTTGAAATAGCGCACTTTGCTGGAATGAAAATAAATATCGCGCTGCGCCCATACTTGGCTCGACGATTTGGCTTCGTGATGCAAAACGCGCGCGGGCGGAAAATAGACCACGCGCCAGCCCGCAGTTTTGGCGCGCTTGCACAAATCCAATTCTTCCGAGTACATGAAAAAGCGTTCGTCGAATCCGCCGATTTGTTCGAGCGTCGCGCGCCGCGCCAACAGCGCCGCGCCGACGACCCAATCCACGTCTTGGATCGCGTCGGCGGCGGCGTCCAGCAAACGGTATTCCGCAATCCATCGCTGGCGCGGAAACCATTGTTCGAGTTTGGTGGACTCGAACAGCGCGGTGAAAAATTTTGGAAAACGCCGCCGCGACGATTGGAGCGCGCCGTCGGCGTAAAACAATTGCGGCCCGAGAATGCCGACGCGCGCATTGGCTGGCGCGTTCATAAAATCGAGCATGGCGCGCAGCGCGCCGCGTTGGATTTCCGTATCGGGATTGAGGAAAAAAACGTATTGACCGCTCGCCGCAAGCGCGTTCGTCGCAGGCGTTGGAGGGAACGAAACGGCGTTCGTTCCGTACAGCGCTTGGTTGTTGGCGCGCGTGAATCCTACGTTTTCGGTATTTGCAATCACGCGCACATTTGGAAATTCCGCGCGCAGCATTTCGACCGTGCCGTCGCGCGAGGCATTGTCCACGACAATGATTTCGATTTGGAGCGCGGCGGCATCGTCGAGAATCGTTTGCACGGCGCGGCGCAATACATCGCGCACGTTCCACGAGACGATGATAAAAGAAATATCGCACATGACGAAAAAATGACGCGTCTAACGCACCGTGTGCACGCGCCGCAAACCCGATTCACGTTCAACGCGCGCGCGCTGCCGCTTGCGCGCGAAATGATTCCCGAAATTCAGGCGGCGCGTGCGCCGTCAGCCAATCTATCACCGCGCGCGCTTGCCGCTGCAGCGCGTCGGCTTGGGCGACGTTGCCGCGCGCCTTTTCGCTTTCGCTCAGCGCGACATAAATTTGCCACAACAGACGGCGGCGGTCATTCGCTTGACACAATGCGCGCGCGCGCTGCCACATTGCGTTGGCGTCGTCGAAACGATTCAAACCGCGCAGCGTCACGCCATAGAGATACAACCCCTCCGCCAACGTTCCCGCCGCGCCCAAGCGTTCAAATTCGGCGCAAACGTTCTCCGCCAGCCAGCGCGCGCGTTCCAAATCATTGTACGCCAGCGCGAGTTCGATGTGCGCGAACCACACCTCGGGCAAAGCGAGACTGATGGGCGCGGGCAGCGCGGCACGGTCGGGTAACGGCTCCAGTTCGCGCGCGGCGGCGGCGCGATCGCGGCGCAAAAGTTTGCTGCGCGCGCGAAACGAATTTCCGCGCGCGCCCAAGTAATCCGGTATCGCGTTACGATTGACCAGCGGCGCGGCGCGCTCGATTTCTGCCGCCGCGTCAAATGCGCCCATCTCTGCCAAAAAATGCGCGATAAAACTTGCCATCATAAAGTGAATGGTGGCGCTGTCTTGCGAACGCGCCAAGACCTGACGCCCGAGCGTCCACGCCGCCGTCCATTCGCCCAGCTCGATCAAAATTTGGGTCCGCATAGATTGCGTATAGAGCCAGCCAAATTCATTCCCGATAGTTTCGCTCAGTTCGGCGGCTTCGGCGGTCAGCGTCAGCGCTTGCGTGTAAACGCCCCGCACGAGGGCAAGATTGGCGGCAACCCCAATGCTGTCTATCAACATGGGCGCATTGTCGAGCGTCCGCCAAGCCGTCTGCGAAGCAGAATTCAATTCCAACGCGCGGGCGAGTTGTCCGCTCGCGGCATAAGGCAAAGCCAATTCATGTTGGGCATACGCAACGCGTTCGCGCATGTCCAATCCTTCGGCTTGGAGCGCGTGCGCGAGCGCCAGCGCTTGTTCGCCGTACTGCAACGCTTCCGCCAGATGCATTTGATGCGTATTGAGCAGCGTCAGCGACCACAAAATTTGCGCCTCAGCGGCGCGGTCTTGTAACGCGCGCGCGAGGGCAAGAGCTTGGTCATGCAGCTGCGCGGACAGCGCGCCGTCAAAAACTGCCATCGGCGCGCTGTGCAAAATCGCGCGCGCGGAAAGCATTGCCAATTCGAGCGCGCGGTCGCCGGACGCTTGCGCGCGCTGCGTTTGGTCTTGGTACAACGCCAACGCTTCGGCGTACCGACCGATGACTTCGAGCGTGCGCCCATAGCGCGTGACCAATCGAATGCGTTCGGGCGGGGCGGCGGCGTTCGCATTGGCAATTTCCAACGCGCGCGCGTAATGCGTCAACGCTTCCGGATAGGCAAAGACGCGCGCCGCCAAATCGCCCGCACGCGTCGAATACTCGAACGTTTTCGCGTCGTCGCCCGCTTCGGCAAAATGTTTCGCCAACAGCGCGGCGTATTCGTCCAAATTATTTGGATATGCGCGTTCGATGGCTTGCGCGCACGCGCGATGCAAATGGCGCCGGTCATTTTTCAAAAGCGACGCGTACGCCGATTCCTGAATCAAGTTGTGCTTGAACTGATACGCCTCGTCGCCCGCGCGCAGCCAAGGGTCGCGCAGACGGCGAATTAAATCGGCGTGTTCGAGTTGAGCGAGCGAGACGGCAAAAGATAACATGGACGTTGATAAAAATTAACGCGCGAAAATTCCGCCCCATCCCGTTCGATGGGGTTCCGCGTCTATTGCGCCGACGCTACGCGTTCCGCTCCCGCTCCGCCGCCAACACCTGCTCCAACACCTTCACCTGAAATTTTCGCCCAATCACCGACGCGATTTGCAATACGCGTTTCGCGTCTTCGGGTAAGCGGTCAATACGCGCGATGAGGACGCCTTGTAACGTGTCGGGAATATCAATCGTGTGGATCGGTTTTGCGACGACCCATTGGTCAGCTTGACGCGCGAGATTGCCGCGATCAATCAACATGCGAATCACTTCTTCGACGAAAAAGGGATTGCCTTCCGCTTTGGCGAGGATGAGCGCGCGCACATTTTCGGGCAGCGCTTCGATTTCCAAAAGATTCGTCACGAGCTCTTGCGAATCTTTTTCCGAAAGGGGCGCGAGATGCAATTCCGTCATGCCCGCGCCCGCAATTTCGCGCGCTTGCGTCACCAGTTTCCAGCCCGGCACATCTTTGTCGGGACGCGTGACGAATGCGAATACGACGGGCGCTTCCGCGACGATGGGATTCACTTGCGATAACAATTCCACCGACGACGGGTCCGCCCAATGAATGTCTTCGCAAATGACGATGAGCGGCGACGCTTCCGCGCATTTTTGCAAAAAGCGCTTGTACGCGTCAACGTATTTCGTTTGCAGCGCGGACCCATCGAGATACTTTACGCGCGCCGCCATGTCCTCTTCCAGCTTGACGCCGAGCAAATGTCCCAGAAACGGATACGCCTCTTTCAGTTCGTCGCCGAATAAATTTTCCATTACGGATTTCAACGCGGCATGAATTTCTTCTTCCGTCGCGTTGGCGGACGCACCCACCAGCGCGCGCAAAACATCCGCGCTCAAATGATGCGCCATCGCAGAACCGTACGATAAACAGCGGCCCTCAATCCAGCGCGGGGGAACAAAATCGCGTTCGTTCCCTACATTGCCCATTTCTATCCGCGCGGCTTGGCGCCATTCCGCCATGAGCCGCGATTTTCCCAACCCCGCTTCGCCAATCACGGCGACGCTCGAACCGTGTCCCCTTTTCACATCGTCCGTGATTTGCAGCAGCGTCGAAAATTCGCGGCGGCGGCCCACCATCGGCGAGGCGAGGCCCGCGATGCCGCGCGTTTTGATCGCGCCTTTGCGCGCTTCCAACACGCGATAGACATGCACGGGCTCGGCTTTGCCTTTGACCTCCATCAGCCCTTTATCTTGAAAATCAAACAACGCGGGAACGAGGCGATAGGTGTTTTCGGTAATGAAAAGCGTGTTCGGTTCGGCAGCGGTTTGCATGCGCGCGGCGAGATTGATGGCGTCGCCCATCGCGGTATATTCAAATTTGTAATCGCTGCCGATATTGCCGACGACGACGAGTCCGGTGTTCAAGCCGACGCGCACGGAAAAATCCATGCCGTACTGTTTTTGAATTTTTTCGCGGTACGTTTCAATGCCAGAAATAATTTCCAGTCCCGCGAGAATCGCGCGCTGCGGGTCGTCTTCGTGCGCGAGCGGCGCGCCAAAGAACGCGAGAATGGCGTCGCCCATCAAACGCGCGACGGTGCCTTCGTAATCATGCACGGGCTTGATGAGAAATTCGAACGCGTTGTTCATCAGCTCTGCCCATTCTTCGGGGTCGAGCCGCTCCGCCATCCCAGTGGAACCTTTGACGTCGCAAAACAAAATGGTCACGATGCGGCGTTCGCCTTCGACGCCGCGCGTCGCGCGCGCGGCGTCCAATTTCGCGGCAACCTCTTTGGTCATGAATTTTTCGACGAGCGCTTCGCGGGCGGCAGAGACGACAGCAGACGCGGCAGGCGTGGACACGGCAGGCGTGGACACGGCAGGCGTGGACGCGGCAGGCGTGGACGCGGCAGGCGTGGACGCGGCAGGTGTGGACGCGGCAGGTGTGGACGCGGCAGGTGTGGACGCGGCAGGTGTGGAACGCTGCAGCGAGCGTTCCGTACTTGGAGGGATGTGGTCTGCGGTCTGTAAATTGTAGCCGCAGTTGTTGCAAAATTTTGCGCCGACGGGATTCACGGCATTGCAATTGGGACACGCGCGCGGCTGCGGCTGCCCGCAATTGGAACAAAATTTCGCGCCCGCCGGATTTTCAAAATTGCAATTCCAACATTTCATTTGTGGCTCCAATGCAAGGTTCAGCCAGCAAGTAGGAGATAATACGGTATCGCCCTGTTACCCACTACTTGGCGCCGCATCACGGACACACTTGAAAATTCATCCACAAATCCGCGCCGTTGGTTTGCTTGAACGGAATGCGCCGCGTTTGGTCGCCTTGATACACCACGCGCGCGCGAAATGGCAGACAGGGCCCGCCGCCCGCGACTTTCCAACTATTGCCCGTCGCGAGCTCGTGCGCGCCGCTTGGAATTTGTTGCTGCAAACCGTCGGCTTGGCCGTACGCATTTTTCTTGGCGCTGTCCGCTTGCCAAATTTCGATGAACCATTTGTACCCTTGCGCCTTACTCGTCGTGTTGACGAATGGGGCCAAGAATACCACAGGTTCGCCGCGTTTGGGCGCGCGCGGATTCAAGCGCAAACTGTTGACGTACACGCCGGGCTTGACGGCAGCCGTCGGCGCCGCAGGCGAACGGGTTGCAACGTTCGCGTTGGTTGGCGTCGCGTTCGCGTCGGACGTCGCGGCGGGCGTCGGGGGTGCGAACGTCGAGATGGTCAATTGGTCAAAGCCAACCGTAACGCCGGGATCGGCATTGTAGAGAAACAAACCGACGACGCCGTTCTGCAATACGTTATCCGGCACGCTGGCGATAAAGTGTCCGTTGAGCCAAAAAATTAACTGCTTGCCGAACATGATAACGCGAAAGGTATTGGCTACAGTTCCCGTATTGACAATAGCGGATTCGGTGTACGGGACCACGTCCGTATATTTTTCATTTTGATACAGCGCGACATTGTACTTGGCGTCGTTCGTCACCGTGAAAACATAATACGCCGTACCCGCTTGATTGCCGCGCACGACAACGCCGTATTCGTATTTGCCGCTGCCGTCTACAAAATAACCGGTCGCGTCAACCACCGCGCTATCATATTCCGCATCATAAAAGGAATAACGCGTCGTCGCCTGCTTGTGCTGCATAATGTATTCGCCCAAGTCACAACCGTACATGCGCGTTTCATCGCTGCCTTGAAAGAGCGGACATTCGTCGGCGGAAAAATCCGCATCGAACGCCGCAAACGTTTCGGGTATTTCGACGGGGGCAAGCGCGATAAACGTCGGCGTTGCCGTACGAAATAAATTTAGCTGGGTGGCGACGATGCCCTTTGAGCAGCAAAAATTCGCGCTCGGCGTCTTGAACGGTTTTTGGTCCATATATTTTGCAGCGCTGCGCCGTGTAATTGCGCATCCGAAATGAAATTTACAATTTCGCCGCGCAGCATTTACGCTTGCGCGTTTTCCATTTGCCGCGTCCGCGCGCCTCTATGCGCCAACAAATTATTTACAGTGCGCGCAAGTCATTGTTTGAGGACAAGTTATTCGAGGCGCAAAATTCCGAGAGAAAATGCCAGACCGAAAATCTCAAGCGTCGTTCATTCGCGCAAAAAAGAGACGGCGAGTATGCGCGTGGGATACTTTTATTCTAGGCAATTCAGAGGGCAGGTCAAGAGGATTCTAGCGTTTCAAGCGCGTCGGCAATCTCGTCAATCGTCTCTGCGGACGCGCCGATTTCGCGCGCGAGCGCCAGCGCTTCACGGTAATAATTTTTAGCGTCCGCAGTTTCGTTTTGCGCGCGGGCGAGCTTGCCCAAGAGGCGGAGCAGGGGGAGGAGATTGGAGCTGTCGCCGAATTCGCGGAGTTGCGCCAATGCCGTTTCCGCGATTGCACGCGCGCGCGCGGGGTCGTCGTGCGCGTAGGCATGGGCGAGATGCAATTGCGTAATCGCGCTGACGTGCGGTTCGCCGCGCGCGTTGGCAAGGTCCAGCGCTTCGGATAAAAATTTTTGCGCGTCGCGCGCGTTATTTTGACGCAGCGCCAACATGGCGAGATTGTTGAGCAAGTGCACGGTCTGGTGCGAAACGTTCCCCCCGCGCGCGACGCTCAACCCGCGCGCGAGAAAAGCTTGCGCGGCGACATAATCGCCGCGTTCCAACGCGAGCTGGCCGAGATTGCTCAAGGCGCCCGCCTCGCCCCACGCGCTGCCCAATTTTTCGTACCGCTCCAAACTGGCTTGGAAATAACGTTGACTGGCTTGGCGCGCGCCGCGCCCCCATTCCGCCGCGCCGAGAAAGAGCAAAGCATACGCACATTCGTACTCGGCGCGCGCGTTCTCGACGAGCGGCAAACCGCGTTCGACCAACTCGATTGTTTTTGTAAATTCGCCCAAACGAAAACGCATCCATCCTTCGCGAATGAGCGCTTGCCCCAGCGTCAACGCGGCTTTGGGCGGACGGACGCGCATGGCTTCCACCCGCGCGCGCGCGCGTTCATACAACTGCGCGCCAAGAACGAATTGGCCGCGCATTTCCAACGCCACAAATAACGGTTCCATGTACGCGCGCAGCAAATCCCAACGCAGCTGCGCCCACGCCCATTCCCAGCCCGCCAGCGCGTTATCAAATTCGAACGTCACCGCGCGCAGCGCGTTTTGGTCGCCCGCGCCTTTGAGCGCGCTTTCGTACGCGGCGACGTACGCGCCAAAAAATTCCGCGTGTTTGGTATGCGTCGCGGCGGCGGCGACGGCGTCCTGTTCCAATTTCGCGCGCGCGTATTGTTTCAATACCGGATGCAAGTCGTACCGTCCGCCCGCGTCGCGGCGCAGTAACGCCTTGTCGAGCAAATCCGCCAAGATCCGCGCAGACGCGCCGGCAACCAGCTGCGCGACGTCGAACGTGAAGCCATTTTGAAAGACCGCGCAGCGCGCATAAGCGTCGCGCGCGTCCTGACGCAGCCGCGCCCACGCATATTCAAAGACCGCGCGCAAACTGGCTTGGCGCGCCGGCACATCGCGGAGGGCGGTGGCGAGAATGTCATAACTGCTTTCGAGTTCGCGCGCGAGTTGCGGACAGGTGTACTGCGACGTCCATGCCGCCGCCAATTCGATGCCCAGCGGCAAACCCTGCACCAATTCGCAAATGCGCGCCACTGCCGCGCGATTGGAATCGTCGAGTTGCAAAGCGGGCGTCGCTTGGCGCGCGCGTTCGACAAACAATTGCACCGCGTCAAACGCTTCCGGATTCGCCGCGTCGCCGGCGCGCGGATAGGCGACGCCGTCGAGCGGCAGCGCCCATTCGGCGCGCAGATTTAATTTTTCGCGCGAGGCGACGAGAAATTTTACGCGCGGCGCGCGCGCCACAAGCTCGGCGAGCCAGCGCGTATCGTCCAAGACGGTTTCGGCATTGTCGAGAACGATGAGCATTTCTTTGGCGCGCAAATAATCGGCGGCTTGCGCCAATGGCGTTTGCGCGTCGGCGGGCGGCAAACCCAACGCTTGAACGAGCGCGGCGGGCGCGGCTTTGGACGCGGCGACATCGGCGAACGGCACAAACGCCACGCCGTTGAGAAAAACGCCCAATTTGTACGCGCGCGCGGCGGCTTCCAAGGCGAGGCGCGTTTTGCCCGCGCCGCCGACGCCGAGCAAAGTAATCAAGCGCGCGTTGGGGTTCAACAATAATTTTTCCAGCTGCGCGAGTTCGGCGAGGCGTCCGATAAAGACATCGGCGGCGGCGGGGATATTCAAGCGCGGCGCGGCGCCGGCGTCGCGAATGCGTTCGTACCAGTTCTTGGTTTCGGCGGAAGGTTCGACGCCCATTTCGTCGCGCAAAACCCGGCGGCACGTTTCGTACTGCGCCAACGCCGCGCTGCGCTGTCCTGTGCGCGCGTACAACAACATCAAGTGGCGGTGCGCTTCTTCGCGCCAAGGGTCGAGCGTCAATAAATGGCGGGCGTACTGCATCGCGTTGGCGTACGCGCCGCGCGCGGCGAACGCGTGCGTCAAGTTCTCGTACGCCGATACCGCCAAATCGTGCCAGCGCGCGCGCTGCGTTACGACCCATTCTTCAAATTCCGGCGCGTCGCGTACGTAAAAGCCCGCGAGAAATTCGCCCTGATAGAGCGCGGCGAGAGCTTGGCGCGCGGCGATTTGTTCGGGAGTGAGCGCAGAGCTGTCCGACTCGACCAGACTCGGCTCGAGTTTTTCAAACTCCCAGACGTCCGCCGCCGCCTGCGCGCGTTTCAATTCCACCGTATCGCGTTGGATTTCGAGAAAGGGTTCGAGCGTTTTTTTGAGGTTGGCGAGGACCTGGCGCAGGTTATTTTTCGCGTCAACGTCGGGGAGGTCGCCCCACAAAAGCGCGGCGAGAGTATCGCGCGAATGCGCGCGGCGCGTGACGGCGAGGTACGCCAGCAGCGCGGGCGCTTTGGCGGACAAGAAATTAGAGAGCGGCGCGTCGTCCACAGCAATGGCGAGACCGCCCAATAAACGGATTCGCAGGGTCGAGGGCATGAGACGCTACAAAACGAATGACGCTTGCTTGGCGACGCCAAAAGGCAGGGAATTCACGCTGGCAGCTTACGATTAGTTTACGTTCGCATGATACAGTGGCGCGCAGAATAACATGCGGCTGGTTATTCGTCAAGGTTCAATTCTATGCGTCTATGCGGGGTGTGCGTAAAGTTTTTGGATAGATGACATTTGAACGGTTTTAGCGCAAGATTGGACATCCCCTTCTCTGAAAGGACATTCCGATGCCCACCCTCGATGAACTTGAGCAGCACTGGCAACCGTTG
>WBZO01000243.1_pt1 | contig 113207 bp, 105 predicted proteins | sample 5204261 | NCBI WGS metagenome assembly WBZO01 (sample SAMN12412400, study PRJNA552823) | activated sludge metagenome | isolation source: activated sludge from anammox sidestream of wastewater treatment plant... | place: USA: North Carolina | collected 2017-09 | reverse complement strand
GCCGCCGGTTCTAGCGAAGCTTGGTATCGGGGAAAAGCGAGAGAGGATTCCTGGAGGTATTTCTCCGGCGGCGACAAGGAAGAGGGGCTTCGCCCGATGAGCCGCCGGTTCTAGCGAAGCTTGGTATGGAGGGGGGTATGGCGGAAAAAGTGAAGATCGATTTGACCATGTACGGCATTGCCGAAGTGTTAAAGTGGTGCCACGACCGCAACAACGGACGGGTACCCGGAGTGGATACGGAAGGGTTCAAGAAAATGCAGGCGCTGCTTGCGGAGAAGCCCCAGGCCGGCGACTACTTTACGCTCGACCAGTTCTGGAAAAAGAACGTGACCCTGGAGTTTACCCCCGAGGAGATCCAGGTGATCGACCGATGCCTCTACGACATTCCCAACTTCGACAACGTACCCCTGCCGCAAATCCGGCACAAGTTCTGGCCCCAACATTCGGGCGCGCACTGACCCGCCGGTATCGAACAGCCCAGCCGCAACAGGCCTTTCGCCCTTGTACGGCCAAACTGATCGCCGCTCGTTCGGGGTCGGAATCCGAGCCCGGACGAGCCTACAGGGTCCCCTCTCCTTTGAGATATTTCCTGAACCGGTCCATCAGCTCGGCGCCCAACGTCCCACCTTCCGGCTTCTTGGTGTTCGGATCGGCAAAGTGCTGGCGAATGTCTTGAAGGCGTTTTTCGGCTTGATCGTTCCCCTGGAGCCGCTTCGTTTTCTGGAGCGCGGTCTCGAAGGCATCGAAGGTGAGCTCCCGGAAGCCGTACGCGCGGATGCGCTTGACCGCCTTCATCATCGCTTGGTTTCGGAACTGCGTGAGATGGTCCGAATCGATCTCTTTCAGCCCAAGCTTGCGCGCCCGCCGCTCGGCGGCCTTCCGGATGCCGCTTCGGACAAAGTCCGGCGAGGTCTGCAACCGCTTCCAGGCTTCGTCGGACCAGGCCACGCGTTCTTGCGGCCGGTCCCAGACCTGGACCAGCGCCGCCTCGTCGATCCGCGAGAGCCCCTGCTCGCGGGCCATCTCCTCGGTGTCGCGCTTGAGCATGTCGGCCACGAACTCCTGCGCAATCGCCGGCGCTTCTTTGATCTTCTCCTGGAGCCGGGCCAAGGCCGCTTCGCTCCAGTCCATCGGAGGCGTCGCCGCCTCCTGCAGATCGCCCAAGGCTTCCACCTTCTCGAAGAGGTCGACGTTGACCTCCATATGCCCGTGCTCGCGGGCCAGTTCTTCGGCGATCTGCTTGATCATGCCGCGCATGAATTCCGGGACGCTGTCTAATCGGGCCTGTGCCGCCGCGGTCCAGGGCAACCGCCCGGCCTGCATCTGGGAGGCCGCCTGGGCCATCCCGGCGCTCCCGCCCATGCTGCCCATCATCTGCCCTTTAAACTGATCGAGAATTTCCCCCGTAATGGTGCCGTACCCCAATTCACGGGCTTTCTTTTCCGCCAACCGCTTGACCATGCCCCGCAAGAAGGCCGGCGCGCGCTCCATCCGCTGAAGGGCTTCCGGGGTCCAGATGATATCGTCGGACGCGATCGGTTGGGTTGACTCGGCCATGATGATGCCTCGTACTGGTGTGACGTTTATTGGTTCAAAAGCTCTTTCAGTTCCTTGCCCGCTTTGAAGAACGGGACTTTCTTGGCCGGCACGGCGACCGTCGCGCCGGTTTTCGGATTCCGCCCTTCCTTCATGCGACGCGAACGGAGCCGGAAACTGCCGAATCCGCGGATCTCGGTCTTATCGCCCGCCCGCAGGGAATCGCGGATGCTGTCGAAGACCGTGTTGACGACGATCTCGGCCTGGCGTTTCGTCAACGTCGGCACCTGTTCGGACAATCGTTCGATGATCTGCGCTTTCGTCATTCAACTTCCTCCCTCTGCGGCGGAAAACCCGCGCGGCCGTCAATAGGCCATCAAGTACTTGAGACTGACCCCCGGGTGCCAATCAAACTGCGGCAACGCCCCCGACAATTTCGACTCGATCAGTTCACGGATCGAAAACCGCTTCCGCGGCTCCACCACCTGGGGTTCGCCTTCGATGCCGGCCAAATCCGCCGCCAGTTGAATGGCGTCGTCCAAGTCGCCGAGTTCATCGACCAGTTTCATGTCCTTGGCCTGCCGGCCGGTGAACACCCGCCCGTCGGCGAGTTCATGCACGTCGGCCAGATCGAGCGAACGGCCCTCCGACACCGCCTCGATGAATTGCTGATGGACGTCGTCCATCACGGTTTGAAGGACGGTGCGTTCCTCATCCGTCATCTTTCGAAGCGGCGAGCCGACGTCCTTGAACCGCCCGGATTTGATCACGACCCCTTCCACGCCGATTTTCTTGAGCAACCCTTCCAGGTTGGCGGTCTCCATGATCACGCCGATGCTGCCGGTCAAGGTGCCGGGATTGGCCATGATCCGGTCGCTGGCCACCGCGATATAATAACCCCCCGAGGCCGCGACCGTCCCCATCGAGGCCACCACGGCCTTGTTCGTCCTCGTGCGCAGGCGCCGGACGGCCTCGTAAATTTCCTGGGCCGGCACCACGCCGCCTCCTGGGCTGTCGATCCGCAGCACGATCGCCTTGACGGCCGGGCTGTCGCCGAACCGCTTCAGTTCCCCCACCGTCTCCTTGGAATCCACGATGACGCCTTCGATCCGAACGAGCGCCACCCGGTCCTCCCCAAGCATTTCCAGCCAAGGGAGGACCCAACTGCCGAGCAGCGTCAACAGGGTGCCCACTCCGAGAATCCAGAGCGTCAGCCGCCACCCCTTCTTGTGGGGCTTCGGTTCCGCCACCGGTGTGTCGGTCATGCTCGCAGCACTCCCCTTTTCCTAGTCCGGCCGTCAAGCGGCCGGAAGGGCGCCCTATTCGTCGTCGCTCTTGGTCCGCTTCCGCTGCTTGGCCGCGCGGCCCAGGCTCTGGTCCACCGATCCTTGCGAGGCGTGAAATTCGTCCACCTGCCGCGATTCCATGTCTGCATGGTGATCCCGCTGGCTCAGCGCGATCTTCCGTTCCTCCCGATCGACCTTGATCACCTTGGCGGTGACCTCGTCTTGCAACTTGAAGGTCTCTTCGAGCCGGCCGGACGGCTCCATCCTGGTTTCGCTCACGTGGATCAACCCTTCGACGCCGCCCTCCAACTCGACGAACACGCCGAAGTCCGCCACCTTGCTGACCCGGCCAGAAACCGTATCGCCCACATGGAACCGAGCGGGGATTTCATCCTCCCAGGGATCGCGGGTCAACTGCTTGTATCCCAAGGAGAGCCGCTCCTTTTCCTTGTCGATCCGGAGCACCACGGCCTCGACCTTCTGCCCTTTTTTGAACAGCTCAGACGGGTGCTTGATGTGTTTGACCCAGGACATGTCGGAAATGTGGATGAGCCCGTCGATGCCTTCGTCCAATCCGACAAAGGCACCGAAATCGGTCAGGCTCTTGATCTTGCCTTCGATCCTCGTTCCGGCCGGGTACTTGGTCTCGACCACGTCCCAGGGATTCGGCGCGGTTTGCTTCATGCCTAGGGAAATCTTCCGGTTCCCCGGGTCCACGTTCAAGACGGCCGCCTCCACCTGATCGCCGATGGAGACAACTTTGGATGGGTGGCGGACTTCATGCGTCCAGGACATTTCCGACACATGGACCAGCCCTTCCACGCCCGGCTCCAACTCGATGAAGGCGCCGTAGTCGGTGAGGCTGACCACCTTGCCCTTGACCCTCGTCCCAATGGGATACTTGGTCGCCACGTTGGTCCAGGGGTCGGCGGTCTTCTGCTTGAGGCCCAGCGAGATCCGTCCGGTCTCCCGGTCGTATTTAAGCACGGTCACTTCCACACGATCGCTGATCTGGAACATTTCGGACGGATGCCCGACGCGGCCCCACGACATGTCGGTGATGTGCAGCAACCCGTCGATGCCGCCCAGGTCGATGAAGGCGCCGTAGTCGGTGATGTTTTTCACCGTGCCCTGAATCAACTGGCCTTCCTTCAGATTGGCCAAGGTCGTCTGGCGGTTCCGGTCGCGCGTCTCTTCGAGCAGCACCCGCCGGGAGACCACCACGTTGCCGCGCCGGTGGTTGATCTTGATGATCTTCATCGGGAAGACCTTGCCGATCAACCCGTCGAGGTCGCGCACCGGATGGAGGTCGATCTGCGATCCCGGCAAGAAGGCCTTCACGCCGATGTCCACCATCATGCCGCCCTTGATCTTGGAGAGGATCTTCCCCTCCACATTCTTCTCTTCCTTGAAGATCTTTTCCAGATCCTCCCAAATCTTCATCTTGTCGGCCTTTTCCTTCGACAAGACGAGATTGCCCTCCGAATCCTCCGTGTCCTCGATATAGACCTGAACCCGGTCGCCGACCTTGAGGTGGCTCAATTCCTCCTGCGAGAACTGCTCAAGCGGGATCAGCCCTTCCGACTTGTATCCGATATCGACGACGATCTTGTCTTTGCCGATGGCGACGATGCGTCCCTCGACGATCGTGCCCTCTTCGAAATTCCGAAACGTCTCTTCATAGAGGGACTCCATGGCCCCCCGATCCAACCGTTGGCCTGTCGGCTGCGTGGCAATAGTCATGACGATACGACCCAATCCTCCGAACTCTGTCGGGTGCTGATATGGTTATGACCCACGGCCGCTCTCAGCGCTGAGCGGCCCTGGGGCCGGTGGTTCGTGCGTGGCGTCAGCGGAGGAAGTCCCTCTCGGCTTCGTCTCCCTCGGCGGCTCGACGCCGCCCAGCTCCGCAATCTTCAGCATCACACGCCGGCTCACTTCGCGATAGAACGCCTTCTCTGACAACGCTCCCAGTTTCCCGTCAAAGGAGAGCGCCTGCCCAAACCGGACGGAGAGAGGCCGCAGGCGGGGCCAGGATGCGCCCGGCGGCAACACGTCATAGGTCCCTCCGATGTGGACGGGAATCACGGGGCATCCGGTTTGCGCGACCACGATGCCGATCCCGGGCTTCCCCGCTCTCAATTTCCCGGTGAGGCTGCGCCCCCCCTCCGGGTAGATGACCACCGCCTTTCCCTGGCGAATAAGCTCGATCGCCAGCTCGAATCCTTTTCGATCCAGCCGGTCTGCGCGGATCGGAATCCAGCCCAAGGCTTGCAGCAGGGGCCTGAGCCTTGGGAAAAACAAGTCTCGTCGTCCCAGGTACCAGAGCCGGCGCCGGACAGCGCAGCCCAGAATGGGAATATCCAGGTAGCTCGCGTGGTTCGCGGCCAGCAGCACCCCGCCCTGCTTCGGAACATGCTCCTGACCCTCGACGCGGAACCGAAAGAACAGATGCGCAAGGCCTCGGACCAGCATCCAGAGGATGCCGTACAGCAGCGAACTCACAGTTTGGCGGAGACGGCCGCCAGCATCCGCTGGAGGACCTGCTCGATATCGAGATTCGACGTATCGATGGTCAACGCGTCCGGCGCGGGCACCAGCGGCGCGAGCGCCCTGGTCCGATCCCTGGTATCACGGGCAACCAAGTCTCGAGCCGTGTCTTCCAACGACACAGGTCCTCCCGATGCCGCAAGTTCACGAAAGCGCCGTTGCGCGCGGACCTCGGGGGTCGCTTCCAGAAAAAACTTCACGTCCGCAGCCGGAAACACGCGGGTACCCACATCACGACCTTCGGCCACCACAGCCCCCCGTTCCGCGATCTTTCGCTGCACCGGCAGCAGCCACTCGCGGACCGCCGGGAGCGATGAGATCACGGAGGCCAGCGCGCTCGTGTCGGGAGCCCGCAAATCGTCGGTGATGTCTTGCCCATCTACAGACACCCGCATCCTCTCGCCATCCTGATGGCGGACTTCCAACAACGTCGTCGCCAACAATCGCTCTACGGCCGCCTCGTCATCGGAGGCCACGCTGGCTCGTTTCGTTTTCCAGGCCAACGCCCGGTACAGGGCGCCGGTATCGAGATAGAGATAGCCGAGACGGGAGGCCAGCAGCTTCGCGACCGTGCTTTTCCCCGCTCCGGCTGGCCCATCGATGGCGATCACCAATGAAGACCGCTGGGCACGACCGTGGGGATCGGCGGCCCGTTGCGCGTGTATTATAGACATCAGCTCAAAGGTGTCAACAAATCCAATAACTTAGATTCGAAACCCGGGAAGGACGTCTCGATGCATCCAGAATCTGCGATCGTCGTGACTCCGTCAGCAACCAATCCAGCCACAGCCATGGACATGGCAATACGATGATCGCCATGGCTGTCGCAGGAGGCCGCAATCATCCGGGCCTTGCCTCCGCTTCCATGAATGACCATGCCGTCCGGCCGCTCGGTCATCGAGACATCCATCTTTCGCAGTTCGACGGCCATTGTGGCGATGCGATCGCTTTCCTTCACCCGCAATTCTTCCGCCCCGGAGACGATCGTGTCACCCTCGGCGACTGCCGCTGCCACGCAGAGAATGGGGAACTCATCGATCATGTGCGGGATCTCGTCCGCCGTGACCGTGACGCCCCGGAGCGATGCAGACCTGACCATAAGGTCCGCAACCGGCTCACCGGCTTCCTCCCGGACATTCAAGACCTGGATATCCGCGCCCATGCGGGCCAGAATCGTCAGCAGCCCGATCCTCGTCGGATTGACGCCGACCTGGCGGATCGTGATTTCGGAACCAGGCACGATCGTCCCCGCGACCAGAAAGAACGCGGCGGCGGAAAAATCTCCCGGCACCCACAGATCCTTGGCCTGCCAGCCTGCGGCGGGACGCCCCTCCACCGACACGGTCGTGCCGCGCTGCGAACAGGCAATGCCGTAATAGCGGAAGATCCGCTCCGTATGGTCGCGCGAGACCCGCGGCTCGGTCACGCTCGTGGTCCCCTCCGCAAAGAGACCGGCCAACAACAAGGCCGACTTTACCTGGGCGCTGGCGACGGGCGAAGCGTAGGTGATGCCCGTGAGCTTGCGGCCGGTGATGGCGAGCGGCGCCAGCTCCCCGCCCCTCCGGCCGGCGATGGAGGCGCCCATCTCGCGCAGGGGCCGGACGACGCGGCCCATGGGCCGGCGCCGGATGGAGGCGTCGCCGGTCAACACCGTGAAAAAATCCTGACCGGCCAGGAGGCCAGTGAGGAGCCTGATGCCCGTTCCTGAATTGCCACAGTCGATCGGGCCGTTCGACTCGCTGAGCCCCCATTGTCCCTTGCCCTGCACGTCGAGCCGCCCGGGAGACTCCTGGATCTCGATCCCCATGGCCCGACAGGCCCGCATCGTGTTCAGACAGTCCTCGCCGCGGCAGTAGCCGGTGATGGAGCTGCGTCCCTGCGCCAGGGAAGCCAGCATGATGGCTCGATGGGTGACGGACTTGTCTCCCGGCACCTCGATGGTGCCGCGGAGCGATCGAGCCGGCTTGATGGTCAGCGACGACATCGCGGCTTCATCCTTCACGCGGGCTGTCCGTTGAGCTGCTCCCGGACCATCTTGGCCTGTTCCAGTTCCTTTTCGAGGCCGGGGCCGTCGCCGGATCTGATCAGCTCTTTCAAGTGCCGGAGATGCCGTTCATAGACCTCGATCAGTTGAACCAGGTTGTCCCGGTTCCACAGGCAGATATCGCGCCACATCTCGGGCGAGCTGGCCGCGATGCGTGTCGTGTCGCGCAGTCCACCGCCTGAGTGCAGGCGGAGATCCAAATCCGGCGCCAGGCGGTCCCGCACCTCCGCGAGCGCGTTGACCAGGGAAAAGGCGGCCACATGCGGCAGATGGCTGACCGCGCCCAGAATCCTGTCGTGGAGGAAGGGATCCATCGAGAGCACGGTCGAACCGGTTCGTTCCCACAGTTCCGTGATCATCCGCAGAGCCTCCGGATCGGTGCGCGGCGTCGGGGTGACGATGCAACGGGCCCCCTGAAAGAGCGTCACGGACCCGGCCGCCACGCCGGTCTTTTCCTTGCCGGCGATCGGGTGCGCGCCGACGAACCGAATCAGCGCGGGGAGCCGGTTCTCGGCTTGAATCACGAGGTTGCCCTTGACGCTGCCCACGTCGCTCACAATCGCCTGCGGCTGCAACAGGTTTCCCCACTGTGTCAGGTGCTGCTCGTAGGTATCGACCGGCGTCGCAAGGATGACCAGATCTGCGTCCCGCACACCGTCGCGGGGATCGGAAACATACCGGTCAATCGCGCCGACCTCCACCGCGGTCTTGAGATTGTCGATCCTCCGCCCGACCCCGACGACGGTCTCGGCCAGTCTCTCCCGTCGCACGATCATTCCCAGAGAGCCGCCGATCAGGCCCACCCCGATGATCGTCATCTGCTTGAAGTGAATCGCCATCCTGTTTCCGATAGGCCGATGCGCCGCTGGCCGATGGCTGCGAGACCCTTTATAGTTCGCGGCCGACCGCCTGCGCGATCTTCTTGATCTCGACCATCAGCTCCTTGAATTTGGCCGGCTTGATCGACTCTTCGCCGTCGCAGAGCGCGCATTCCGGATTCGAATGGACTTCGATCAGCAATCCGTCCGCCCCCGCGGCGACGGCGGCCCGCGACATGGGGGCGACCAGGTTCCACTTGCCCGTCGCGTGGCTCGGGTCCACGATGACCGGCAGGTGCGACAATTCCTTGAGCGTGGGGACCGCCGAGAGGTCGAGCGTGTTGCGATATTGGGTTTCGAACGTCCGGATGCCCCGCTCGCACAACATCACGTTCCGGTTGCCGCGCGACATGATGTATTCCGCCGACAGCAGGAACTCCTTGAGCGTCGCCGAGAGTCCGCGCTTGAGCAGCACCGGCTTGTCGTAGGAGCCGACCTCCTTGAGCAATTCGAAGTTCTGCATGTTGCGCGCGCCGACTTGAATGATGTCCGCCTTTTCAAGAAACAAATCGATGTCGCGCGTGTCCAGGATCTCGCTCACGACCGGCAGCCCCGTCTGCTTCCTGGCCTCCAGCAGATAGTCGAGCCCTTCCCGGCCCACTCCCTGGAAAGAATAGGGCGAGGTCCGCGGCTTGTAGGCGCCGCCACGCAGGATGCTTGCCCCGCCGGCCTTCACCTCATGGGCGATGCCGACGGTCAATTCCAACCGCTCCACGGCGCAGGGACCGGCCATCATCGCCAGCTTCTTGTCCCCGATTTTCACCCCGCCGACATCGATGATCGTCCCCTCTTTCTTGAACTCCCGGCTGACCAGTTTCCACGGAGCCAGAATGGGCGTGACGCTCTCCACGCCCGGGAAGGCCGTCAACGGCTGATTGTGCAGGATGCGATCATCCCCGATCACGCCGATGATCGTGCGTTCCTGTCCCGTGGAAATATGCGACTTTAATCCGAGTTCCCGCAGCCTATCGAGCAGATGATCGATCTGCTTTTCCGTCGCGTCCGGTTTCAAGACAATGATCATGTTGTGGCCTCGACGCTCAAGACTGTATTGGTTCACGCTCCAGCACGTTCCGGAGCGCGGCAAGAAACATCTGATTCTCCTCGGGAAGGCCGATCGTCACCCGCACCATCGACCCTTCGATGTGCCGGACGATGACCCCTTCGCGGAGCAGGGCCTGGAACAGTTCCCGCCCGTCGCGTCCCGCATCGAAATACAAAAAATTCGCCTGGCTCGGGAGCGGAGTCAAGCCCAGGGCTTCGAGTCCCTGCCGCACCACGGCCATCTGCTCCCGATTGAGGCTCCGGCTTCGCGTCACATGGGTCTCGTCGCCTAAGGCCGCGATCGCCGCCTCCTGCGCGACGCTATTCGCATTGAAGGGGGGACGCAGCCGGTTGAGGTAACTCGCGATCTCCGGGGTGGTCAGCCCATAGCCGATGCGCAGGCCGGCCAAGCCGTAGATTTTCGAGAAAGTCCGGAGCACGATCGCGTGGCGCCCCTGTTTCACATAGGCCAGCGAATCGGCATAGTCGGCCGCATCGGCATATTCATAATAGGCCTCGTCGAATACCACGACGACCTGCTCCGGCACCCGCTGCATCAGGGCCCGGACTTCGGTCTCCGTCACCATGGTGCCCGTGGGGTTATTGGGATTGCAGATAAACAGCAGCCTGGTGCGAGGGGTGATGGCATCGGCCATGGCGGAGAGGTCATGGCGTCCGTTCTTCATCGGCACAGTCACCGACTTCCCGTGCGCGGCGGTCACTTCCATTTTATAGATCACGAACGTCTCGCTGGCCATGACCGCTTCGTCGGCGGGAGAAAGGAACGTCCGCGCCAACAGGCCCAGAATCTCGTCCGAGCCGTTACCCAAGAGCACTTGGTCGGGAGTCACCTTCCATCGTTCCGCCAGCGCGGTGCGCAGCCGGAATGCCCCGCCGTCCGGATAGCGATGCAGGGAACCGGTCACCGGCCCGATCGCCGCCACCGCCTTGGGGGAAGGACCCAGCGGGTTCTCGTTCGAGGCGAGCTTGACGATCCGCGACAGGCCCAATTCCCGCTGCAGCTCCTCGATCGGCTTGCCCGGGACGTAGGGAACGAGCGAATCAATGTCTGGATGAACAATCAGTGCCATGGTTACGCGTGCGCCGGGTACGATCCGAGAATTTTCATGAAGAGACAGCGGGACTTGACCTCGTCGAGCGCTTTCTTCATGCGCTCTTCTTCGACATGCCCTTCCACGTCGACGAAGAAAATGTATTCCCAGGCCTTCCGTCGCGAGGGACGGGATTCGATTTTGGTCATGTTAATGCCGGATGAGGCAAAGGGCCGCAACAGGTCATAGAGGGCGCCCGCGCGGTCCTTGACCGAAATCATCACGGAGGTCTTGTCCTTTCCGGTCCGCTGGGGAGCGGTCTTGGCCAAAACCAGAAACCGGGTGAAGTTATTGATGTTGTCTTCAATCCTCGACTGCACCACCTTCAGGCCGTACAGGTGCGCCGCCAGCTCCGAGGCGATGGCTCCGGCGGAGGCGTCTTCGGACGCCATTTCGGCGGCGCGTGCAGTGCTCGCGACTTCGGACAGGGGTACGTTCGGCACGTGGGTTTCCAGCCAGTTCCGGCATTGGGCCAACGCATGGGGGTGTGAATAGATCTTTGTGATCTCCTCCTTCGCCCCCGACTTGGACAGGAGGTGATGCGACACCTCAAGCAGGACCTCCCCATAAATGAGCAGGGGTGAATCGATGAACATATCGAGCGTGTGGCTCACCACCCCTTCCGTCGAATTCTCGATCGGCACGACCCCGAAATTCGCCCGGCCCCGCTCGACCTCCGTGAAGACATCTTTGATGCTTGTCACCGGGACATATTGCGCCGACTCGCCGAATTTCTGGCGGGAGGCCAGGTGCGTGAACGTGGCGCGCGGCCCCAGATAGGCAACCTTTTGCGGTCCCTCCAACGAGAGAGAGGCGGACATGATCTCCCGGTAGACCGACCGGATCGCATCGCTCGGAAAGGGGCCGGGATTCCGGCTGGTGAGCCGCTGGATGATCTCCGCCTCGCGCGCGGGGGTATGCAGATTCGCCCCGGCGTCGTTCTGCCGCTTGAGTTGGCCGATTTCAATGACATAGGTCGATCGCTCATTCAGCAACCGAAGGATTTCATCGTCCAGTTGGTCGATCCGCCGCCGCAGCTCTTGCAGGTCTCTGTTCATCACCGGAGGGTCCGTCTCATACGAGAATTCCTACTGGATGCGGCTCGACCAGAATTGGCGCTATAGCGCAGCCCTGGAATGCATGGCCGGAGAGAAGGAACTTCTCTTCACGTCCAAAGTGAAGATGTTACTAAAAACCCCTGAAGTCTTGCAAGGATAGGCCAGTCGAACAAATCGGGTACTCAGCCGGGAGTGATGCGAGGGGCCCGGTGGTGAACCCCGCGATCATTCTCATGCCATCACCCTGATGCTCGCCTATGCGAACAGATCTTTTTTCTTGCCGAAATGCTCATAGGCCAGCCTTGTGGCGCAACGGCCGCGCGCGGTCCGCTCGAGATAACCGGCTTGAATCAGATAGGGCTCGTACACTTCTTCGAGCGTGGCCCGGTCCTCGTTGATCGCGGCAGCGAGGGATTCGACCCCGACCGGCCCTCCTCCGAACTTCTCCAGGATGGTCGAAAGGATATTCCGATCCATTTCATCGAACCCAGCCCGATCCACCCCGATCCAGTCCAAGGCATCCTGCGCCACTTGGCGGCTAATGTGCCCTTGGGCCTTGATCTGGGCAAAATCCCGCACCCGTTTCATCAGCCGGTTGACGACTCGGGGCGTCCCCCGGGCCCGCCCGGCGATTTCCCTGGCGCCCTCCTCGTCGATGTCCACGCGAAGCAGGCGGGCGGTCCTGCGGACGATCGCTTCCAACTCTTCCGGCGAATAGAACCCCAGCCGATAGACCAGTCCGAACCGTTCCCGGAGGGGGCTGGTCAGGGCACCGGCTCTGGTCGTCGCGCCTACCAGGGTGAAGGGCGGCAGCTCGAGCTTGATGGTCTTGGCCTGCGGACCCTGCCCGACGACCAGGTCCAACTGATAGTCCTCCATCGCCGGATACAGGGCCTCCTCTACCGAGGCGGGCAGGCGATGGATCTCGTCGATAAACAGCACATCACCGGCTTGCAGGTTGGTCAGGATCGCCGCCAGGTCCCCGGCATGGGCCAAGACCAACCCCGAGGTCGAGCGGATCGCCGCCCCCATTTCCCGCGCGATGATATGTGCGATCGTCGTCTTGCCGAGCCCGGGAGGGCCGTAAAAGATCGCATGGTCCAGCGCCTCCCCCCGTTGCTTGGCTGCGTCGATGCAGACTTGCAGCGACTGCTTCATCGACACCTGGCCGATATAGTCCTGCAGGCTCTGAGGCCTGAGGGTCAACTCCAACCCCTGCTCTTCATCCGTCTGGCCGGGCGACACGATGCGCCGATCCATGGACATTACTGGCTCCCCTGACCAGTCGAAGGAGGCGGCGGCAACGTCTGGCCGGGAGGCGGCATCGCGCCCTGTCCCGGCGTCGGGAACTGACCGGCGCAGTCAGGCGGGCAAAAGCGGCCGCCCTGGGAGGGATTCGGCGTGCTGGAATCCATTTTTTGGAGCTGACATCGGCTCATGGCGCCTCCGTCCCTGGCGCACTGGGTCGGTACCATCGTTCCCCCGACCTTGACATAGCCTTCCGGGCATTCTCCGCAGACGGACAGGAGATTGCCTCCGAGCGGCACGCACTGCACCAACGTGGCATCGCCCTCCGGGCAGGTTTTCGGATCACTGGTCACCGCGGTCGTGGCAAACCCCTCCGGGCAGCTCCCGCAGCGCAACTGCCTGATCTTCGGCTCTTCCTTCTCTTCGGCTCCCGCGGGAGTTACGAGGAGGCCGGCGGCCAGGACGGCTCCAGTCAATCCTATAACGCCTATGACGGTGACCTGTCTCATCATTCACCCCTTGGCTAAGTGCTTGAGCGTCGCCCGTATGACGTCGGTGAGATCGGCCTGTTCAAGATGGAGCTTGCTCAAGACCTGTTTGACATCGGCCGGCTTGTACCCCAGATTCACCAGGGCGGAGGTCGCGTCCTCATAGACGGATGTGGCAGGACAGCCGGCGGCGGGTGACGACAGCCCGCCGATCACCGACAGTCGCTCGACCCTGTCCTTCAATTCGAGCACAAGCCGGCTGGCGGATTTCTTCCCGATACCGGGCACGGTTGCCAACCGATCGATATCGCCGGCCTGCACCGCCTCGGCCAGGTTCGGAATCGTAAAGGTCGAAAGCACACTCAGCGCCAACTTGGGTCCGATCCCGCTGACCGTGGTCAGCAGCCCGAACGCAGTCTTCTCCGGCTCAGTCAGAAATCCGAACAGTTGAATCGCATCCTCCCGGAGGCAGGTCTGCACATGCAGGCTGGTGACCTGAGCCACGTCCGGGAGTCCACAGTAGGTGCTGAGGGGAATAAAGAGTTCGTAACCGACGCCCTGCACATCGATGACGGCCTGGCTCGGGGATTTGCGGACCAGTCGGCCCGTCAGTGAGGCGATCATGCCGGCTCGGGCAGGGGCCCGATGACTCTACAGGCAACCAGCTTGATACTAACCGGCTGCCGCAGCCTTCTCCATGATTTCTTCCGAGATGTCGAAGTTGGCGTGAACCTTCTGGACATCGTCGTGATCGTCCAGCACCTCCAGAAGCTTGAGCATCTGCTCGGCCGCCTTTTCTTCAAGCTGGACGGAGTTCTGGGGCAGGAACGTGACTTCGGCCAGCGAGGGTTCGATCTGGGCATCCGCGATGGCTTTTCTCACCGGCTCGAAATCATGCGGCGCGGTGATCACTTCAAAGGTCTTGTCCGTGACCTTGACGTCCTCGGCCCCGGCGTCAAGGCTCAGAGACAGGAGCCTGTCTTCCTCGACCTTGTCCTTATCGACGATGATCAGGCCCTTCTTGTGAAATTGCCAGGCGACGGCGCCGGCCTCAGCCAGGTTGCCGCCGTTCTTGGTGAGGAGACTCCGGATTTCCGCGACGGTGCGGTTTCGATTATCGGATTGGATTTCGATCAGGAGCGCCGTCCCGCCCGGACCGTAGCCTTCCAGCGAGAACTCTTCGATCGTGACTCCGGGCAATTCGCCGGTCCCGCGCTGGATGGCCTTCTTGATCGTGTCATTGGGCATGTTGGCTTCGCGGGCCTTGATGATGGCCAACCGCAAGCGCGGATTGCCGTCCGGGTCCCCTCCCCCCCTGGCCGCGATCGTGATCTCGCGGATGACCTTGGTGAAGAGCTTGCCCCGTTTGGCATCAACCGCCGCTTTGTGCCGCTTGGTGGTGGCCCAATGACTATGGCCGCCCATAGGACCCTCCTGCCATCAACCGGTGGAACTTGGTACAGCTAGCACAGACTGAACGGGGGTGTCAACGCGACCGCGGTGCGGCTCGATCCGCACTATTCCCGATACAGCAGCAACTGCACCGCGATCACCAGCACAAGCAATGACCAGGTGAGGTCCCACCAGGAGATGTTGCGAGTGCCAACGCCCTCCAGGCCGACGCCGGCTCTTGGACTAAGTTGCCGGACGGTCTTCCAACCAGCGAGGGTCTTGGCAATCCCAGCCGCGACCGCGGTGGTTCCCATCAAGGCATGGTGCATCGCAATATGTTGCGCCGCGGGATGGGCGCCATGGTTGTGGGAGAACAGCATGAGCCCGCCCACAATCGCGAAGAGCGGCAGCGGGAACAGCCAACCCGGAGCCTGAAGAGCCTCTCGCCGCCTGGCCAATTCAATCGCGCCGACGCCCAAGGCGAGCAGGCCGTATTGCTTGTGTTGCGCGATCTCGCCCGTTGCCCTGACGAAAGTGTCGAGAAAACTCATGTGCCCGACCGGCCAGGCATCATGGTCGCTCCAGATCAGCAGCCAGACCCCGGCCGCCATCAGCGCTCCCGGCAGCAGATACGTGTCCCAATCTTTGCCACGAACACCAAAGCTGGACCGGAGTTCGCCCAAGCCGAGCAGCAGGACACAGAGGGCGCTGATCTGATGGCTGAATTCAGAATAGGCCTTGCCTTCCGCCGACCCTTCCCACTGCGGGACTTTCGACGCGGGCTCTGCATGCCCGGGGACTCCATAACCGGCATCGGATTCCCCGTGCTGGTCCTGATAATGTTGGGCCTGAAGAACGGAGGGAGAGATCCAGGGTGAAGCGACGAGAACAATCGCGAGCCACAGATGCCGAAACGAAACCCACCAACCTTTGATCTCAGACATTCCTTCCAACTACCCGACCGACGAGCGCCCGACAAACAAAGAGCCCATTCGGCCTGCCGAATGGGCTCTGTACCGCAGCCCGCTGCAACCCATTGCTTACATGAACTTCAGAAACTTGTCCTTTGCCTCATCCATGACCTGAGCGGTGACGGTCGCCGCGCCACGTTCTTTGGCGAGCCGTTCGATTTCACGCCGCGCCATTGGCCGGATGAAGTCGGGGATATTTTCAAGCCGTTGTTCCGCCTCCGCGGTCCAGGTGAGGCCGTTGGGTTCGCTCTTCGCATCATCCATGACCTGTAGGGTAATGCTCGCGTACCCATGCCGTCTGGCATAGGCCTCGACGCTGGCCTGCACCATAGGTTTGACGAAGGACGGCAAACGTTCCAACCGCTCGGTAGCATCCGGAGTCCAAGTCAATCCCGAGGGGGCGGTCTCCGCCGGCTTGCTCCCGCTGCCCATTCCCATCTGGGCGACGACCGCGGCGAAAGGACAGGAGCCTCCCGACTTCTCCCCCTCCTTCGGCGAGGCGGAGGCGGCTGGCTTGGGATGGGCCTCCTGATGCGCCGGTTGTCCCGCCTGGATCTTTTCGTTCAGATAGGCCGCCATTTGCCCCATGCCGGCCTTGGCTTCTTCCTTGAGCGTCCCCCGGGTCATTTCAAACGGCTCGGCCGGAGCCGGCCTTCCGCCGAGCTTGACGCCGAGTGAACTGACCATCTGCGTCTCGCCCGGATTGGTGACCATGGAAAACTTGGCCCCGCAGGCTGGGCAGCCGAAAAACACCCCCAGCGAGCCCTCCGCCGGTTGCTCGACCTTTTGGAAGGTCATGTAGGTTTCACAGTTGAGGCAGACGAACTTCATGCCAGCACCTCGTGATGTCGCACGTCCAGGTTACAGCGTCCTTAGAGCTTCTCAGCCAAGACCTTTCGGTATTCGGCCAACGTCACAACCCGTTCGGCGATCTGCCGATAACGTTGCAGGGTCGGATAGGTCTCGTCGAGCAACGGCACACCCTTGTCGAAAGTCTTCGCCAGGGTCCGGTCGAAGGGGATCCGTCCGAGCAACGGGACATCCAAGGCTCCGCACATGGCCTCGGTGTTGCCTTCGAACAGATCGTGTTCCGCCCCGCAGGAAGGACAGCGGTATTGGCTCATGTTCTCGACCACTCCGAGCACATTGATGCCCATGTCCCGCGCATAGGTGATCGACTTCTGGACGACATCGGAGGCTACTTCCGACGGGGTGGTCACCACGACGGCGCCGGCCAGGTCGGGAATAAAGCCGGCGATGACCGGCGGCTTGTCCGCCGCGGCTCCGGGGGGAAGGTCCGTGAGCAGGTAATCAAGCTCCCCCCAGATGACATCGCCGAGAAATTCGCGAATGACGTTCATTTCCATCAAACCCAGCCAGACAGGGCTGAGGTCCATCGGCCCCTTCCAACGCACAGGCGAGGTCGCGTCGAGGAAGAAATCCATCGATGCGACCTTGATGTTGAGCGGTCCGATCGGCGGCAGGGCCCCTTCCGGCGTGATGGTCAACCGCTGGCCATGCAGGCCCATCATGCGGGGCACGCAGGGCCCGTTGAGATCGACATCCAACAGCCCGACCTTATAGCCCATCCGCGCCAGGGCCAGCGCCAGGTTCACGGTCGTCATGCTTTTGCCGACGCCGCCCTTGCCGCTCATGACCACCAGCTTGTATTTGATGCCGGCCATGCGGTCTTGGACCTGCCGCATCTGGGCCGTAATCTGCTCCACGACCTTGGCGTCGTCCTGGTATTGGAGCTTCGTCAGAATGTCCTTGAGATTCTTGTCCGGCGCCATGGCCGTGGTATCACTCATCGCAGAGCACCGTTTGTAAACGGGCACCCTAGCACAGGCTTTTCGAGAGAGTCAAACCACCCGAGCCCCGCCGGCGGGACGGCGCCTATTCACGTCGACCGCCGCCGAACATCAAATGGAATACTGCGGAGAGGGCGTTCCTCCCCCCTGATGGGAGAGAATTCCTCGGTCCTTCAGCTCGGCGATGATCTGCTTGGCGATAGCCTCAAAATCCTTAGGACCGGCAAACGACACATCGGTGCCCGGCGGCGGCTCCTCCGGTTGATTGGACAGGTGCACGGTGATCACCGGCGTCGGCTGGACCAAGGTCCGGACATCCTGATGGTCGGCCCGGCTGAAGGTGTTGGTCGTCGAAATCACGATCAGGCCGGCATCCGTGAACAGCCGGGCCACTTCGCCGAACCGCCGGACCAATTCCTTTTCCTTCACATCTTCGTCCCGCACGTCGCTGTCGAGCCCGTGCCGGAGATTCTGCCCGTCCAGCAAATAGGCGTGCCGTCCCTCGGCGATCAGGCGGACTTCCAACCGGCGGGCCAGGAAGGATTTGCCGGCATGCGCCCCTCCGGTGATCAGGACCATCGCCGCCCGGTGCCCGAACAGCGAGGCCCGCTCGTCCGGGCTCACGTCCCCCTTGACCCAGGCGATATCACGCCGCCGAGCCTCCTCGCGGAGCTGGGTCTGGTCGTCCTGGAGCCCCTCGGTGATGATGCCGCCGCCGGACACGTCATACTGGTCCACGAGCACGAACCGTCCGGTGACATCGGAATCCGAGTAACGATCGAACGCGATCGGTGATTTGGTCCGGATGGTCAGCTCGGCGACTTCGTTCCGGCCGACCGAGGTGTGGATCTGTTTGGCATCCAGATCCTGCGTGTCGATGATACGGTGGATGGTCGCGACCTCGCAGTCCACCTCCCGCGTGGCCAGACGCAGGAGATACTTCCGCCCGATCTCCAGCGGCCTCCGTCCCATCCAGAACAGATTACATCGGATCAGCGTCGAGACCTGAGGCACGGTTTCCTGATGGGACGCCATCTCGCCCCGCTCGACGAAGATCTGCTCATCCAGTGTGATGCCGGTGGATTGGCCGGCGCGCGCTTCTGTCGGAACGGGATCGACATTGAAGGCCTCCACCGTCCGCACCACCGCGGACTTGTTGGAGGGAGAGAACAAGAGCCGGTCGCCGACCTTGAGCACGCCGCTGGCAATGCGGCCGGCCAGGATGCGCCGGGCGTCGAACTTGTAGACGTCCTGCACCGGAAACCGGAGCGGCTGCTGCTCGCGGGCGGTCTCTTTGGTGAACGACTCCAGCGTTTGAAGCACGGTCGGGCCGCTGTACCAGGGCATGTGCGCGCTCGGCTGCGCGATATTGTCGCCCAGCTTGGCGCTGACGGGGATGAACCGCTGCGGCTTCACTCTTAGTTGCGCCAGAAACTCGCTGTACTCCTGTTCGATGCGGGCGAAGGTATCCTGGCTGTAGTCAGCCAGGTCCATCTTGTTCACGACCACCGCCACCTGTTTCACGCCGAGCAGGGACAGGAGATAGCCGTGCTTCTTGGACTGCTCCTTGACGCCCTCATGGGCATCGATCAGCAGCAGAGCCGCTTCCGCCCGTGCGGCGCCCGACACCATGTTCTTGAGAAACTCCTTGTGGCCCGGGGCGTCGATGATGATGTACTGCCGGTTCTTCCACGAGAAGAACGTGCGGGCCGTGTCGATCGTGATTCCCTGTTCCTGTTCCTCCAGAAAGGCATCGAAAAGAAAGGCATACTCGAATTCCTTGCCCTGCTGGCGGCAGATCGCCTGCACCTTTTCCAACTTGCCGTCCGGCAGCGAGCCGGTATCGGCGTAGAGGCGGCCGACCAAGGTCGATTTGCCATGGTCCACGTGGCCGACGATGACGATATTCAAATGGGCCTGAGAAACGTGAGTATCGGTCGCGGTAGTCATAATCGGCTCACATGTATCCGTCTTTGCGCAACATCTCCATCCCCCGCCCTTCGTCCTGTGCACGGCCCGCCCGCTCCGCTGTCTTGGTGCATCGCAACTCGTCGATGATGTCATCGACGGTCTTGGCGGTAGATTTGATCGGGAACGTGCAGGGGGCGCAGCCCAGGCTGCGATAGCGGATGCCCTCCCCCTTATCCAGATAGAGGTCGATGAAGGGGATGTTCTCCAGCTTGATGTATTCCCAGATATTGATCTCGGTCCAATCCAGCAGCGGATGGATGCGAATGTGTGTCCCGGCCGGAAAGGAGGTCTTGAACTGGTCCCAGAGTTCGGGCGGCTGCTCACGGAAGTCCCATTCGCCGTGCTTGTCGCGGGGAGAAAAGTACCGTTCCTTGGCCCTGGTGGCCTCCTCGTCAGCCCGAACACCAAGAATGATTCCCGTGTAGCCATGCTTCTCGATAAGCTGCTTCAGCCCGTTGGTTTTCAAGGCCGTGCAGCAGACCTGCCGCCCCAATGTATGGTTCATGCCGGCCGCCAAGGCTTCCTTATTCTGTCCCACAACCAGGTTGAGCCGCCATTCGCGGGCCAACCGGTCGCGGTATTCGATCATGGCCGGGATCTTGTAACTCGTATCCACATGGAGCAGGGGAAACGGCACGTGCCCGAAAAAGGCCTTGCGCGCGAGCCACAACAGCACCGTCGAATCCTTCCCCATCGACCAGAGCATGGCCAGGTTGTCGAAATGCTTGTAGGCCTCGCGGAGAATAAAGACGCTCTGATCTTCCAATTGCCGGAGATGTTTCATCGCTCTGGTCCTTTATCTCTTGCTGGATCTCTAGCTCGCGCGCAATCGCGAGGCGGCCGAGGCTGTACCCATTTGCGCCAACAGCCGCAGTTTGTCGCGGGCCGCTCCGCGATCGATCGTCTGGTTCGCCAGCGGCACCCCCGCGACCATCGACGGCGTCACGCCGCTTGCGTAGAGCAGCATGGCAGCGTTGAGCACCACCCAATCCCGAGGACCACCCTTCACTTCGCCCTGGAGAATTTTCACGAGCAGCGCGGCCTCCTGGTCCCGCAGCGACGGGGCAAAGCCGGCCATGTCGCGGCTCGTGCCCAGCGGCAAACCGACATCCTTCGGATGGAGCGTGGTGGGAATGAGTCTGCCGTCGCGCAACTCGACGAACCGGGTCAGGGACGCGATCGACAGTTCCGGCTCTCCCTCCACCCCTCGCATGACCAACGCATGCGGCGCGCCCAACATATTCAAGGCTTCCACCGTCTTATCGCAATAGGGCGGATGGGCCATGCCGATCAACTGGCAACGGGCCCGCGCCGGATTGATCAGCCGCGCCACCGGATGAAAAAAATTCCGCAGTCCCAGCTCCCGGCGCAAATCAAGAAACCGCGCCAACGGCGGATGGTAAATCGCCATGTCCAGATAGGCGAACCCCTTGCTTGCCAAAGTCTCGCTCACCTCCGCCGGTCCAAGGTCGGTGGAAATGCCCAAACGTCCCAGCACAGACCAGGGTCCGGGCCGCTCCGGCGTCCCTTCCCACCCATGCATCAGCACGGATGCTCCGGCCGCAGCCGCGATGATGGCCGCGCCGACGACCGCGTAGAAGGTGTCTCGCTTGCCCGCATAACAGGGCACGTCCACCATCTTGAGCCCGGAGAGGCCGGACAGCGGCAAAACATATTGGCGCGCCACCGCGGTAAAAGCGGCCAATTCCCCCACCGATTCCCCTTTCATTCGCATGGCCATCAAGAAGGCGCCGGCCTGGGCCGGCGTGGCCGATCCCTCGATCAGGAGACCCATCGCCTGTTTGGCCTCATCCCAGGTCAAATCCTTGGCGGTCTTGGCCCCCTTGCCCACTTTGGCGATGAACGCCTGCATTAAAACGCCACCACTTGGTCGGCCGTGCCGACCTCCTCTTTCCAAAAGACATCCAGACCCTGCACTTCGTCGATCTCCGCGATGATTTGATCCACGGTGATGTCGAAGTAGGCCAACGAATCCCGGCAGATCGACATCTTCACGTCTCCTCGTTCCTTCATCTCCCGCATCAGCGCCGCCAGATCGTGCCGCTGTTGCTCTTTCAACAGATTCTTCACCCGCGTTTCGCGTCCGCGATAGGCGTCCGAAAACGGGATGTCGCGGACTTTATCCTTGGTCATGCGGGAGACCGCTTCATCTCGGAAGAGCACACTGACCTGCACCCCATGCTGCGTGGCAACCCCCGCGAACTCCAGAGCTTGCAGCAACCGGTTGTAGGCCCCGCTGGTGATGAGCACGGCAAGTTTTTTCACAGGACGACCCTCTGACTGTTAGTCATCTGACGATCCCTCAGGATGATGATGGATTACTTGTGGAGCCCGCACTCGGTCTTGCCGAGATGTCTCCACCGGCCGGAGCGCGGATCCTCCCCGTTGCCCACCGGAGCGGTGCAATGGGTGCAGCCGATGCTGGGATAATTCCGGTCGTGAAGGACATTGTAGGGCACGTCGTGCAGACGGACGTAGGTCCACACCTCGTCGCTGGTCCACCGGGCCAGCGGGTTCACCTTGACCAACTCGAATTTCCGATCCCACTCGATGATGCCGGCCCCGGCCCGTGTTGGAGCCTGGTCCCGCCGAATGCCGGTGATCCAGGCCCGATAATCTTTCAGCACGCGCGTCAGCGGCTCGATTTTGCGCAGGCCGCAGCAGCGGTCGGCCCCCTCCGGTCCCTGATCCCACAGGGCTTCGCCGTATTGACGGGCTTGGGCCTCGGGCGTCAACAGCGGCCTCATCCGGATGACCTGCTCGGACTTGAGCCCGTACCGCTCGATCACGCGGTCCCGTACCTCGTGGGTCTCCGGAAACAGAAAATCCGTATCCAGGTAAAACAGCGGCGTAGCCGGGTCGATCCGGTGGATCATGTCGATCAAGGCGACGTCTTCCACCCCGAAGCTACAGGCCAGGACGATCCGTGGCGCGTAGCGCGGCAGCACCTCGGCCAGCACCTCCCACGGCTGTCTCGACTCGAACGAGTCGCTCAGATCCTTCAGCTCGCTCTCCGATGGTCTGACTGTCTCTGTCATCGCTCGCCTCTGCCTGCTTCACGCCATTTCGACTGGCATCGGCCCCGTTCGCGTCAATCGTCAATGGTCACCGGTCAATAGTAAAACAAACCGGGCGTCCACTCTCACCGAGCGACCACTGACTGATGACCATGACCCATCATGTCTCCACCTTCTCAACCAGGATCTTGAAGTGTGCCGCGGTTGGATCGAGGGGCTGTTCCGACAAGACCTTATGGCCGTCGTTGCGCAGGCTCATCGGCACATTCCGGATCGGCTCGCCGGCATCCAACCAGACTTCAAGCCGCTCGCCGGCCTCCATCATTTCCAGCTTGAGCTTGGTCTTGACATAGTTCATCGGACAGGCAACGCCGCGGAGATCATAGACCGGCGCCGCAGAGGGCTCCTGCGCCGACGCCCCGTTCCCCACCGCTTCTGGTGCGTCCTGGATCGGAGACGGCGCCGACACGGCCGCTTTCAGCTTCAGGTCCTTCCCAATCCCTTCGGTGGCGTTGCGGCAGGCCTCGATGAACCCCTTAGCAAAGTCCAGCCGCGCCAGCGCGAACTCGGCGCCGGCGTCCTTCGGACCGAGGTCTCCGCAACGCTCCTGCAAGTTCCGGTAGGCGGAGGGAATCACGCCTTTGCTGGCCAGCCTGGTTTCGAACTCGCGGAACGTGTCGGCATCGGTTGCCGGCTCGACCCCTTCCGTGACCAACAGGGCCTTGGCGCAGGCGATGATGGCTCGATAGGCCTTGTTGACCGCCACCGCATATTGATGTTTTTCCAACAGCAACTTCGCCTGATAAAACTCCTGCTCGGCCTCCAACATCTGGTTGTCGATCAATTCCAGAGCGCCGCCGGCGCATTCCCCTGGTCCCAAGTCTTCCAGGACAAATTCCTTCTCCCCCTCCCAGTCGTAGTAGTAGGTCGGGTCCTCTTCAAACGACGGGAGGATCGTGTGGGGAATCAATTCATCCTTCAGCTTGGATTTGCCGACCCGGGCGACAAAGGCCGGGAGCGTTTCCTCTCCCTGGCGGTCCCGACGGAACACCTCGACCAGGTGCGAGACCGCCGCCGGCACGTTCTTCGCCGGCAGTTTGACAACCAGTTGCCCGATACGCGCCATGCCGTTCACCCCGCCGCCGACGTGGAGTTCGTAATGGGGAGCCGTGTGGTCTCCGATGCGCTTGCCGACTCCGTGCAGCCCGATCGTGGCAATGTGGTGCTGCGCGCAGGAATTGTGGCAGCCGCTGATCTTGATGCTGGTGCCCTTGAGATCGTCCAGGACAGAGCCGGCAGGGAACACTTCGGCCAGGGCTCTGGCCAAGCCCTTCGACGAGGTGATGCCGAGGCCGCAGGTGTCCGTGCCCGGGCAGGCCACGATGTCCTCCACGAGTTCCGCACCCGGCTCGGCCAAGCCATGGGCGGCGAGCAGGTCGTAGAGCGCGGGGAGTTTCGATTCGGGCACCCAGCGGATAATGAGATTCTGACTGATCGTGGTCCGCAGATTGCCGTTCGCGAACTGCTCGGCGGCATCAGCCAGGACGTACATTTGATCGACGGTGGCGTCCCCCATCGGCAGCTTGATGAACACGGCCGCATAGCCAGCCTGCTTCTGAGCCAAGACGTTGGTGCGTCTCCATCGATCATAAACTTCGACCTCCGTGAGATGCATGCCCGGCACATGGCCGTTGCCATGGCCGCCGCCCTGCCCGCCGTTCTTCGACGGCATGATCAGCGGACCCGGCTCATCCCAATGGTCCAGCAAGCGGAGGGGTTCGGTGCGGGGAACGCCGTGCCCCATCGAAACATAGGCCTCTTCCCAGCGCCGCTTGAACTCCTCGAAGCCCAGCTTGTCGATGACGAACTTCATCCTCGCCTTATGGCGGTTTTTCCGGTTGCCGAGTTGGTCGAAGACCTTGATCACGGCTTCGATCGTGGGAATCAGTTCGGGCATCGGGACGAAGTCACGCAGGACCTGCGCGAGGCGCGGCGTCGAGCCGAGTCCTCCGCCAACCACCATCCGAAAGCCGATCTCGCCGTTGGGGCGGCGGGCGGCGAGCAACCCGATGTCGTGAATCGGGGTAAGGGCGCAGTCGTGCGCGCAACCGGAAAAGGCGATCTTGAACTTCCGGGGCAGGCTCTGGTTCAGCGGGTTACGCAACAAATGCAACGCGACCGTCTTCGCATAGGGCGTGACGTCGAACACCTCTCCGGCGCAGACTCCGGCCAGGTGGCAGGCCGTGACGTTGCGGACCGTGTTGGCGCAGGCTTCCCTGGTCGTGAGACCGACTTCGGCCAGGCCTCGCATCATCGTGCCCACATGTTTGAGTTCGGCGTAATGCAGTTGAATGTCCTGCCGCGTCGTGACATGGCCGACCCCCGTCGTATACAAGTCGGCCAGCTCGGCGATCCGGCGCAGTTGGTTGCCGGTCAGCCCTCCGAAGGGAATTTTGATCCGAAACATCTGGACGCCGGGTTGCCGCTGCCCGTAAATGCCGTGCTGGAGGCGGAAGGGTTTGAAGAGATCGCCGGACAGTTCACCCGACAGAACCCGTTGCGCCTCGATTTCGAACGCTTCAATCTCTTCGAGAATGTTCTGGGGGATGGGGGCCGTCTGCACCGGCACCCGTTGTATGGTGGCTGTGGTCATCGTCGTCCCTCTCGGCGCCGTGACAAGCAGGCGCGCGTCCGCCGCGATCGTCCGTCGATCGCGGTTAAATGTGATACATCTGGCTGTCCGCCTGGTGGGCGGTTTGATAGCGATCGATCAGTTCTTGGAGCGTGATGCGGTTGAGCACGTCGTTTTCCGCCTGGCGAAGCCGTTCCGTGACGACCCGAAGAAGCAGGTCGATCTGAGTCGGCCGGTGCAGGTGCGCCGGACCCCGCGCCGCCGTCCGTCCCATGATCGGCCCTTCGACCGCTTCAACGATCTGCGCCAGAGAGAGTTCGGCCGGCTGCTTGACCAAGAGATAGCCGCCTTGCGCCCCGCGCACGCTCTCGATCAGTCCGGCTCGCTTCATCGCATTCAGGACATGTTCGAGAAACCTCGCCGGGATGGATTGTCGTCGCGCGATGGTCCTCGCCTGAATCGGGCTGATCCCCCCATAAAGTGCCAGGTCGATGACGACCAAAATGGCATAATGGATTCGCTTACTTAACATGAAGATCTATAAATCCTACATATCCGATAGAGATTAAGGTTCGCATGGGGAGATTAGCGTATCACGCTGGGCGCTGTCAAGACGCTGGCACCAGGTGAGGAGCGACCGGCTGATGTGATCGACTTGCGAATCGAAGATGGATGGTCTTCTGACAGCTCCACCTGCTTCCGCTTGAAGCATGGTTGCAACCTTTGAGACGAGTCCATCGGTCGATTCGATCTATCTGTTTGCAACTTGGTTCACAGAATGAACGTCGTCTCGCGAGTTCCATTCGGCACATTGGCGCCATGCATCATCATTTCACGTTGCATTTCATGCTGTTCTCATCGTCGATGCCGATTGAGTCGAAAATACGTCCAATTCCAAGTTATTGAAATGGCTGCGCGCCCGCTTGTTCTGTTGATTTGCGGCGATCGAACACGCGCGAACAGCATCGGCTCCGATTTTTTTCGAATGCGATATTCCGAATTGACATCGTGCTGGACCTGGGACATAATCCCGCCCTCTTCTCCTGCTGGAATCCACACCATGGTTCGTGCCGTACCCCTGAATCTTCTGCTCGTGACTTCTGATGCGGATTTGCAGGCGCAGGTCAAACAAACGTTCAAGGACGCCACGGTCACCCATGCGAAGGAAGTCGGAGGGCTGTCACGGCTGATCCCCAAGAAACGGTTCGATGTGGCCTTGGTGGAATGTACGACCAATGCTTTCGCCGAACCGGGACCGCTCAAAGCGATCGTCGATTCGCACAAGCCGCTCGTGGTCGCCGGATCGCGCCAGTCCCTGCAGCAAGCCATTCGCTTTCTCCATGCATCGCCCGAAACCCGCAACGGCCAGAAACCCAATGGCCGCGTGCTGTCGCTGGAGGAACTGATCGAATCCAAAGTCGGAGATTTCGTCAAGGGCATGCGGAACGGATCCGCCAAGAATCTTTATCCGATTCTCATGTCGGCCGTCGAGCGGCCCCTGCTGACCCGCGCGCTCAAAGAAACCAACGGCAACCAAATTCAGGCCGCTCGATTGCTGGGGATGAACCGCAACACCTTGCGAAAGAAAATCACGGCCCTGCACATTCCCGTTTCCAGAACTAAAGCGGTTCAGACCATCGCCTCGTAGATTCAGGCCTGTGGCCTGCGTTTCATGTCACCATTAACCCGTGAGGGCGCCCCCTCTGAGCGAAACGGGGCGACCCTTGTGGCGCGTTACGGGAGGAATCAGCGATGACCAAAGAGGAACTGATCGCGAAGATGTCTGCGTCGGCCGGCATCACCAAGGTGGCGGCCGGGACGGCCCTCGAAGCCTTCACCGCGGCGGTATCCGCGTCCCTGAAAAAGGGTCAGCGCGTCAGCCTGGTGAATTTCGGCACGTTCTCCGTGAGCAAGCGAAAGGCCAGAACCGGCCGAAACCCGCGCACCGGCGAGCCGCTCAAGATCCCGGCCGCCCGAGTGCCCAAGTTTTCAGCCGGCAAGGAACTGAAGGCCGCAGTGAAGTAACGCGCCTCTCTCCGCAGCGCCATCGTCCAAGACCGGAGCTGGCAAGCAGGTCCCAGAGGTCCGGGCTCCTTCCAGCTCCGTTTCTTGACACTCAAGAAGACCATGTATTAGCATTCCGGCTTGGATTCTAGGCGCGTAGCTCAGGGGGAGAGCGCTACCTTGACACGGTAGAGGTCGACGGTTCAAGACCGTCCGCGCCTACCATGTAACCTGAGGCATCGAACCGGTGGTGCCGGTTCCGGTGCCTTTCTTCTTTTCCAGGCCATTTGTTTTGAGTTCAGTGCAGATCACAATCACCCTCCCAGACGGGTCTCGCCAACAGGTTCCGACTGGTTGCACGGTACAGGACGCGCTGGCCCAAGCCGGCGCGCGCCTGGATCAGAGCATCCTTGCAGCCAAGGTGGACGGGCGCCCGATGGACCTCTCGGCGCGGTTGACGAAGGACGCGGCCATCGAGCCGCTCACGTTCGACTCGCCGGACGGCCGGGAAGTCTATCGGCACAGCAGCACCCACATCATGGCGCAGGCGGTCAAGGAAGTGTTTCCGACCGCGCAATTGACCATCGGCCCGGCGCTTGACGAAGGGTTTTACTACGACTTTGCGTTCGATCGGCCCTTTACGCCGGAGGATCTGGAAAAGATCGAGGCCCGCGCGAAGGAGATCATCGCGCGCGGCCTGACCGTCAAGCGGACCGAACTGCCGAAGGACGAGGCCGTCTCCTTCTTTCGCTCGCGGGGCGAGCAGTACAAGGTCGAGATGATCCAGGGGTTCGAGGACGGCCAACCCATCTCGCTCTACAGCCAGGGGGAGTTCGTCGATCTCTGCCGCGGACCGCACTTGCCGACGACCGGGCATGTCGGCGCCTTCAAGCTGCTCAGCACCGGCGGCGCCTACTGGCGGGGCGACGAGCGGAATCCCATGCTGCAGCGGATTTACGGGACGTCGTTTCCGACCCAGGCCGAGCTCGACGCCTATCTCCATAAGTTGGAGGAAATCAAGCGGCGCGACCACCGCAAGCTCGGCAAGGAGCTGGACCTCATCACCATCCAGGACGAGATCGGCCCAGGGCTGGTCCTCTGGCATCCCAAGGGGTCCCTCATCCGGCTGCTGATCGAAAACTTCTGGAGGGAGCAGCACCTGAAGCAGGGCTATCAACTGGTCTACTCGCCCCACGTCGCCCGCCTCGACCTCTGGAAAACCAGCGGCCACGTCGACTATTACCGCGAGAACATGTTCGCCGCGATGAAGGTGGAGAACAGCGAATATCAGCTCAAGCCGATGAACTGCCCGTACCACATCATGGTGTACAAGTCCCATCTCAGGAGCTATCGGGACCTGCCGATCCGCTACGGCGAGCTGGGGACGGTGTATCGGTACGAGCGCACGGGGGTGCTCCACGGCCTCTTGCGCGTCCGCGGCTTCACCCAGGACGACGCGCATCTGTTCTGCCGCCCCGATCAAATCCAGGAAGAAGTGAGCCGGGTCCTCAATTTCACGTTTTTCATTCTCAACGCGTTCGGTTTCACCGAGTTCGAGATTTTTCTCTCGACCCGCCCGGAGAAGTCGGTGGGGTCCGATGAGAAATGGACCCAGGCCACCAGCTCGCTCGAAGCGGCCCTGAAGGAACAGGGCATTGCCTACGAGAGGGACGAAGGCGGCGGCGCCTTTTACGGACCGAAGATCGACATCAAGATCAAGGATGCGCTCGGCCGTTCCTGGCAATGTTCAACCGTTCAAGTCGATTTCAATAATCCGGAGCGCTTCGATCTGAGTTACATCGGCGAGGACGGGAAGTCCCACCAGCCGATCATGATTCACCGGGCGCTGATGGGGTCCATCGAACGGTTCTTCGGCATTCTGGTTGAGCACTATGCCGGAGCCTTCCCGACCTGGCTGGCGCCGGTCCAGGCCGTGATCCTGCCGATCTCCGAGAAGCAGCACGCCTATGCGGAGGCCCTGCGCGCGCAGTTGTCGGAAGCCGGCTTTCGGGTCGACGCGAATGTGCGCAACGAGAAGATCGGGCTCAAAATCCGCGAGGCGGAAACGTCCAAAATTCCCTACATGTTGGTCGTGGGTGATCGCGAAGTGCAGAGCGGCACGATCTCCGTGAGGGGGCGTCACAAGGCCGATTTGGGCAGCATGACCGTTCCGGCCCTGCTTGACATGTTGCGGGCGGACATGACACAACCCTTCGGCCGGTCTTAATTCATCCACGTTCTAAAGAGGTGGCTTATCGTTCCGAAGCTGAGAGTCAATCGGGAAATTCGAATCCGCGAAGTCCGCGTCATCGGCCCTGAGGGCGAGCAACTGGGGATTCTCCCGACGGTTGAGGCCTACCGGAAGGCTCAGGAGATGGGGTATGACCTGGTCGAAGTCGCGCCCATGTCCCAGCCTCCCGTGTGCCGGATCATGGACTATGGGAAGTACAAGTACGAGCTCAGCAAGAAGGAGCATCAAAGCCGGCGGCATCAGAAATCCACGCAGGTCAAGGAAATCAAGCTGCGCCCGAGAACGGACAAGCACGATCTGGAAATCAAAATCCGCCAGATCCGGGGATTCCTCGAAGAGGGCAACAAGACCAAGGTCAGCGTGAACTATCGAGGCCGCGAGATGGCGAATCAGGAAATGGGACGCAACGTGATGCAGAGCGTGATCGCCAATCTGACCGATTGCGGCACGATCGAGTACGCTCCCAGGATGGAAGGGCGGAGCCTCATCATGGTGGTGGCGCCGAAGAACTGAGAAAGCCACAGGAAAGACGAGGACACAGCATGGCGGGCAAGAAACTCAAGACACACAGCGGAGCGAGCAAGCGGTTCAAAAAGACGGCGTCAGGCCGCGTCCTGCATAAGCCGGCCGGGAGGCGACATCTGCTGACCGGCCGGACGCGCAGCCAAAAGCGCCGGCTGAAGGGGAAGAGCGAAGTCTCTCCGACCCAAAGCGGGACGATCGCCAGGCTGCTGCCGCACGATTGACGTTCCGGCGAACGACTACAGATCACACGAAGGGAGCACATCGCCATGCCACGGGTCAAAGGCGGGCCAAAAACCCGACAACGAAGAAAAAAACGGCTGAAACTGGCGAAGGGCCAATACGGCGCCAAGAGCCGGCTCTTTCGATCCGCCACCGAATCGGTCGATAAGGGCCAAACCTATGCCTACCGGGAGCGGAAGAAGCGCAAGCGGAACTTCCGGCAACTGTGGGTCGCGCGGATCAGCGCGGCCACCCGCCAGCACGGCTTGACCTATAGCCGGTTCATGAACGCGCTGAAGAAGGCCAAGGTGCTATTGGACCGGAAAGCCCTCTCCGAACTGGCCATCAAGGACCCCGGCGGATTCGAGCAGCTGGTCTCGTTGGCGCGCCAGCACGTGGCGACCGCCTGATCCATCACGACATACACAATAAAGACGGCCCTGGGACGAAGCTCAGAAAGCCTTGCCCCGGGGCCGTTGTCTATCTTCGCCCCTGCCTTGTTTCTGCCGCCGGTTGACTCGGTCGCGCCCTATTCCTCTTCCTCCTCCGCCAAGGCCGTCAGATCAAGTTCCAGTCCCGCGGCAGGCACGCCGATCTGCCACTGTTCCAAGACTTCAGGGTGGAACTCGCCGATGAGACCGATGCCTCGATCACGGATCACGATCTCGCCCACGCGCCCGTCCATGAACGAGGGGTGCGCGATCGGTTTCAATTCATACTCCAGCCCGAGATAGTACAGGAGCAGGTCCAGCGCCGAGTGCACCTCCGAAAATGAAACCGACTGATGGGCCGCCAGCACCCCCAGCGATGTCAGCGTCCGGGAGCCGATCGAACGGCTCTCGTCCGGCCTGGCCAACTCGCCGACCTCAAACAGTCGATGGGGATAGAAGGCCCGATTGGAGGCCGCCTCCACCCGCAGCAGAGACGGCAACAAACTCTGGCGGAGACAGGCGTAGGAGAGGGACATCACATTGTCCACCTCCACGACCCGCTCCCAAGGAGTCCCGGCCAGACGCATGCGGTCCACCAGTTCCTGCCGGGAGGCCATGATATTCGACATGACCTCCTGGTACCCGAGCCCGACCATGAGGTCCCGGACCCGATCGGATCGCTGTTCGATCTGCGACAGCCCTCCCACGGTAAACTGCTGCGGCATCACGGGCGTAAAGCTTCCATAGCCCCGGCTGATCGCGACATCCTCGACCACATCGACCGGGTGCATCACGTCGTTCCGATAGGGCGGCAGCTTCACGACCACCTGGGTTTTCTTCAGAGCCACCTCATAGCCGTAGGTCTCCAACGCCTTCCGGATCTCCTGCCCGCTCAAGGCCTGACCCAGCGCGGCGCCGATCTGGTCGAGGGCAATGGCGCGCGCCTGTCCGATCTCACAAGGGGTGACGACCGATTTGCCGAGCGGCGTCTTGTAGCCGTACCGCACCTCCACCGGGTCAATCCGCGCGCCCCGGTCAGCCAGATTCACCGCAAAGATATTGAGCGCCAGGACGACCATGGGGAGGTCCGTGCCTGTCACCTCGACGAACAGGTCCCGATCGCCGACCTGCACCTCTCCGATTTCCCGGCTGTTGATGATCGGCGGAAAACTCAAGGCCTGCCCCTCCTCGTCCCGCAACAGAGGCAGCCGTTCCGCTCCGGCCAGAATCCCGCCATACTCGACGCCCTTCGGATGCACCATCAGCATCTCCCCCAGCGTCATAGGGGTGTCCAAGCCCAGCGGCGTGAAGCGGGTCTCGTCCGGCTTGACCAATTCGTAATGGACCGGGAATCGGATCTTCGCGAGGCGATAGATGCCGATCGACACCGTGCGCCGCTTGCGCCCGAACATATCGGCCAGTTTTTCCTGCGTTTGAATCAATTGAGCCAGGCCGGCCTCGGTCACCTCATAGCCGCTGGCCGAACAGGCGGCGACGTAGGGACGGACCTGCTCGATGCCGGGACCGACCAGGATGCGTTGCGTGGCCTTGGTCTTCTTGGAGAAGAAGGGGTACGAGAGGAGTTTCCCGCCTCGCTTGATGCGAATTTGGCGGGCGATGCCTTCGCAGCACCAGAGATCGGGACGGTTGCTGTCCTGGAGCTCGACCCGCCACTCGCCCGTGTCCGAATCCTGTCCCTTGTACTCGCCCTTGACGAGCTGGAGCAGCTCCTCCAACTGTTCGGTCGAGATCCGTTCACGCCCCCGCGCCTCCGGTTTGCGCGTGGATGCCCCCGGCCCCTTCGAAGCCTCGATGAGCGATTCCAGATCGGTACGGTGAACACTAATCGTCGGCATGGTTTGATTTCGTCTAGAATTTACCCCGGGTCGTCCGGATCAGATCCAAATCCGCGGCAAACAAATCGCGAATGTCGTGAATGCCGAGGGCGACCATCGCCATCCGGTCCAACCCCAAACCCCAGGCGATCACCGGCACATCCACGCCGAGCGGAATCGTTACTTCCGGCCGAAACAAGCCCGCGCCGCCCAACTCCATCCAGCCCAACTTGGGATGACGCACGTGCAGCTCGACGGACGGCTCCGTAAAGGGAAAATAGGCCGGCAAGAACTTGCTTTCCTTCGCCTGCGCCACTTCCCGCGCAAACAAGTGCAGCAGCCCGAGCAGGGTTCGGAAATTGATGTCGGCTCCGAGCACGATCCCTTCGATCTGGAAAAAATCCGTGGCGTGGGTCGCATCCACCTGGTCGTAGCGAAAGCAGCGGGCGATCGAAAAGTACTTGCCGGGAATGAGCGGCCTGCTCGCCAAACAATGGGCGGAGACCGCCGTGCCCTGGCTCCGCAGCACCAATCGCCTCGCCCTGGTTTCGTTGAACTCATAGCCCCAGCCGGTCGAGCCGGTCTTGCCCCCGGATCGGTGCGCGGCGCTCACGCGCGAGAGGAAGGGCTCCTCGATCGCGGAAGCATGGGTCGGGTTTTTGACGAAGTACACGTCGTGAATGTCGCGCGCCGGATGAAACTGCGGCATGTAGAGCGCGTCCATGTTCCAAAATTCGGTCTCGACCAGCGAGCCCCGCATCTCTTGAAACCCCATGCTGACGAGTTGCAGCTTCACCAGGTCCAGGAACTCCCGATACGGGTGCCGCTTGCCGGGCGCCACTCGCGGCGGCCGTAGGCTGATCGTGTACTTGCGAAATCGTTTGTGACGCCAGGACCCGTCCTTCAGCATCTCCGGCGTCAACTGCGAGACCTCCTCGATCTCGCCGACTTGCGCCAAGGCTTCGGCCGCTTCCCGGCCCTCGCCGGTGAGCGAGTATTCGCGCGTCACCCGCTCGTCGATGCGGAACGGTTCCTGCGTATTGCCCCGTCGAACCGCGTACTGTTTGAGGACCGCCTGCGCCGGCTCCGCGATCGCCGCCAGATCGGTCGGACCGTCCTTCAACTGTTCCAACAGGCCGCGCAACGTCTCCGCCGTAGGGCTCGGGCGGCCGGTGGCCTGCACATAGCCGCCCTGGACGATCCGGATCGCGCCTTCCTTCTTCAGGGTGCCGACCACGCCGCTCATCTGCGACGGCTCGATCTGCTCCTTGGCCTGTAGTTCCTGAATGGTGTAGCTCTGCCCCAGATCGCTGGCCGTTCGTAGGGTTGCCAAGGCCCGTTCGATCGGGGAGTGGCTTTGGAGAAATTGTTCACCGATCTTGGTGAGGGAGACCTGAGAAGTGACGACTTCCGATTCGACGCGGATCAGCTTCTTGGCGAGAAGCCATTCCACCGCCATGCTGAGTTGCGACGGCTCGAGCTGGGTCGCTGCGGCGAGGGCCTCCAGGGACTGGGCTTGCTGCACCTCCCGAGCCAGGGCCGTGAGGACCTTGCCCTCAAGGGGATGGAGACTATCGATCAATGCCCTGCGGTCCACGCCACCTCGACTTTCGGCCGGTTACCTGGAGACGGAGCTGCGTCCACGAGACCCGTCCGGCATCGCATGGCCCGCCTCGCGCATGGCCTTGATCGTGCCCGCATAGTCGGCGCTGCAAAAGATGGCGGAGCCCGCCACCAACACGTCCGCGCCGGCCTCGACGACTTGAGCCGCGTTGTCCACCTTGACACCCCCGTCCACTTCCAAGAGGGCCTGACTCCGGGCTTGATCCAGCATCGCGCGGATTTTTTTGATCTTGTCCAGCGAGCCGGGAATGAACTGTTGCCCCCCGAAGCCTGGATTGACCGACATGACGAGGACCAGATCGACATCGGGAAGGATTTCTTCCAGCGTGACTACCGATGTGGCCGGATTCAACGTGACGCCGGCCTTGACCCCGCGCTCCTTGATGAATTGCACGGTCCGGTGCAGGTGCGGACAGGCCTCCACATGCACCGTGAGATAGTCCGCGCCGGCCTCGGCAAAGGCGCCGATGCAGTCGTCCGGATTCGTCACCATTAGATGCACGTCGAGCGGCAGGCGCGTCACCTTGCGGATCGATTCGACGATCGGCGGCCCCACCGTGAGGTTCGGCACGAAATGCCCGTCCATGACATCGACGTGCAGCCAATCCGCCCCGCCCTGTTCGACGCGGGCGATTTCGTCGGCCAACCGCGCGAAATCCGCTGAAAGGATGGAGGGTGCAATCTTGAGAGTCGAGCGAGTCATCACGAAGACCGACGGAGGCGCGCCGCGAAAAAGCCGTCCATGTTGAATGCGTTCACGGCTGAGCAGAATTCGCCGCGCGCGTTGACTAAAGACTGGGCAACGGGAGGAAGCTCCGGCGCCACCGACTCTCGCACAAACTCCGGATGCGCCTCGGAAAAGCGGTCGATCACCTGGGTGGTTTCTTCTGGCTCAGTCGAGCAGGTACTATAGACGATCACGCCGCCGGGCCGCAAGAGATGGCCGGTCCTGTCCAGGAGATCAAGCTGCGATCGATGCAGGTCGGAGAGGCTTTCCGCACTCTTCTGCCACTTCGCTTCGGGATGACGGCGCAACACGCCGAAGGCGCTGCAGGGCGCATCGAGCAGAATCCGATCGAACGGCTGAAGCAGGTCCGCCGGGAAGTCGGCCTCAGGCTGTGGTCGATCGTGTAATCGATCAGCGCGCGGCAACGTCGCGAGGTCATAAACGAACGACTTCACGTTGGTCGCGCCCAATCGAAGGAGATTCTCCCTCAAGAGTCGCAATCGCGACGGGCTGCGATCCAACGCGATGACTTCTCCTTCATTCTCCATCAGCGCCGTCAAATGCGTGGTTTTCCCGCCTGGCGCCGCGCAGGCATCCAGGATCCGTTCTCCCGGCTTCGGACCGAGCAGGCGCGGGATCAACTGGGCCGCTTCATCCTCAATATAGAATCCTCCCTTCCGGAACAGAGGAAGCTCGGCAGGATTGCCGCCTCGCTCGACCACAACCCCATCCGGGCTGACCTCGGTCGGCCGAGCCGCGATGCCGGCCGCTTGGAAAGTCGACAGCAGCTCGGCCTGTTGGAGCCGGATCCGATTGACGCGGAGCGTTAGCGGGGGTTCTGCCGCCACCTGCCGGCAGAGGGCCGCGGCCCCCTCAATGCCCAAGCGCGTGATCCACCGCTCGACCATCCAGGGCGGACAGGAATAGCGGACACTCAACGCCTCGATGGGCTTGATAGGATTGATCTGCGGATCGGAGGAAGGATCGGGCAACAGCATATCGGAAGACCGCAACAAGGCCCGGAGCACGGCATTGACGAATCGCGTCCAATGGTCGCGATTGTGGAGCTTGGTTCCTCGAACCAATTCCACCGTCTCATGCACGGCCGCGCGAGGCGGGATCTTAGTCAGCCACAGGATCTGATAGGCGCCGAGCCTGAGAATCCACCGGATCGGAGGGGGCAGCCGTTCGATGGGACGATCGGCCACCCGGTTCAGCCGCCAATCGAGCAGGCTCCGTTGCCGCAACACTCCATAGACCAGCTCCAACAGCAGTGCCCGGTCGCGCTGATCCAACGAGGCGGCGGCGCTCGCGCGATCGAGCTCGTCCTCGGCGTGCAGGCGCCGATCCTCCACCGCGCCGAGCACATCCAGCGCAACTGTCCGTGCGCTCCTGTGCCTACTTTTCGCTTGTGCTGTTTGGTCAGGACGTTTCACGAGGGAACGTGACGAACCGGGCCGGCGGATGGTGGCGTCATCCCTCTGCCGGAGGAGGCCCCAAGACGAGGCCGGGGCTGATCGCATGGCCAGCGAGATACTGAGCGACAGTCATGCGGCGGCCTCCTGCAGGCTGGAGGGCTGTGATGGCAAGCGCGCCTTCTCCCGTGGCCACGAGCAACCGGTCCTTCTCCACCTTGCTGATGGTACCGGGCTGGCCGGAGGAGCCAGCCGTCTCGGAAGCCTGGGCCTCCCAGATGTTCCATCGCTCTATCTGCTGATTCAAACGGGCAAAGGTGTAGGCGCCGGGCCAGGGGGAGAGACCTCGCACGCGATTCGCCAAGGCGGCGGCGGCGAGGGTCCAGTCGATGAGCCCATGTTCCTTCTTGAGAATCGGCGCCAGCGTCGCCTGACCGTGGTCCTGGACAATCGGCCGTAACTGCCCGGCCTTCAATTGGCGCATGGTTTCGATGAGCAGCTTGGCTCCCACCTGCGCCAGCTTGGCCCCGAGCGAGCCGCCCGTGTCGTCCGGCTCGATCGGAATCGCTTCCTGGAGCAGCATCGCGCCGGTATCCATCCCTTCGTCCATCAACATGGTCGTGATGCCGGTCTCCCGCTCGCCATTGATGATGGCCCATTGAATGGGCGCGGCCCCGCGATACTTGGGGAGCAACGATCCGTGGACATTGATGCAGCCTTTGGGCGGCAGCGACAGGATGGCAGGCGGAAGAATCCGCCCGAACGCCGCCACGGCGATGACGTCCGGCTGCCAGGCTTGAAGCGCAGAGAGAAAGGCGGGGTCCTTCATCTTGGTCGGTTGCAGCACGGGAACGCCGGACCGCTCAGCCAGTTGCTTGACGGGCGGCGCGGCCAATTCCTGGCCCCGTCCCTTGGGCCGGTCCGGTTGCGTCACGACCCCGACCACCTGATCCTCCGAGCGGAGCAGCGCCTCGAGCGAAGGGACGGCAAACTCCGGCGTGCCCATGAAGACGATCCGCATCACCTGCCTGTTACCATTCTTTTCCACCGCCGCGCAACTTTCCTCCTCCGCATCTTGTATTCAGGCGAAACGTTCTGTTAGCATCCGCCTGCGGGGTGGAGCAGCTTGGTAGCTCGTTGGGCTCATAACCCAAAGGTCGAAGGTTCAAATCCTTCCCCCGCAACCAACGGCCTAATGGAATCTTCCAACGGGCTCGGCTTCGGAATGCCGAGCCCGTTTTATTTTGCCGCCAAGATCTTCCTCTTTTCTGAACGCCATCCCCCACCGAATATTTTTAGCCCCGAGGGAGAGAGGATTCCCATGGTCCAGGCTGACGAAGGACGGTGGCTTCGGGCCTTGCCCTGATGCGTTGATATCAATCCCCTGTGCGGTGTCTTCCCGATGGCCGCCGCGCCTGTGAGGCCGCGCCGGAGCGCGAGGCCGGCGCGACGGCAGCCGTCCAGCATCTGATACACCATTTGCCCGCCAGGGCAGCGGCCCTCCGCACACCGCCCTTCCAGCCTCGTGTCTCCAGTCCCATTGCCACGTCGTACCTTCTCACCTTGCAATCAAACGGCTTCCTGCGGTTCAAACTGTGACGAAGCGCCTAGACCAAAAGTTGAACGTCCTACAGAGGCATACCATGCAGAACCAGGTAGTGAGAGGCCAAGCAAATAGTCTGAGAGGACACAGCGATCAGGTCGCGGGACCTGATAATGATTTATGGGCAATCTGCATGAACGCCGCTTCGGTTTCTGCTAGGAGGGGTCGCCAGATCTCCTCAGGGGTGTTGGAGGTCACCTTGAACTGCTCTATCAGAAGACGAATAACGGCCTCGATAGAAACGCGATTGGTAGGGAAATGGACCCGTTCAAGCGGGAAATCGCCGCTCAGGCAGTCCTCGGTTAGCGAACCGCGCACGTGGAGGTGAGTCGAAGGGTGCTGGTCTGGGGCTTCTCGGATGTAGTCGTACCGGCAGATCCAGCGGTCACCAAGCTTGTCCATTTGGTACTGGAAATTGGACGTCTCTACTTTGACGCGGTCCCCATCTTTGGTCGAGACCCAGAAGAGCGTCATTGTTACACGCAGGAATCGCCCATCGTTTAGTTCCACTGGGTCGGTTGGACCTTGGTATCCTCCGAGAACATAAACATTCGGTCTTGGGCCCTTGATCAGACGCACGGCTGCATGGGCTGGAATAACGGTATTGCCCAGAAGCAGTTGCACCAGGTCGCGGAACGCCTGGAAAGAGCCAGGGTTCTTCCCCGCCATGTAGCGCTTAGTAAGGTCGCGAGCGTGTGCGAGAAGTGAATGGAGGTCAGGCAGCGGCAAACAGAGGGTCGTCCTCAGTTAGGAGGCTGGCGAGCGCCAATAAGTCAGCTACCTTGCCACAGTCTTTCAGTAGACCCGAACGAAATTGGCGCACTAACTCCTCACCAGAGATGTTCAGGCGGCGCCGAGCCTCACGATCGAGTTGCTGAACAATCGATTCTCGCGTCAGCTCAAGGGGTATTGTGCTATCAACAGGTGCCATCGCTTTGTATACCTCTCTATATAAGCCCAGCTAGTTTAGACGGTATTACTCCTGCTGTCTACCCCTTCGCCAATTCCTAACCAGCGCTCATATCCCATGCCTCGCCAAGTCTCACCGCAGCGGAATCCTCAATAATGTTTGCGCAGTTAAATTACGAGGGAAGCCGCCCCTCGCAACCAATGGCCTGATTGAATCTCCCTGAGGTCGCACCCGCGCGCGAGGACGGCAGACCGACACGGCGACAGCCGTCTAGCATGTGATACACCTTCGCCCGCCAGGGCAGAGGCCCTCCGCACACCGCCCTTCCAGCCTTGCGCCTTCAGCATCATAGCTGTCCGTCCGTTATGCCTACGCCCTGGAGCCAAACGGCTTCCTGTAATTCACACAGTGATAACGCGCCTCGACTTGAAAAGTTGAATACCCCCTTTTTCAACCTCATATACGCTCCCAATCCGGCGGGACAGGTGATGACCCTGAGCCATGATGCGGTTGTGGACAAGGAAAGGACATTCTACTTTTATTTTTGACCATGCTATGTTGAAGGGGACGCGCTGCGGGCTAAGCTCGCGGAACGGGGGAAATTTGGCAGTGGTCGAGTCTCTGGCGGCAGGCGCATGAGAAGGCTCCGCTTACGTCGTGGCTGCATGACTGGCCCGGTTGGGCTGCGGCTCGCCTGGATCAGGTAACTGAATCGTGCGGAGCACGAGTGGAAACTCGAGGTACTCTGCGCAAGTGAGCAGCAGGAGCGCCTAATGGGGAGGATGGGTGGATGCGACGGCTGTGCAAGCGGTGTGACTTGGAGTCCCGGCTGTGCCCGCCAGACACCCCAAATGGCTCATGAAAACAATTCCTGGCCTCGCGTCGCGACCTGGTCCGCTCATCTTTCGGAGGAGAAATCTCCATGAGTGATTTCAGCGCGGCCCTCAGAGTTGTGGAAATAAATACAAAAAGTGGCTTCTACAGTGACGAGACGGCATATGTGATAGTAACTACGAGACTAGAAGGATGCTTGAATTCTTTTAAGCACGAAGAGTGGTCTGAGCGCCTAAAGCCATATGACCTCATCGAGGTCACAGGCTCAATCAAGTTCGTTATGTCGACTCGCAAAGTGGAGGAGCACGATTTTCTGGATGCAGAGGAGCGTTGCGTAGGCACGTTGTCCTTGGATGAAATACACCCTCAAAAACGAGATAAGTCGAACTATCAAGTTTATTTTGAAGCGGCACTTCCGTTGGATGCTCTGCGACAGGGCACCCTGGTTCCCGGAACGACTATGCGCTTGCGGAGTGGCCTAGACTTTCCCTCAAGAACGAACGAGTTAGCTTGTGGCGAGGTCCTAAAGACTCAGTTGGTAAGAATGGAATTGGAGACGCATTTTGAGCCACACCCATCTTTAATACTCAAGGAAGTTAGGGACGAGAAGCAGAAAATCGAGAGGGCGAGAAAGCGGGCATGGGCCAAGCCCGTCCTCCATATACTTAAGTTATTAATAATGGGTGTGGGATTGGCAACACTGCTGTACTTACTTACCTAGTCGAACTGTTGTCCGCCGGAGAATTAGGTCCTGTCCTTTACGGCCGGATGAATGTGCTGAAGAAACAAAGGGGACATTCTACCTCTCATGGCATCCACTTCTGCACCGAGCATTTAAACCCGCCCCGTGTCACGGCTACTCCGCTAGTTACCCCCACTCCTCACAGCCGATAGGCTTCCTGCAGTTCACGTTGTGACAGTGCGTATAGACCTGAAGTAGTGGAGTGTTCCATTTTTGAGTTCTTACTTACAGCGGTGCAATGCGCCACAGGCCGCCGTTCAAGGTCATGATGTACAGTTCGCCCTGCGCGTCTTCGCCAAAGCTGGTAATCGAGGGCCCCGGGCTCAGGCTTGGCCATTCAAACTGGTCGGTCACCTGCGCGTTCCGGTACCGGAAGCTCCGGACAAAGCCCGCGCAGAGATCCGCATAGAAATAGGTGCCTTGGAGCGACGGGATCGCCGTCCCGCGATAAACATAGCCGCCGATGACCGAACAGGCGCCTCCCGTTTGGTCATAGTCGAGCACCGGTAGGGTGAGTCCGCCGGGATTGCAATTGCTCGCAGGATTGAAGCACAGGAATCCCTCCATCAATCGCCAGCCGTAATTGGCTTGCCGGCCCGCATGGGGGGCCGGCGAGACATTGACTTCCTCCCGGGTGTTTTGCCCGACATCGCCGATGTAGAGATCGCCGGTCTGCCGATCGAACGAGAAGCGCCAGGGGTTCCGCAACCCGATACTCCAGACTTCAGGCGCTCCTCCCGCACCGGCGAAGGGGTTCGGGATGGCATTCGTACAGCCGTTGCCGGTGGTTGGGTCCAGTCGGAGAAGCTTGCCCAATAGCGAGGCCGGGTTCTGCGCGTTGTTGTTCGGGTCACCAGTTCCGCCCCCGTCGCCGGGTCCCGCGTAGAGACAGCCGTCCGGTCCAAAGGCCAGCATGCCGCCGTTATGGTTTGAGAAGGTGGGATGGGCGATCCTGCGCAAGATCACGGCAGAGGACGGGTCCGCTTCATTGGCGTTCGAGGTACTGGCTAGGTACCGAGCGATCACGATATCACCATTGGTATCCGTGTAATGCACATAGAAGCGCCCGTTGCTCTGATAGCTGGGATCGAACGCCATCCCGAGCAAGCCGCGCTCGCCGCCGCTCGCGATGGCACCAGAGAGGTCGAGAAAGGGGGTGGAGAGCAGCGATCCGGTTGAGACATCGAAGACCTTGATCGCGCCGCCCTGTTCCACGATGAACAGGCGGGTATTGTCCGTTGGAGGCGCAGTCATGAACACCGGCGCACTAAGCGCCATCGTGATGGGCTCGAGTTTCACGGCGATCGAAGAGGGTGGCGGCGGCGAAGGATCGCCCGCCGTCGTTCCTCCGGTGTCGTCTCCCCCACTACATGCCGAACAAGCCAGCACGAGCGAAAGCGCCCGCCACAGAGACAGGGTGCGGGGTGACAAGAGCTCTGTCTTGCCGACCGGAACCGCCTGATCCTTACGAAGGAATATCGTCCAGTTATTGAGCATGCACCTTTTCCCTGATCTCGGCCACTCGCCAGGTCTCCACGTCTCCCTCCCTCGACATAGCGGTCGCGCGCCTTTCTTCCGACCACATTATGCCGTAGCGCCGTCGTCGCCATCACCTTGCTTTCCGTCCGTGCCTCCCCAAAACTGGTGAAATCCCTAGCAGAGCGCACCCGGCCATCCTCCAGATCACCTTCCGGTTTCCGCGAATTCTTTGGCAAGCTCTATCGGGCAGGCTACACTGGCCGCTGAGAGGCCCGGACCGATCCATCCCGGTCCATATGGTCCATCCAGCCGGTCGGTCACCGCCGGTGCACAATCGGCTTGGTCGGCATGACCTGCCTTAGGACAGTGTTGGGATGCTGAAGATCCTGCTCGTCGAAGACAACCCCGTGGACGCCCAACTGGCCCAGGACATTCTCTCCGATTGGAGCGCGGACCAATTTCAGATCAGCCACGTCCCCGACCTCACGCGCGCGCTTGCTTCGTTGAGCCGGGACCGGTTCGACGCGGTGCTGCTGGACCTGTCGCTCCCGGACGGCCAAGGCCTCAAGACCCTAACCCTGGTGCAAGAGACTAGTCCCGGCATTCCGATTGTCGTCCTGAGCGGCTACGCCGACCAGGCGGCGGCCCTTCAAGCCGTCCAGCAAGGCGCCCAAGACTACCTGGTGAAGGGCCAGATCCAGGGCGACCTGCTCGCCCGATCGATTCGCTATTCGATCGAGCGCAAACGGACCGAGGAACGGCTGACCTATTTGGCTCAGTACGATCAACTGACGGGCTTGGTCAACCGCGCGCTCTTTCAAGACCGGCTCGTACAGGCCATCGCCCGGTCCCGGCGCACCCAACAGGGCTTCGCGCTGATGCTGTTGGACCTGGACGGTTTCAAGGCCGTGAACGACTCGCTGGGGCACGACGCCGGCGACCTGGTCCTCAAGATCGTCGCCGACCGGCTGAAGAACTGCGTCAGGGAGGTCGATACGGTCGCGCGCATGGGCGGCGACGAATTTACGATCATCCTCGAAGGGACGGCGACGGAACAGGGCGCCGAGACGGTCGCCACCCGGATCATTCAGTCGATCAAACAACCCTGCGCCCTGCCGACCAGGCAGGCGACGGTCGGGGTCAGCCTGGGCATCACCCTGTTTCCCCAGGATGATCAAAGTGCAGACGGGCTGCTGAAACAGGCCGACTCGGCCATGTACCTCGCCAAACAACAGGGCGGTACTCGCTTTGCCTTCTTCCGAAGTCAGGCGGTCGGGCGCCGCTCGTCAAACTGATCCCCATCGCCGTCGCCGACCTTCGCGAAAAATCCCCAGATGTTGCACCCGTCGTACGCACAGGGTAGAGTGCGCCCGAACCGCGGCATTCCAACCAGAGTGCTCCACCAGATGAGCGATCAACCGGCTCCTGCGGCTCCGACTGAAACCCCCAAACCCAAGCGCCAGCGGCGGCGATCCCGCAAGGCCGGCCTGCCGCCCGGCACGTTGGTGCACATCGGCGAACCCCGAGTCGGGCCGGTCACGCTCCAGTTCATGCTGTTCAATGCGGAAGGCTGTCTGGAGCCGTCGCTGGCCAACCTCGATGAACTGCCCGGGCTGTTGAACGACAACCAGATCTGCTGGGTGAACGTGAGCGGCATCCACGACCTGAGCCTGATTGAAAGACTGGGCGCCCTATTTCAGTTGCACCCGCTGGTGCAGGAAGACATCGTCAACACGGAGCAGCGCCCCAAGGGCGAGGATTATGGAACGTACGGCTTCATCGTGGTGAAGAATCTCAGCTATGCCGTTCAGGATCGCCATCTGCTGACGGAACAGATCAGTTTCGTATTCGGGCAGGGATTCGTCCTGACCTTTCAGGAGAACGGCAACGATCCCTTCGTCGCCGTGCGGGATCGGTTGCGGACCGGGCGAGGACGATTGAGAACCCAACGCGCCGACTATCTGGTGTACGCCTTGCTGGACGCCATCGTGGACAATTACTTCGGCGTATTGGAGGGGATCGGCGAGGTCACGGAACGGGTGGAGGAACAACTTCTCAGCGACCCGAAACCGGAGATCCTGAAGGAACTCTACAGCCTGCGGCGCTGCGCCCTGTTCGTGCGCCGGGCGGTGTGGCCGCTCCGCGAAGTGATCGGAACCCTCCAGCGGGGGCAATCACAGATGATCACCGAGTTCACCCGCACCTATCTGGCCGACCTCTACGACCATACCATCCAACTCATCGACGCGATCGAAACCTACCGCGACATCATCGCGGGCATGCTGGAACTCTACCTGTCGAGCGCCAGCAACCGGATGACCTCGGTGATGAAGGTCCTCACCGTCATCACCACCATTTTCATGCCGTTGAGTTTTATCGCCGGCGTCTACGGCATGAATTTCGACTACATGCCCGAGCTGAAATCCCCGCTGGGCTATCCTATCACCCTGGCAGTCATGGTCCTCATCGCCGGCGGCATGCTCTGGTTCTTCCACCGCAAGCAGTGGCTGTAAATTTGCCGCAACAAGCAGGAGGACGACGTCCATCACTCGTCATTCGTCAAATGTATTGGAACAACAGCTCTTCGTGCCCTTTCCCCGTCATCCTTGGTCGATTGACGCTTGACGTTTGACGCATGACGACCAGACCACGAGGCGATCGCTCGTTGCATTCCAGGAGCAACAGGTCCCTGGCTAACGGGCTTTTTGATCATCCTGCTAGCCCACATTATTCATGAACGCTTCTACTGCAACCGCCGATACGCCGATGCGACAAGCCAGCATGCGGCTTGGCGGCATGCTGGCGGGCAGGCTCGCCGCTCGCGGCCTCAACGTACTGTTTCAAGTACGCCTCAGCCGCAAGCGCCTCCGCGTGGGGGTACCCATTGCTGTTCTCCATGCAATGGGTCCAACGCCTGGCGTCTTAGCGGTTTCGTCACGAACCGTCATGAATAATGTGGGCTACCGGCCGATTTCGGAAAGCGGAGTTTCGGTGACTTGCAGGGGGCCGCGCGGATTCGAGGCAAGGTCGTTGGATTTCGATAGATCGCCGCGCGCCGGCGTCGTAACACAGTCCGGCGTCATCACCACGCCCCAGTGATGATTGTCCCGGCAGACATTGTCGAGGAGGAGCGCCTGCGCTTCGCAGAACAGGAGCATGCCGCTCAGATAGTTCTCCCGGCAGGTGTTGCGGATGAACTCGGGATGTGTGCCGGGATCGCGGACGGCCAAACCGAAGTGATGGTTCCCGACGCAGAGATTATCGGCGACCCGGGGGCAGGCTCCGCCGAACACGAAGATCCCCGACTCGCGGTTGCCGCGGACTTCGTTGTCGATGAAGGCGACCCGGCATTCCGGTCCGTAGAGCACCACGCCGGAGAGGATGCCGTCCGCGGCCCGACAGTGCGAAATCGTACAGGAGGAATCGAAGACGTTCACGGCTGAATGTTGGTCGCTGCCGACATAGCGGAACGTAATCCCGCTGATGCGGCCCGACGGCACCCGTTGCAGATACAGCGGACCCCCGCGACGGTTGAAGATCTGCACCGCATCCCGCCCGGCCCCGATCAGCGTCACCGGACGGTCCGCAATAAAGATCTTGTCTTCATAGGTCCCGGGGCGGACAAAGACGAGATCGTCCGGCCCGGCCTGGAGCAACGCCTCGCTGGGACGGACAAAGGCCTTGGAGCCGGCGGCATCCACGATGAGCGTGCGCCCTCCTGCCGGATTCGGCGGCGGCTGGTCAAAGAGAAGCGGTGCTTCCGAAGAGACGGTCATGATCGGCGGACGATGAGGTCGCAACGAGCTGGCACTCGCAGCGGCGATCCTGGAACAGGGTTCGGCGAGAAGTCAAGTTCCGACAGACCGAGGATTCCGATCCTCACCAACTCCACCCTTGTCCACAGGCAGAGATGGTTCTGAGCGAACCTTTTGGTGAACGCCGATCCGAATCCATGGGCAACAGCGAAGGGTGACATTTCTGGGTCCTGTACCAAGCTCGCAGCATTGCAGGCCGAATCGCCGAGCGGACAATTCTCGGCAGCGGGGATCATATCGATCCTTATGGCATAGCAGTTGCGTAGTGTCCGGCTAGCACGATCGCAGAGGTAGAGGAAAGCGAGGACGCAGCAATGACCACATTCTCTCAACGCATGCTTCTGATCTGGATTCTGCTCAGCCTGCCAGCCGCCCAGTCGCTGGTGCAGGCAGCTCCCGTACAGGACCCGGTATCTGAACAGGCCTTCGACCAGCTCAATGGCCAGATTGTAAGCCGCCAGACTCGATCAGAAGCGGCTCGACGCTTGTACGACCGCGTCATGGAGGAATACCGGCAACGGGATTATCGAGCGGCGCTCGCAGGCTTTCAGTTCTTTCTGGCCATTCACGGAAAGTCCTCGCTCGCGCCGAGCGCCCGTTACTGGCTGGGCGAATGCCAATACCGGCTCGGGCGGTACGAGGATGCGATGAACACGTTTTCAGAACTGGCGTCCTCCTACCCGGTGAATCCGAAAATCACGGCGGCCACGCTGAAGATCGGCCTGACCTACGGCAAACTCGGACAGCCGGAGGAAGCGCGCATCACGTTTGAACGGGTGATCTCCGAGTGGCCGGACACGGTCGAAGCCGACGTGGCGCGAAAAGAATTGGCCAAATACTCACCGACCGGGGAGCGGAACCTCGACCCGTGACCGGCTCGCGCCGCCGACAGTCCCCCCCGCTGCGTCACTCGCCGGACTCGATTCCCAAGCTGGCCGCCACGACCGGAACCGAGAGCACGTCCTGAGGAGCGAGCCGGACATGCTCGATCCCGGCGACCGCGAAGACCTGCGCGATCAACCGATCCCGGCGACGCTCCACGGCCGCAGGACCTTTCAAGCTCCCGATGTCGATCGCCTTGTAGATCTCGCCCGTTCCCGGATGCAGCAACACAAAGCCCACCCGTTTCAGCGCAAGCCGCCCCATCAACGTCGCGCGCTCGCTCCGGTTGCCGCCGCGCATCGAAACCAGGACCCATAGCGGCACCTGGCTCAGGACCAGATAGCGATCCTGCACCGCCAGCCTGATCAGGTTGTACCATTCGAGTTCTTCCCGAGACAGGACCGGCTGCGCCGTCAGGCCGACTCGGTCGATCAAGGTCCGGTCGTCCAGCCGTGGCTGCTGCCGCCGGCCCACCCCCCGCCAGAGCCACAGCCCTGCCAGCACGCAGGAGACGCCCAAGACGATCCATGCTGTCTTGTCCATCAGCGTTCCGGCGTTCCGAGTCGATGGAGGAGCCGCAGGATCGACTCCGGCGTCCCCGGCACGAGGTGGCCGAGCACCACCGCGCTCCTGGCCCCCGTCACCGAGGGAACATTGTTGGGTTTTCCATGGACCGTCTGATAGGCCAAGATGGCAAAGGCCACGGCCTCGAAGGCCTTGCTCGACCATCCGACCTCGTCCAACGTCCGCACCGGCGCCGGTGCCAGCACCTGCGCCAGGTGGCCCATCACCGCCCGATTCCGAACCCCGCCGCCCCCCACAATGACCTCATCGATCTCTCCCGGCAGCCACCGGCGCGCCTTCCCGATGCATTCGGCCGTGAAGCGTGCGCAGGTGGCCATGACATCTCGATCGGCGAGCTTCCGTCGTTTCTGGACGGCCCTGATCCGGGCGACAAACTCGGCGCCGAATTCTTCCCGCCCGGTGGACTTCGGCGGGTGGCGCCGGAGATAGGGATGCCGCAACAACTCGTTCAACAGCGCGGCATCAACCCGGCCGGACCGGGCCATGACCCCCTGGCGGTCCATGCTCAGCCGGCCTTTGGTCATCTGCTGGATCAACCCATCCAGCACCATGTTCGCCGGTCCCGTGTCGAACGCCTGGACCCGGTCCAAGCCGGCGCCCTTGGCCAAGACGGTCACATTGCTGATGCCGCCGAGGTTGACGACGAGCCTGGTCCGGTTGGGATCTCGCAGCAACATATAGTGCGCATAGGGAGCCAGCGGCGCCCCTTCTCCCCCGACCGCCATATCGCGGGCGCGGAAGTTGGCCACGGTCGTCACGCCGGTTCGTTCGGCGATGACCGAAGCCTCCGCAATCTGGAGCGTGGCGCGCACGGGTCCGATCCCCGGCTCGCGCCAACCGATCGGCAGATGGTGGACGGTTTGCCCATGCGACCCGATCAGATCGATCTCGGGGGGAGTGAGCTTCGCTCGCTTGATCACCTTCAACGCCGCCCGCGCGAAAATTTCGCCGAGCAGGGCGTTCAAGTAACAGATCTCGCGGACGGAGCCCTCCAGCGCCGCCTTCAACAGGCGCCGTTGAAGATCCGGCGAAAAGCGCGTCCCGGCAAAGGCGACCAAGCGGACCTCAAGCTGTTCTCCTTGTCCGCCGATCTCGACCAGGGCGGCATCGACGCCATCCCCTGACGTTCCCGACATTAATCCGACGACGCGCATGCGTGAGCCCCCATCTGCCCGTTCGGCGAACGCCATTCCATCGGTCACTCCATGCTCGGATGAGCCAAGCCCAAAAAGCGGCTTACGCTAATGGAACTGGTCGCGCGGGTCAAGTTCGTCGATGGCACGGCCAGCCAGTTCTACCAGATTGCCCTCCGTTGACTTCATGCAGACCCGATGCTAGGGTCCCCCGTGCCTTTGTGTCGGCCCCTTCGCGCCTTTCTTCGATTCGTGAGACACCTTTTCACAATCCTGGTCCTGGCCTTCGCCGTCCTGTCGACTCCTGCTCCTTTGGCCCAGGCCTCGGACCCCATCTCTGTGGTCGTGACGATCCCGGTGCTCAGAGATTGGGTGGAACGAATCGGCGGTCCTCACGTCCGCATCGCGACGCTCATCAAGGGATTGGAGAGCGAGCACTCCTATTCCCCTCGACCCAGCGACGTGATGGCCGTCCGCAAGGCGAAGCTGCTGGTGGAGGTCGGGGTTGGCCTGGAGATTTGGGTGTCCGGACTGGTCCGGAGCGCCAACAATCCCTCCCTCTTGCTGGTCACGACGGGCAAGGGCATCCCGCTCTTGCCGGATCGTCCACGGGAGGGTGCGGCCTCAACGGAAATCTCGGGCCATGACCACCATGACTCCGGCTCAAACCCCCATGTGTGGCTGGACCCGGATAACGCCGTGACGATGATTCGCCATATCACCGACGCGCTCAGCCAGACCGACCCGTCCCATGCCGCGGAGTTCCGGCGCAATCAGGCGGTCTACCTCCAAGAATTGGACCGTACGCGAAGCGAATTGCTGGACCAACTCCGGAAGCTGCCGGACCGGCGTCTGATCGTCCATCACCCGGCCTGGCCCTATTTCGCCAAGCGGTTCGATCTGGAGATCGTCGGGGAGATTCAAACGCAGCCTGGCTCGGAGCCTTCGGCCAGGCACATCCAGTCCCTGGTCGCCTTGATCCGCACCCATCACATCCGGGTCATCGTGTCCGAGCCCCAACTGAATCAGAAGCTGCCGGCCCTGCTGGCGCGGGAAACCGGGGCACGGGTCGCCATCCTGACGCCGCTCCCGGGCGCCCTGCCGGGGACGGATAGCTATCTCGACATGCTCCGCTATAATGTGCTCCAATTGCTCCGCGCCTTTGACCAGTCGGTGCGTCCCGCCCGGTGATGCGCCGGCTGAGCGCAGCTTGAGCAGCCAGATTGAGCCTTCGCATGGCACCACCCATCATCCGGTTCGTCCACGCGACCTTCGGGTTCCCGGGAACCGTCGCCCTCCGGGACATGAGCCTGGAGATCTACGAGGGTGAGTTTCTCGGCGTGATCGGCCCGAACGGATCGGGAAAGACCACGCTCTGCCGGGCGATTCTCGGGCTTCTTCCGCCGCTTTCCGGGCGCCTGCACATCTTCGATTGTTCCTGCGAAGAGCTGCGCTGCCATCACCGAGCCCGGATCGGCTACCTGCCTCAAAAGGGCGTGCTCGACCGGAACTTTCCCGTCACCGTCCTCGAAGCCGTGATGATGGGGCGGTACGGTGCTTTAGGTCTGCTGAAACGTCCCGGCAAGGCCGATCGACAAATCGCGCTGGATGCCTTGGAGAAGGTCGGGATGGCTGACTATCAAGACAATGCGCTGGGGCTGCTCTCCGGAGGACAGCAACAGCGGGTGATGATCGCCCGCACCTTGGCCCAGCAGCCCCAGGTGTTGTTGCTCGACGAGCCGACGACCGGCATCGATCTCACCACCCAGCACAGCGTGCTTGATTTGATCCGCCAGCTCCATCGGGACCTGGGATTGACGGTCCTGTTCGTGACCCACGACATCAACCTCATCAGCCCGCATGTCGATCGGTTGCTCCTGCTCAAGGGGCGGATCGTCGCCGCCGGGCCGCCCGAAGACGTGCTCAAGCCGGAGGTCTTGCAGCAGGTGTATGAGAAAGATCTGCTCATCTCCGAGCATGGCATGGTGACGGTGAGGGACTACCATCACCACTGACAAGGTATTGAAAAAGTCCACCAGCCATGTCGTGGCACGCATGGCTTTTGGCATGCACCGGATGCATCGACGCTTGGTTTCGTCGTCATGCGTCAAACGTCAATCGATCTATTTGACGAGTGACAGGTATCTGTCCTCCTCTGCTCGCGGCTGTTTGCACCGATTGCTCAGGACGCTCGGGCCGGCGACGGCATTTGATTCTCCGGACGGGACGCGTTATACCCTCAGCCCACCATTCGGCGCCGAACCTCGATGCTGGACCTGCTGACCTATGATTTCATGCAGCGCTCGCTGCTTGCCGCCGCGCTCGTCGGGGCGCTCTGTTCGCTGATCGGCGTCTTTGTCGTTCTTCGCGGATTGGCCTTCATCGGGGCCGGCACGGCCCATGCCGCGTTCGCCGGCGTCGCGCTGGCCTACCTGATCGGCGGTCCGCCCCTGCCGTTGGCCATTCTGTTCGGACTCAGCACGGCTTGGATCACGGGGTTGATGGAGGAGAAGGGCCGGATGAAACTGGACGTCTCGATCGGCATTCTGTACACGGCCACGATGGCGCTCGCCATTCTGTTCATCGGGCTGATGAAGACCTACAACGCGGAGGTGTACGGATATCTGTTCGGGAGCGTGCTGGCCGTCACACCGGAAGAACTCCTTTCGATTTCACTGCTGGGATTGCTGGTCCTGGGCACCATCGTGCTCTTCTCGAAAGAGCTGTACTTCATCGCCTTCGACCAGGAGATGGCGGAGGCCTCCGGCATTCCCGCCCGCAAGATCTTCTACCTCCTGCTTTCGCTGATCGCGCTGACCATCGTCGTGTCGCTGAAGATCGTCGGGGCGATTCTGGTCTTCGCCTTGATGTTGATCCCGGCCTCAAGCGCCTATCAGTTGACGCACAGTCTGGCGCAAATGACCTCCTACTCGGTGCTCATCGGCGCCGGCTGCGCGATCGGCGGCGTGCTGGTGTCCTACTGGTGGGATCTCCCTTCCGGCCCGACGATCGTGCTGTTGGCGACGCTTGTCTTCATCCTGGCGGCGCTGCTGTCCCCGAAACACAGACGCCTCAGCTCTTCCACTCTGACGCATTGAGAAGTTCTACCGATACCGGCCTGTTCCCTACAGGATTTCCGGCCGTGCTCTTTTTTCAGTGAGCCGGCCCGTCCCCGGCTCTTTGGCTTGCATCTCCTGCATCAATGGGCTATAGAGTCGAACGGCGGCCCCGAGATCGCGTTGGGCATCAGAGTCCACGGCATGATCCGAATCCAGCGGTCTCTTGATTCATCTCCAACGAGCGAGGAGGGAGGGTGACATGATGAGAAGACGAACGGGGCGATCGGCAGCAGGATGGCTGGCGCTGATGCTCTGCGGCAACCTCGGCCTGTGGTCGACGGCTTTGGCGGCCGACTGGGTGCATGACGGTCAGGTCAAGGAGGGCCGATTCCAGATCGGCGTGCGCGCCGGCCTCTCGCTCCTCTCTCAGGAATTCCTGGCGGGAACGGACGGAGGCCTCAGCCATGCCTTGAACGTTCAGGCGATGTATGGACTGAACAAGTGGTTCTCGGCCGGCTTGATGGTCGATTGGGAACGCCGCGGCATCGATAACGAAACGCCCAGCCGGGACCTGGGCACACTCAACACCGTGTCGATCCTGCCGACGTTGGAATTTCACCCGGGCCGGTTCGGCAATGCCATGCCCTATCTCTCCACCGGCATCGGCGTCAACGTCAACTCCTTCAGCGAAGCGGCGGGGACGCCCAGAACCGACGTGAGCAATACGTTTGCGTTCCGTCTCGCCGGCGGCGTGGATTTCCCCTTGACCTCCAATATGGCGCTCAACACCGAAGTCGCCTGGAAGCGCAATCGCGGCGGGATTGAAGTCGGAGGGGCTGAAGGCAACTTCGATGCGACGACCATGAGCCTGCTCGTGGGCCTTCGCTACACTTTCTGAGGATGAATTTGGAGCGACCCGGCCCGCGCCGTCGCGATCCCCCGGCGCGGGCCGCTGTGCGTGAGCCGCCGCGGATACGCTGCTCGGAGAATGATGGGGCCTCGATAGGCTCGATGCTTCCTCACTGAGCGGAGACTATTCCAACTTCGCCTGCTTGCCCCTCGTCCACACCATGCCGGTCTGCTCCTTGGCGCTGAATCCCAACTTCTCGTAGAAACCCGGCATGCGGGTACAGAGCCAGAACAGCTCGACACGCTTCAACCGCGGGTGGCGCAAAATCCGATTCACGAGGTCCGTGCCGATCCCCCGGCCCTGGTACGCTTTATCGACGATCACATCCCAGATGGACGCGCGGTACACGTAATCGGTCAGCACCCGGCCGAATCCGACCAACCGTGCTCCATCCCAGGCCGTCACGGCTTCATCTGTCTGTTTAAGCATCGCCTTCGTTTCCTCGATGGTCCGCCCCTTAGCCCAAGGGGCCTGCTGATAGAGCCGGAGGAGGTGTTGGGGGGAAATGTCGGTGCCGTCCGCATAGACGATCGTCCCGGCGGATTTCCGAGGCCTTGGGACAGTCTTCGTCTGGTCCGACACCTTGGTCTTGAGTGGCACGAGGTCTCTGTATTAGAGTACCGCCCGCCGGCACGTCATCGGATGCCGGAGGCTATCGACCAAATCGGGAATGCATTATGGCAACACAAGTCCGCGCCTGTCCCCGATGCTTCAAACTCATGTGGCTCAAGGAAGAGCTGCTGGAGCACGAGGACGAGAACACGATTCGCACCACCTGCCCCCATTGCAAGAGCCTGGTTCGGGTGAGACTGGTGATTGAAGGGCCGAACGCCACCGGCCCGAAAATGGGCCATTAACCTTCAGCCCCCCTGCGAAGCCTCTTCCAAAGGACGTCGAGACAGCCGGGCCCAGCCAGTGGCGACACTGTTAAACCATTCCTTTGCCTGCCCCTTCCAATTCCGGCTCATTGCCGGGCAGGATCTTATGGAGATGGGCGCGATACTCCGCCATTCGCTTGGTGTCGGCCGGCGACATCAGGATGTCCTTGTCCCGGGCCATCTGTTCAAGATGATCGAGAACCGCCAAGAGCGGTTGCACCGTCCCCAATAGATTGCCCGCTTCAAAGGCCTCCAGCGAATCCATGAAGAGCGGCGTCAACCGTCTGTAGGGAGTGCCGCCGGCCTGCCCGCGGAATCGCGAGAGGGTCTGCTCATAGGTCTCGACAGCCTCCGGCTTCGGCTTCAGGCCTCCCGGAAGCATGTTGAGGTGAACGACGGCCGGCAATCTGGCGGCATAGCCCTTGAGCTGCGTGATCAGATTGCCGAGGAGATCCAACACGTGATTGCTGTCCATCATCGTCGTTCGTCAAATGCAGCAGACTGATACGCTCACGCTATCGCGCTGTCAAGAGTCGATGGCCTCGAACGCGGCCGGCCGGCTCGAGCGCCTGCAACGCGGTGCGAACCTGCTGCATATCGGCCGGCGGGTCCACTGCAAACTGCTGATACCGTTTGGTCACAGGATGAATGAACCCCAACAACCGGGCATGGAGCATCACCCGCGGAATTTCCAGCTCGGCAACAGTACGGACCTTTCGCCCTCCGTACGTCGGATCGCCCAAGACGGGATGGCCGATGGACGCCAGATGGACTCGAATCTGATGCGTGCGTCCGGTCTTGGGCAGCAGCACGACTTCGGTGGCCGTTTTCCCGAAACGCCCTATCACCTGGTATTCCGTGACCGAGGGTTTCGGCCTGGCCGTCCGGGCGGAAAATTTTTTGCGCTCCTTGGTATCCCGCCCGATCGCCAATTCGATGAGGCCACGTGGTTTTTTCATCGAGCCCCAGACCAGCGCTTCGTACTCGCGCGTGATGCTGTGGGCCTTGAACTGGGCCGCCAGCCCCGCATGGGCCTCGTCCGTCTTGGCGATGACCATGACCCCCGAGGTCTCTTTGTCCAGCCGATGCACCAGACCGGGCCGTTCCTTGCCGCCGATCGTGGAAAGCGCCCCATCTGGCCGGTTGAAGTGGTGCAGGAGTCCATGGACCAAGGTGCCGGACCAATGGCCCGGCGCCGGGTGGACAACCAAGCCGGCCGGTTTGTTCAGGACCAGCAGCGCCTCATCCTCAAACAGGACATTCAGCGGGATGGCTTCCGGCTTCAGCTCCAGCGGTGCCGGACGAGGAATGGTGAGCGTAATGCGATCCCCCGGCCTGATCTTGTAGCTCGGCTTGGTCGGGTGGTCGTTGACGCGGATGCGGCCTTCCTCGATGAGCCGTTGAATCACCGCCCGCGACAAGGCCGGATCGCGGTTGGCCAGGAACAGATCAACACGCTTGGGTGTTTCCCCGGACGTGACCAGCACTTCAGTCTGAACGTCCGGCCAAGGACGAAGGGAGGTCATCGTGCGACGCGATCAGGCCGCTGGCTCCGGCTTGGTTTCTTCAGCAGGGGTGAGGCGCCAGCCCAATCCGGCGGGCTTCACAGGTTGCCGTACTCATTCAACGCCACCACCTTTTCCTCCGAGTCGTAGACGACCGGGTAGCGTCGTTGCTCCCCTCGCGAGGCCTCCGCCGCCGTTGCCGGAATTTCCCAGATCAGCAGGGTGATAACGTCCATGAAGAGATTGAAGATCGCGCGGCCGGCGCTCGGTTCATCCCCGCGGGTATAGACGTAGACGGCGGTGTGGTAGCCGTCTTTGGTTTGGGCGGTGTCGACCGGTTGGCCAAGGATGCCCTCCACATGTTGCCGGGCCATGCTGACCTGGAGCAGCTCCAGCCGCGGCTCCCGCTTCCCGCTGATCGCCATGCCGACGGAGCAACCGGCAAACTGAAGCGCGAGGAGGACAGCGGCAATCCACTGAACAGGACGGTTCGTGCGACCCTGTGTCGAGAGGAGACGGAACCCGGTCACCAAAGTCTCAACGAATCTCCGCGTGAGGGCATGGGCGTCACCGGTCGATCGGGATACAGAGCCATTTCGGACGCCGCGCTTATTGCTCGGTCTCTTTCCCCATAAATTGGGCGACAAGCTGGTCGGTGCAGGTATCCGCCAAGAGATCAAACGCTTCCTTGAGCCCACCAGCCTTTGGGCCCTGCGCGTTCGCCCCTCTGGGCCCGCCGGACGTGTCCTTCCCCTCCAGATCGCACACACCTTGCCACAGAATCTTCCCCTCGGGAAATCGGATGAGTCTGGCTCGCGCTCGATAGGCGACGATATCGGCCGGCTCAAACGGAAGGGGCACCACAGCCCAATACATCGTCGCGAAATCGAGGATCGTCTCGCGGCCGAACTGCATCTTCAGGCGGTCCGGCCCCTCGCCGATCATAAAGGGCGCCGGCACCGGCGTCAGGGTCGGGCCCCCCAATTTTTTCCCCGCGGCTGCCGCGAAGTTGGTCTTGACCCTGAGGATCGGATCCTTGAGATCGTATTCTCGGATCAACAAATCACGGGTCTGGGATTCCAAGGCCGCATAGCCCCCGCCGCCTGTATAGGCCACCCGGGGCTGGTCAGTGGGAACGTAGAGTTCGGGAGCCACGTGATGAATCACCTTGATCTCGGACGTACTCTTGAGCGACTCCCTAGTCGCGGGATCCAACCGCACCAGGTCCTGAGCGCAAGCCGACAGAAGCTGCACCGTACAGAGCACCGAGATGCTGGCCGTCTTCATCTCCATGGAGAGGCCCTCCTTTTCCGACCATCCCTCTTTGCGCCTATCAGGGCGCGCAGGGCCGGTAGGATACATGAGAGTTCTGACGATTTACCAGGGCCATGTGATGAGGACGGGTGGACCGGTTGCTCGCGCGGGTGGGCGGCTACATAGGTACGGGGGGACCCGGAGAAAAGAAAAGGGGGCGGCTCTCCGAGAGAGCCGCCCCCTCCTCATGACGTCGACTGGTGCCTACCAGCGGTCGCGCTTGCCGCCGCGGCTGCCACCCCCGCCGAATCCCCCGTTTCGCCCGCCTTCGGAACGGGCTTCACGCGGCTTCGCCTCGTTGACGGTCAGCGTCCGTCCGCCGAACTGCGTCCCGTTGAGGGCATTGATCGCGGTCTGAGCTTCAGACGGCGAGGACATTTCGACAAAGCCGAATCCTCGCGACTGGCCGGTAAACCGGTCTGTCACAATCTGCGCGGACGCCACAGCGCCGTGTTGTCCGAACAGGTCCGTTAACTCTTGCTCTGTTGCCGCGTAGGGCAACCCACCGACGAAAATTTTTGAACCCATGAGGGGTTCCTCCTTATTGAAAGTGATGAAGTGATATTGTCTTGAGGGAGGAAGAGAACGGGAAAAGTCTGCCCGAAGACGCAAACCATGGAGCGGCTTAGGATCGGCTTCCGATCAGAACCCCGAACAAAACAACATCGTGAATGGGCCTCTTCTTTTTCTCCTCATCGCAGGCCCTGCGCCGATGAGGTAGGTGGACTCTACCACACCCTTCCGGCCAGAACAAGCGTGATCAGCGTTATGTTCCCGGCAAGGCGAGGAGAGGTATCATCTGGCAAACGGACCTATGGTCGTTGGATGCGCGCCGTCACCTTATCAAGCTGACGGAGGCATCGCACGCGGATCGGGTCGATATCGGCCGGCAGCGGTTTCTTCAACGACTTTTTCGCCCGTGCGAGATAGTCACGCACCTGGGCTCGGTCCCATTCCGCGCGTGGAACGGAACAGACATCCTCGAGGGCTACGCCCTGTCCGATCCATCGCAAGACCTGGTCGGGATTGTTGGGCAAGGCTGACAGGAGCGCCACCTCCAGCGGATGTCGCGTGCCCACCCCGGTTCCGGGTTGCAAGGCGCGGCCGACCTTCAGCCAGGGAGTGCGCCCTTCCTCGATCTGCTGCAGCACATGTTTCCATTCGTGCGGATCGCTCGTGAGCCGCGCCACGACCGCTTGAGCCCCTTCCCGCTCGACGGCGAGCAGGATGGCGTCCGGACTTGAGGAGAGCGGGTTGTCCGCTCCTGCTCCAGCCGGCGGACCAATGAGACTGGTCACCGCCGCGACCATGGCGATGGCTCGCCGACTCCATAGGATTCCCGCGCACGAGCCCGGTTGCCTCATACTCCACCTCTCTCCCGACCAGAGTAGTGCCAGGACGCCGATTCTTCCAACAATTCGAGATTTCGATGACGGGCCCTGCCGGCCAGGGGGAGGTCAGGCGCCCCGAGCGGCGCGATCGGAGGAGATCGCGCCGGCGCCGAGGTGGCGCCGGCCCGGATCCGAGCGGAGATCCTGGATCGGTCCCAACGGAACAATCCGCGTCGGGTTGATCTCGCCGTGCGTCACGTAATAATGCCGTTTGATGTGGTCGACATTCACGGTGTCGGCGATGCCCTCCACCTGATAGAGATCCTTGAGATAGCCGAAGAGGTTCGGATAATCCACGATGCGGCGCAGGTTGCATTTGAAATGGCCGTGGTACACGAGGTCGAACCGCAGCAAGGTGACAAACAGGCGCCAATCGCTTTCGACGAACCGCTCGCCGAAGAGGAATCGACCCGTGGAGAGACGCGATTCCAACGCATCAAGCGCATCAAATAGACGCGTGACGGCCTGTTCGTACGCAGCCTGCGAGGTTGCGAATCCCGCCCGGTAGACCCCGTCGTTCACGTTGTCATAGAGAAACTCATTCAACCGGTCGATCTCCCGTTCCAGCTCGCTTGGGCACAGATCCACATCACTGGACGTGAACCGATTAAAGGCGCGGTTGAACATCCGCATGATGTCGTCATCGGAATTGTTCACGATCCGCCCTCGCTCCCGATCCCACAGGACCGGAACGGTGACGCGGCCGCGATACTGCGGGTCGGTGGCCTGGTAGGCCTCGCTCAGAAACCGGAAGTGATTGACGGGATCGAGCGAATGGCCGGGCCCCTCGCGAAAGGCCCAGCCCCGTTCGTCGCGAATCGGATCGACGACCGTCATGCCCACGACCGCTTCAAGCCCCTTCAGCCGTCGCACGATGATCGTGCGGTGGGCCCAAGGGCAGGCCCAGGACACATAGAGGTGGTAGCGGCCCCCCTCGGCCGGATAGCCTGACCTCCCGTCCTCCGTCACCCAATCCCGGAATGCATCCGCTTGCCGCTGAAAGGCTCCCTCGGCGCCCTGTTCACCTGGAAATTGCGGTGTCGCTGTCATGAGTGCCCATCCCGCACGATGACCGTTCATTCGCCCAAGGCACCAGTGTACGGAAAACATGGGTCGAATGCGACAGGGAAGCACGGACGACGGCCTTGGCGGGCTGTCGCCGAGGATGGGACAGCGGACGGGACCGGACGCCCTCGCCGGATGCCGATTCAGGCCGCGGGTCTCTGCTCGCGGACGCCCGCCAGCCGGTTCATGCTCAAGCTGGTCTGATTGAAGAGCGCGAGGAAGACTTCGTAGTCCTCATCCACGACAGAGCGAGGCGCTTCGCCTCGGTCGGCATAGATGAGGCCGATGGGACGGGCATGGATGCGCAGAGGGGCCAGAACAGCGGAGGTTGCCTTCCAGACCTCCAGAAATTCGGCTGAAGGACGGAAGTGATGGCCTCGGGCGAATTCCGTCACCAGCATCGGCTCGCGCGCCGCGAGCACCGAAGCCAGGAACGGATGCTGCCGGGACAGCGACCCCGTCAGGGAGGCTAGGTAGGGCTCGGCCGGCGTCACGCCGGTCACATGCCGCCCCACCAGCGCGTCACGATTGGTCGGGTTCAACAGGGCGATGCCGACCCTCACAAATCCGGCGCTGGTCTCTAGCGCCGCAGCGAAGGATGAGAGCAACGTATGGAGATCTTGGGCCGCGTCCAACGTGCGCTGAAATTCCCGAAGCGTTTCAAGCGGACGGATCTGCATCGGCGTCGGCGCCTCGGGACGAATGGTCTTCCGCTTCCGCTCCTCCGGCACTTGATCCGGCCGGCAGGAGGACGATAGGACCTCCGGCCCCGTACGGGCCGACGGAGGGCCGGCGGGCCGGCCGAATGAATCCGGCAGGCCGACCGACCGAACGAGTTGCCGGGCCTTCTCCTGGGCCCGCGCCAATCGCTTCTGCAGGACCGTCGGCTCAATGCCGGTGCCGATCTGAATCTGTCTGGTGATCCCCGCGACCTTCGCCGGATCGCTCTCCGTGCTGAGCGCTTCGATCAGCAGGTTGGTGCCCACGACCAGACCGGAGAATTCTTCGGACTCCGTTCGCCATCGGGAGGACGGCAACCCGGGCGGCGTCCCCAGCAGAAGTCCGAAATCGGCCGGCAGCTTCCAATGTTCGGCCAGCGCGACCGCGACCTGGCGTTTGGTCGCGCCGAGGATGCCGGTTTCCTCGCGTCCTTGTGCTCCAGCTTCCAGGCCGCGCAACGCCGCAGCCGAGAGGGCGTGCCAGAGGAGCGGCGCCTGGTAGGCGATCGCCAAGTCTCCGAGCGAATAGAGCAGGGCCGCGCTGAACAGACCGCCCCGCGGCGGGACCTGCATGGCGGCTTCGATCTCCGTCGCATAGGCGGCGGTGTACAGCCCTTTCACGATCAGCGCGGTCACCAGTTCATGCCGCTCCGGCCATTCTTTCAGTTGCTCGACCAAAGAGGTCGTGGCGACCAGGGCCCGCACGATGTCCTGTCCCAGCCAGGTCACGGCATGGGGGATGGACGTGATGGGCTGGGCCGGACTGTAGGCGACGCTGTTGGCCAATTGCAGAATCTTGCAGGTGAGCCCAGGGTCCAGCCGGACGATCCGGGAAAGATCGTCGGCATTCGATCGGTCATCGGCCTGGCGCAGGATCGTGCGGCAGGTCGCTTGCAGCGCGGGCAGGCCGCAGGAATGCCGGTAGAACAGCGGCTGCAAGTCCGGATGCAGCGCCTCTCGAATCTCTTCGGCCGGTGTCGGCATGGGAATTCGGATCGCTTGGGATGCGTGACTGAGTCCTGTATGAGCCGGCAGTGCTGATGTCTTTATCGGATAGGGCCATTCGATCTTGAGTCCGCCGCGGCGGTGTTCGATGACCCGATCGTGACCTTGCCGGAGGACCGGCGTACAATACCCGCACAGGCCGGTTCGAAAAAGGAGGTCGCTCCATGAGAGGCCGCACCGTACGTTCATTCGCGCTCGCGCCCCTGATTGTCCTCGGCATCCTGCTCGCGCCTCCCAGCCATGCGGCGGAACCCTCCCGGACGGTCACGCTTCCCATCGAGGCTGTCGCGGATTATCTGCACGCGGTGATTGAAGCCCACCGGACGTTCTACACCCTGCAGGTCGTCGAGCGGTTGCAGCAGCAGGGCAAGTTGGTCGCCTCGGAGAACTGGCGGGCCGCCCACACCCTTCCGCTTCCGGCGCAGTTCCTGAGAGAAACCAACGACCTCGCCTCGCTCACCGGCACGAAGATCCGATACCGGTTGATCGGGCTCTGGCCGATCAACCGGCAGAATGCGCCCGCCACCGAGGCCGAAAAGGCCGGGCTGGAACAGGTCCAACAGCATCCGGAGCAGCCCCATACCGGTTTGACGACCACCGGTACGGAACGCTATTTTCAGGCCATCTACGCCGACCGCGCGGTGGCCCAAGCCTGCATCGGCTGCCACAATGCGCATCCTAAGAGTCCCAAACACGACTTCAAAGCCGGCGAGGTGATGGGGGCGATTGTGATTCAGATTCCGCTGGAGCCTTAGCCCACATTATTCATGACGGTTCGTCGCGAAATTGCGGAGTCGCCAGGCGAGACGGGCGCGCGGAGCCGTGAGGAAGGGAGACAGACTTGAAACAGTCTGTTGACCGACCGAGCGGCGAGTCCGCCCGCCACCATGCCGCCGAAACCGCGTGTTGGCTTGTCGCAGCGGCGAATCCACAATTGCAGCAGAACTGCTCATGGATAATGTGGGTTAGGGGTCGGTTTTCAGCGGGCTGACAGAGGATGGTGGCGTGGGCGGTGACGAGCGGTTCCAGGGAGTCAGAAGGGATCTTTCATGAGATTCTCGGCCTATGACCCGGGCGAGTTCTACGACGAGCTGTACGAGGGAACGGGCCAGCCACGGCCCGAAAGCACGCTCTTGCTGCGGAAGTTTGCGTCGCTGGCCGAAGGAGAACTCAAGAAACGCCAGCAAGCGGCCGAACGCGTCATTCTCAATATGGGCATGACCTTCGGCGTGTACGGAAGCGACGGCGGGCATGAGCAGATCTTTCCCTTCGACATCGTCCCCCGGATCGTCACGGCATCGGAGTGGGAGCAGATCGAATCCGGGCTGGCCCAACGCCTGCGCGCCCTGAATCTGTTCATCGACGATGTGTACCACGAGCAGCGCATCCTCAAGGACGGCGTCATCCCCAGCGAGCTGATTTACACCAGCAAGGGGTTTCTTCAGGCCTGCATGGGGCTTCATCCGCCCCGCGGCATCTGGTGCCACATCGCCGGCATCGACCTGGTCCGCATCGGCGACGGCCGATATTACGTCCTCGAAGACAATATGCGATGCCCGTCCGGCGTCGCCTATGTGCTCGAAGCCCGGCAGGTGATGAAACGGACGTTTCCGGAGCTGTTCGACGCCTATCGCGTGCGGCCGGTCGATGGCTATCCGAACCAGCTCCTGGAGACCCTCCGCTACTTGTCGGACCTGCCCGACCCGACGATTGTGATTCTCACGCCCGGCATCTTCAATTCCGCCTACTACGAACATTCCTTGCTCGCCCAGAAGATGGGGGTGGAACTGGTGGAAGCCAGCGACCTGGTGGTCGTGGACGGATTCGTCCACATGCGGACGACCAAGGGCTCGCAGCGCGTGGACGTGATCTACCGGCGGATCAACGACGACTACTTGGACCCGCTCGCGTTCCGCCGCGATTCCGTGCTCGGGGTCCCCGGGTTGATGGAATCCTACAAGAAGGGGCGGGTCGCCCTCGTGAACGCGCCCGGCACGGGCGTGTCCGACGACAAGGCGATCTATGCGTACGTGCCGAAGCTCATCAACTATTACCTGGCGGAGGAGCCGATCCTTCCGAACGTCCCGACCTACCTCTGCTCGGACCGGCGGGATCGGACCTATGTCCTGGAGCATTTGGATCAACTGGTCGTCAAGGCCACCAATGAAGCCGGCGGATACGGGATGCTGATCGGCCCGCAGGCCTCGCAGCACGAGCGCGAGGAATGCGCCCGGCGCATTGAGGCCGATCCCCGCAACTACATCGCCCAGCCGACGCTGGCCCTCTCTCGAGTCCCCACCTTGATCGAGGATCATTTGGAAGGACGCCACGTGGATCTGCGTCCGTATGTGCTCTATGGCCAAACGGTGTATGTGCTGCCGGGAGGCATGACGCGCGTGGCGCTGCGAAAAGGGTCGCTGGTGGTGAATTCATCCCAAGGCGGCGGGAACAAAGATACGTGGGTCCTCTCATGAATGATGCGTTCATCATCGAACAGCGAACCGGCGGCGAGCCGGCGACCGGCCGACGATGCTGAGCCGGGTGGCGAGTTCCATCTACTGGCTGAACCGGTATATTGAGCGGGCGGAGAACTATGCCCGTTTCATCGAGGTCAACCTCAATCTGACCCTCGACCTTCCCGGAGGCACGGCCGAGCAGTGGGAGCCTTTGGTGGCGACCACGGGCGATCACGAGAGTTTTACGAGCCGCTATGGAAAGGCCACGAAGGAGACCGTGATCCACTTTCTGTCGGCGGACGCCGCGAACGCCAATTCCATTTTGTCCTGCCTGGCGGCCGCCCGGGAAAATGCGCGGTCCGTCCGCGAGATCATCTCCACCGACATGTGGGAGCAGGTCAACCGCTTCCACTTGATGGTCCGAGACGCCGTGGCTCATGGACTGTCCAGCCGAAATCTGCACGCCTTTTTGGCGGAGGTCAAGGCCGCCAGCCACCTCTTCCTGGGGATCACCGACGCCACCATGTCGCACGGGGAAGGCTGGCATTTTGCCCGGCTCGGCCGCCTCCTGGAGCGGGCGGACAAGACGTCCCGTATTTTGGACGTCAAGTACTTCATGCTGCTGCCGAACGTGGCCGAGGTCGGCACGCCGTTCGACATCATCCAGTGGTCCGCGCTGTTGAAGTCGGCCAGCGCGCTTGAAATGTATTACAAACGGTTCGGCCGCATCTCGCCGAACGGCGTCACCGCGTTCCTGATCCTCGATGCCACCTTTCCCAGGGCAATCCGGTACTGTCTCATCAAGAGCGAGGATTCGCTGCACGCCATCTCCGGCTCCGAGCACGGAGCCTACCAGAACCAGGCCGAGAAACGACTGGGGCGGCTTCGCGCGGAGTTGGACTTCGCCGATCTCGAGGAATGCGTCGCCGGCGGCCTGCATGAATTCGTGGACCGGTTTCAAGCGCACCTCAATCACGTCGGGGAGGCCATTTTTGATACGTTCTTTGCCCCCCGTCCGATCCACAGTACAATCACGGGAGCGGAGGCACAATGACCTTTTGTCTGGGCATGAAAGTGGCGGACGGGCTGGTCGGGATCGCCGACACGAGAGTGACGACCGGAGCGGAATGCATCACGGCGCGGAAAGTCTCCATTCACCAGCACGGCCGGCATTCGATGTTTCTCATGACCTCGGGGCTGCGTTCCGTGCGGGACAAGGCCGTGACGTATTTCGACGAGGCCATCGGGGAGAGCGATCAGACGTTCGACAAGCTGTTCAAAGCCGTCAACGTGTTCGCGGCCCAGATTCGCCGGGTGGCGGATGAAGATAAACAAGCCCTCGACAAGGCGGGGTTGATGTTTGATCTCCACGCACTCGTGGGAGGACAGTTGGAGAATGACCATGAACACAAGCTCTATCTCATCTACCCTCAGGGCAACTGGGTGGAAGTCAGCGAGGGCACTCCGTACTGCATCATCGGCGAAACCGGCTACGGAAAACCACTGCTCGACCGCGTGCTGCGGTACAACTCCAGCATGGACCTTGCCCTGAAGGTGGGGTTCCTGGCCTTTGACGCGACGCGGACCAGTTCCACCAGCGTCGAGTATCCCCTGGATGTCGTGCTCTATCGGCACGATACCTTCGATATCGCCGAGCACCGCTTTCAGAAAGAGGACCTCGTCGAGATTTCCTCCTGGTGGCAATCCAGAATTTGCGAATCGGTCGAAAAGCTACCTTCGAAGTGGGTCGATCGGCTGCTTGATGCCCTGCCCCTGCGCACTCGCTCGTCTTCCGAGATTCCTGGCACACCCGCTCCCTGAAATCGATCACCGGCGCCTCGGACAAGAGGGGCGGGCCGACACGTCTGATCTCGATGGGCGCACACGGACGAGCGCCGATTTCCCTCAACCGGTCGCGCCGGGATGAAGCGCCCGATTGGGTCCAACGTCCTTCCCTCTGTTCAGGAAAGATCTTGCCATTCGAGGAAACCGGTAGAGGTCATCTCGCTGATCGCATTGAAGCCCGCCTAGGGAATCCCCTAGTTCACAACACAGGCGACCCTCCTGTTAACTGACCGTCAAATGTCTGGGCCCAGTGTTTCGACTTCAACCGGCCATTCGACATGGCGCATCTGCATTAAGTCCGCTAAGATGTCATAACAATCTGACGATCAATGAACAGGCCTGGTTGCGTCGCGCGGTCATAAAGAGTATAGGATAAAGCTACATAGAGGAGAATCCCATGACTGTTCGGGATGCGCTCGATACGATAAAAGGAATGCCGTACTCCTCCGTCCGCTTTGATCTTCGCTTTGCCTACTGGTAACCATTCGCTCTGAATCTAGCGGTTCTACTGGCACGCCCGCGATCGGCGGTTTCCCGATCCGGTGCGCGACCATCACGGGCACACCCCTGGAGAACAGGGTCATCCCGTCTCGTTCCCTTCGGTCCCGGGACCGAAGGGGTTCACTCAGAGCGACAAGAACATCTGCGAGAATGCCGTGAACGATATCGCGATAGAGGCGGCGCACCTGACCAAGCAGTATCATATCGGAACGTCGGCCGACTCCTCCGGCTCTCTTGCGGAACGGATCACGCAGAAGGCCGCATCGCTGCTCCGCGGGCGCGCGGAATCTTCCGGCGGAGCATCCGGACGTCAACCTCTCTGGGCGCTCAAGGACGTGTCGTTTGAAATCCCGCGCGGCCACGTGTTCGGCATCATCGGCCGGAACGGGTCCGGCAAAAGCACCCTGCTGAAAATCCTGTCCAGGGTGACGGAGCCGACATCCGGACGCGCGGTCGTCCGCGGACGGGTCGGCACGCTCCTGGAGGTGGGAACGGGCTTCCATCCCGAACTGACCGGGCGGGACAACATCTATCTCACCGGCAGCATTCTCGGCATGAAGCGGCGAGAAATCCGGAAGAAATTCGACGAAATCGTCGCCTTCTCCGGCGTCGAACAGTTTCTGGATACGCCGGTCAAACGCTATTCCAGCGGCATGTATGTCCGGCTGGCCTTCGCGGTCGGGGCGCATCTGGATCCGGAAATCCTGCTCGTGGACGAGGCGTTGGCCGTGGGCGATCTCCAGTTCCAGAAGAAGTGCATGCAGAAGATGCAGGACCTCGGGTCAAAGGGACAGACCATCGTGCTCGTGTCGCACGACATGCAGGCCATGAGCCGACTCTGCCATCGGGTGCTGCTGCTGGAGAAAGGGCGGCTCGTGGCGGATGGCCCGGCGCACCAGGTCGTCTCGTCCTACCTGCACGGAGGGTTCGACGATTGGTCCTTCAGAGAGTGGCCCGACCTGCGGACCGCCCCCGGCGACAGTACCATGAGACTGTGCAGCATCCGGGTCAAGAACTGCGACGGAGAACTCACGGACACCATCGACGTGCGCGAGAGCTTTGCGGTCGAGATGGAATATGAGGTGCTGCGTCCCTGCTCGCCCGTGACGCCGAGCGTGACGATCACGAACGAACAGGGCGTCGACCTGTTCGAAACGTTCGATCTCGATCCGCAATGGCGGGGATCGGTGCGGCCCGTCGGCCGTTTTGTGGGAACCGCCTGGATTCCTGGCAACCTCCTGACGGAGGGCACCTTCTTCGTGAGCCCGAGCGCCTTCTGCCAAGAACCCTTCCACGTGCATTTTTTCGAACGGCAGGCGGCAGGATTTACCGTCGTGGATCCCCTGGCCGGCGACTCGGCGCGCGGGGATTTCAGCGGCCAGATGCGCGGGCTCGTCAGGCCGCTGGTCGAATGGACCAATCGGTTCGAACCCAAAAACTCAAGGAAGCCCGTCGGTTCCTACCGCTGACCCTGTTCTCGACAAAATGCGCTCCCGCGATCGGCTACGGGGCTGGACTATGGACAATCCCAGATCGAGTCCCCATCAACGCTGTCCATCCGACAGCAACGACCGGAACATGATGAAGGCATCCTGGTAGGTGCCGTCGTTCTTCCGCACGGCGCCCGGGATCGTTCCGATCACGCGGAAGCCCAGCTTCTCCCACAAGCCTCGGGCAACGTGATTGTCAGAGAACACGAGGTTGAAGAGCACGCTGCGATAGCCCAAGGACTTGGCATAGTCGAGCATCACCGCGCCGAGCAGCCACCCCAAGCCACGACGACGCCACTCCGGCGCCACGATAAAGCCCGCGTTCGCCACATGCCTCGCCCGCCCGGGCCAGTTCGGTTTGAGGTAGAAGGCCCCGAGCAGATCGGCCTGGTCCTTCCGCGGCCGTTCATAGGCGACCACCGTGCTCTTGCCTCGCACCCAATAGTCTTGAAACTGATCCAGCGTCAGCGGCCGATCGTGAGGATAGGAGATGCCTTCCGCCACGATCCGCTCATAGAGAGCGGCCAGCGCCGGCCAATCCCGATGGTCGGCCAGGACCAACTCCACCGACGTCCCGTCCTTCAGCTTGGCTTCGATGGGGAACTGCATGGCCTGCTAGCTCAGTAGTGGAAATGCTTTTGTGCAGATTGTTTCCACTTGCTTGATCAGCACAATTATTCAGATGGCTCCTGGCTGCCGGTTATTTCGAATGCTTGGTTCCCAGAGAAAGACACATCGGCGGCCATAGCTCTGGCAAGATCTGTTTTGCTGAATTCAGATACATTCTTGATCAATGAAGTTTCTACAAGATCCTTTTGCTTTTTAGACATAGTGGATAATAGATAGCCTGCACGGTTAGCTCGCCCATTGAGAAAGTCCATCACCACAGCGTGGACAGAGTAGGGCCCCGGTTCAATCTTGCCAGAGTCAGCGGCGACCTCCGTACCAGACCAATGTTCTGGGTTCTCGTCCATAATCCGACCAAAGAGAAGTATTTGTCCAAGTTTCGCAAATGCATATGCCATTCTTTCAGACCGAATCACATCGATGTCGACGGAACCGATGAGATAACGGTTCATAAATGGTGAGAGGTTCGGAATCGTATGTTCGTGAATTATCGTGAGGGGTAGAAGGTGTTGTGTATAGAGACCAATGGACATCTCATTTCCAGAAAGAAAGCGGTGCCAGCTATTTATCGCCTTATCTAATTCATATGTCTGGGTCTGGCTGAAATGTCTTATACCAAACTGGCGTTTGATGAAATGAACCACGCGCCAGGAAATTGAAACAAGACATTTGTTTGCCCATGGCCCATAGACCAAGCTAGCTGACTGCTTCCTATGATATGGAGCAAACACCTTTTTGCAGAAGTTCGTCTCCCATTTCGAAAACTGGCTTTCACATCCACCACATAAGAGTGGGATCTTGTAAGCATCTTGAATTCGGCGATTCGGAGCACCTCCAGCTCTAAGCGAACCTGGCTGAGTGGTCTTCAGCCAGTCGATCACAAACTTCGGAATGATATGAGAGAGCTTCAATTCACACTTCCGGTCGCACAGCGCACACACGTTACTCAAGAATTCACCTCGGTCAGCGACTTGTCAGGATGTCACAACCACTTCCCAGCCAACATGAGAACCATGAAATGGTGCCAGGCGACTTCTTACTCCAAATCCTAAACAAATTGTGCACACGAGGGAAGCAACGGGCGGAAAGGTTGTTTCTCGCCATTACCTCCCGAGCAATTATCCCATGGGAGCGATGCCCGTATGGTCCTACTGCGGCCGTCGAGCGAGCACATTCAGATCGTGCGGGCTCCGGGAGCAAGGGACCATACGGGCGTCGCTCCCAACCCTGACGGATAGGCGTGATCGACTTTGGGAAGATGGATTAGTTTCTTAAGCCCAACATTCCCAGCAGCGGCAGGATGGCGTAGTAATACACCCCAGCAAGGAGGACGAGGAGGATAAGCAACCGTATGAGACGGATCAGAATTCGATGAGGGCGTGGAGGGTACGAATCGGGGTCGGGATGATCGTCACGCAATTAGGCATGTCCGCCGCGCCGGGCTCGTTCAGCGATCTTTTTCCGCAGACGGGCTTTTTCGAGGCTGATCTGTGCTTCTTTGAGTTCAGAGGAGATTGTGCCGGCCTTCAAGCGGGCCTCGGCCTTTTCCACCCCCGCCTGCGCCCGTTCGATGTCGATCTCTTCGGCCTTCTCGGCGATTTCCGCCAGGATGGTGACTTTGGTCGGGGTGACTTCGGCAAACCCCCAGAGGACGGACATGTACCCGGTGTTGTTGCCGGAACGGTAGCGCAATTCGCCGATCTTGAGTGTCGAAAGAAAATGGCAATGGCCCGGCAGCACGCCGAATTCACCTTCCGAGCCAGGCGCAATGACTTCATCGACCTCCTGGCTCAACAGGAGCTTCTCCGGCGTCACCACTTCTAGCAACAACTTTCCTGCCATCTTTTCCTTTGTGCTCTCTTTTATCGAGAAAGCCGGCTCACGCCTTGTATCCCAGCTTCTCCGCCTTCGCCACGACTTCGTCGATCGTGCCCACCATGTAGAACGCCTGTTCCGGCAGGTGGTCGTACTTCCCTTCGAGAATGGCCTTGAAGCTGGCCACCGTATCCTTGAGCTTCACGTACTTCCCCGGCGTGCCCGTGAAGGCTTCCGCCACGTGGAACGGCTGGGACAGGAACCGCTGCATCTTCCGGGCCCGCGCGACGACCATCTTGTCGTCTTCCGACAGTTCGTCCATGCCGAGAATCGCGATGATGTCCTGTAAGTCCTTATAGCGCTGCAACACGCCCTGCACGCCGCGGGCCACTTGATAGTGTTCCTGCCCAACGGTCTGCGGGTCCAAGATCCGCGAGGTGGAGTCCAGGGGATCGACGGCGGGATAGATGCCCAACTCGGCGAGTTGCCGAGACAACACCGTGGTGGCGTCCAAGTGGGCGAAGGCCGTGGCCGGTGCCGGATCGGTCAAGTCATCGGCCGGCACATAGATGGCTTGCACCGAGGTGATTGATCCCTTCTTGGTCGAGGTGATCCGTTCCTGGAGCGCGCCCATCTCCGTGGCCAAGGTCGGCTGGTAGCCGACGGCGGAGGGCATGCGGCCCAACAAGGCGGACACTTCGGATCCCGCCTGCGTAAACCGGAAGATGTTGTCCACGAACAGGAGCACGTCCTGGCCCTCTTCGTCGCGGAAATATTCCGCCGAAGTGAGGCCCGTCAGGGCTACGCGCAGCCGCGCGCCCGGCGGCTCGTTCATCTGCCCGTACACGAGCGTGGCCTTCGACTTGGCGAAATCCTTGGGATCGATGACCTTGGACTCCTGCATTTCGTGCCAGAGGTCGTTGCCCTCACGCGTCCGCTCGCCGACCCCCGCAAACACGGAGTAGCCGCCGTGGTGCAGAGCGATGTTGTTGATCAGCTCCATGATGATGACGGTCTTGCCGACGCCGGCGCCGCCGAACAACCCAACCTTGCCGCCCTTGGAATAGGGTTCCAGCAGATCGACCACCTTGATGCCGGTCTCCAACACCTCGGTCTTGGTTTCCTGATCTTCGAGCCGTGGAGCGGGGCGATGGATCGGATAGAACTTCTTGGCCGGGATCGGCCCCATTTCATCCACCGGCTCGCCCAACACGTTGATTAACCGGCCGAGAGTTTCGCGACCTACCGGCACGGTGATGGGCGCTCCCGTATCCTTGACCTCCATCCCGCGGGTGAGACCGTCCGTGGTGGTCATCGCCACGCCACGGACCCGGTTTTCTCCCAGGTGTTGCGCGACTTCGAGCGTCAGCCTGATCTCGGGGCGCCCGGCCCGCTTGTCTTCCGGGGCTTCGATCCGCAACGCATTATAGATGTTGGGCAGGTGTCCGGGCGGAAACTCGGCATCGACGACCGGCCCGATGACTTGAACGACTTTCCCGGCTGTGCTCACGGCTTGCTCCTTTCGACTCTCAGCGCTTCGTCAATCGTCAATGGTCATTCGTCAATCGTGCCATGAAGAGAACGTTCTCAATTCGCTTGACCAATGACGTGTGACGGATGACGACTCTATTTCAACGCTTCGGCGCCGCCGACGATGTCCATCAGTTCTTTCGTGATCGCCGCCTGGCGGGTCTTGTTGTAGTACAGGGTCACCTTCTTGATCAGCTCGCCGGCGTTGCGCGTGGCCCCGTCCATCGCCGCCATCTGCGCGCCGTAAAACGCGGCAAACGATTCCAGCAGGATACGATAGACCTGCGTTTGAACGTGCTTGGGCAGGAGGGCCTCCAGCAACTGGTCCTCATCCGGCTCGTAGAGATAGCTGCCCCCCGCGGCTTGGCTTTCGCTCGCCTGATCACCCTGGCCGAACAAGAAATCGGCGGAGATCGGAAAGAGCTTTTCGACGATGACCCGCTGTTGGATCGCTGACTTGAACTCGTTATAGACCACGTACAGTTCGTCGAACGTGCCCTTAGTATAGGCGTCCGACAACTCGCTGCCGATATCGACCCCGTGCTCAAACGTGAGGCGGTCCAAGAACCCGATCCAGTTCTGTCTGATCGTCCAGGGACGCCGCGTGAGGAAGTCGCGGCCCTTACGGCCAACGATGCTGACGCTGACCTTGGCGCCGCGGGATTCGAACTCGCGCAACACCTCCATGGACTTGCGGAGAATGTTGGCGTTGAAGGCCCCGCAGAGCCCGCGATCGCTCGTGACCACCAGGACCTCGATGACCTTCTCTCCCCGCTTCTGCAGCAGGGGATGCGCGGCGCGATTCACGCGCGTGCTCAAATTGGCCATCACCCCCCGCAACTTGTGGCTGTAGGGACGCAACGCCAGGATCCGGTCCTGGGCCCGCTTGAGCTTGGCGGCCGCGACCATCTTCATGGCCTTGGTGATCTTCTGTGTATTCTTGACCGCCGCGATCTTGCGGCGGAGTGACTGTAGACTGGGCATATCGGCTTGTTGAAAACGGCCCCCAACTTCGTTCTCAGTCGCCTGTCCTTGTGACGTACTGCAACAGTACGACTCAGTCGCCAGGCTCCCTGCGGCCGCGTTGGAGCACCGTTTTGAACGGCCGAGGGCAATGGACGGTTTCAGCTCTTACTTTGTCGTATACCCGTACTCCTGCTTGAACGAGGTCAGGATCTTCTTCAGTTCTCCACCGAAGGCCTCATCGATCTTGCCCTTGGCGGCGACGTCCTGGCGAACCTGCGGATGCTTCTGCTTCACGTAGGCAAGAAAATCCTCTTCAAACTGCCGGACCTTGTTCACCGGCACGTCGTCCAGGAACCCGTTGACACCGGCAAAAATCGAGAGGACCTGATCGGCCACCGCCATCGGTTTGTACTGGCCCTGCTTCAACAGCTCGACCATGCGCACGCCGCGATTGAGCTGGGCCTGCGTCGCCTTGTCGAGTTCGCTCCCGAACTGCGCGAACGCCGCCATCTCGCGATACTGCGCCAAGTCGAGGCGCAAGGTCCCCGCGACCTGCTTCATAGTCTTGATCTGAGCCGAACCGCCGACCCGGGACACGGACAGGCCGACGTTGATGGCGGGCCTGATGCCGGAATAGAACAGGTCGCTGGCCAGATAGATCTGCCCATCGGTGATCGAAATGACGTTCGTGGGAATATAGGCCGAGACGTCGCCCGCCTGCGTCTCGATGATCGGCAAGGCCGTCAGGCTGCCCCCGCCGAGCTTGTCGCTCAGCTTTGCGGCCCGTTCGAGCAGCCGGGAGTGCAGGTAGAAGACGTCGCCCGGATAGGCTTCACGGCCGGGGGGCCGGCGCAGGAGCAACGACAGTTGCCGATAGGCCGCGGCGTGTTTCGACAGGTCGTCATAGACGATCAGAGCATGTTTGCCGCTATCCCGGAAATACTCGCCCATCGCGACTCCGGCATAGGGGGCCAGGAATTGCAGCGAGGCGGCGTCGCTGGCCGTGGCGGAAACCACGGTCGTGTAGTCCATCGCGCCGTATTCTTCGAGCGTCTTGACCACGCGGGCGACGGTGGAGCGTTTCTGGCCGACGGCCACGTAGATGCAAAAGACGTTCAGGCCCTTCTGGTTGATGATGGTATCGACCGCGATGGCGGTCTTGCCGGTCTGCCGGTCGCCGATGATCAGCTCGCGCTGGCCGCGGCCGATCGGGATCATCGCGTCGATCGCCTTCAGCCCGGTCTGGAGCGGCTCGCGGACCGACTGTCTCGTAACGACCCCGGGAGCCACCACCTCGATCCGGCGCGTCTTATCGGATTTGATCGGCCCCTTCCCGTCGATCGGCTGGCCGATGGCATTGGTCACGCGCCCGACCAGCGCTTCTCCCACCGGAACTTCCGCAATGCGGCCCGTTCGCTTGACCGGATCGCCTTCCTTGATCCCCGTGTCTTCCCCCATCAACACGGCACCGACGTTGTCCTCCTCGAGGTTGAGCGCGATGCCATACACGTTGCCGGGGAATTCGAGCATTTCGCCGGCCATCGCCCCCTCAAGCCCATAGATCTTGGCGATGCCGTCTCCGACCTGGATGACGGAGCCCCGCTCGCTCACATCGACGGCCTGATCGAATCCCTTGATCTTTTCCTTGATAATCGAGCTGATTTCTTCGGCTTTGATCTGCATTGCCTCTCCTTGCCAACGCTTGTCGAGAAAGCCTCGCCGCGCTATTCGCGCATGAGCAATGTTTTCATACTGTTCAACCGGTTCCGCAGGGAACTGTCGTACACGGTGCTGCCGATCTTAATTTGCAGCCCGGCCAGTAGGGCGGGGTCCGTGTGCACCGCAAGTTCGACCTCGCGTTTGAGCGACGTGCGAAGCCGTGTTTTAAGCTGCTCATGAACCGCGGGGTCCAGCGGTCTGGCCGATACGATTTCAACCGGTTGCGTCCCTTTCGACTGATCGACCATGGCACCGAAGGCCTCGGCGATATCCGGGAGAAAAACCACCCGGTTGGTCTTGACCAATTGACTCAAGAAATTCTGGCCGACCGGCGGGCACCCGGACCGCCTGCCGAGTTCCGTCAATACCCTCACCTTGTCGTCAAGGGTGAAGGCGGGGGAGGCCATGACATGCTGAAGGTCTGTGGACTGCTGGAGAGCCTCTCCGAGCGCCGTCAACGAGGCGCGCGCCTGCGCGAGGCTCGACTGGTCCAGGAGTTCAAACAGAGCTTTTGCGTAGCGGCGGGCTACCGATGTCTTCTTCACCGTTTATACCGTTGTGTTGAAACGGCAGACCTGTCTCAGCAGGAGTTCTGCGTGCGGTGGGCACGACAAAAGCGGCGTAGCGTAGCATTCAAACGCGCGGACTGTCAAGAACGAGGCTCGGGAGCGAGGGCGGGGGTTGCAGGACGGCTCAGGCGCTAGATCGGCCGGACCGGACTAATAATTCCTCCTCCAAGAACCCTGGACCCGTCATAGAAGACGGCGGACTGTCCCGGGGTCAGCGCACGCTGCGGTTGGTGAAAGCGGATGAGGAGGGTACCTTCACCAAGGGGGTCGATCGAAGCAGTAGAGGCCGGCGTCGCATATCGGACCTTGACCTCAACCTCCCGGCGCCCATTCAACCGATCAGGATCAACGGCATGGAGGTTGCTTACCTCGCAGGCTTCCGAATAGAGCGATTCGTCCGGCCCCAGGACCACGACATTGGTCTGTGGTTCGACCCGCTGCACATACAACCGCTGCCCCGTGGCTACGCCGAGCCCGCGACGCTGCCCCGGCGTGTAGAAGGCAATGCCCTCGTGTTCGCCGAGCACCCGGCCCTCGCCGTCCGTGAACGGTCCTGGTCGATGGGCCTGAGGCGCCTCCTGTTCGAGGAACGTCCGATAGTCGCCATGACTGACAAAACAGATCTCCTGGCTCTCCTTGAGCTCATCGACCGGCAACCCCAGCGTCTCGGCCTCCTGCCAGACATCTGCTTTCTGCATTTCTCCCAGTGGGAATAGGGTCCTGGGAAGCCATGCCGGATCGATTCGATAGAGGAAATAGCTCTGGTCCTTCTTGGCGTCCAGAGCCCGATGGAAGGTCCAGCGGCCGTTCTCGCGGAGGATGCGTGCATAGTGGCCGGTCGCCACATAGTCCGCTTCCCGTTCTCTCGCCAGCTCGACCAGGGTTCTCAGCTTCACCCGTTCATTGCAGCGGACGCAGGGGTTGGGGGTGATGCCGTTGACATAGCCGCCGACAAAGTCGTCGATCACGGACCGGCGGAACCGCTCCCTGGTATCGATGACCTCATGGGGAATCCCAAGCTTCTTGGCGACAAACTTCGCGAGGCCCACCTTGCAACAGCCTCGCTCCTGCCACCGCTTGGAGGTTGCCACAGTCTCGTCCTCATGTTCCCAGACCTGGAGTGTGACGCCCCGGACATCATATCCCTGGGCGACCAACAACGAAGCGGCGACGGAGCTATCCACCCCCCCGCTCATGCCGAGAATCACGGTGTGACGAGCCATATGTCCGGCGGGATTATACTGTGTCAGGCAAGCGCTTTACCACGATGGACGGCGATGTCATGGACATTGGCGGGGAGTTCCGAATAGTCGTCTCCGCTCTGCTCCGCTCCCATGTCACACATCCCCTGGAACCGGGCCCCTTCTTCAATCGAGATATTGGGCGTGCGGATGTCGCCGACCAGAATGCCGGGCTTGAGCAGTTGGAGCTTATCGGTGGCCGTGACCGTCCCGTTGACCTTCCCGCTCATCATGAGCACGCCGGCCGTAACGATTCCCTTGATGACCGCGTGCTCCCCGACGACCAAGGTCCCGGTCGTATGGATCTCCCCTTCCAACTTGCCGTCGATGCGGACCGTCCCTTCAAAATTGACGACCCCCTTGAAATGGGCTCCCTTCCCGAGGAACGTAAAGTTCTCATCCTCCGCGACCGCCGCCCCTACCTTCTTCTCACCTTTTGTCCACATGTCCGTTCCTCCCTCTCACCTCGTGTGACCGGGAGTGGGGCGGCGACCGGCTGAGATTCCGTCAGCTATAGGCGCCCGCCGCAACCATCCCCTCTCCTGCAAGATTGGCCGTCCGGGCCGGCGCCGACATCTCGATCGTGCCGTTGAACTGGACGCCTTCCTCCATGGAAAGCATGGGCGTTTCCACTCCTCCATTGATAACGGCCGGCGCGCGCAGGGTGACCTTTTCCTTGGCCAGGATATCGCCGGTGATCTGCCCCTTGCACACGATCGTGCCGGCCGTCACCTTCGCCTTGATTACGGCCTCCTCTCCGACCAGCAACGTGCCCTCGGTATGAATCTCACCTTCGAGGGTGCCGTCGATGCGGACCGTGCCGTGATAGCTGATCGTGCCTTTGAAGTCCACGCCCTTTCCGACGAACGCGTTGATGCCTTCCAAGGCCCCGACCGGTTCGACCGCCGCGCTCTGGCCGTTCGTCGTCGTGGCCATAAGGTCATCGGCCTGGCCCGGCTGGCGCTTGCCGTCAGTTTTTTCCTTGTTCCACATGCGTCACCTCCGTTGAAGTATAACAAAGCATCTGTTGAGCACCAGGAAAAAGCAAAGTGTCGTCGCCGCGGCGAGGCATCGGCGGACGAATCGTAGAATGTCTCTTCACCCGAGCAAGATGTCAAGGAGTCTTTCTTGCTCCTGGGGCGAAAAATAATGCACCACGATGCGGCCGCCGGTCCCTGCCTGTTCGATGACGACCTTGGTCCCGAGTTTTTTCTGCAGCCGCGCTTCGAGATCCTGGAACGCCGAGGGCTGTGCGCGGCCGCGCGTCGGCCGCTTGTCGCGCGCCTGCGCGGCGACTCTTTTCTCTGACTCCCGCACCGACCATTGCCGATCCACGATCTCGCGGGCCAATCGCACCTGCGCCTCGCCTCCGTGTACAGCCAGCAGCACTTTGGCATGTCCGGTGGAGAGGCTCCCAGCCGCCACCATCTGCTGCACCTCCTCGGGCAGATGGAGCAACCGCAAGAGGTTCGCCACTGAGGACCGTTCCCGGCCGACCCGCTGGGCGATCACATCCTGGGTCATCCCGAATTCCGTCGCCATCCGGTGGTAGGCATGTGCCGTTTCCATCGGATTGAGGTCGTCCCGCTGGAGATTCTCGATGAGCGCCAACGCCATGGCCTCATCGTCGCTACAGTTTCTGACCAGCGCCTTGATCGTGCCGAGCCCGGCCAGTTCCGCCGCTCGCCACCGCCGCTCGCCCGAGATCAACTCATAGAGGCCGTCGCCCTTCCGGCGGACGACGATGGGCTGGAGCAGGCCGTTCTGCCGCAGCGAGTCCGCCAATTGCTCAAGCTCGTCCTCCGGGAAATCCCTGCGCGGCTGGAATCGGTTGGGAAGAATATGATCCAACTCGATGTCGAGCACGTCTTGCGATTCGGCGGCCGGCTTCACCGGAGCCGGCGCCGCAACCGGCAGCAAAGCATCCAGTCCTCTACCTAGGGCTTTCTTCTCCATGGCTCATGAGCTCCTTTGCGAATTCCAGATACGCCTGCGCCCCGGCCGACCCGGCGTTGTACAGCAATGCCGGCCGGCCGTAGCTCGGGGCCTCCGCCAGCGTGACGTTCCGAGGAATCACGGTCTTGAAGACCTTCTCCTTGAAATGCGCCCTGACCTCCTCGGCGACTTGCCTGGCCAGGGTGTTCCGGATATCGAACATAGTGAGCAACACCCCCTCCAGTTCAAGTTGCTGGTTCAGGCTTTGGCGAACCCGCTCGACGTTCGCCATCAACCAGCCTAGCCCCTCCATGGCGTAGTACTCGCATTGGACCGGCACCACCACGGAGGTGGCGGCGGCCAAGGCATTGATGGTCAACAGGCCGAAGGCCGGGGGACAGTCGATGATCACATAGCGGTAGTCGTTCAGGACGTGATCAAGAGATCGCTTAAGCACAAGCTCACGTGAAAGCACCTGAATCAGCTCGACCTCCGCTCCAGCCAGATCCCTATTGGCCGGCAGGACCGATAACTGTGACACTCCAGTCTGAACAATCGCTTCAGATGCGCGGGCCGACCGCATCAGGCAATCATAGATAGTTTTGGTGAGTTCTCTTGGCGAGATGCCAAGACCGCTTGTCGCATTGGACTGGGGGTCCATATCGACGAGCAGAGTCGGAGCCCCATTGATGGCAAGATAAGCGGCTAAGTTGATGGAGGTCGTGGTTTTTCCGACCCCGCCTTTTTGGTTGGCAACGGCGATCAGGCGGGTCATGAGCCGCATCCTGCTAGGCTTTCCAACATCAGGACATGCCCGCGTTGTTCCACGTGGAACATTGCTCCGCTCCCTCCGGTCTCCGCTTCGCTCTATCCCTTTTTGAGCACGATGAGCCTTCTGTCACCCAGTCCCTGCGGCAGTTGATAGGGTATTTGATCGAGAAGCTTCAACTGATAGTTGTCCAGAGAATGAAACCAAGGAGTAGTGCTGTAGAGAATCAGGCGCTCCTCCCTGTTCAGGAGGCATGCAAAGAGACCAACTCGATCCTCTACCTTCAACCCCCTCACAACGATCGAGAGCGGTCCATTCATACCGAAGTCCTGGCGAGAGAGATCCTCTATTTTTCTATTTAAAACATAGGCTTGTCCAAGCTTGAGCAGGCCAACAAGGTGAAGGAGGAACGAGGCCTTCTTGCTATTGGGCTCCACGATGGAGAGGGCCAGATCCGGCATCATGATCTTCAGCGGAATCCCTGGAAATCCTCCTCCGCTCCCGACATCGACAAGCCGTTGCGCCCCGGTCGGCAGCGCAAGCACTCCAAAGAGCGAGTCCAGAAAGTGTTTGATCGCGACGTCTGTCGGCTCGGTGATCGCCGTCAGGTTGACCTTTTGATTCCACCGGCTCAGCTCGTCCGCAAATCTGGCGAATTGATCGAACTGGGTGCTTGTGAGCGAGAGCCCGATGAGATGGATTTGTTCAGCAAGACAGGTGGAAACGATCTCACCGAAATGTTCCACGTGGAACATCTACTTGAATCTGTCAAGGAGGTCAAGATGAGGGATGCCGCAATGGACAGGAATTTGATGAGGAGTGGATCAAATCTCGAACCGGACGGAAGGTATGGCTATTCTTCCTGACTGCATGACAGGCTCGATAGGTCTTCGGAAGCATGGTCAGCATGTCCAGAACCATTGCGCTTGGCCTTCTCCAGAGCGACGAGTAGGAGAGAGATGGCGGCCGGTGTGATCCCGGAAATCCTGGAGGCCTGCCCAATGGATGACGGGCGGACACGGTTTAATTTTTCGAGGACTTCCCGTGAAAAACCCTTCACCGCCTCATAGGCAAAGTTGCTCGGGATGGATTTCGATTCAAGCCGCTTGAACCGCTCGACTTGCTTGATTTGTCGGCGAATATAGCCTTCGTACTTCACCGCCATTTCGATGGCATCAGCCAGCTCTCCCGTAGCAGGCTGGTCTTCTCCGATCAGCTCCCAGAGGTCCTGGTAGGACACTCCGGGTCGCTTGAGGAGTTGCGCGAGGGAATGGGTTGGCAACACTCCATCGATTTCCCGCATCTTGAGTCGCTCCCTGACATCCTGGGACCACGGGACCCTCTTACCGGACAAATGCGAGACCGCCCCTTCGATTTGCTGCTTCTTGGTACGACAGCGATCCATGATGGCCTCATCGATCAGCCCGAGCCTATGTCCATACTCCATTAATCGTAGGTCCGCGTTATCGTGGCGAAGCAACAATCGATACTCTGCCCGTGATGTGAACATCCGGTAGGGCTCCAAGGTGTCTTTGGTGATCAAGTCGTCGATCAGGACCCCGATGTAGGCTTCAGATCGATCCAAGACCAACGGTTCCTTTTGGAGGATCTTTGCAGCGGCATTGATGCCCGCGATCAAGCCCTGCGCCGCCGCTTCTTCATAACCCGACGTGCCGTTGATCTGCCCAGCGTGATACAGGCCCTCCACGAGCTTCGTCTCCAACGTCGGATGGAGCTGTCTCGGCGGGAAGTAGTCATATTCGATCGCATAGCCTGGCTTGATCATGGCCGCCCGTTCAAGACCGGGGATCGTCCTGAGAATCGCTGCTTGAACATCGACCGGTAGGCTCGTCGAAATTCCGTTGGGATACCAGGAGTCTGTGTCAATCCCTTCAGGCTCAAGAAAGACCTGGTGGCGGGCCTTGTCGGCAAAACGTACGACCTTGTCTTCTATCGACGGACAGTATCGTGGCCCAGTGGATTCGATGCGCCCGCTGTACAGGGGGGACCGGTCCAGGTTGTCCTGAATGATCCGATGGGTCTCCTGGTTCGTGTAAGTGAGATAGCAGTCCCGCTGAGGGGTCGTGATGACATCGGTGCGATGGGAAAAGGGTGGAGGCGGATCATCGCCAGGTTGGACGGTCATCACGGAAAAATCGATCGTCCGGCGATCGAGCCGGGGCGGCGTGCCGGTCTTGAGCCGGCCGAGCTGGAATCCCAGGTCGCGCATGCAATCTGACAGATGCTCGGCCGAGGCTTCCCCGGCCCGTCCCGCCGGAAAATGATTCAGACCGATGTGGATTAATCCCTTAAGAAATGTTCCCGACGTCAAGACCACGGCCTTCGCCGCCACCCTGTCCCCTCCGTTCGTCACCACCCCCGTCACGCGTTCCCCGGCCGTCAGCAGCCGATCGACCGTGCCCTCCCAGACGGCCAGCCCCGGCACGTTTCGAATCGTCTCTTGCATGCAGCGGCGATAGAGCGCCTTGTCGCACTGGGCGCGTAGGGCCCGGACGGCAGGCCCTTTGCTGGTGTTGATCATCCGGAACTGGATACCGGCCCGATCGGTGTTGCGCGCCATTTCTCCGCCCAGCGCGTCAATCTCCTTAACCAGATGCCCCTTGGCGATCCCGCCGATCGCGGGATTGCAGGACATCTGGGCGATCGTGTCCGGCGCGATCGTCAGCAGGACCACGCGCACACCCATACGCGCTGCCGCTAACGCGGCCTCACAACCGGCATGCCCACCTCCCACCACGATCACGTCACAAGACTGACTCATGGTCCATTCGCCCCCTTGCCTCCTATTTCCCGATGCAAAACTCTGAGAAAATCCGGTCCAAAATATCGTCGGTTGTCACCCTGCCGGTAATCTCTCCCAGGAAGTCCAAGGCCCCGCGTAAATCCGCAGCCAGAAACTCCGGGGCCAGTCTCCCGACCACCGACGCCTTCGCGCTGTGGAGCGATTCGCTCGCCCGTTCAAGGGCCTGCTTGTGGCGCAGCTTGGTGATCATGACGCCTTCGCGCGCCTCCAAGGATCGGGGGACAAGCGTCCGGGCCACCTGACGGCGCAGTCCATCCAGGTTTTCACCGGTTCTCGCGGACAGGGTGACCACCATCTGCCCCTCCGGCAGAGACGAGAGGCTCTCTCTGCTCCATCGCATCGGGCGATCGCACTTGTTCACCACGATGAGCCGGCGCCGTTGCTCCGTCTGGCAAAGAATCTCCTCATCCTCGGAGATCAACTCTTCCGAACCATCCAGCACCACCAAGACCAGATCGGCCTCCTCAAGGGCAAGCCCTGTGCGGCGAATGCCCTCCTGCTCGATGGGGTCTTCGCTCTTCCGGACGCCGGCCGTATCGGAGAGGCGCACGGCGAGGCCTTCAATCAGCGCCGACTCCTCCAGCACGTCTCTCGTCGTTCCTGGAATCGCCGTCACGATCGCGCGGTCCGACCGCAAGAGCGCGTTGAGCAGGCTCGACTTGCCGACGTTGGGCCTGCCGACGATGACGACCTTGGCCCCGTTCCTGAGAATCCGCCCCTCTTCCCAGGTGGCAAGCAGCCGGTCGACGGCGACGATTGTACGATCAAGCCCTCCGATCAACTCCTGCTCTGAGACAAAGGCGATATCTTCCTCGACAAAATCGATGCCCGCTTCGACCCGTGCCAGCAGACCGGCGATCGTCTCGACCAGGGCATTGATTTCGCCCGATAAGGTTCCCCGCAGGAGTTCTTGGGCCAGCCGCAGGCTTTCGTCGCTCCTCGCTTGAATCACCTCCAGCACCCCTTCTGCCTGCGAAAGGTCAAGGCGCCCGTTGAGGAACGCCCGCCTGGTGAATTCTCCCGGCTCGGCAAGACGCGCCCCATCCACCACCAACCGTTCGCAGATTCGGTTGACGATCAACCGTCCGCCATGGCAGTGGACCTCGACCACATCCTCGCCCGTGTAGGAATGCGGCGCGCGCATGACGACCACGAGCGCCAGATCCAGGCTGATCGCCAGCGGAGCCTTCCGTTCGGAATCATTCAGCGGGCTGGACGAATCAACGCCAACACCGACTTCGGCCCGGTATAAGCAATGAGATCGGACAGTGGCCAGGCTCCGGCGGGAACGCAGGCGGACGAGACGGTCGACCAGGGACACCGCGTGGGGTCCGCTCACGCGAACGATCGCGACCCCGCCTTCCCCCGGCGGGGTTGCCACGGCACAGATCGTATCGTCGCTCCCGGGGACCATGGCTTCATACCCGCATCACCGCGGCCTTTTTCCCATTCGATCCGTCCGCTTGCACGTCCTGAAGCCGGTTCAGGCCTGCGTGGCCGCTTCGGCAGCGGCAGTTTTATCGGGACCAGGTCTCTTAAAGATGAATCGGTCCGTGACAAATTGCTGGACGATCGTGAGAGTGTTGTTCGTGACCCAGTACAGCACCAACCCGGCGGGGAAGGTCAAGAACAAGAACGTGAGCATGACCGGCAGGATCAACATCACCTTGGCCTGGGTGGGATCAAGAGTGGTCGGCGTCATCTTCTGCTGGAGCACCATTGTCGCGCCCATGATGACGGGCAGGACGTAAAACGGATCGGGCACGGACAGGTCCTTGATCCACAGGAAAAACGGAGCCTGCCGGAGATCGATGGTCATATAGAGGATGTTGAACAGGGCGACAAAGACCGGCATCTGCAGCACCATCGGCAGGCAGCCGCCGACCGGGTTGACCTTATGGTCCCGGTACAGCTTGATCAATTCCTTGTTGAGCCGCTCGCGGTCATCCTTGTATTTCTCCTGGAGCGCCAACACCTTCGGCTGGATCACCTGCATGTCCTTCATGGACTTGTAGCTCTTGTATTGAAGCGGCGCGAACAGGAGCTTGATGCAGACGGTCAGCAGGATGATCGTGACCCCGTAGTTGTGGGTGACCTCGTTGATCGTCCGCAGCACCGAGAAGAGGGGCTTCGCCACCATCTTGACGAGACTCCAACTTCCGTAAATGAACCAACCGAAGTCGATCGTGTCTTCCAGGCCGATCTGAAATGATCGGAGCGTATCGTATTCCTTGGGCCCGGCGTAGAGTTGCAGCTTGACCGGCTGCCCGGCCGGGGGAGCGACTTTCACCTGGGAGGACACCACCCGTTCACTCTCCTTCTTAACCTGGACCGCCGTCCCCTGCGAGGGAATGATCACGCTCAAGAAATACTTGTCCTGCAAGGCGGCCCACTGGACAGTCCCTGACCGTTCGGCCTCCTGCTCCGGCGTCTCCTTCTCGATCTTGTCGTCGACCATGGACGCCGGGCCGATGAGGCCGATAAACCCTTCCCCCCACTCGATAATCCCGAAGTTCGTCCCCATGCCCACGTTGACAGGCCCCTGTACGCCTTCCGTCTTAACCTCAACATCCACGAGGTAACTGTCATGACGAAACCCCAAGGTTTTCTGGATTGCGAGACCGGACTTGGGGTTTCTGTACGTAAATGTCACCCGGCCCGTGGGGTGGCCAGGATCCAGCCGGAGCCCTGTCTCCTCAACCCGGTAGAGCGCCTGCTGCATTTCTCTCGTCGCCGCCTCATCCGACACGCGCAGGGAGAGCGGGCCGGGGAATTGGCCGCCTCGGTAGACCAATTGAACGGGCTGAGGGCCGGTTTGAGTCTCGGTGGAATAGCGTTTCAGTTGCCAGGTCTTGATCACCCCGCCCTTGTTGGTCAATTCGACCTTCAGGAGGTCGGTCTCAATCGTCACAATCTGCTCGGCGCTGGACTCGTGGCCTCCCGGGGAAATGTCTCCGGTTCGGGCCTCCGAGCCGGTGGCTTTGGTCTCGGCCCCGCTCCCTGTTGCAGGAGGCCCTGCAGGCTGACCCTCCATCGTGGAGGAGGGCTTCTCACTTGAATCGACCTGACGGGCTGCTTCCTCCGTGGCCGATGGGACGATGCCCAGTTGTTTCAAGAGATAGTCGTACCCGGCCACAATGATCAGCGAGAGGACCAGAAAGATGATGACGCGCCGTTCCATCGTGCTATCGGGCCGCCTTGTTGAGAGGTACGACCGGGTCGCTGCCGCCCGGGTGGAAGGGATGGCACTTGCCCAACCGAACGACCGTCAGCAGGAGACCGCGCATGACTCCGTAGGTTCGAACTGCCTCTATGGAATAGTGTGAGCAACTGGGGTCAAAGCGGCAGCAGGGGCCGAGCCACGGAGAGACCAGCACTTGATACAACCGGATCACTCTGATCACCAGGTCGCTCATACCGGAATTCTCACACCCCTTCTGAACACCGACCCCTCTTGATAATCGATTCGCGCGCCAACAGCTCCCGCCACATCTGTTCCAGATCGGTGAAGCTTGCGCTCAAGGACGCAGTCCTAGGGAAGACAACGAGATGGCGGTAAGGTCCCAACTGGCTTTCGACCGCCCGAGCCAGGGCTCGAAACCGGCGCTTGGCCCGATTTCGGATGACGGCGTTTCCAAGTTTTCTTCCCACCACGATCGCGACCTTGCTGAGTTCCGCATCAGAAGGGGCCACAACCAGATTAAAATACGGGCAGGAGAGCCTCTTGCCCGCTCTTTTCGCCCGCTCTATATCCGCACCCCTTCGCAGGAACAGCTCGGAGTCCGTCCTTGAGCGAAGCGGGCTCTGAGCCCCATGGCTCCCCATATCTCTCCCCCGAAGGCGCGGTTCCACGACCCGGTCGGCCCTGCCCCCTCGCGGACCAATTGAACATGGATCTGGTTCGCGCTGATGAGACAGCCAGACGGCATCGGGCCGGGTTATCCGGAACGCTGCACGGCGGGGACAGTGGAAGATGCGCGGTGGCGAATGGAACGGGGCTCCTCCGACAGGTACCGGAGCCTGGTTTCAGACAGTCAGGCGGGTCCGCCCTTTGGCACGACGACGGGCAATGACCTTCCGTCCACCTTTGGTGCTCATCCGTTTACGAAAACCGTGCTCCCGTTTGCGCTTGAGATTGGACGGTTGTTGATATGTAAATGACATCACCGGCTCCTTCAGAAATTGAAAGCCTGGATTATATGGACGGCATGGAACCCTGTCAACGAATCCTATCCGCACGAATCCTATCCGCACGAATCCTAATCCGCGCTCGCTCCATGACAAACCCAACCGGTCACGAAGACCGATCTGCCTGGAAGTGGGGGCATGCTCGACCTGGCTGTCGATCCAGAAGTCTGGGTGAATAGTCCTTCGCGCAGTGCTATTTTTTGAGATGATACGGATGAACAAATATCCCAAAGACGATCAACAGCTCCTTGCGGTGGAGCTAAAGGCACTTCTGAGGCGCTTTTGCCCGGCTTGTGGCGAGAGCGCCACACAAGACCACATGATTTCCATGCGTTTTTATTCATCTGCCGATTCATAAGTCACAGGAAGCGCGATATTTTCCATCATGAGTTCTCCCGTACCGTTGGCCTGGCGATTGCATGATGATACATCGTTCTACCCGGCTTGATCGGCTGAAGGAGGGGCAGTGAAGGGTTTGTTCTTTGTAATTGGTGGTCTTCTCGGAGCCTGCATGTTAGTGCTCGGAGCGACAACCTTGGCACAAGAGCATCCAGTGTCGGTCCCCCAGCAACCCTTGCCCGGTCAGGCGATGGCTCTGGTGGGAGAGAAGCCGGCCGCCAGCCAGCCCCAACAAGGAAAGAAGCAGAGAAAGAGTCAGAAGAAGAAACAGACAACACAGGACGCCGACCGCTGAACCGCGGCTCTTCGATTTTGGACGAGCCCCCTTCGGTCGGCCACGCGACGACCGGAGGGGGCTCGTGCTTTACTGACCAAGAGCGATCATGAGGAGTACCTTGCGATGAACTCGATGAAACAACGGATTGTGATGGCCTTTGTGGCCTTGAGTCTTGCGACTTGGGGATGCGCCAACTCCCCGGTCGATCAAATCCAAACTGCGGAACGAGCGGTCGCAGATGCCCGCGCAGCCGAAGCCGGCAAATATGCGGCAGAGGATCTGGCCAAGCTTGAGGGGCAACTGACCCTGCTCAAGAAGGAACTCGACGCCCAGAACGAGAAATTTTCGTTGCTGCGGGACTACGGCAAGGCCGAGCAGCTTGCAGCGACCTTGACTGCCGAGGCGAACAGGCTCGTTCAAACGTCAACCGCCAAGAAACAAGAGGCGCAGGAAGCCGCCGCCCGCGCCATCCAGGCCGCACAGGAAGCCATCTCGACCGCACAGAGTTTAGTGGCGAAAGCGCCGATCGGGAAGGACCGGGCCGCCTTTGAAGCCATCAAGCACGATGCCGAGGCCCTGTCTCTCTCTCTCCAAGAGGCGCAGAAGGTACTGGAGCAGGGCGAGTATCTCGACGCGCAATATCGCGCCAAGGCGATTGCCGACAAAGCCCAATCGGTGTCAGACGAGATTGAAAACGCCCTCGCAAAGGTCAAGGGAACTCGCACCACCAAGGTTGCCACCAGATAACCATGTAAAATCGGGGCAGCGTACTGGTTGTCGCCTGCCGGATCACGAATATGAGCCTCAGACGTTTTCGGACGATAGCCCTGCTCCTCGCCGGAGGGTGGTGTCTCGCTGCAGGCAGTGGGTGCGTGCAGGCGCCTCCGCCCGAACTGGTGCAGACGGTCGAAGCGCTGGACAGCCAGTTGACAGAGGTTGGCGGCGCGGAGTTTGCGCCGGAGGAATATGCGCATTTCGTCGAGCGGTGGGTGGCCCTCAAGCACAGGCTTGAAGAAGACGACGATTTGATCCGCTGGCCCTGGGAACCGAACCGCGTCGCCGACGAAGTATCCCAGGTCGCCCAGGAGGCGGCCCTCACCCTTTCTCTCGCCAGGGAGCGGCGCGAAGATCTTCGCCGGACGACCGAAGAACAGGTGGAGGAGGCGGAGACACGGTTGGGCACGCTGAAGCAACGCGTGGAGGACTTGGGCAGCCGAGCGGTCGTGGGGAAACAACTCATCGACACGGAATTGCTCGTGCACCAGGCCAAGACCTTTTTTGAGCAGGGCCGCTACGCCCGCGCCTTGGAACTCTCCCAGATCGCCCTGCAATCGGTGGGCGCCCAAACGGTGAGTCTCACCCGATCCCTCGGACGCTATGCCGATGAGGAGCAGGTGCAGGCGTGGAAGCAGATGGCCGCTCGTACCATCGAATGGTCGCGGACGAGCCGGGCGCAGGCGCTCGTGATCAATAAAGCGGACCGCCAGTTGACCCTGTACCGTAATGGCCAGTCCGTCCACACCTACCCGGTTCGCCTTGGCTTCAACGGCATGCTGGAAAAAAAGCATCAGGGCGACGGCGCCACGCCGGAAGGCCAGTACCGCATCCTCAGAAAGCGCGGGCCCGGGGACACGCAGTTCTATCGGGCGTTTCTCCTGGACTATCCGAATGCGGACGACCGCCGCCGCTACGATCTTGCGAAGGATTCCGGGGAGATGCCGGACGGCAAGGGCATCGGGGGGTGGATCGAGATCCATGGGCAGGATGACCACGGGCTGGGACAAACGTTGGGCTGCATCATGCTCGACAACTCGCAGATCGCCCACCTATACGAGCAGGTCTCGCCCGGCACCCCGGTCACGATCGTCGGCGCGCTTGACGTCGACAATCGCGTTTCACGGATGTTGGGCGACCTCGCCGAATTCGCCGCAGACTAAGCCTCGCCGCGGCAGGTCCCTGTCCTGGCCATGAAGCAGGCAGCGACAGTTGTCCTTCTTCTTCTTCTCCTCCTCCTTGCCGCATGGGTCGGCTTCTCCCAATCCACATGGCTCACGCCATCAACCGACCGACGGCCCCCTGATCCGAACCATGCTTTGCCGCCCCTCGAATTGCTGCTGTCTCGACAGGCGTTCCTGACCAAGAAATTAACCCAACTGGCGCCGGCCGAACCGTACATTGTCGTGGACACGGCTCGAAACCTCCTGTATCTCAAACGGCGCGAGAAGGTCCTCCTGACCGCCCTGGCCTCAACCGGGAGCGGGACGATTCTGGATAAGCCCGATCATGTCGAGGGCCAATGGGTGTTCGATACGCCTCGCGGCTTCTTTACGATCCAGTCGAAACTCTTGAATCCCGTTTGGGTCAAGCCGGACTGGGCGTTTGTGGAGGCCGGGCTGGCGGTCCCGCGCAATCCTGCCGAACGGCTTGAACCGGGCGTGTTGGGCGAATATGCCCTTGGGTTCGGGCAAGGCTATTTCATTCATGGCACCCTCTATGCCAGGCTGTTGGGCAAGAACGTGACACACGGATGCATTCGTTTAAACGACGAAGACCTGCGGACCGTCTACAAGGCGGCAAAAATCGGAACACCGATCATGATTTTCTAGTCGCGCGCCGGCGATGGTCGGTCCCTGCCGGGAGAGGGACCGGCGCCTGTCAAGGCCGCTCCTCGTTCTTGCTCGTTTGGTTGGTCGCCTGGGCCCTCGTCGTCCCATTTCTTGTTGAGCCCCTCTGTGCCTCTTCTCCTGGTTCTCCTGCTACCCTCAATCCGGCCGATGTCGCGGAGCGCAACCGCCTGCTTGACCAGGAAATTCGCCTGGCCGCCCGTCCGCAGACCTATCTGGTGCTGGACCTCCAGGCAGGACAGATCCTGATCAAAGCCAGGGGGCTCGAACTTCATCGGCTGGCCATCTCCTCCTGGGTCACGTCTGAGTTCGATCGGTTGGTCGGCCCCTTTTACCTCAAGGCACGGCCACCGATCTTGCGGACCAAGTCCGGTTCGCCGGACGATCCCTCCGCTCAGCCGATTGAACTGGACGATATGCCCAGCACGTTCGAGTTGTCTTTTGATCCACCGCTGGTCATTTCGGTGGAGGCTTCCACCCATCGGTCTGTCTGGGCCCGGCTCCGATCCTACATCGGTCGTTGGTGGCACAGTCTGGCGCGACTGTCGCATGCACTCTCTGATGCCAGCCCATCGGAAGACAACCTCCGTCCCCTCATGATCTCGCTGTTGTTGGCTGAAGAAGACGCACGGTCCCTGGCCTGGACCGTGACGGACGGGATGCCGCTGCTCATTCTCCGAAAGGGCTCCCCATAAGGAGATGCTCGCTCTCGGCAAGTTTGCCTTTTCCCCAGCCAACTCCTAAGATGTCGCTCGCGCTCAGTTTCTTTCTTGCGACCATCAGCGCCTCTATGCCGTCTCCACGAGAGATTCGCGTCCTCGATAACGAGTCCGCACTGGCCGAGGCGGTCGCGGGCTTTCTTGCGAGCACCATTGAGGAAACCCTGCGGCGGAAGCCGCGTGTTCGTCTGGTTCTCTCGGGGGGATCGACGCCCCGCCGTCTCTATCGCACGCTGGCGCAACCCGAATGGGCCAAGCGCATCGACTGGACATCTGTCCTTCTGTTTTTTGGAGATGAACGCTGCGTCCCGCCGGACCATCCCGAGAGCAATTACGCCATGGCCAAGGAGGCCCTGATCGATCCCCTACAGATCGCCCCCCAGCAGGTCATGCGGCTGCGGGGCGAGGCGGAGCCGGAGGAAGCGGCCTCTCACTATGAAGCGACGATCCGCGAGGCCTTTGCACCGGATCAGACACCGTTCCCGCGCTTTGATCTGATCTTCCTCGGCTTGGGCGATGACGGCCACACCGCCTCACTGTTTCCCTCCAGTCCCGCGCTCCGCGAACAACGACGCCTGGTCGTCCCGACGTCCTCGCCCGTTGGAATCCCTCATCGCCTGACCATGACATTTCCGCTCCTGAACGCGGCCGTGACGGTGGTGTTCCTCGTAACCGGGTCCTCCAAGGCTTCGATCTTGCGCCGGGTGCAAGAAGAACGCGACAGCGCCGCGCCACTGCCTGCATCACGGATTCGTCCCGCAAACGGACGGCTGATATGGTATGTTGACAGGGCTGCGGCTTCGGCCCTACCTTCGGCATGACCATCTCCATTGTGATCGACCACGACGCATGATCCTCGCTGGCGATATCGGCGGCACCAAGACCCACCTCGCCTTGTATGAATGGACGGAGTCCAGGGTCGAACCGGTCCGCCAACAGACCTTCTACAGCCGAGACTATGGGCAGCTCGAAGAGGTCCTTGAGGAATTTCTCAAACCTCCGGCGCCTGCTTCCCTGATCCAATCTGAAGATCCTGATGAGGTGGGAATCCAGTCCGACGACAAGCCGATCCCTGAGGCGGTCCCGCTCAAGATCGAAGCGGCCTGCTTCGGCGTGGCTGGGCCGGTCATCGACAACCGCTGTCAGACCACCAACCTCCCCTGGATCGTCAGCGGAGCCGATCTGGCCAAGCGGTTCGAGATCCCCCTGGTCATGCTGTTGAACGACCTGGAGGCGACCGCCCATGGCCTCCTCGTCCTGCGACCGGATGAGTTCGCCACCTTGAATCCAGGACGTCAGCCGGCCGCCAAGCGCTGTATGGCGCTGATTGCCGCCGGCACGGGGCTCGGCGAGGCGGCGCTGGTGTGGGTGAAGGACCACTTCCATGTGTTGTCCTCGGAAGGCGGGCATTGTGATTTTGCCCCGAACAGCGACGCGGAGATCGATCTGTTGCGCCACCTTCGCGGGCAATACCTGCACGTGAGCTATGAACGGGTCCTGTCCGGCCCCGGGTTGCAGGCGATCTACGAATTTCTGCGCGACACGAAAAAAAACGAGCCGACCTGGCTCGCCGAACAGATTCGAGTGGGCGACGGTCCTGCGGTGATCGCAGAGGCCGGTCTCAAGGGACAGGCAGAGATCGCCAAACAGGCGCTGGATATGTTCGCTGCGATCTATGGGGCGGAAGCCGGCAATCTGGCTTTGAAAACCATGGCATTGGACGGCGTCTACCTCGGCGGCGGCATCGCCCCGAAGCTGCTGGCCAAATTACAGGACGGGACGTTTCTCCGCGCCTTTACCAACAAGGGCCGCTATAAGCGGCTGATGAGCAACATGCCGATCCGGGTCATCATGAACGACAAGACCGCTTTGCTCGGCGCCGCCTCGGTTGCTTCCCAATTGGCCCGTCAGGCCCCGGCATGATTCAGCATACGCTCGATGAGCTTAAACGGCAGGCCGCGCTCAAGGCCGTGGACTATGTCCAGGACGGGATGGTGATTGGGCTGGGCACCGGCTCGACGGCCAAACATATGATCCTGGCGCTCGGCGAACGGATCCGGCGGGGGCTGAAGATTCGCGGCGTGCCCACGTCACAGGAGACGGCCGATCTGGCACGGAGCCAGGGCATTGCCCTGATCGAATCCGACAATACCTGGACGCTCGACCTCGCGATCGACGGGGCCGATCAGGTGGATCCGCAGTTATGCCTCATCAAAGGCGGCGGGGGCGCCCTACTCAAGGAAAAAATCGTCGCAGCCGCAGCCCGGCAGCTCATCATCGTCGTGGACCATACGAAGCGGGTTCCGATGCTCGGCAATTCCTTTCCCTTGCCGATCGAGGTGGTTCCATTCGGATGGGGCAATACCGCCAAACAACTCGAAGCCATCGAGGGGAAGGCTGTCCTTCGCGAACGGGAGGGCCGGCCGTTCCGCACCGAGGCAGGCCACTTTATTCTTGATCTGCATGTGGGATCGATCACCGATCCGGCCGATTTGGAGATCCGCCTCAATCAAGTCCCCGGCGTGGTCGAAACCGGCCTCTTCGTGGGTCGGACCAGCCTGCTCATTGTCGGCACGCCTGAGGGCGTGGTGCTGCAAACAGCCCCGCAGCGGTCATGAGCACCGGTGACGGACTCCGGATCCGCCAGACAGGTCCGTTCTTCCGGCAAGCCCTCATCCGCATCAGACAGGGGTCGCCTCTCGCCCCTGTCCCGGCGCGAGACCCTCTCGTGGCTGGGCCGGACAGCAACCCACGCCCTTCGGCTCTGCGGAACGGCCGGCAGCCTGTGGCTGATGCTGGGGTCCCTCATCGGATGCCGGCCCCGTCCGCCCCTTGTTCACGAGTCCTCGATGACCGCTCAACCGACTGATCCGACCGACCCTCCGCTCGATCCCTATCGCCTGCCGCGGCTGGTGCTGCCGCAACGATACGGCCTGTCGATCGCCCCTGATCTCGAGCGGGCCCTGTTTCAGGGATCGGTGAACATCGCCGTGACCGTGCGGCAATCGACCGCCGTCATCGTGCTGAATGCCCTCGACCTCACGATCAGTTCGATCACGGCGGCCGATGATCGAGGCCGAACGCTGGCCGGCGTCTGCACGTTGGATCAGAAGGCAGAGCGCTGCCACCTCACATTCCCGGAGCCCCTGGCACCGGGGGATTGGACCCTGTCGCTCGATTTCCACGGCGGCATGAACGACCAGCTCCGCGGCCTCTACCGGAGCACCTACACCGATGACACCGGAACCGTTCGACATCTGGCCGTCACGCAGTTTGAAGCGACCGATGCCCGCCGCGCCTTCCCTTGTTGGGACGAGCCGGACTTGAAGGCCCGGTTCGCCCTTACACTGATCATTGATCCGGCCTTGACGGCCCTGTCCAACACCGCGCCCCTGTCCGAAGAAATCCAGGAGGGACGCAAAATCGTCCGATTCGCCGAGACCATCACGATGTCCACCTACCTTCTGGCCTTCGTCGTGGGACAACTCGAAGGGTCAGAGCCAGTCTATGTGGGCCGCACCCCGATCAGGCTCTGGGCCGTGCCGAAAAAGACCCACCTCATGCAGGTCGGGCGGGACATCGCTGCGGCCTCGCTGCGCTTTTTCGAGGACTATTACGGCATGCCGTATCCCGGCGACAAGCTCGATCTCATCGCGATCCCGGATTTCTCCCATGGCGCCATGGAGAACCTCGGCGCCGTCACCTTTCGCGAGCGGGCCCTGCTCATCGACGAAGCCGCCGCCAGCCAGGGAGAGCTGGAAGACTTGGCGAACGTGGTGTCGCATGAGAACGCGCACATGTGGTTCGGCGACCTGGTCACGATGGCTTGGTGGAACGGGATCTGGCTCAACGAGGCCTTCGCGACCTTTATGGAGGCCCTGGCGGTCCAGGAATGGAAGCCCGAATGGCAGCCGCTGCGCATGTTTCTGACATCGCGCGCATCGGCCTTGAGCGTCGATGGACTAAACAGCTCCCGCCCGGTCGAATATCCGGTTCGAGATCCCAAGGACGCCGCCGGCATGTTCGACGTCCTCACCTACCACAAGGGGGCCGTCGTCCTGCGCATGCTGGAACAGTTCATCGGCGAGACGCTGTTCCGCGACGGCATCCGGGACTATCTCAAGACGCATGCCTACGCCAATGCCGAAACCGAGGACCTCTGGGCCTCCATCGGAACAGTCGCGGGGCTTCCCGTCTCCGCCCTGATGAACGGCTGGATTTTCCTGGCCGGCTATCCGCTGCTGACCGTCAGGCGAGATGGGCCTTCGCACCTCCTGCTGACACAACAGCGCTTTCGGTACCTGACGCCGGAACCGGCGGCGAGCGGACAGGCTCCGCAGGCAGAATCCCTCTGGCAGGTGCCGGTTCACCTGCAGGTCCGTGCCGGCGGCCGCGAGCGATCGCACAAGTTTGTGCTCGCCGAGGCAACAATGCGTCTCGCCATCCCCGAGGATTTTGAATCGCTGATCGTAAACGAGGGCGGCCATGGATTCTATCGCGTCCGTTACGAGCCCGATCTCTTCGACCGGCTCCAAGCGCGCCTGCCGGACCAACTTTCCTCGACCGACCGGTTCACGCTGATCAACGATGCCTGGGCCCTGTGCCAGGCAGGGCTGGCTCCGATTGCCTCCTACCTGGACCTCACCACCCGGTTCCGCGACGAGCGCGATCGGCATGTCTGGGGGCTGATCCTGGAGTCGTTCGGCCTGCTCAACCAGCTCATCGAAGCAACCGACCGTTCCTCCTTCTCCAGGCTCGTGCAGGACCGGGTACAGCCGGCCGTTTCAGACCTGGGATGGAACCCGCGCAAAGGAGAGGATGGGTTGACGGGTCAGCTCCGTGGAGACCTGATCGAGGCCCTGGGGACCTTGGGCGAAGACCGCACCGCCCAGGCCAGAGCCAAGTCTCTGTATAACGGTCTACCCGGAAACGGCGGGGGAATCGACCCGAACCTGCTGCCCGCGCTGGTCTCAATCGTGGCCTACACCGGGGAGGCGCCGGAATATGAACGATTTGTTCACCGCTTCAAGCAGGCGGCCACGCCGCAGGAGGAGCGCCGGTACCTCTTCAGCCTGGCGGCCTTCCGTCCCAAGCCGCTGATCGCGCGCACGCTGGACAGCACCCTCAACGGCGACGTCCGGACGCAGGACGCGCCCGCCCTCCTAGGCGCGCTGCTCGGCAATGTGGAGGCGCGCGAGATGACCTGGACGTTCATCAAACGCCACTGGGAGACGATGGAGCGGCTCTTTCCTCCTGTCGGTCTCCGGCGAATGTGCGGCGCGGTCGTGAACCTGGCGACCCCCGAGTTGGAGCGGGACGTGCGGACCTTTTTCACCGAGCGCCGGCTCGATTTCGGCGGGAAGCTCGCCCAGCAATATTTGGAACGGTTGCGGATCGTCGTACAGTGGCGCGAGCGGGAGTCCGAAGCCCTTCGCCGATACCTGCGGCCTTTCTCCATGCAGTCGACAACCATGCGGGATTCCCACTAGTTTCGCGATTGCCGTTGTGTCCATCCGTGATTTATCATGAGCTTTGTCATCAGCCACCTCGCCGGCGGGTTACCGAGGGATTGCCATGCCCAGGAGAACCAAATGGCTCGTCATCCTGTCCGGTCTCCTCCTGCTCTATACGGTTGTCGGCTTCTTTGTCGTTCCCGCCGTCCTCAAATCCCAACTGGAAGCCAAGCTGCCGCCGGTGCTCCATCGGCGGGTGTCCATCCATGCGATTGATTTTAATCCCTACGCTCTGTCTCTCAGGATCACCGGCTTCCAGGTCACTGAGCCTACCGGAGAAGAGTTCGCGTCATTTGGAGAGTTGTTCGTCAACTTCCAACTCTCCTCCCTCTTCCAGCGCAGTTTGAATCTCAGCGACATCTCGCTGAAACGCCCCTCGCTGAGCGTGATTCTCGAGAAGGGCGGGAAGGCCAACTTCGCCAATATCCTCCGCTCGGATCAACCGCATGAGGAGCGCCCCTCGGACACGGCTGAACCGGCGCCTCCGTCTCGGCCGCCGACCATCCGAATCGCCAGGCTCGCGATCGAAGAGGGCACGGCGACCTTCGACGATCTCACGCAACCGGTGCCCTATCAAACCCGCATCGGGCCGGTACATTTTCTGGTCACCAACTTTACGACCGAGCCGGACGCCAGCAGTCCCCATACCTTTACCGCGCGCATGGATCCGGACACGTCCGTCTCCTGGTCCGGACACTTCTCCGTGGATCCCTTGAAATCCTCAGGCACCATCGCGATTGCAGGCGTCCAGATCAACAGTTTCGCGCCCTACTACCTCGATCACTTCCGAGGGCAGATTCTGGATGGGCTGGTCGGGCTGTCGTTCGACTATCACGTCGATCTCGGGCAGGAGCCGCTGGTGCTGGACGTGCAACGGGGCGCCTTTGACCTGAAGCACTTGATCGTCGCCGACCCCGACAGCCAGGAGGTCCGCTCGTCGCTGCCCCACCTCTCCGTACAGGGCATTTCGGCCGACTTCACCCAGCGCACGATCGCCGTGGACGAGATTGCTCTGGCGGACGGCTCCTTCTTCGCGCATCGAGACAAGGACGGGCGGCTGAACTTCCAGAAACTGATCGTTCAGCAGCCTGAGTCGCCCCCCTCGCCCCCGTCCCCTGAGGTTCAGTCTGAAACCGAGACGCGCCCGTCATCCAGCGAAACCCAGCCACCTTGGCACATCCAACTGAGCCGGTTGCACCTGGATAACTTTACCCTCTCCGTCTTCGATCAGGTCCCGGCGACGCCGGCCCAACTGCTCATTGACCAGATCAGCCTCGATGTGAAGGACGTGGCCTATCCGGAGGATCAGCCGATTCAAACGGCCGCGTCGCTCCGCTGGGCGGAGAAAGGCACCCTCACCATTTCCGGCACCCTGCACCATTCGCCGATGCAGGCAGAGCTTGAAACAACGCTCAAGGACTTCGAACTATGGCCGCTCCAACCGTATCTGTCGGAACAGGCCCAAGCACAAGTAGCGAGCGGCTACCTTCAATGGCACGGCAGCCTCACCTATGGAGCCGCCGCCCCCAAGCAGCCGCTGCTTCGTTTCGTCGGCGACATGGCCCTCAATCAACTGGCCCTGCGAGACGAGCGAACGTCCGATCTCCTCGTGAAGTGGGACGGGCTGCGGCTGAGCGGACTCCAGGCGGCCCTTTCCCCGACAGCGATCCGGATCGATCAGGTGCACCTCAAGAATTTCCAAGGGATCGGGACCATCGGCAAGGACGGGCAGATGAATCTCGCAACCCTCGTCCGGGATCGGGGCGCCGACAGACCGCCGACACCTAAGCAAACCGAGGCGGAAGAGCCACTCCGTCTGGCGATCAAGGCCTTTGTCATCGAGAATGGCGGCTTCACCTTTACCGACCGCTCGATCCAGCCGGCCGTCTCAACCGGTATCCAGCAACTGACCGGCCGGATCACGGGCTTCGCGCTTCCCGGCCAAGCCAAGACGACGATCGATCTGACGGCGAAGGCCGACAACCGCGCGCCGATCAGAATCACGGGCGATTTCAGAGCGCACAGCAAGAATCCCCTGCTCGATCTCGTGGTGGCCTTGAAGGGCTATGACGTCCCCGCGTTCTCCGCCTACAGCGGAAAGTACGTGGGATACCCCATCGAAAAGGGGAAGCTCTCGCTCGACCTCAAGTACAAGGTCGCCGACCGCCAACTTGCAGGAGACAATGTCGTGGTGGTCGATCAACTGACTTTGGGAGAAAAAACTGACAGCCCGGACGCCACCTCGCTGCCGATCAAATTGGCCTTGGCCGTGCTCAAGGACCGGAAGGGCCAGATCAACCTCGATGTCCCGGTCAACGGAAGCCTGGATGATCCGGACTTCACCCTCGGCCGCGTAATCCTGCGGGCGTTTGTCAATATTCTCGAGAAAGTGGCCACCTCTCCCTTCGCGTTACTGGGATCGGTGGTCGGCGGAGGCGACGAGCTGAAGGAAATCGCCTTTACAGCCGGGAGCGCCATGTTGACAGACGAGGAGCGGGACAAGCTGGCCAAGTTGGCCAAGGCGCTTGCTGAACGGCCGTCGTTGAACCTCGAAGTGAGCGCGACCTATGACCAACAGCAGGATCGGCTGGGCATCGCCCGCGCCAAGCTCCGCCGGTTCTTCAAGGAGAAGAAGCTCAAGGCCATGCCCCCGGAGCAGGCCCAAGCGGTCTCCAGCGACGATTTGGTCTTGGATGAGCTCGAATATGAACGGATGGTACGGGAGACCTACGAAGCCCTGACCGTGGCGACCCAGAACGCCCCTCCCGAGGCAGAGATCACTCTGGAGAATCTTCCCCCTCCTCCCAAGCCACAGTCTGGATTTTGGGATTTTCTGGCGCGTCTGAACCCGTTCGGCGGGAAGGATAAGACGACTCCGGCGGCCAAGCCATCGCGCAATCGGCCTGAGGAGACTCCACCCGCGGATGGGACACCTCAGCCGGACGGACCCTCGCTGGCCGACATGGAACAGGCATTGCTTGAGAAGCAACCGGTCACCGAACAGGACTTCGAGCAGTTACGGAAGGATCGGGCCGAGATTGTTCACAATTACCTCATCGACCACGGCGAGATTGAACCGGAACGGGTCTTCGTGACGGCTCCCAAAACTGGCGAGGGGGAGGGGACCGAGGCGGTCCAGGGCAGCAAAGCCCTTCTGACGCTTAATTGACCTCGCCTCTCACGTCTGAGTTCCGACCCGGTCACGCCGACTGTCCCGCCCCTCCCATCCAGGGGATTGGCCGGACACAACCGAGTACCGTACCCTGCAAAACAGGCACCAACGAATCTCAGCCATTTCATCGCCAAGGGGGTCCGACATCATGCCGCAGCGCCGATGCCCGCGATGCCGCACGACCAAGCTCCGGCTCGCGCCGTTTCGAAGCCGGGTGGACCGCCTCTTGGAAGTGCTGGCCCTGTACCCGGTTCGGTGCCAATTATGCGGACACCGCTTTCGCGCCTGGCTTGGCCGCTACCGCAAGAGTCAGCGGCGAAACTACGAACGAGTCCCTGTGAGGTGTCCGGCCTGGTTTCGGCTGGAACGGGAGCCGGAGGCACAACAGCCCGAGCACGGAACGATCGCGAACCTCTCGATCCGAGGCTGTCTCATCAGAACCGGCCGGCGCCTTCCGCTCGGCACGCCGGTCTCGCTGGAGTTTCAGCCTTCGCCTTCGACCTTCCCCATCACCATCGACTGCGCCATCGTCCGTTCGCACGCACGAGCGGGGCTCGGACTTCGCTTTGTCAATCTGCTCCGCAGCGAGGAGCGCCGCATTCGTCGCCTCGTCGACCTCCATCTCTACAACGCCCCGCTCTAAGAGTACTATCTGGAAATTCCGCCAGCCGGAAACCAGTCGCTCTTGGAATGCCCCTGGTGGCCGCCTCCGGTTTCGACGTCATGCGTCAAACGTCAGTCCTCAATCGAACGTCAGTGCCGGGACAGGATGCGAAGATCTGCACTCCCCCACGTTTGACGAATGACGAGAGACGGTAGCCCGTCCTGTAAGCCGCTCACTCATGGCGCAGGACCGGGAGGGGACGCTGACCCAACAGCCGGAACGTGCTGACAAATCCGACAGCCAGGGTCAGCCCGACGGTGGAGGCCAGACTCAATCCCACGACCGCGGGATGAAACGACCAGGCCAACTCGAAGAGGAACCGCAGCACGCCCCAGGACAAGACATTCGCCAGCACGACCCCGATCAGGCCCGCCGCCAATCCGAGAAGCGCATACTCGGACGCGAAGGACCGGAGCAGGAGCCCGCGTGTCGCTCCCAGAGCCTTGAACACGACCGACTCATACAAGCGCCGGTACCTGGTGGCGGAGAGGGCCGCGCCCATCACGACGGCTCCGGACAGGACGGAGAACAGCGCGACCGCGCGAATGGCCATGGCCAGCCGATCCAACATCGCGGTGAAGCTGTCGAGCACGTCGCCGATGTTGATGGCCGTGACATTGGGAAACGCCCGCACCATCGCCTGCTGCAGCGGCACCTCCTGCTCCGGCCTGACACGGGCCGTGGCGACATAGGTGAAGGGAGCGCCCTCGAGGCTGCCCGGCGACAGAATCATGTAAAAGTTGGTCGTGAAATTTCCCCATTCCACCTTGCGGATGCTGCTGACCTCCGCCGCCACCACGGCGCCCTGGATTTCCATCTCAACCGTGGACCCGACGTCGAGTTCCAAATACTTGGCAGCTTCTTCCTCGATCGAGATCAGCGGCTTCTCGGGAACAAGTCCGGCCGGCCACCAGGTTCCCTTGATCAATTCATTCCCCTTGGGAAGGGCTTCGGCAAAGGTCAGCACATACTCCCTTGTGAGGTACCAGTTTTTCCGCCGCTCTTCGCGATCGGCCGGGGAGGCGCCGGCATCCTCTTCAGCCTTGACCGGCTGTCCGTTGACGCTGGCCAGACGGGATCGCACCAGCGGAATCGCATCCAGGTCCAGCGTGCCGGTTTGTCTGTGGATAAGATCCAACACCCCCTCCCGTTGATCCGGCTGGATATCGATGAAGAAGAAGGTCGGCGCGTCGTCCGGCCGGTTCGTGACCACCTGTTCGACCAGGGCCCGCTCAAGAATCGAGACCGTGGCCGTCACCATCAAGGCCAGCCCGATGGCGACCATGATGCCGATCGTTTGGCTGCCCGGCCGGTGAAGATTCCCCAGCGCTTGCCGCAACGGCAGCGACCGCGGACGAGGCATCCGTCGCACAAGCGATATCAGGACGCGCGCCGATCCCAGCAGGACCAGAACCGCGGCGAGCAGCCCCATCGCGTAGAGCAGTCCTACGGTCCAGGAGCCGGCCTGCCACACAGCCAACAGGCCGAGTCCGAGGGCGATGACGGCCGCTGCCGCGATCGAAACTCCATCATATGCCCCCCAGCCTCCGACCAACCCGCCCCGATGGCCGGCCTCCTGCACCTGTTTCATCGCCGCCAGATCACGCCGCAGGATCACGACCGGCCGGATCTCGCGCACCCGCAGCAGCGGCCAGATCGTAAACAGGATCGCGGTCAACAGCCCCAACACAATACCCTTCACCACAACCAGCAGGCTGGACCAGCTCACCGTAGCGCCGAAATCGATCTGCTCCAGCAGGTCGATCGCAAACGCGGTCTTGACGAACCCGGGCATGACCTGCTGCAAGCCCAGCCCGACGGCGGCGCCGAGCAAGCTCCCCAACAGGGCGAGCAGGAGCACTTGACGGAGATAGATCCCGATGATGACGGCTGTGGTCGCCCCAAGGGTCTTCATGATGGCGATGGTCGCCATCTTCTCGCGCATGAACGCGTGGACCGTCGTCGCCACGCCAATACCCCCGACGAAGAGGGCGGTCAGCCCGACGAGGCCGAGATACCGCCCCATCTGGTCCAGGAACCGTTTCAGTTGGGGCTGGGCGTCTTGAGAAGACGACACTCTGGCCTGGTCCTTGTCCAGCCGACCGCGCAGCTCGTGCACCAGCGACATCACCGCCGATCCCGGCGGAATGCGCAGGAGATAACGCTCCCGCACGCGGCTGCCGGGCTTGACGAGGCCTGCCGCCGCCAGCCCTTCCTGGGAAATCATCACCCGGGGTCCCAGACTGAACGCGTTGGCCATGCGATCCGGCTCCTTCCTCAGAAGGCCGGTGATCGCGAACAGTTCCTCTCCGATTTTGAGGTGCTGGCCTGGCCGAAGGCCCAGGCGAATGAGCAACGACTCCTGGACCACCGCGCCATGGCAGGACATCGCTCCGCATGAGGCGACCGCCAGCAGATCATGGAGCGGGCGATCGGGGTCGAGTCCAACCTGGCCGTAGAGGGGATAGGTCGGTTCGACCGCCTTGAGTTCCACCACCTGGGACATCTGGCTCGGCCGCGGCAGGTCGGCGGTCGCCTGAACAGCGGCCATGGCAATCAGCTCGCTGGCATGCGTGACGGCGATGCCGCGCTCGGCCAGCGAATCGAGCACCTGACGCCCCTCGACAGTGATGGGACGGGAGAGGCGCACCTCGATGTCGCCGCCCATCAGGCTTCTGGCTTCGCGCGTGATGGTCCGCTCGACGTTCGCGGCGAACACGCTCACGGTGACCAAGGCGCCGACGCCGACGGCGATGCAGACCAGAAAAAACAGGAAGTGCCGCCAGCCGGCGCGGGTCTCCCGCCAGGCCATGCGAGAGGAGAATCCCATCATCGAAGCTGCTCCTGGCTCATGGGGTCGCCCCGAGAAACGTCGTCGGAGGCCATCCGTCCGTCCCGAAGCGAAATGATCCGTCCCATGCGGCTTGCCAACTGGGGTTCATGCGTCACGAGGATTAGCGTCGTCCCCGCATCGCGGTGGAGCGCGAGCAGCAGCTCCATGACGTGGCGCCCGTTGACCGAGTCCAAATTTCCGGTGGGTTCGTCGGCCAACAGGATCGGCGGGCGGCAGGCAAAGGCCCGTGCCACCGCCACCCGCTGCTGCTCGCCGCCTGACAGTTGGACTGGATAGTGGCCCCGCCGATCGCCGAGCCCCACGGCATCCAGCAGTGCCTCTGCGCGCTCGACGGCGTCCGCGACGCCGCTCAACTCCAAAGGAACCGCGACGTTCTCGACCGCCGTCAAGGTAGGAATCAGGTGAAACGATTGGAATACATAGCCGATCTTCTCGCGGCGGAACCGAGCCAGTTCCGCCTCCGGCATGTCGGTGATCTCGATGCCGTCGATCTGAATCGACCCGGCCGTAGGACGGTCGAGACCGGCGATGAGCCCCAGCAACGTCGATTTTCCGCTCCCTGAAGGCCCGACAATTGCGACGGTTTGTTTATCCGGAATCTCCAGTGAGATGCCGTCCAACACCGTGAGCGTGTGGCCGCCGCCCGAAAGCTGCATCACCAGATCACGGATCTGAATCATACGAGACTCCAGCCGTTACCGCGTCAGACAACTGTCATATTATACTGGGGCAGGATGAAGCACCGCGCCATTTTCACCCTCGGGTTGCTGCTGGGGATGGCTCACCTCTTCGGTTCCTTTGGAACCCAGGGGCTGTCAACGCACCAGCGAGTCTGGGCGTCATCGCGCGGAGTCGAGACCGAAACGGCTCCGCACGGGGAGGACCGGCCGCGCATCGTCGCGTTCGGCAACAGCCTCACCGCTGGACTCGGCGTCCCCCGCGGGCAGACTTATCCTGCGTTGTTGCAACAACGATTGGAGGCGACCGGGCACAAGTACCGAGTCATCAATGCCGGCGTGAGCGGAGACACCACCGCTGGCGGACTTAGGCGAGTTCCGTGGATCCTCAAAAATCTCCCGGCGATCGTAATCTTGGAACTCGGGGCCAATGACGGATTGCGCGGGTTGAGCCTCGATCAGACCAAGGCCAATCTTGAAGAGATTATCCGCCGGCTGCGGGAGGCCCGCGTCACCGTGGTGCTCGCGGGCATGAAACTTCCGCCGAACTATGGAGCAGAGTACACGAAGAGATTCGAGGCCTTGTATGTCGATCTCGCCCGCCGCTATAACCTTGCCTTGATCCCGTTCTTCCTTGACGGGGTTGCCGCGGATCCGGCGCTGAACCAACCGGACGGCATCCATCCCACGGGCGAAGGGTACAGGAGGATCGTGGACACGGTGTTTACAACGATCGAGCCCCTGTTGTCCAAGCAGCGCCGTCCCCAGGGCCCGTCATAAGAAACAGACACACCCCCGCATCCCACCCTTCGAGAATGCGCGCCACAAGGCGCCGCGCCCCCGCAGGCGTTATGACAATGAAAGTCCGATGGCGTGAAGAACGACTTAGGACTTCTTGAAGAAGGTGTCGTACACCCCGTAGGCCAAGACCATGCCGATCAAGACATAGTACATGCCGGTGATGCCGCTGTAGTCCGGTGGACCATCCGTCGGGGCATTGGCGACAGCCAGGGATGCGTTCAAGAGTGCGAGGCCGGTGAAACCCAACATCCTACGGAACATACCTCTACCCTCCTCTGCGTTGAATAAACCGGAATTGATCCGGAATTGATAAAGAGAGAGAAGATCTTACCGAACCGTCGGGGTCCATTTCAAGCGGTTCAGTTCGCGTGAGGGTCGCTATCGGCAGGGGTACGCTACAGGTGTCGCCTGCCTAGATCCTGGAGAGCGGCCGCCACCTCCCCAAAGGCCCGCGACAACTGCTCCAACTGATTCCCGCTCTTGGTGAGATCTCCGGACACCGTCTTGATCTCCAGGTCGAACTGGCAGATTTCGCGGGAAAGCGTGGTCAGCTTGGCGACCATGGCTTGATAGCCGGTAATCTCCCGCTCCAGACCTTGGCTTTTGGCCTTAGCGTTCTCCAACTCCTCCTGAACAGAGGCGAGTTGCTGCCGGAACTGTTGGATCTGCCCTTCATGCCGTGACAGATCTTCTTGAAGCGCCTGCCGCAACGCTTCGCTTTCGCGCCGCTCTCGTTCCAACTCCCTGATGGCGCTGATCCAATCCGCCACCAGACCGGTCTTTTGTGGCGGTGAATCGGGAAGCGGTTCCTTCGTCTCCAGGCTCTTCATCGCGGCCTGGAGCCATTCGATGAACTCCGTTACCTCGCTGAGCCTCAGGTCATTCACGGCATGGCCGGCCGCGGGGGGAGCCTTCCCGTTCCCCTTATGCGCCTCCGCTGCGGGCCGAACCGGAGCACCGTCGCGCTTCAGCCGCAGGGACACCCATCGGTGATATTCCAGCAGCACCGCCACGCAATGCCGGCACATGGGCGGCTCGCTCAAGGAGCAGGAGCAAGATGCCACCAGATGGCCGTCCCGTAGGCGAATCGTCTGCTCATACAGGCCGGAATTGCCACTGACCGTCGCGGCAATGTCCTGCTCATTGGCTTCGAGCAGGCGCACGCGGGTTTCTGAAAAGTACTGGTTGCCCCGCTGATAGGCCTTCTGCTCGACGATGGATTGGATCATCGTCGGTTCGAGAAGACCAAGACGGCTCGCCGTACAGGGGATGGAATTTCGCATGAGGGGGAGAGAAGACTCTGACGATTGCCGCGCTCTGTTCTGTCCGGTTGTACCGCCAGGTATGGCACCTGTCAAGAAATGCGGGATTGAGGGACGGGCTGGCCCCTTGGGGCCCAGGCTGCACCGTTTGCGGCCAAGCCGTCCGGCGTCAAAGACCCGCCTGCAAGACCGGTCCTCAACGGCAGCGGCGTGGAGGTCCTTGTGGACCAACCGGCGTCAACCACAGGTAGTCGGCAATGTGCCGGATCAACAGGTCCCGCACTTCGTCGGGGCGAGCCGGTTCAAACGAGGTCATATAGATCGTCATCTGCTTCACGCCAGGCCCGACTCGCCGTTGCACGCGATTGGGCACGGGCAGCCGATACTGGATATGCCCGCCTCCTGTGTAACTGACGAAGGGACCTCGAGTCGGATCTCCGTCCGTGGCCATGCGGGCCAGCGAGTCCGCGATGGTCTTGGCCATCCCTTCGTCGCGAAACAATGACGCCTCGTACATGCCCTCGTAGTCACGATCCGTCCCGCCTCCATGACAGGCCTTGAGCTGACCGATGATGGCTTCCCGATAGCCGGCATCCTCGACAAGTTCCTCGCCCTTCATGCCCCAGCGGGCTGCCTCCTCCCCCTTCACAACCGCCTCCACCCCATCCTTGACCACGCGCCTGACAAGGGGACGAGGTGGATTCAGCGCTAACACCGGCAGCTTGTGTTCCCGCGCAAAGGCGACCAAGGGGGCATAGTCCTCAAACGCACCGCCCCAGTTCTGTTTCCACCGCACGGCTTCGAGAAACTGCTGATCCGCATCCGTCTCCCCTGCCACATACCGGTCCAAAGCCGGTTGTCCGTCCCAGGAGAACATCTCCATTCCCAGCAAGGGGCGGCGCCCCTGTGCGAGCAGCGATCGCAGGACCAGCAGCGCCGCCTTGATGTGTTCCGGATTCTGATGTTCCTCTCCGAGATAAACGACATCGACGCCTCGGAGCCTGGGCAGCCAATCCTCGAAACTGGACGGTTCTCCGGTCTCGGCCGACAAGATCACGCCCGGCTTCCATGCGGGAGTCGCCTGCGTTGCAAGGTCGTTCGGACGAACACTCCCTCCATGAGCCGCTGGCGGGTCCTGGTCGGCCGTCACCATCGTGCAGGACGGAACGGCGCTGAGGAAGAGGATTGCCGCGGCCACGCCGGCTGATTTCAGAAACCATCCATTCATGTGTGTTCCCTAACACAGGCGCCACGCTGCGGCAAGCTCGTGTCTTGACGGCGGCGCTGCCGGTTCTTATGCTTCCCTACTTCCAAACTTGTTCATCGATTCGTGATCGCGGTGACCTCTCATCCTGACCAACCGGGACGGCTTCCGCAGGACTCTCCTGCGTTTGCCGAATTCCGTTCGTCCCTCAAGACTCTCCGCTCGTCGAAACCGCGCGAATGGCAAGCTTCCCGCGCCATGATCGCGGGCCACACCCTCTTGGCGACGTTGCACCGCTTGTCCGAAGCGATCCGAACCTCCACATTGCCTCCCGAGATTCGTGAGCCATTGCTGGCCGGCCTCTTGCCCGCGGCGCACGAACCCACAATGCCGGAACCGGGCAGCGACCTCCTGAAACGACTGACCGGCTTCCCCACAACCAAAGCCCTTCGCGCGCTCTGTGTGCACTTTGGGCTGGCCGGTCTGCCGGATCATTCAGTTACCGGCCCTGACCGGACAACCGATCAAGTGGACACGTTCCTGCGCAGTCACGCCAACCCCTTCGACCTCTTGCTCGAAGTCGAGACCCCATCCCTGTTGGATCTCGGCGCGGGCGACCTGTCCTTCGTCCACGAGCTGGTTGCCCAGTACCTCCCGCCCATTCGCGAGCACGGCCGCCTGCTGACGGTCCATGCGCTCGACCGGATCAAACCCGGCTCCTCCCTGGGGACGGCATATCAGGCTACGCAGGACAGGGTCGCAAGCCTCAAGACGAAGCCGGGATTGCAGTTTCGCTATTGGGGCGACCAGGATATGTTTGCCCTGGAGAAGCCCGACCGTCGCTCTGTCCTTCGCCCCTGGTACCATCTGGTCACCTGTTGGGCGCCAGCCAATCCTACTTTTTCATATGAGCCGTCTCGGCTCTCTCCCGAACTGATCGACCGGCACCTGCGTGAAACGCGCGGGACCTACCGACAGGTACGGGCTCATGGCGAGCCGGCATTGGAAGTCCTTCATCAAGGACGGGCGTTGCTCTTCCCGGAGTGGAAATTCGACATTCGCGGGCCGCTCGCCTTGCTCGACGTGATCGCCCACCGAGGGCTGCTCTGCGTGCTCGGCGCCGTTGATTCAGAGGTATTTTGGGAACTTCTCGCGCAACTCGTGGCTGATCCGTCGACGCGTCCGCGAGATGTGCTCTTCACCGAGCAGACCCTGCCTGAAGTCTTCGGCCGGCTCTACCGTGATCTCCAGACCTTGACGCAGGACCGCCCACAGAGCCTGGCCGAACTCACGGACCTTCGCCGCGACATCCCACGCACGGTCGCATCCAGCACGGATGCGGCCACGACGTTCGGCTTCCGCGATGTCCTCATTCGGCGCGGCGCCACCTTTCCTGGCATGCCCGCCAGCGCGACCGCGCGGCAATTCTCTCGACTTCGAGAGGAATCCGCTCCCTGGTTTCTCCTATTGCTTCCCGCCTGACGATGGAGCCGCTTATCGCCGAGAATGGCTCTGGGAGCGGCTTTTCAGCTCTTACGAAAACGGCGATAAAATTGACGCTCCCCGGACCCTCTGTTAGACTTTTTCAATGTCCTTCCCGTAACCCTGGCCACCTCCCGTCGTCGACGTCGTGGACAACGCACAAGCCATCCGGAATATCCAGCAGAACATCGCGCGCGTGATCAAGGGCAAGTCCCCTGTGATTGAAATGACGATCGTCTGCCTGCTGGCGCGCGGGCACCTGCTGATCGAGGACGTCCCCGGCGTCGGCAAGACGACGCTCGCGCACAGTCTGGCCCGTTCCATCGACTGCTCCTTCAAGCGCATCCAGTTCACGAGCGACCTGCTCCCCTCCGACATCGTCGGCATTTCGATCTTCAACCGGCAAAAACAGGCGTTTGAATTCATGCGAGGACCGATCTTTGCCAACATCGTCCTGGCCGATGAGATCAACCGGACCACGCCCAAGACCCAGAGCAGCCTGCTGGAAGCGATGAGCGAGGCCCAGATTTCCGTGGACAACCAGACCTATCCGCTGCACCAACCGTTCATGGTCATCGCCACGCAGAACCCGGCGGAGTACCACGGCACGTTCCCGCTCCCCGAATCGCAGGTCGATCGCTTCTTGATGCGCCTGCGGATCGGGTATCCCTCGCCGGAAGAGGAAAAGAAGGTGCTGGATCGCCCGCAATCGCTGCACCCGGCCGAAGAGCTCGACCCGGTGGTGACGGCTCAGGACGTGCTCGATCTTCAGGACCAGGTCGAAAAGGTGCGGATGCACGACACGTTGATGAATTATCTGCTGGCGCTGGTGCTCGCCACCCGGCAAACCGACCTCTTGAGCCTCGGCGTCAGCACGAGAGGTGCGCTGGCGCTTTGCAAGGCCGCCAGGGCCCTGGCTTTGGTGCGCGGGCGCGACTATTGTCTGCCCGACGACATCAAGGAGTTGGCGCCGCTCGTCCTGTCTCATCGCATCATGCTGAACCGCGCCCACGCCGTGCGCGGCAAGATCGCCGAACAAACAGAACGCGTCGTGCACGACCTGATCCATTCCGTTCCTGTTCCGCTTTAGCCAATGCGGCAGTTTCGCCGCGGAGCCACGAACAATCGAACCGTACAAGCGGGCATGATCACGAGAGATCTCGGCAGGTCCAACGTGGCTCGCACCACCTGGCGCCCGCCCGGCATCACCTCCCCTTCACAATGGCGGCTCCTGCTGCGGCACCTCTTCCGCCACCGTTCGATTCGGTTCACCGCGGAGGGGAAGCGTTTCATCCTGTTCACCGTGGCCGTCGGGGTCGCGGCTGTGAACACCGGCAACAATCTTTTCTATCTGCTGCTGGCCATGATGTTGAGCCTGATCGTCATGTCCGGCCTCCTATCCGAGTTCTGCCTGCGCAAGTTAGAACTCTATCGGCATGCGCCGGCCTTCCTCTATGCCGGAGAGACCGGAACTTTGACCATCACCATCACCAATCGAAAATCGCGTCTGCCCAGCTTTTCGCTCCGTCTGTATGACATGGTCGCTGGCTCGGAGATCGATCGAGACCTGCACCTGGCGCACCTGCCCCCCCAAGCCTCGCGCCTGCTCTCCTGTCGCCTGAGCCTCCCGCGACGCGGGCTTTATCGTATCGAGGGAATGTTGCTGGCGACGCCGTTTCCCTTTGGCCTGTTCGTCAAGCGGGCCTTTGTCCCCTGCGAAACGACCATCACGGTCCTCCCGCAACCGCTCCCCCTTCCTCGGACGCTGCTGCCCGAGACGGTCGGCGCGGGCGGACAGGCCCGTCTCCTAAAAAAAGGACTGGGATTGGATCTCTACAATCTGCGTGTGTATCAGCCGGGGGACGATTCACGGCGCATTCATTGGATGAGCACAGCCCGCACCTCCCAGCTCATGGTGCGTGAGACGGAGGCGGAAACGCAGGAGACGGCATCCGTCCATCTCTCCGTCATCACCCCTGCCCAGGCGCGGGACCGATTCGAGCAGGCGGTGACCCTGGCGGCTTCCGTCGTCGCGCACCTGCACGAGCAGGGGTATCGAGTTCGCCTTGTAACCGGAGAGACCGCCGTACAGGCCGAATCAGACGATGAGGACCTGCGCCGCCTTCTCGCTCCCTTGGCCACCTGCCTCCCGCAGGAACCGCCGGACGACGGAAGCACGCCACCTACGGCCATTGCCGCACCGGATTCCGATGATGGCGACCTCATGATCGCCATTCTGCCCTGGTCCACGCCGGACCTCCAGCGGCAGTATGAGCGGGCGACGCACCTTATCGATCTCGGCAGCCCGGAGTCTGGAGCCCTCCCGCATGGATGTGACCAGCGCGTTCCGGCTTAGCTCTCTACTCCTGGCAACCGCGGCCTTCACCGGCCTTGCGCTAACCGCCTCGTTGCCGCCCGGTTTTCTATTTCTCGGCTTCGGCTGCCTGCTCGCGGCGCTGGCCGCATTTGCCATGCAGGCCTCCAGCCTGACACAGCCGCTCGGCGCGTCCCTGCACTTCTGGAACGTGCTGATCATGGTGGCGTTCATCTGGTTCTGGATCGACTATCTGTGGTTTTCCAACGACCTGTTGCACGCCGGCGTCCATTTCCTGATCGGGCTCATGGTCAATAAATTGTTCAACCTCCATCAGCGGCGCGACTATCTCCAGCTCTACGCCATCAGCTTCATCATGATCCTCGCCTCTGCCGCGATGACGACGGAGGTGTGGTACGGGACGGTGGTGGTGACCTATCTGCTGATCGGCGTCTGGACCCTCTTGTTGTACCAACTCGTCATGGAAGCCGACCGCGCGGGCCACGCCAGCGGACCGGAGCCGGCGCTGCCGGAAATCGGACGGATCACCGCGCAATTCTTCTGGTCCACGAACGGGCTGGCTGCCGGTGCGCTCGCGGTGACCCTGATCATCTTCTTCACGTTCCCTCGCATCGGCGTCGGGTTGTTTCAAAAGAACCGCGACCAGACCATGCGCACCGTCGGGTTCACGGAAAAGGTGGACCTCGGGGTCATGGGCCCGATCAAGTTGGATGAGAGCGTGGTGATGCGAATGGAATTGCCCGGCAGAACGCCGAGCCCGGAATCGGTCTTGTATCTCAGGGGCATGGCCTACGATTGGTACAACGGGACGGCCTGGGTGAATACCTTCCGAAAGCGCCGGCTCATGAACGATGGTCCCTCCGGCAGGTTCGGTTTGCTGCCAGGACACGGAACGCCTTACGAGCGACAGCCGGGCACCCCCATCGTCCAGACCATCCTTCTGGAAGGCCTCGATACCACGGTCCTGTTCGGGCTGTCGTTCCCCCGCTCGATCGATGGAGACTTTCTGACCCTCCAGACCGACGGGATGGGCAGCTTGTTTCTCCCCGTTCCGTCGACGGGACGGACGCAATACACGGTCTGGTCGACACCGGTCTCGATTCGCGAAGCAGATCGGGCCGCGACGTCATTCACGTATCCGGAGGAGATCCGACGGCATTTTTTACAACTTCCTCCGCTTCCCCTCCGCGTGGCACAACTGGCGCAGGAAGCAACGGCCGGCGCCTCGACGCCTTATCTCAAGGCCCTGGCGCTCTCGCAGTACCTGCAACGCCATTTTCGCTATAGCCTGGACGTCGGCCGCGGCCAGTCTTCCAAACCGTTGGAGCAGTTTCTCTTCGTGCGCAAGACGGGCTACTGCGAACACTATGCGACGGCCATGGTAATCCTGCTCAGGACATTGGGCATCCCCGCCCGTCTTGTGACGGGGTTTCTTCCCGGTGAGTGGAACGAGTTCGGCCGCTATTACACCGTGCGCCAGCGGGACGCCCATGCCTGGGTGGAAGCCTACTTCCCCCAATCCGGCTGGGTGACGTTCGATCCAACGCCAAGCGTCGGATCGGCCGGTCACGAGTCCTGGTGGACGGCCTGGGTCAGAATGGTCGACTCATTTCGTGTGCAATGGGATCGGCTGATCGTGCAATACAGTGCCCGCGATCAACTCGCGGTCGTGCAGAGCCTTCGGGAGAGCACACACTCCTTGCGGACTGAAGTGACCGATCTTCTGGTTTCGACATTCAGTGAATGGTTGCTCCGCGCGCAGGCCCTTGCCCAGTTCCTGCAACGCTCCCAGTGGTACGCCGCCGCCGCTCTCTCGGGGGCGCTCCTGGTCGGGTGGTTTCTCTGGCGGGTCCCTGTTCGTCTTTTGGTAGAGTGGCTTCGGGGACGATCGACGGACGTGCCGACGCAGGAAGAAACCGCAGCCCAGCAGGTCTATGTCCGGACGTTACAGATCCTGCGGGCCCGGGGCTACTGCAAGCCGGCCTGGTCCACGCCGCATGAATTCCTCCACAACGTGGGAGCCGAATGGAAGGAAGCCGAACCGATCATCGCATCCTTGACGGAGTTCTATTGTCGGGTGCGATTCGGAGGCACGACCTTTACGCTTCGCGACCTCCGACAGGCAGATGAATGGCTCACCCGTCTTCGTGCTCTCCCTTCCCGGCAGCCGTGAAGCCTCTGGGGAGGGAAATTAGAAAAGGCCTTAGAACGGAAGTGATTGAAAAATTGGAGCGGGAAACGGGATTTGAACCCGCGACCCTCGCCTTGGCAAGGCGATGCTCTACCACTGAGCTATTCCCGCTCTTTAGAATCTGGAGGAGAGCGAATTCTACTGACCTGACTACTGACTGTCAACTTTGGCGTGACACGGGCCGGACACATGTGGCCTAATCGAAAACCCCAAATCACCCCCACATTTCTTTTCCTGTGGCCATAGGAGCCTGTCCGACATTGCCGTTCGCTTGACCCATTGCAGTCCCGGAGCAATGGGTGCCCCGGATTTTATGGGCCGAGAACGAAGCAGATGTCGGTACATCATTCGCCGCAGTAGAAAGGTCAATGTCGGACAGGCTCCTGATATGGACGAGCGTGTCAAGTTCCTTGTTCGATCATGGCGCCGCCGGTGCGGTCTGGGCGGCCTATCCCTGGAGCGCCCAGGACCTGGAAGCCAGGCGTTGCGCGACGGTGAATCAACCTGATATTCGCGTGTTGTCCATCCAGGGATGGACAGGGACGCATGATAGTGATTCGTCGGGAGCGGCCTCGATCTAGCGTCCTGGGTCATCGCCAACGGATGTTGGGATGCCACAGAGGAGCCACGAGCATGCTCCATACCGTTGCCTCGCTTCCAGGACCAGAACGCTCCAAGTGCCTGTCCTCGCTCTCAGATGGGTGGCGCCACCGGGAATTGCTGGGCGATGGCCCAGACAAACCCAGCCAACTCCCGGGCAGCGGCCACGACGGCGGCTTGTGGCGATGCAGCAAGCGCCAGAATTTCCGCCGCACCCGGTCCTGGGCCTTCACCGCGTTCTTGTGTCCCCGATGCCGCCTGATGCGGCGATAGCGAGCGGCCAACCGGCTGTCTTTCCCCCGAATGGCCCCAAAGGCCGCTCCAATCAGCGCGGCCCGAAGCTAGCAGTTGCCCTTACGGGTCTTGCCGCTCTGGCGCTTGCCTGCGCTCTCATGATGGCCAGGACAGATCCCAGCCCAACTGCTGAGATGCCAATCCGAGGGAAACGGCGACAGGTCGACGCCGATCTCGGCCATGATCCCTTCAATCGCGCGCTGGTTCACCCCCGGGATCGCATCCAACGGCTGGACCAGGGTCGCGGAAGGGCGGAGGTGCTCCTCGATCTGCTGGCTCAAACGTGCGATCGCCTCTTCGAGGTCATCCAGAGGCGCCAAGAGCTCGCTGACCAGAAACCCATGATGCCCCCGAAAGCGCCCGGCCAGGCCGCCCGCAACGCCGGCAGCTTGGCACGCAGTCTGCTTTTGGCCAGCTCGGCCAGCGTGTCGGGATCGGTGGTCCCGTGCACGAGCGCCTCCAGCATCGCTCGGCCCGAGCCCCCAGGATATCCGTGGCGACCGACGCCAGCTTCACCCCCGCCTCCTCCCGCCCCTTCTCAAGCCGCTGCGTCTCGCGGCCACGCTCCTGGATCAGGCCCTCGCGATACCGCGTGAGGTCCCGTAACTCCCGGATCGGTGCCGGGGGCCACGAAGCTGCCCCGCAGCAGCCCAGGCTCCAGCAGTTGCGCGATCCAGACACAGTCCTGCCCATCGGTCTTCCGCCCCGGGACGTTGCGCATGGCCACGTCGGTGACCTGGTGGGCCGCCAGCCAATCGCGCAAGGCCAACAGGTCCGCCGTCATTGTGCCCAACGTGCGCCCCTGCTGCTCCCGCGCTCCCGTCGGCCCTGGCACGCGGACACACCCCGCCACCGTCTCTTTGGGGTCATCCAAGCCTGCACCACGCTCGATACGTCGCTCCATGGCATCCTCCTCCAGATGGTGAACGGCCGTGGCCCGGAGGCGCCTCCTCATCACGACTCTGCTTTGCGTGCTCGCAGCCACCATGCGGGGTGCCGGAAGCGCCCACATCACACTCGTGGCGGACTCGCGGTACCAATGTTCCCCGACGTGAACCGGGCCACGGCATGCGTCGGATCGCGCATGCTCATCATGCACGGGTGAACGCCAGGCGTTCATGGCAACTCGTGAATAATGCGGGATAGCTCAGTCCTTTTTTCCGCGCCACTCCGCTCCCCAGCAGCGTTACCTTGCTGGATAGACCCGCCCAACTGGTAACGCATAATAAACTCTCGCACCTTTCTGTTTTTATTGACCTTTCTATGCATATCCTTAAACCGACATGGCAAACCGTTACAGATAAGTAACGTCCGTTCTGCCTCATTTCTTCCTTCCCTCCGTCGAAATAATATTTTTTTCTCATCAATTCCATAAGTTAAAAAAATACATCCCTCATGGTTTGATAGTTGCTTTTTACCGCTCTGTTTTGAGGGGGTCTTTTGTGTTTCTTGTTATCGAAACATGCTCTTACTGGTCGGAAATACAGGGCACATCAAGTGGAAGGAGGAAATGCTTCACAAAGGAAGGAGGTGGGAAAAGAAGTTCGGTGGTGCGAGTCATTTGGTGCAGTCAGGCTGAGAAGTCAGCTCACAACTTGAGGAGGTGCACTCAATGTTTCTATCACGACGACAATTTCTGAAGGTCACGGCGGGGACGGTGGCGGCCGCGGCGATCGCCGATCGCGCGCTGGCGCTGACGGCCCTCCAGCCGGTCATCGAGGTGGGCAACCCCCTCGGCGACTATCC
>WBZO01000309.1_pt1 | contig 113721 bp, 110 predicted proteins | sample 5204261 | NCBI WGS metagenome assembly WBZO01 (sample SAMN12412400, study PRJNA552823) | activated sludge metagenome | isolation source: activated sludge from anammox sidestream of wastewater treatment plant... | place: USA: North Carolina | collected 2017-09 | reverse complement strand
GCGCGGGTTGACGCAGGCGATCCACGATGGCTTCCGCCTTGGCGCCCGCATCTGAAGACCTCGCCGCGCAGGACGCCGCGGCCTGGGACGATCTTCCCGGCTGGCGCGCGCTGCTGCAGCGGCACGAGGTCTTGTTCGCGCCCTGGATCGAGGGCGGCGCCGTCGGCCTGGTGACGCGGGCGGCTGCCGACGCGGGCGCGGGCCGCATGCTCGTGTGGACGCGCGTGCAGGGCGAGATGCAGGTGCAGTGGCGCGACTACCGCGGCTTTGCCGAGGCCGGCGTGGCCGTGCTCTTCGTCGCCCAGCCCGGCGCGCTGGCCGCGGTGCACCAGCGCCTGCACGACAACGCCCTGGGCCAGATGAAGCTGCAGCTGCGCCAGGGCGGCATGCTGCTCTACGTGCTGGTGGCCAAGGCGCAGTTGCTGGACGAGGGCTACGAGGACTTCCTCGAATCGCTGGGCCTGGCCTTCATGGGAGCCTGCCGATGATCTTCGAGAACCCGGCGGGCGCGCCCGAGCTCGCCTGCAACGCCTGCGGCTGCCGCTGGTTCGACCGCATGAGCGGCGCCTGCTACGAGTGCGGCGAGGCCGTGCCGCAGGCCGACATCGACGCCTACCGCGAGGCGCTGCGCGTCTTCCACGAACGCAAGGGCATACGCGCCAACGAAGCCGACAAGGAGCCGCAGATGAGCGAACGCTGGCTGGAGGACTACGTGCCCGGCGCCGTGCACGAGCTCGGCACGGTGACGCTGGACAGCGAGGAACTGCTCGAATTCGCGCGCCGCTACGACCCGCAGCCCATCCACACCGACCCCGAGCTCGCCGCGCGCGGGCCCTTCGGTGGCCTCATCGCCAGCGGCTGGCACACCTGCGCGCTGATGATGCGGCTGTACGCGCTGAACTACCTCTCGCCGGCCTCGAGTGTGGCCTCGCCGGGCATGGAGTCGCTGCGCTGGCCGCAGCCGGTTCGGCCGGGCGACACGCTGTCGGTCCGCGTCACGGTGCTGGAGGCGCGCGCATCGAAGAGCAGGCCCGACCGCGGCGTCGTGCGTTCGCGCGTCGAGATGTTCAACCAGCACGGCGCGCTGGTGATGACGATGGACGCCGCGAACATGATTCTCTGCCGACCGCCCGGTCGCTGACGGCAGGCGCGCGGCGCGCCGTGATCCCGGGGAATGCCCTGGATAATTGCGGTTCATGCACGTGCTGATCCCGTTTGCCGCCCCCCTGTCCGAAGCCGGACGGGGTGCGCTGGCTGCGCTGCGCTTGCCCAACCTGGAGGCCATGCTCGCGGGCCGGCGCGGCGAGCGCGACGAGGGCGACGAGTTCGCGCTCTCGCCACCGCACGAACGGGCGCTGGCGCGCGCCTGGGGCTGGGCCGGCGCCGACGGCCTGCTGCCCTTCGCGGCCGAGCAGGCGCGCGCGCTGGACTTCGATCCGGGCGACCTCGCCTGGGGGCTGCTGACGCCGGCGCACTGGCACGTCGGCACCGACCAGGTGAGCATGACCGATCCCGAGGCGCTGGCCCTGGACGAGGCCGCCTCGCGCCAGCTCTACGAGGCGGTGGCGCCGCTCTTCACGAGCGAGGGCTTCCTCATGCACTGGGGCGCACCGACGCAGTGGTTCGTCGCGCACGAGGCGCTGGCGGAGTTGCCCACGGCCTCGCTGGACCGCGTGATCGGCCGCAACGTCGACCGCTGGCTGCCCGACGCCGCCCACGCGCGGCTGCTGCGCCGGCTGCTCAACGAGACGCAGATGCTGCTGCACGCGCAGGCGCTGAACGAGGAGCGCGAGGCGCGCGGCCTGCCGACCGTGAACGCGGTCTGGCTCAGCGGCTGCGGCGCGGCCCAGGCGGTCGTGCCGGCCGCGCAGCGTGCGGTGCAGGTGCAGGCGCGCTTGCGCCGGCCGGCATTGGCCGAGGACTGGGTCGGCTGGGCGCAGGCCTGGACGCAGCTCGACGCCGAACTGCCGTCCCTGGCGCCGACGCGCATCACCCTGTGCGGCGAGCGCTCGAGCTGGAGCATTCCGCTGCCCGCGCGCGGGCTGCTGCAGCGCCTGAGCGCACGACTCGCGGCGATCGACCTCGTGCGCGAACTGGGGAAGCTGTGAACGCACCGCGCGTCGTCGTCCGCGACGTGCCGCCGCGCGTGTGCTTCGCGCTCGAGCAGGCCGGCGTGCACCCGCTGCTGGCGCGGCTGCTGGCTGCGCGCGGCGTGAAGAGCGCCGACGAACTCGACGACGGCCTGCAGCACCTGCTGCCGCCGCACGCGCTGCAGGGCGCGCAGGCGGCCGGTGTACTGATCGCCGACGCGATCGAGGCCGGACGGCGCATCTGCATCGTCGCCGACTACGACTGCGACGGCGCCACCGCCTGCGCGCTGGCCATTCGCGGGCTGGTGGCACTCGGTGCCGATCGCGCCGACATCGGCTATGTCGTGCCCGACCGCGCGCGCCACGGCTACGGCCTCACGCCGGCCATCGTCGATCTCGCGCAGGCGCAGCAGCCACGGCTGCTGGTGACGGTGGACAACGGCATCGCCAGCGTCGAGGGCGTGGCGCACGCCAAGGCGCTGGGCATGCAGGTGCTGGTGACCGACCACCACCTGCCGGCGCTGCACGAAGGCCAGGTGCAGCTGCCCGCTGCCGACGTCATCGTCAACCCCAACCAGCCCGGCTGCGGCTTCGCGAGCAAGGCGCTGGCCGGTGTCGGCGTGATGTTCTACGTGCTGCTCGCCGCCCGCGCCGAGTTGCGCCGGCGCGAACGCTTCGAAGCCGGAGCGCAGCCGCGCCTGGACGCGCTGCTGGATCTGGTGGCGCTCGGCACGGTGGCCGACGTCGTGAAGCTCGACGCCAACAACCGCCGCCTGGTGGCGCAGGGCCTGCGGCGCATCCGCGCCGGGCGCATGCAGGCCGGCGTCGCGGCCCTTTTCGCGGCGGCGCGGCGCGATCCGGCCAAGGCGTCGGCGGCCGACTTCGGCTTTGCGCTCGGGCCTCGCCTCAACGCCGCCGGGCGGCTGGCCGACATGACGCTGGGCATCGAGTGCCTGCTCAGCGACGATGCCGCGCGCGCCGCCGAACTGGCCGCGCAGCTCGATGCCATCAACCGCGAGCGGCGCGAGGTCGAGGACGGCATGCGCGAGCAGGCCGAGGCGGCGCTGGCGACGCTGGCCGGGCAGGCCGCGCCGCCGCCGGCGCTGGCGCTCTTCGACGAGAGCTTTCACGAAGGGGTGGTGGGCATCGTCGCCGGGCGCGTGAAGGATCGGTTGCACCGGCCGAGCTTCGTCTTCGCGCGCGGTGCCGACGGCCGGCTCAAGGGCTCGGGGCGCTCGATCGCCGGCTTTCACCTGCGCGATGCACTGGACCTCGTGGCCAAGCGCCACCCGGGCCTGCTGCTGCGTTTTGGCGGCCACGCGATGGCCGCGGGCGCGACGATCGAGGCCGACGGCTTCGACGCCTTCGCCGCCGCGCTGGTGCGGGTGGCCGCCGAATGGCTGGATCCGGCCACGCTCACGCGCACCGTGCGCACCGATGGGCCGCTGCCCGTCGAATGCTTCAACGCCGAGACCGCGGCGCTGCTGGAGGCGCAGGTGTGGGGCCAGGGCTTCGAGGCGCCGCTCTTCGTCGACGAGGTGCAGGTGCTGCAGCAGCGCCTGGTCGGCGAGAAGCACCTCAAGCTGCGCCTGCGCGTGGCGGGCGTCGCGGCGCCGCGCGAGGCGATCTGGTTCGGCCGCGTCGAGCCGCTGCCCGAGCGCACGCCCCTCGTCTATCGCCTGGCGCTGGACGAATGGAACGGCCAGGCCCGCGTGCAGATGGTGGTGCAGGCGTTGGCGGGCTGAACGCGCCCGCCGGCGCCGTCCCGCTCAGCGCGTCAGGTAGCCGCCGTCGACCGGCACGTAGGCGCCGGTGACGAAGGAGGCGGCGGGTGAACTCAGCCACAGCGTCAACTCGGCGACCTCCTCCGGGCGGCCCAGGCGCCCGATCGGGTGCAGCGAGACGAGCATGGCGTTCGTCGCCGCGTCGGCTTCGAGGCCGGAGATCATCGGCGTGTGGATGAAGCCCGGGCCGACGGCGTTCACGCGCACGCCCCTGGCCGCGTATTCCTGCGCCGCGGTCTTGGTCAGCCCGAGCACGCCGTGCTTGGCGGCGACGTAGGCCGGCGCGGTGGCAAAGCCGACGGCGCCGAGGATCGATGCCATGTTGACGATGGCGCCGCCGCCGCCCTCGAGCATGCGCGGGATCTGCGCCTTCATGCAGTAGAAGACGCCGTTCAGGTTGACGTCGATGACCTGGCGCCAGCCGTCGATCGAATAGTCGCCGGTCATGGCTGCTTCACCGCCGATGCCGGCGTTGTTGCAGGCGATGTCCAGACGCCCGTAGCGCTCGACGGCGGCTGCGGCCAGCGCCTCGCAGGCGGCCGGGTCGGCGACGTCGGCGGCGAGGAAGCTGGCCTGGCCGCCGGCCGCACGGATCTGCGCCACCGTCTCCTCGCCACCCGGGCCGCTGAGGTCCGAGACGAGCACCGCTGCGCCGGCACGGGCATAGGCCAGGGCGACGGCACGACCGATGCCCGAGCCCGCTCCGGTGACGAGGGCAACCTTGTTCTTCAGCATGGCAAGACCTCCTGTGGCGTGGTGTGGGGTAGGTCTAGATCATCGGCGACTTGACTGACACCCGGCCAACGCGGCCGGCGCCACGAGCCGATGCGTGCCGATGGCCTGCCGAGCGCTCGCGTGCCGGCGCGCAATTGGGGCAAGATGCGCGCCGTATGACATCGAGGTTCCACTCCCTCCTGCTCGACGCGATGCTCGCCGTGCTGCTGGGCGCAGCCGCGTGCGCGGTGGCGTCGGCGCAGCCGCTGCGCCCTGTCGAGGTCGCGCATGGGCTCGATCATCCCTGGTCGCTGGCCTTCCTGCCCGACGGCCGCATGCTCGTCACCGAGCGCGCCGGACGATTGCGCATCGTCGGTCGCGACGGTCGGCTGTCGGCCCCGGTGGCCGGACTGCCGGCGATCGCCGCCGGCGGCCAGTGCGGGCTGCTGGACGTCTTGCCCGACCCGAAGTTCGAGGAGAACGCGCTCGTCTACTGGAGCTTCGCCGAGCCCGGGGAGGGCGGCAACAGCACGGCGGTGGCCCGCGGGCGCCTGCAGGAGGGGGGGCTTGCGGACGTGCAACTGCTCTTTCGCCAGCTGCCCAAGGTGGCCAGCGCCCAGCACTGCGGCAGCCGGCTCGTGTTCGCGCGCGACGGCCGCCTCTTCGTCACCCTGGGGGATCGCTTCTCGCGCAAGGACGAGGCGCAGAACCCGGCGAACCACATCGGCAAGATCGTGCGCATCGAGGCCGACGGGCGCGTGCCGGCGGACAACCCCTTCATCGGCAAGCCCGGCGTGGCGCCCGAGATCTGGAGCCTCGGGCACCGCAACGTGCAGGGCGCGGCGCTTCATCCCGAGACCGGCGAGCTCTGGGAGAGCGAGCACGGCCCGCAGGGCGGCGACGAGATCAACCTCGTCGAAGGCGGGCGCAACTACGGTTGGCCGCTGCTTACCTTCGGACGCAACTACGGCATCGGCACGCGCATCGGCGAAGAGGGGCCCAAGCCCGGCTTCGAGCAGCCGCTGAAGACCTGGACGCCGATCTCGATCGCGCCCAGCGGCATGGCCTTCCTCACCAGTGAGCGCTACCCCGGCTGGAAGGGCAGCCTCTTCATCGGCGCCCTGCGCGGCCAGGCGCTGCACCGGCTGACGATCGAGGGCCGCCGCGTCGTCGGCGAGGAGCGCCTGCTCACGGGCCTGAACGAGCGCATCCGCGACGTGCGCCAGGGCCCCGACGGCTGGCTCTACGTGCTCACCGACAGCCCGGACGGCCGTGTGATCCGGCTCGAGCGCTGAGACGCTGCGGCGGGCCGACGCCGTTCAGGCCGGCTGCGCCGGCGCCGGACCAGCGGAGTCTCACCGCCATGTGCGTCGGCCTTGCGACAGCCGCCCGAGCAGGGCGCCGAGCAGGTAGTACAGCACCGCGTTGGTCAGCATCGACGGCACGAACACCGGCCATTGCAGGGCCGCCGGGCTGGGCACGTGGTCGGCCAGCAGCAGCAGGTACGCGAACCCCGCGGGGACCAGCATCGGCACCGCGCCGACGCCGCAGAAGAACCCGTCGCGGCACTGCGCCGAATGCACCAGCAGCAGCAACGACGCCAGCAGATACAAAGCTGCCACCGCCCAACCTGACTTCGACCTGAGCAAGCGATTCCCCGAGGAAGTGCATGGTTTCCGAGTGTGCCACCGCACGCTGAAACGCTCGAGGATGCCCGGGAGGCGATCCACCGCATTGAGCGTTTGCATCGGATCAGGCCGCTGGATCTGGACGAAATGATGTTTTTCTTGAATCGAATGATCCATACGGTACTTCGGCTCGGCCGATACTGTCCGAACCCAGACACGCCACAAGGCGTTCCCTGTTTCCTCAACCTGCATGCTCCAGGAGATCGACATGTCTCGCGTCAACCTCGAAACCCGTCAAGCCCCGGCCGCCAGCCAGCCCCTGTTGACCCAGATCGACCAGGCCTTCGGCACTACGCCCAACATGTTCAAGGCGGTGGCCAACTCACCGGCCGCCCTGCAGAGCATGTGGGCAGCCTTCGGTGCCCTGGGTCAGGGCAGCCTGGGCGCCAGGCTCGGCGAGCAGATTGCCGTGGCCATTGCCAACCGCAATCGTTGCGAATACTGTCTCGCCGCACATACGGTGCTCGGCCAGAAGGCGGGCGCATCGCCGGCCGAGATGGCGGCCGCCCAGGCCGGCCGGTCCGACGATGCCCGGACCGCAGCGGCGCTTGCCTTCGCGCTCAAAGTGGTGGAGCAACGGGCGCAGGTCACCGATGCCGATGTCGAGGGCCTGCGCAAGGCCGGCTTCGGCGACGAGCAGATCGTCGAGATCATGGCGCACATCGCGCTGAACCTCTTCACCAACTACATCAACGTGGCCCTCGACGTTCCGGTCGACTTCCCGAAGGTTGCGCTGAAGTAAGACCGGGGCGGTTCCAAGCTCTCGGGCGCGTCCCGGTTCCGGGACGACCACCCGGCGTCAACCATCCTGAGCCGCCGCGCCTTTCGCCCCGCGCGGCGGCGCTCACTGCATCCGACACGCCCCCGGTCCGTCCGGATGACCGCAGCTGCCGCAAGGGGCGAAGGGAGGCGGCGCTGGCGTCGCATCGGCCGTGGCGAAGACGGAGAGCTGCTTCTCGAGCTGGGTGGAGTCGCAGGTCGGGCAGGCCAGGCGCGTGTCCGAACGCACGAGCAGCTCGAACTCGCTGCCGCATTCCTCGCACTGGTATTCGTAGATCGGCATGGTGTGCTCCGCGCGCTGTGGTGACTTGCCCCGATTGTCGCGCGTCAAGGCAAGCGGTGCATGCCGTGGCCGGGCGGGACGCGACGCGTCGGCGTCTGGCCGCGGAAGCTACACGCGTGGCACCCAGCAGCTAGGCTCTCCCATCAGGCGCGCGCGGACTCGCGCAAGCGCTTCTTCGCCCGGGATCATGTCGACCTTGCCGGATCGCACCTCGTCACGACGACCGCGCGCCAACGTCAGCCATGCCGTCTGGGCGGGCGACCTGGGTTCGAAGCTGGCGATCAGGCGCTCCACCAGCTTCGCCCGATCTTCGGGAGGAAGGCTCAGGGCCTGGGCAGCGAGGTCTTCGACCGGAAGCGACATGGGAAACCTCCTAGACGGTGGACGCAAGGATGCCACACGCTGCTTTGCGAGATCTCGAAGGGCGCCGGGCTTCGCTCAACGTTCTCGCCTATGGCGTCGGGAACGAACTGCCCCGGTCATCTCCGCGCTCGGACTGATCCTATCCCTCGGCGCCCACGCCCTCGCGCGCCAGGTGCAGGAGCACGCGGGCGCAGGCGAAGGAGGGGCCGCGCAGGTTGTTGCGCTGCAGGGCGGCGGCGAGTTCGCGCGGGCGGTCGGGGGCGGCCAGGCGCAGCGGGCCTTCGCGGCGCACCCGGCCTGCGGGCAGGCTGTCGTCGGCGCGCGCGACGTGCACGCCGGGCAGGGCGGCGGGCAGCGCGTCGGGCCAGTGCGGGTGCTGCGGGGCGACGAGCACGCAGCCGGCGTCGAGGGCGGCGGCGCAGGCTTCGGCGAGCACGCGTGTGCCGGCGCCCGCGGGCACGGCGAGGCTGAGGTTGATGTGGCTGCAGCCCTCGGCCGCGGCGCGCAGCAGGCCGCGCGCGACGAGCGAGGGGTAGGTGCGGTCCTCGTCGTCGAAGACGCGCACGGCGAAGATCTCGGCGTCGGCGAAGGCCTCGCGCACCAGGCCGGCGATGGCGGTGCCGTGCCCGACGGGGTCGCGGAAGTCGTCGTCCTCGGCGATGAAGCCCTGCGCGTCGACGAAGATGCGGCAGCCGCCGACGGCGCCGCGCACGTGCGAGTGCCAGGGGTTGACGCCGGTGTCGACGATGCCGATGCGCAGCGCCATCGTGCTTCGAGGATCTGGCTTCAGCGCGCCGCTCGAACGAGCGCCGCCGCGGGCGCGAGGAGCGCGCGCGCTTCGTCCAGCGCAACGGGCTCGAGGCGCCCGTTGCGCAGCACGAGCACGCGGTCGAATTCGTCCAGACCGACGGCGCGGTGCGAGATGACGATGGCGCTGCGGCCGGCGAAGACGCGCCAGAGGCTTGCGCGCACGCGCTGCTCGGTCCGCAGGTCCAGCGCCGAGAAGGCCTCGTCGAGGACGAGGATGCGCGGGTCGCGCAGGAAGAGCCGCGCCAGCCCCAGGCGCTGGCGCTGGCCGTCGGAGAGTGCGAGGCCGCGCCCGCCGATCGGCGTCGCCAGGCCCTGCGGCAGCGCGGCGACGAAGGCCTCGGCCTCGGCCAGCCGCAGCGCGCGCTCGAGCGCCGAGCGGCTCGCGCCCGGGTTGCCGTAGCGCAGGTTCTCCTCGACGCTGGCGTGCACCAGAAAGGGTTCGGCGCCGGCGTAGCCGAGGGCGTCGTGGGCGCAGTCGGCGCTCCGGCCTTCGATATGGATGCTGCCGGCGCACGGCGTGCGCAGGCCGAAGAGCAGTTGCACGAGCGTCGACTTGCCCGCGCCCGAGGCGCCGACGAGCGCGATGCGCTCGCCCGGCTGCACGCTCAGATCGAGGCCACGCAGGACCGGCGGCTTGCCGGGGTAGGCGTAGCCGGCGCCGTGAACGGCGATCGCCGCGGCCGGGGCTGAACGAGCCGCCGCGGCGACGGGCGGCGCGGGAAGGCCGGGCGCAGGCGGCGCTGCGGTCGATGCCGCCGGCACCTCCTGCAGCAGATCGACGACGCGATCGATGCTCGCGCGCGCGGTCTGCAGGTTGCGGACGAGGCCGAGCAGGCCTTGAGCGGGCGCGAACAGGCGCCCCTGGTAGAGCACGAAGGCGACGAAGGTGCCCAGGCTGATCGCCCCCGCCTCGAGCAGGCGTCCACCGACGAGGTAGATCCAGGCCAGCGACAGCGTCAGCAGCAACCCCGGCACGCCGCCAGCAAGCGTGTCGAGCTGCTGCATGCCGACGACCTCGTGCGTGAGGCGCGCGTTGGCCTGTGTCAGGCGCTGCTGTTCCTCGGCGGCGCTGCGGTGCAGCCGCATCGCGCGCAGCGCCGCCAGGCGCTCGGCGAGGAAGTGCGAGAGCGTTGCCATGGCCTCGCGCACCCGCTCGGCGCGCGCTTCCATGGGGCGGCGAAAGGCGGTCGTCGCCGCGAGCGCCAGCGCCAGGCCGAGGAAGCTCCACATCGCCAGCAGCGGCGAGAGCGTGAACGTGATCGCCGCCGCGACGGTGAGGAACAGCAGGCTTTGCAGCGCGCCCAGCAGGCCGTCGACGAGCAGCGTCTGGATGCGCGGCAGGTCGGTGCCGAAGCGCGTCAGCAGGTCTCCGTGGCGGATCGGCTCGATGGCTTCGAGCGGCCCGTTGGCGCAGCGCGCGAAGAGCATCGCCCGCAGGCCCGCGAGCACGTCGGCGGAGAGACGGGCGTGCAGGCGCTGCGAGACGACGGCCAGCAGCAGGTCCAGCAGCGCCAGGCCTGCGAGGGCGGCGGCGATCGCCGGGATGATGGCGTAGTCGCCGCGCGTGGCGACGGCGTCGATGAAGGCCTTTCCCAGAAGCGGTGTCGCCAGCGAGACGCCGGCGCCGACGAGCCCGAGCACGAACAGCAAGGCCAGCACCCGGCGTCGCCCGGCCAGGTGCGGCGCGAAGCGCGCCAGCGTCTTCAGCACGGCGTGGCGTCGGCGGCGCTTGCGCAGGCGCTGGTGGCGCCCGGGCCCTTCTTCGGCCCGTTCCAGACGTCCGGGTAGTAGCACAGGTGCGCGCCCTGGCAGAGCTCGGGCGCGCCGCGCAGCTCGATGACGCGGCTGCGGATGTCCTCGGGGCGGCCGCCCGCGCGTGCACGCTCGAGCGCCGCCGCCGCCAGGCGCACCGAAGCGGCCTTCCGCGCGAGCGACGCTTCGCGGCCCACCACCTTGAGGCTGGCGACGCCGGTGCGCGCCAGGCGCGGCAGTGCGCACAGGCCGCAGGGCCCGAGCGTGAAGCCGCGGCTGGTCTGGCAGCCGCTGTTGTTCTGCAGCCAGCGCCAGAACTCGTAGCGCTCGTCGAGCTGCACGTACTTGCCGCCGACGCGGTCGTGCATGCAGTAAGTGCCCAGCGCGTGCGTGGTCGCGCACAGGCCTTCCTCGAAGACGCAGCCGTCGTTGAGGATGAAGGTCTCGAACTCGAGGCCGGGGATGGCGGTGGCCTCGATCTCGGCCAGCGTCATGTGTCGCGGCAGCACGACGCGCGCCACACCGAGATCGCGGTAGAAGGCCGCGGCGCCCGGATTGCGGCAGCTTGCCAGGCTCGAGACGTGCAGGCGCGGCGCGAGACCCTCGTCGACGAGCGCGAGCATCAATTCCATCTCGGCGACGATGAGCGCCTGCACGCCGACTTCGTCCAGCAGCGTGCGGCCGAATTCGACCAGGCGTGGGACCGCGCCTGCGGGGTACGAGGGCGAGTTGAGCGTGGCGAACACCGGCCGCCCCTCAGCCAGCTCGACGATGCGACGCATGTCGGCGAGGTCCGAAACGCCGGCCGAGCGCGCATTGCGCCGGTTCGCCCAGGCCTTGCCGAACGCCTCCTCCCAGCCCGGCGGCGTGAGGCCGCAATAGAACTCGTCGGCGCCGGCCTGCAGCAGCGGCTGCACTTCGGCGGCCTCGCGCAGCGGGGCGAGGATCTTCACGGCGCGGCCTCCTCGTGCAGAACGATGCGGTCGGCATGCGCGATGAAGCCGCGCAGCGCAGCCGGCGGAACCTCGAAGAAGAGCGTGTTGCCCGCGCGCCACTGCGGCACCGGCGTGTCCGCACGCGGTGCGGGAATCGGGCCGGCGCGGCAGGGGGCGCTGCAGCGGTCGGCGATCGCCTGCGAGAAGCCCCCGCCCTCGCGGTAGAGCAGGGCCTTGAGCGCGCAGTTGCGTCCCGAGGCGGCGAAGGCATAGGGCAGGTGCAGCGTGCGCTCCAGCGCTTCGGCGCCGTCGCCGAGGAAGCCGCCGTCGAGGTCGGCGTCGCTCTCGAGGGCGGTGACCCCGGCATCGGCGAGGAAGCGCCGCATGCGCGCAAAGCGCATGCCCTGGTGCGTGGCGCATCCGTCGGGCGCGTCGCGATAGGCGCGCGGGTCGCGCAGCGAGCGGTTCATGAGCCGTCCGGCGCGCCGCGGCAGATCGGGGTGCCGCCGGCGCAGCAGGCCCAGCACGCCCCAGTCGTTGAACACCACCGCCGGTTGCCGATCGTTCGCCTCGAGGCCGTCCAGCAAGGCCTGAACGCGCTGCAGCGCGTCGGGCGTCGCCAGCGGCGTGAGCAGCGTGGGTTCGAGTGCGTGCGCCTCGGCGAGGGCGCAGTTCGCCAGCGCCTCGGCGAGCGTGGGCAGGCGGTCCTCGCAGAACTCGGAGCCGAAGTAGAGCGCCACCGCCGGCCCCGGCGGCAGCAGCTCGCGCCAGGGCCCGGGGCAGGCCGCGCGCGGGTCCGCCGGCAGGGCGTCCCCTCGCGTCAGGCGCAGGCCGTATTCCATCGTGCTCGCCTCGCGCCTGCCTCTCGCCTGCCTCCCGCGCCTCGCTTCAGCGCGTGATGCGGCGCACGTCCATGCCGTCGGTGGCCATGTGCAGCACCTTGAGCGGCCGCAGCGACTTGGCGTCGTAGACGGTCAGCGTCGAGCCGCCGGCGCCGACGTAGAGTTTGCGGCCGTCGCTCGAGATGTTGACGCCGTAGGAGGTGCCCTCGACCAGCGGCACCGTGTTCGTCACCACGCGCTTGTCCATGTCGAGCACGCTGATGTCGTCCATCACCGCGTAGCCGGTCTTGCGGTCGGGCGAGAGGATGACCGAGTAGGCCATCGCCGGGTCGCCCTTGAAGAGTTCCTCGCGCACCTCGCCGCTGGTCTGGTCGATGCGCAGCATGCCCATCGCCGTGGGCGTGTAGTAGGCCGCCACCATCTGGTCGCCGTTCTCCCACGGGTACTCCCAGAAGGGCAGGATGTTCATTCCCTTTTCGAACATCGGGTGCGTCTCGACCACGCGCGGCTCGGGGCTGTTGGTGTCGATCTTGAAGAGGTCCTGGCCCACGGCCCAGAGGTAGCCGCCCTTGACGCGCACGAGGTGGCCCACTCCCCAGGGAACCTCGACGCGGCGCAGGATCCTGCCGTCGGCGAGGTCGAACTGCGCCACCACCGGCGCGCCGATCACGGGCTCGCCGTCCTTGGCGCTGCGCGAGATCAGCGCACCCCAGGCGGTCCTGCCGTCGGGGTCGAGCGCGAAGCCGTACATGAAGTATTCCCAGCCGTCGCGGTTGAGGTCGATGGTGGAGACGATGCGGTGCGTGTCCAGGTCCAGCTTGTGGATGAGATGGCGGCTCGCGGCGACGTAGAGGAAGCGGTGGTCGGCGCTCAGGTCGACCTCGCGCACGAAGCCCTTGAGCGGCACGTCGGCGACGATGCTGTCGGTCTGCCCGTCGACGACCTGGATCATCTGGTAGCCGAGGTAATAGAAGTAGTCGCGCGGCTGCGCGCTGGCGGCGAAGGCGAGGCCGCCGGCGACGAGCGCCAGCAGCGCCGAGCGTGCCGCGTGCAGCAGGCGCAGGCGGCTGCAGGCGTCGAGAAGGGCAAAGCGGGTGCAGCGCATGGGCGGGCTCCTAGTCGTACTTCAGCTTGCGCCAGTCGCGCGCGATGTTCGGGCAGGCGGCGTCGAAGTCCTTGTGGTTGGTGAGCCCGTCGGGCGCCTGCGCCGGCCACCAGCAGTCCCCGACGCAGCCGTGGAAGTCGCGCGCCGAGGCCTGGCAGTTGCCGATCGGGTAGGTCGGCCGCGGGTTGGTCTCCCAGCCGGTGTCGAAGATCGTGTTGCAGCCCTGCGGCATGCGCGGGATGGAGAGCGCCTGCGCCGTCTGCCGTTCGCCCTCGGCCAGGCGCTCGATGGCGCGGGCCTTCTCGTTGAGCGCCTCGATCGGTTTCCTCTTCATGACCATCTCCTTGTCAGCCCTGGGCACGCCGTGCGAGGAAGGCGAGCAGCCGCCCGTCGGCCTCGCGGCGCAGCTGCGCGTACGCGCGGATGCAGATCTCGAGCCAGCCGCGGATGAAGTCGCACATGCTCCCCGGCTGCAGGCCGAGGTCCTTCTCGCGGATGTGGTTGTCGTGGTGGCAGCCGCCGGCGCACAGGCTGCGCGCCCAGCAGCGGCTGCACGCGTCCTGGCGCGGCGCGGCCTGCTCGGCCAGGCGCGCGGCGATGCCCGCGTGGTCGATGCCGTGCTCGAGGTCGCCGACGCGGAAGTGGTCCATCCCCGCCATGCGGTGGCAGAGGTAGAAGCGCCCTTCGCTGTCGATCGCCAGGTAGCCCAGGCCCGCGCCGCAGGCGACGTCCTTCACCTGGCCGACGTGCAGCCGCGCGAGCACGTCGAGCAGGTTGGAGAAGGGCAGCAGCTCGCCCTGCGCGGCCTTCTCCACGAAGCGCGCGGCGATCTGCGCGAAGCCGTCCAGCAGCACCTGCTCCTGCTCGGGCGTGGGCAGCATCTTCGCGTTCATCGGGCTCACCGGCGCGATGCCGACTTCGAGAAAGCCCATCGCCGCGACATGATCGAAGACCTCCGGCGCGCGCGCCCATTGCTCGGGCGTGAGCGTCACCCGCGCGGCGGGCGGGCGCTGCAGGTGCTGGCGCAGCTCGGCCAGTCCCGCCATGATGGCGTCGTAGGTGCCGGCACCGCTGCCGGCGAAGCGCCGGTTGGCGTCGTGCAGGTCGGGCGGGCCGTCGATGCTCACCGAGAGCGAGATCGGATGCGCGCGCAGGAAGGCCAGCACCTCGGGCGTGAAGCGCGTGCCGTTGGTCGTCATCGATACCGCCACCGTCTTGCCGCGCTCGCGCGCAGCGGCCTCGGCTTCGAGTACCGCGGCCTCGATCGCCGGCAGGTTCAGCAGCGGCTCGCCGCCGAAGAGCACGAGCGTGACGTTCTCGCGCTCGCCCGAGGACTCGACGAGCCAGCGCGCCGCGCGGCGCGAGAGCTCGGGGTCCATCAGCCGCGCTGCGCCGCCGTAGGCGCCGCCGCCGGCGTAGCAGTAGGTGCAGCGCAGGTTGCAGGCCTGGGCGGCCTCGAGCACCAGCGTTCCCACCGGGATTCGTGCCGGGTCGTAGGGTGCGCGTGGCGGCGGGCGCCGGTGTTCCTCGGGCACCAGCAGGCGCGCCTCGTGCAGCGCTTGCAGCACCTCGCGGTCGGCTGCGGGCACGCTGGCGAGATCGATCGCAGGCTCGTCGCGCCAGCGTGCGAGCACCGCGCGCGTCATGTCGTCGATGGCGAACAGGCTGGCGTCGTCGGCACCGAAGAGCAGCGTGCCTTCGGAGGCGGCGTCCGCCGTCTCGAAGAGGCGGTGGTCGCGAAACGCGTAGCGGGTGTCGTGGGTCATCGTGCGTCCCTGCTCGCGCGCTTCAGCGCAAACGGCCGATGAGGTCGGGCAGCGTCACCGCCAGGTGCGCCTGCGCCTTGTAGGTCTGCTTGCCACGGCGGTACTGGGCCAGCACCTTCACGTAGCCGCTGTTCTCGCCCTTGAAGGCGCGCGACGGGTTGGAGCCGAAGTCGACCATGGGCACGTAGCTGCCGTGTTCCTGGATGCGGCCGAGCCAGCGCATGTCGTCGTCGTCGTCGCGCGTCTTCTCCTCGGCGAGCTCGAAGGTCGCCGCCACCGGCCCCAGCGCGACCTTGCGCTTGCCTTCGCGGGCATAGGCGACGGCCTCGAACTGCACGCCTTCGGCAGGGTGGTCGTCGTTGACGCCCACGCGCGCGCGGCCGACCTCGGGGGTGATGGCGATGTGGTCGATGCGCGGCGCCAGCGTCAGCGCCGGCGCCGCGATTCCCTTCACGGTGAGCGCAGCGCTCGCCACCTTGGCGCCGCTGCTCTGCACGACGAGCTGCAGCGCGTCGGGCGCGATGCGCCGCGCCGAGAGCACCTTCACGGGCGCGCCGCCGAAGGAGATGTCGGCCGCGCGCACTTCCGGCAGGTTCAGGCCCTCGACGGTCAGCGTCGTCTTCTCGCCTGCAAGCAGGTAGCCCGGCAGAACGCGCGCGATCTTCGCGCTGCCGTCGTCGCGCAGCCAGGTCGCGCTCGAGGTGCGGAAGTCGGGCGCCGGCAGGTGCCACTCGCCGCGCGCCTGGCCACCCTCGACGATGAACGCGCCCATGTTCTCGAGGCCGTTGTTGACGGTGCGCGTTCGCAGCGCGTAGCCGCCGTAGAGCGTGGCCTCGCCGCGGAAGTCCTCGCCCTGGCCGTCGGCGTGGGTGACGGCGCCGCGGATGCGGTACTCGAGCCCGCCGGCGTCGCTGATCTGCGCATGCCCGCGATAGGCGCCGCGCCCCGGCTGCCATCCGAACACGCCCCAGCGGCCTTCGATCTGCACCGCCGGCGTCGTCCAGGGCTTGTCGTAGGGCAACTGGCCCGCGAGCCAGCCGAGCACCGCGTCCGCCTCCTCGATCCATCGCATCTCGCGCATCTGGTAGACGACGGTGGGGATGGTGTAGAGGTGCGTGTCGCGCAGTTTCGCCCAGGCCTTGGGCGTCATGCGGTACGAGTAAACCTTGCCCGCGGAGTGGCAGCGCACGCAGGTGGCGAAGAAGCGCTCCTCCTCCTTGCCCGCCGGATCCTCCATCTGCTGCGCGTTGTGCCACAGGCTGAGGTAGGACACGCGCGCCTGTTCCTGCGGCGTCAGCAGTTGCGTCGACGCGAGTTCCTTGAGCAGGCGGTCCATCTCGGCGGTGCTGACCTTGACGCCGTGCAGCCGCCGCATGCGGTCGACGATGACCGTCCACTCCTCGGGCGTGGTGCGCATCTCCTCGATGCGCGCGAGGCGGCCCTCGGCGTCCGGGGCGTGGCAAGTGCCGCACTTCTGCCGCACCAGCGACTCGGCGTCGAAGGACTGCGCCGCGGAGGGCAGCCAGGCGGCGAGCGCGGCGGTCAGCGGGGCGACGAGGGGGGTGAGCGCGCGCAGTGCGGCGTGCGGTCGGGGGCGGCGGTTCATGGGCATCGCGCGTCTCCATCGAGTCCGATGCGAAGGCTTCGGTGGGGCGGCGCCGGTGGCGCAGGGGTGCGCTCCTTCGTTGCCTTCGCGGTGGCCGCCGGCAGGCGCATGCCGGGCGGCGCGATTGCGGGGATGGCGACGATTGTGGGCAGCGATGCCGGAGCGCCGTTATCCCGAAACGGCAAGTCAGGGCGCGCTCGTCTTCCCTAGATCAAGGAAGCTGTCCGTCGCGCGCGGCGATCGGTTTGCGAGGGCAGCTCGCCGAAGAGGCGCTTGTAGTCGGCGGCGAAGTCGCTCATGTGCCAGAAGCCCCAGTGCGAGGCGACGTCGGCAATGCTGCGTGAATCGCAGCCGCGGCGCAGCTCGCGGCGCACGCCGTTCAGGCGCGCTGCGCGCAGGTACTGGCGCGGACTCATCCCGAGCACGTCCTGGAAACAGTATTCGAGCTTGCGCGGCGAAATACCGATGCGGCGGCAGACCTCGAGCAGCGTGGGCGGCGGCTCGGGCGCGGGCGCGGCCAGTTCGCACACGCGCTGCACGAGCGCGCGGCGCTCCCGCGCCGCCTTCGGCGCGGCGGCGTCCAGGCGCTCGGGAAGCGCCTCCAGCCAGGCCAGCAGCAGGGCGTCGCGCAGGCGCCGCAGGCGAGCCGCGTCGCGCAGCGCCGCGTTGTCCTCGCTGAGCTCGCGCATGCGCTGCAGCTGCGTCTGTACGAGCGCCGCGGCATGACCGGGTCGTGCCTGCACGCACAGCTGCGAGGCGCGGCCCTGGCTCCAGGGCTGGAGTTCGCTGCCGCGCCAGAGCTCGGTCAGCAAGCCGCGCTCGACGACGATGCCGACGTGCAGCGAGTCCGGCGCCAGCGTGAGGTCGATGTCGTCGCCGCCGCCGATCATGATCGACTCGTCCGCGGCGACGACGCCGTGAAAGCGCGCGTACCCGCTCGCCGAGAGGGCGATCGCGAAACCGACCGTGCGCGTGTCGAGCTGGCCGCGCTGGCGCAGTCCGCGGTTGGCCCACTCGCTCACCAGGCGCAGGCCCTCGAGCTGGATGTGCTGCAGCCCGCCGACGTAGGCTCCCGCCGAGAGCTGGCTGTACTCGAGGCGCCAGTCGCGCTGGCTGCGAGCGATGTCGTCGACGTCGACGGCGTGCGCGTCCAGGCGCCAGCCGGGGCCGGGCAGCGGCGCAGAACCTGCGGGTTCGGGCGCAAGCGCAAGTGCAACGGGTTCGCGCGTCGCCGTCATCGTCGCTCCCGTCGTCGCTCCCGTCGTCGCGCGGCGATGGCTGCCCTCGGGTTTCCCCGCGCGCGATGTTTGCGGCTTGGCGCTATCACGGCGGCGGCGATGGCGGCCACACTCGCGGCCGCACGCGTCGCCGCGGCTGTGGCCGTGCGCGTGCGGCGTGGCGGCGGCAGGCGATACCGGCAAGCACCGCTTCGCAGCCGCGGGTCGAACAGGCTAGGGTCGTGGCGAAGGAAGAAGGAGTCGAGATGAACCAGGAACCCCACAGCGCACTGCATCGCAACGCCCTCGGCGTGGCGGGAATCGTCTTCCTCGTGCTCGCCGCGGTGGCGCCGCTGACCGGAATCGTCGTCGTCGCCGCGCTCGCGATCGCGCTGGGCAACGGCGGCGGCACCCCGGTGTCCTTCCTCATCGTCTCGCTGGTGCTGCTGCTCTTCGCCGTCGGCTACGCGCAGATGTCCAAGCAACTCGTCAACGCGGGCGGCTTCTACGCCTTCGTCGTCAAGGGGCTCGGTCGCACCGGCGGCTTGATCGCCGGCCTCATCGCGACGCTGGGCTACAACTTCTTCGTCGTCGGCACCATCGGCACCAGCGGCTTCTTCATGCAGGTGGTCATCGCCGAACTCACCGGCTTCGACCTGCACTGGTACGCGTGGGGCCTGCTCTCCATCGTCGCGAGCTTCGTCATGGCGCGCGCGGGAATCGACTTCAGCTCGCGCATCCTCGGCGTCTTTCTCGTGCTCGAGGTGCTGATGCTGGTGATCTTCGACGTCGCGGTCTTCATGCGTCACGGCTTCGACCTCTCGGCCTTCGGCGCCGATGCGGTGTTCTCCGGCTCGCTGCCGATCGGCTTGCTGCTGGCGGCGACGGGATTCCTCGGCTTCGAGGCGACCTCGCTCTTCAGCGAGGAGGCGCGCAACCCGATGAAGACGATTCCGCGCGCGACCTACACCGCGATCATCGCTATCGGCCTCATCCTGGGCATCACGACCTGGGCCGTGGTCACCGCCACCGGCGTCGCGCAGGCGCAGGAGGTGGCGCTGAAGCATCTCGCCGACGGTGACCTCATCTTCGCGCTCGGGCGCGAATACCTCGGGCCGACGATGGTCGTGGTGATGCAGGTGCTGCTGCTGGTGAGCCTGTACGCGGCGATGCTCGCCTTCCACAACTCGGCAACGCGCTATCTCTATGCACTGGGGCGCGCGCGCGTGCTGCCGGTGGGCCTTTGCCGCACGCGCGAGAACGGTGCGCCGGTCACCGCGGGTGTGGTGCAGGCGGGCTTCGCGGCGCTGGTGGCGGGTCTGTTCGCGCTCGCCGGCCTGAACCCGATCGAGACGCTGGTGCCGGCGATGCTCGGCTTCGGCACGCTTTCCATCCTCGTGCTGCAGGCGCTGGCGGCGCTGTCGATCGTGATGTGGTTCCGCAAGCGCAGCGACCCGCGCCTGTGGAGCACGCTCGTCGCGCCGGGGATCGGCTTTCTCGGGCTGCTCGCGATCGTGACGCTGGCGGTGCTCAACTTCCAGATCGTTGCCGGCTCCGAGCACCCGCTGATCCTGTCGCTGCCGCTGCTGCTGGTGCTCGCCGTCATCGGCGGCATCGTCTATGGCGCCTATCTGAAGCGCGCGCGACCGGCGGTCTACAACGGGCTGGCGGCCGACCTCGAACGCTTCAACGTGCACGGGCAGTAGAGAGGTAGGGCGACGGGCGCTTGGGGCGGGCCGCAGGCGCGGCGCCTGTGCGGCCGCCGGATGCGACGCGACGCTTGCGTTCAGGCGCTTGCCGGCACGCGCGGCGTTCAGGCCGGGCGCGGCGTTTCGGAGGGGCGGCAGCCGAAGAACTGCCGGTAGTGGGTCGTGAAGTGCCCCAGGTGCCAGAAGCCCCAGCGCGCGGCGATGTCCTGGATCGAAGCCGCGCTGCGCGGCGTCGTCTTGAGTTCGCGGCGCACCCCGTGCAGCCGCGCCACGCGCAGGTACTCGAGCGGTGAAATGCCCAGCGTGTGCTCGAAGGCGTACTGCAGGCTGCGGCGCGAGACGTTCACCAGTTCGCACAGGCGCTCCACCGACACCGGCTCGTCGCGATGTGCGAGCACGTGTTCGGTGGCGCGCTGCACCACCGCGCGCTGGTTGACGTGGCGCGGCGCGGTGGTCGATTGCGCGACGCCGTTCCAGGTCGCCGTCGCGAGCGCGTCGATGAGGTCGTCGCGGACCTGCTCGCGCACGGCCTTGGCGCCGAGCGTCGACGGGTCCGCCTCGATAGTGTCGAAGATCGATTGCGTCACCTCGCGCAGCCGCGCCGCCGCCGCCGGCTTCAGGCGCACGAGCCGGCTGCCGGTGCGCGCGCTGCGATTCCCATCGTCGAGCCAGGTGAGACGGTCCTGCGGAATCGCGATGCCGACGATGTCCAGCGTCGGCGAGGTCACGAGGTCGAGTTCGTCGGCCGATCCCAGCACGATCATCGAATCCAGGTCCATCGCCTGGCCGCAAAAGCGCGCCTCCCCCTCCATCGACAACAGGATGCCGAAGGTGACCGAACCCGGCCAGGAGCGCCCGGCCTGGTGAACGCGGCGGTTGCTGCGTTCGCGAAAGAGCTGCACGGGCTCGAACCAGAGGTCGGTCGTCAAGCCCTCGAAGCGACCGGGCGTGAGCTGGCGGTAGGTCTGGTCCCAGGCGCGCAGGCGTTGCGCCGCCTCGTCGGCGTCGTGGTTGGCGAGGTTGGTGCAGGCGAAGCCCGCAAGCGGTGCAAAGGCGCTCGTGGGCGGGGTGGCGAAGAGGGCGTCTGGCATTGCTGGGCTGGTGCTGACGGCCGGCCGCACGGTGCGGGCGCGACCGGCTCGGGCAGTCGTTCATCGATGCGTCACCGCCGCGACGCGTGCCGCGCAGTGTGTGGCGTGTGCTGGCGGGGGTGCTCGGTGAAAGCCCTTGGATCGAGGCTGCAGTGGCCCCTGCGGCGTCGTTTCCTTGATCTGGCGCAGGTTGAGGAGCCGCGCGCTTGCCGATCTGGGATCACCGCCGCGGGAAGGTGCGGGCTATCTTTTGCCCTGCTTCGGGCGGGGTGCTTCACTTGCCCAGTCCGATCCCCGTGAGGAGGGAGGCGCGCCGCGCGCAGCGTCCTCGCCGCAGACGCAGAGAAGGTTCCGGACATCCGGCAAATGGAGACACGATCATGAGCGACTCTCGCACCCGCGCCCTGACCCGCACGTCCCTGGGACTGCTGCTGGCCTGCCTCGGCGCCACCGCGGCGACCGGCGCCGCAGCGGCCGACGCGTCCCGCCTCGGCACCGAGCTCACGCCCACCGGCGCCGAGAAGGGCGCCAGCAAGGACGGCACGATCCCGGCCTGGGCCGGCAACCAGCCGGCCTCCGACGGCGGCTGGGCCTGGGGCAAGCTGCGCAGCGCGCATTTCAAGCACAAGGACGACAAGCCCTTGTTCTCGATCGACGCCAGCAACGCCGACAAGTACGCCGACAAGCTCTCCGCCGGGCAGCTGGCCACGCTCAAGCAGGTGAAGGGCTACCGGATGGATGTCTACCCGACGCGGCGCACCTGCGGCGTGCCCGACTTCGTGGCCGAGAACACGAAGAAGAACGTCGGCACGGCCAAGCTCGCCGAGGACGGCTGGGGCCTGAAGGAGGCGGTGATGCCCGGCCTGCCCTTCCCGCTGCCCGAGAACGGCATCGAGGCGATGTGGAACAGCAAGATGCGCTACCGCGGCGTCGGCATGGACTACAAGAACACGGTCACCACGCTCTCGCCGCGCAAGGGCAGCAGCGAGTGGATCCGCGCCGGCCAGGAATTCACCGCCTTCTATCCGTGGGGCGCGAAGGGCTCGACGCCGCTCTCCAAGCTGCCGCCCATCGAATACAACGCCTACTTCGGCTACAACTCGCCGCCGGCGCTGGCCGGACAGGCGCTTGCGATCACCTACTTCCTGGACACCGCCGGCAGCGAGACCTTTTATTACTTCCCGGGGCAGCGCCGCGTGCGGCGCATGCCGACCTACTCCTACGACTCGCCGCAGATCGGCTTCGAGAACCTCTACACGCTCGACGAGCCCTTCGTCTTCAACGGCACCTTCGACCGCTTCGACTGGAAGCTGGTGGGCAAGAAGGAGCTCTACGTCCTCTACAACGCCTTCGGCGCCTACGACTTCAGCGGCAAGGTCGACGACATCACCAAGCCCGACTTCGTCGACCCGGGCCACCGCCGCTACGAGCTGCACCGCGTCTGGGTGGTGGAGGCCACGGTGAAGCAGGGCATGCGCCACACCGCGCCCAAGCGCACCTTCTACCTCGACGAGGACAGCTGGAACCTCACCGTCGCCGACGATTTCGACGCGCAGGGCAAGGTCTTCAAGGTGCGCGAGGGCTTCCTCATCCCGGTCTACGAGACGGGGTCCTGCGACACCTCGGCCTTCGTGCAGAACATCGTCTCCGATGGGCGCTACGTGTTCGACATGCATGCCGCGGGCACCGGCAAGGACGTGCAGTACCTCACCGAGCCCAAGGGCCCGCGCATGACGACGAACTACTACACCGCCGACAACCTGCGTGCCGTCAGCGAGCGCTGATCCGCGCCACCCCAGCAGCGAACCGAGGAGGGACCAGACGTGAAAGCAACCCGATTCCCGCGCCGGCCCGTGGCCGTGGCCGCGTTGGCCGCCACCCTTGCCGGTGGCTTCCCGACGGCGCAGGCCTTCACCTTCGAGATGGGTGACGTGCGCGGCAACTTCGACTCGACCATCACCGCCGGCGCCGGCATCCGTGCCCGTGACCCGAGTTGCTGGGCCGTCACCGACGGGGCCAGCGGTGCCGGCGCCCCCGCCGGCTGCCTGGCGCCGACCTCGGCGCTGGGCGACCAGGGCAACCTCAACTACGGCAAGGGCGACTTCTTCGCCGGCTACCTCAAGGGCGACCACGAGCTGCTGCTCAAGGCGCCCGGCGACATCACCTTCCTGGGCCGCGTCAACTGGGTGAAGGACTTCGCCGCCACCCACACCACCGGCATCCTGAGCGCGACCACGCCGCCCGACCTGGCCGGCGGCCAGGCCGGGGACGCGCGCGACGACCTCAAGTTCAAGGCGCGGCTGCTGGACCTGTGGGTCTCCAAGTCCTTCCAGGTCGGCGACAACCTGGCGCGCATCCGCATCGGCAACCAGGTCGTGTCCTGGGGCGAGAGCCTGTTCCTGCCCGGCGGCATCAACAGCACGAACGCGATGGACATCATGCGCCTGTCGCAGCCGGGCACGCAGCTGAAGGAGGTCTACCTGCCCGCGCCCATGATCAGCGTGGCCAGCGGCCTGGCGCGCGGGCTCAACGTCGAGGCCTACGTGCAGACGAACTGGAACAAGAGCTACTTCCCGCCCACGGGCAGCTACTGGTCGGTGGTGAACGGCCTGGGCAAGGGCCACTCGACCTACGGCCTGGCCGAGAAGGATGCGCGCAACTCCGGGCAGTGGGGCGTGGCGCTGCGCTACGAGCCGCCGGGCATGCAGCTCAACCTGGGCGCGTATGCCATGAACTACCACGACAAGACGCCCAACTTCGCCATCGACATCGACGGCACGGGCGCCATGGGCTGGGTGCACCTCGAGGACCGCAAGCTCTACGGCGTGAGCGCCAATTTCCCGGTGGGCGACTGGGCCATCGGCACCGAACTGTCGTACCGGCCGCGCGACGCGGTGGCCCTGAACCCCGCCACCAGCGGCTGCGCGTCGCAGAACTACAAGTGCTGGGTCGACGAGGCGCGCTGGCAGTGGCACGGCACGGCGCTGCTGAGCCTGACGCCGGACATGGGTGGCGCCATCCTGAAGGCGCTGGGCGCGCAGACGGCCACCCTGCTCTTCGAGGCCGTGGCCATCCACTACCCGCACATGAAGCGGAGCTACGACGGCGACTACGTCACCGCCGGCGGCTGGGGCTGGGGCCAGCTCACCGATCCGGCGGGCACGCCGGTGCCCATGGGCACGCGCACCTCCTGGGGCTTCAATTTCGACTTCAGCTGGGTCTACGACGGCACCATCATCCCGGGCTGGCAGGTGGTCCCCGAGATCTACTACTTCCAGGCCGTGTCGGGCCGCACGCCCAACCTCTCGGGCCTGTTCATGGAGGGCGCGAAGTCGGCCAACCTCATCGTCAGCCTGATCCAGAATCCGGCGACCTGGAAGGTCATGCTCAACTACGCGCGCTTCTGGAACGGCAAGACGCTGCTCGACCAGCCGCTCAAGGACCGCGACTTCTTCGGCATCGCCATCTCGCGCAGCTTCTGATCGTTCGATGCCCGCATCGGTCCGGCGCTGTGCGCGCCGGACCGTTTGCGTGTGAGCCCGCGCAGCCCGCTACCCCTTCCTCGAGCATGGCCAACGAATCGGACAAGCCCTCGGCGCTGCTGCGCGCGCTGCAGGGGCTGGAAGACCTGCTGTTCCGGCTGCGCACGCCCATCTTGCTGGGCTTGCTCGCGCTCACCGTGCTGATGGGCGTGTTCGCGCTGCAGCTGCGCATGGAGGCCGGCTTCGAGAAGCAGATGCCCATCGGCCACGAGTACGTCGCCACCTTCAAGCAGTACCGCGACGACCTGCTGGGCGCCAACCGCATGACCTTCACGGTGCGCGCGCGCAAGGGCACCATCTGGACGAAGGAGGCGCTGACCCGCCTCTACGAGGTGACGCAGGCGGTGATGGCGCTGCCCTACGTCTCGCGCGGCAGCGTGCAGTCGCTGTGGACGCCCAACGCCTTCGTCAACGAGATCACCGAGGAAGGCTTTCGCGCCGACCCCATCATCCCGGGCACCATCACCCCCGCGGGCCTGGACGAGAAGGCCATCGCCGCCATCGCGCGCTCGACCAGCCAGGGCGGCTACGTCGGCGTGCTCGTCTCGCGCGACCAGGCCAGCGCCATGATCACCGCCGAGCTCAACGAGTTCGACGCCAAGGGCGTGCCCATCGACTACGTCGCCTACAACGACGTGCTCGAGGCGCAGATCCGCAAGCCCTTCGAGGACCAGGACTACGAGGTCCAGATCATCGGCTTCGCCAAGCAGATCGGCGACATCGCCGCCGGCGCCTCGGCCGTGCTCGAGTTCTGCCTGGTGGCGCTGCTGCTCACGGCGCTGGCGGTGTACTGGTACTGCCACTCGCTGCGCTTCACGCTGCTGGCCATCGGCTGCTCGCTGGCCTCGCTGGTGTGGCAGTTCGGCACGCTGCGCCTGCTGGGCTACGGCCTGGATCCGCTGGCGGTGCTCGTGCCCTTCCTCGTCTTCGCCATCGGCGTCTCGCACGGCGTGCAGCAGATCAACTTCATCGTGCGCGAGATCTCGCACGGCAAGAGCTGCGAGCAGGCCGCGCGCGCGAGCTTCATCGGCCTGCTCATCCCGGGCACGCTGGCGCTGCTCACCGCCTTCGTCACCTTCGTCACGCTGCTGCTCATCCCCATCCCGATGGTGCGCGAGCTGGCCATCACGGCGGCCATCGGCGTCGCCTACAAGGTCATCAGCAACCTCGTCATGCTGCCGCTCGCGGCCTCGTACTTCCAGGTCTCGCGCAAGTACGCCGAGAAGGCCATCGTCAAGCGCGAGCAGCGCGCCGCCTGGCTGAGCGCAGTGGCCGGGCTCGCGCAACCCAGGCGCGCGCCCATCGTGCTCGCGCTGGCGGCGATCGTGCTCGCGCTCTCGGCCTGGCAGAGCCACGACCGCGTCGTCGGCACGCTGCAGCCCGGTGCGCCGGAGCTGCGTGCGGATGCGCGCTACAACCTCGACGCGGTGTCGATCGCGAGCAACTTCGACGCCGGGCTGGACTGGCTCACCGTGATCTTCGAGGCGCCGCCCGATTCGTGCGAGCGCGTGGCGCTGGGCGCCTACCAGGACCGCTTCGTGTGGGCCATGGAGCCGGTGCCCGGGGTGCTGGGCATCACCTCGTACTCGTCGATGCTGCGCCAGTACAGCGAGGGCTACAACGAGGGCAATCCGAAGATGGCGGTGGTGCCCATCGACGCCGCCAACTACGCCGCGCTGTCGACCGAGATCGGCCGCGTGCCGGGCATGATGCGCAAGGACTGCAGCATGACCGCGGTGCACATGTACCTGGCCGACCACAAGGCCACGACCATCAACCGCCTGATTGCCGCGGTGAAGGACTTCCGCGCGCGCGAGCCCATGCCCGAGGTGAAGATCCGCCTGGCCGCGGGCAACGCCGGCGTGCTCGCGGCGATCAACGAGGAGGTCGAGCACAGCGAGCTGCCGATGATGCTCTACGTCTACGCGGCCATCGTCGTCCTCGTCTTCCTCGTCTACCGCGACCTGCGCGCGGTGCTCGCCTGCTGCCTGCCGCTGACGGTGGGCACCTTCATCGGCTACTGGTTCATGAAGGAGCTGCAGATCGGCCTCACCGTGGCCACGCTGCCGGTGATGGTGCTGGCGGTGGGCATCGGCGTCGACTACGCCTTCTACATCTACAACCGCCTGCAGCTGCACCTGGCCAGCGGCCAGGGCATCGTCAAGGCGGTCGAGCACGCCATCCTCGAGACCGGCATGGCGACCATCTTCACCGCCATCACGCTGGCCATCGGTGTCGCCACCTGGAGCTTCTCGGAGCTGAAGTTCCAGGCCGACATGGGCAAGCTGCTGGCCTTCATGTTCATGGTCAACATGGTGATGGCGATGACGGTGCTGCCGGCCTTCGCCGTCTGGCTCGAGCGCGTCTTCCCGCGTCGGCGGCCGGCGCGCGCACCGGGCATGCTCGGGCATTGATGACATGCGTCCAGGCCTGTCACCATGCGATCCGGACGGCACGCCGCGCACGGCGCTGCCTGTGTCATCCAACCCCCACCCCAGGAGCAGTCGATGCAGACCTACCTGAACACCATCAACGGCAAGGCCGTCGGTTCCGACAAGACCTTCCAGTCCATCAACCCCGCCACCGGCGAGGCGATCGGCCTGGTGCCCATCTCCAGCAAGGAGCAGGTCGCCGAGGCGGTGGCCGCCGCGCGCGCGGCGCAGCCGGCCTGGGCGGCGCGGCCCGACGCCGAGCGCAAGGCGCTGATGATGAAGGTCGCCGAGGTCATCAACAAGAACGCCGCCTACCTCGCCGAGTGGGTGACGCGCGAGCAGGGCAAGCCGCTGGGCGGCGTCGGTCCCGACCAGGTTCCCGGCGCGCGCTTCGAGGTCTGGGGCTGCGAGGCCTGGACGCAGGTGCCGGCGAGCCTGGACCTGCCGGTCGAGGTCGCCTTCGAGGACGAGACGCGCCGCGACGAGGTGCACCGCAAGCCCTACGGCGTGATCGGCGCCATCGCGCCCTGGAACTGGCCGCTGCTGATCGCCATCTGGCAGATCATCCCCTCCATCCGCGCCGGCAACACCGTCGTCATCAAGCCCTCCGAGTACACCTCGATCGGCACGCTGGAGCTGGTGCGCCTGATCAGCGAGGTGCTGCCCGCGGGCGTCGTCAACACCGTCAGCGGCGCCGGCGAGGTCGGCTCCTGGCTGGTCTCCGACCCGCGCCTGGACAAGCTCATGTTCACCGGCTCGGCGCGCACGGGCGCCAAGGTCGCCGAGGCCGCGGCCAGGAACGTGATCCCGGTGACGCTCGAGCTCGGCGGCAACGACGCCGCCATCATGCTGCCCGACGCCGACCCCAAGGCCATGGCCATGGGGCTGTTCTGGGGCGCCTTCATCAACATGGGGCAGACCTGCGCGGCGGCCAAGCGCCTGTACGTGCCGGAGAACCTCTATGAGCCGACGGTGCAGGCGCTGAAGGAGCTGGCGCAGGCCATGCCCATGGGCGACGGCATGAAGGAAGGCACGGTGATGGGGCCGATCCAGAACAAGATGCAGTACGACAAGGTCGTCGACCTGGTCGAGAGCGCGAAGAGCGAAGGCGGCACCATCGTCTGCGGCGGCCAGGCTCCGGGCGGTCCGGGCTACTTCTACCCGCTCACCCTCGTCACCGGCCTGAAGGACGGCAGCCGCCTCGTCGACGAGGAGCAGTTCGGTCCCGTGCTGCCCATCATCAAGTACCGCGACGTCGAAGAGGCCATCGCCAGCGCCAACCGCCTGGACGTCGGCCTGGGCGCCTCGGTGTGGTCGGCCGACACCGCCAAGGCCGCCGAGGTCGCCTCGCGCATCCAGGCCGGCACGGTGTGGATCAACCAGCACGGCATGATCCACCCCATGGTGCCCTTCGGCGGCGCCAAGGGCTCGGGCTACGGCGTCGAGTTCGGGACCGAGGGCCTGAAGGCGGTGACGCGGCCGCAGGTCATCAGCATCAAGAAGTGAGGCGGCAGGGGCGGAGGCGGACGATGCGGGCTGCGACTCTCCTGTTCTGCGGCGTGACGGCGGCCGTGCTGGCCGTGCTCGGCGCCGCGGCCGTGGCCGCCCCGGCACCCTTGGCCGCGGTGCCCGCGGCCGCGGCCGTGAACGCCGACAAGGCGATGATGCTGGGCCTGGCGCGCGCCGGGAAGGCCATCGTCGGCGTCGGCGATCACGGCATCGTGCTGCGCTCGGAGGACGAGGGCGCGAGCTTTCGCCAGGCGAATTCGGTCCCCGTGAGCTCGATGCTCACGGCGGTGCACTTCATCGACGATCGCCACGGCTGGGCGGTGGGGCACTGGGGCGCCATCCTCGCCACCGACGACGCCGGCCAGACCTGGCGCGTGCAGCGCCTGGACACGGCCGAGGACCGGCCGCTCTTTGCCGTGCACTTCCTGGACGCGCAGCGCGGCGTCGCCGTGGGCCTGTGGTCGCTCGTGCTCACCACCGCCGACGGCGGCAAGAGCTGGCAGTCACGCGAGCTCGCACCGCCGCCGGGTGCCCGCCGCGCCGACCTCAACCTGCAGGCGCTCTTCGCCGACGACAAGGGCGTGCTCTACGCCGCGGCCGAGCGCGGCTACGTGCTGCGCTCCGAGGACGCCGGCGCCAGCTGGAGCTATCTCTCCACCGGCTACAACGGCTCGTTCTGGGGCGGAATCGCGCTCTCGTCCGACGTGCTGCTCGTCGGCGGGCAGCGCGGCAACGTCTACCGCAGCGGCGACGCGGGCCGGACCTGGCAGCACGTCGACATCGGCAGCCAGAGCTCGGTGACCGGCTTTGCGCGCCGCGGGCAGGCGGTGCTGGCCGTCGGTCTGGACGGCCTGCAGGCGCTCAGCCACGACGACGGCGCGAGCTTCACCCCGGCGCAGCGCGCCGACCGCCTCTCGCTCACCGCCGCCCTGGCCACGCAGGACGGCGCCTGGATCACCGCCTCGCGCGCCGGCGTGTTCCGCGAGAACGTGGAAGCGAAGAAGTAGTCGGTCCTTCGAAACCGCGCTGCACGAGAAGGCCATCGCGCATCCGGCCGACAGCCGTTTGCCGGACATCGCGCGGGTGGGCGTACGCGCTTCGCCCCGGGCATCACGCCTCGTAGCACAGGAGCACGACTTCGGCAGCCTGCTGTCGCAGCGGGATCAGCGCCTGGTAGGCGCAAGAGTGGAACCAGCCGTTTGCCGCATCGACGCTGGCGAAGCGGATGACGACGAGGTCGGTGTGCGGGCCTTCGCCGGCCCAGACGGCAACGCGGTGCCCGCGGCAGACGAGTTCGGCGCCCCATGGCGCGAGCGTGTCGGGCACGCGAGCGCGGTACTCGGCCCACCGTGCCTCGTCCTTGACGGTGATGTGGCCGACGACGTAGGCCTCGTTCATGGTGCTTCGTCTCGCCTGCTCAGGCCACGCGCCCGAACCACCACAGACTCAGGCCCGCGGCAAGCGTGGCCAGCAGCGCCCCCAGGGCGGCGAAGAGCGCGCTCACCTCGGTCTCCTTGGTCTCGACGACCATGCGCGCGGACAGGCTCTGGTAGACCTTCTTCAGATCCTCCGCGGTGCCGGCGTAGAAGTACTCGCCGCGGGTGATCATCGCCACGTCCTTGAGCGTCTCCTCGTCCAGGCGCACGCGCATGCTCCAGCCCTCGAAGCCGATGATCTCGCCTTGCGTCGTTCCCATGCCGACGGTGTAGACGCGCACACCGCGCTCGGCGGCCATCTTCGCCGCGTCCAGCGGATCCGGGCCGGTGGTGCGCTGGCCGTCGGTGAGCATGATGATCGCCGCCGAGCGGTAGCTTCCGGGCTCCACGGGCGTGAACTTGGGCTTGTCTTCCCCGGCCGTCCGGCCCAGCGGCCGGGCGGGGAAGTTGCGCTGGCCGGTGACGTGCTGGATCTCGATTCCGTGATCGGGGAAGAGCGTCGCCAGCGAGAGGATGATGCCGCTGCCGGTGGCGGTGGCGCGCTGCAGCTGGAAGCGATCGATCGCCGCCACGACGTCGTCGCGGCTGGTGGTCGGTGCCTGCACCACCGCGGCGGTGCCGGCGAAGGCGATCACGCCCACGCGCACCTCGTGCGGCAGTGCGCGCACGAAGGTCTTGGCGGCTTCCTGGCTGGCGATGAGCCGGTTGGGCTTCACGTCCTCGGCGCGCATGCTTCCCGAGACGTCCATCGCGAGGATGATGGTGCGCTCGGAAAGCGGCAGCGTGATCTTCGCCACCGGCCGCGCCGTCGCCACGAGCAGGGAGGCGATGGCCAGCAGCAGCAGCAGCGGCGGCACGTGGCGCCGCCAGCCCGGGCCCTTGCCGGCGGCGAGCTTGGCGATGCGCACGCTCGCCAGTCGTACGCTGGCGCGCTTGCGCCGCGCCAGCAGCCACAGGTAGAGCAGCACCAGCAGCGGCAGCAGCAGCAGCGACCACAGCAGGTCGGGCCAGTAGAAACTCATGCCGCCTTCTCCGGATGCAGGTGCATGGGAAAGCGCCCGGGCAGCGGCTGGCGTGCGCGCAGCCGGCGTAGTTCGGCGAATCGCAGCAGCGCCTGCAGCAGGTCGTCATCGGTGGCCAGCTCGAGCGTGTCGACGCCGCTGGCGGCGAAGGCGCGGCGAAGCGCCTGCTCATGCGCCTGGGCGAGGTCGGCATAGCGCGCGCGAAACGCCGGATCCGCGGCGTCGATGAGCAATTGCTCACCGGTCTCGGCGTCCTCCACCGTCACCAGGCCGACGTCGGGCAACTCGAGCTCGGCGGGGTCGAACACGCGCACGGCCACCACCTCGTGTCGCTGCGCCAGGCGCGCGAGCGCCGACTCCCAGCCGGGTTCGCTGATGAAGTCGGAGACGACGAAGACGAGGCCGCGCCGCCGCATCAGGCCTTCGGCCGCGTGCAGCAGGTCGGCGAGCACCGTTCCCGTGCCCGCAGCGTCGGCGGCCTGCCGACGTTCGCGTGCGGACCGCGCGGCTTTCGCGGCCGGCGCCGCGTGCGGTGTGCGCATGCGCATGCGCTGCAGCAGTTCGAGCACGTGCAGGCGTGTGGCGCGCGGCGGCAGCACGCCCTCCACCTTCCGCCCGTAGAAGACCGCGCCGACACGGCTGCCGTGGCGCGTCAGCACGCGCGCCAGCGTGGCGACGAAGCCGGTCGCGAGCGCGAGCTTGGTGCGGTCGGCGGAACCGAAATCGACGCTGCCGGAGAGGTCGAGCAGGAACCAGGCGCTGAGGTCGCGGTCCTCGACGAACTGGCGCACGAAGGGCTGCTGCAGTCGTGCGGTGACGTTCCAGTCGATGTGGCGCACGTCGTCGTGCGGCTGATACTCGCGCAGGTCGGCGAGATCGACGCCGATGCCACGCCAGAGCGTGCGATAGTCGCCCTGCAGCAGACCGTCGAGCCGGCGGATCACGGTCCACTCCAGACGGCGCAGCATGGCGTCGCTGGTCGGCGGCTCGAGAAGCGCGTTCATGACTGCCCGGCGGCGTCCCGATTCCCGGCGTGCGCCAGCGGCTTGTCGGGCGCGGGCACCGCCTTGACGACGCGCGCGACCAGCGCATCGGGGGTCAGGCCTTCGGCCAGCGCCTCGTAGGAGAGCACGATGCGGTGCCGCAGCACGTCGGCCGCGAGGTCGGTCATGTCCTCGGCCAGCGCGTAGCGGCGTCCGCGCAGCAGCGCCAGCGCCTTTGCGCCCTCGACGAGGGCGATGCTGGCGCGCGGGCTGGCGCCGTAGCCGATGCGCGATGCCAGGTCCGCGAGGCCGAAGGCCGCGGGCCGGCGCGTGGCCGCCACCAGGCGCACCGCGTACTGCATCAGCGCCGGATCGCAATAGACCTCGCGGCATTCGCGCTGCAGCGCCGTGAGCTGGAAGGTGTCGGCGACGGCGCCGACCTCGATGGGCGCACCGGTGACGCGCTCGACGATGACGAACTCCTCCTCCTCGCTCGGATAGTCGATCAGTACCTTCATCATGAAGCGGTCGACCTGGGCCTCGGGCAGGGGGTAGGTGCCCTCGGTCTCGATCGGGTTCTGCGTCGCCATGACCACGAAGGGCTCGGGCACCTTGTGCGAGACCCCGGCGATCGTCACCTGCCGCTCCTGCATCACCTCCAGCAGCGCGCTCTGCACCTTGGCCGGCGCGCGGTTGATCTCGTCGGCCAGCAGCAGGTTGGCGAACACCGGCCCGAGGCTGGTGCCGAACTCGCCCGTCCTCTGGTTGTAGATGCGCGTGCCGATCAGGTCCGCCGGAACGAGGTCGGGGGTGAACTGGATGCGGCCGAAGCTGCCGCGAACGGCGCGCGCCAGCGTCTTGACGGTCAGCGTCTTGGCCAGGCCCGGAACGCCCTCGACCAGCAAATGGCCTTGCGCCAGCATGGCGACGAGCACGCGCTCGAGGAAGCGGTCCTGGCCGACGACGACGCGCTTGACCTCGTAGAGGATCTGCTCCATCAGCGTCGCGGTGGCAGCGGCCTCGTCGTTCATGGGCTCTCCGTTCAGAAGGGTGGCATGCCTGCGGCCTGTGCGGCGTTCTCGATCGGGACGGCGAAGCCGATGCCGATGAAGGTGCGCTGCTCGCTCGGGTTGAGGATGGCGGTGACGATGCCCACGACGTGGCCGTCCAGCGTCACCAGCGGCCCGCCGCTGTTGCCGGGGTTGGCGGCGGCGTCGAACTGGATCAGGTTCGTCAGCTGTGACTGCCCGTCGGGACTGCGGAACTCGCGCCCGAGGCCGGAGACGACGCCCGCGCTCACCGAGGGCCCGAGGCCGAAGGGGAAGCCGACGGCGACCACCTCGTCGCCGGGCGCGAGGTCGGCGGTGCTGCGCATCGTCGCCGCCTGCGGGTCGTCGGGCAGCCTGGCCGCGCGCAGCACCGCGAGGTCGTTCTCGGGCTGGGTGCCGACGACCGTGGCCTCGCTCTCGAGGCCGTTCCAGAAGCGCACGCGGATCTTGCGGCTGCCGGCGACGACGTGCAGGTTGGTGAGGATGGTGCCGTTCTCGATGATCAGCACGCCGCTGCCGAGAGCGCGCTCCATCGCCTTCCGCTCGGCATCCTCGTCGGCGTCGCCGTCGTCGTCCTCCTCGTCCAGGCCGACCACGCGCACGACCGAGGGCGCGATCGCCGCGGCGGCGCGTGCAGCCGCCGAGGGCAGCGGTTCCTTTTCGAGCGAGGCGCGCACCGCGGCGTCGATGTCGTCCTGCGTGATCACGCGCATGCCGGGCTGCGTGCCGAGCACGAAGGTCGTCGCCAGCGCCGCCAGCAGCGCGCCGCCGACCGCCGAGAAGGCGGCCGCGTGGCGACCCAAACGCGCGCGCAGGCGTTGCAGGCGACCGGGCGCCGCAGACGTGGCCGGCACGGCAGCCGCCCCCGCGTCCGCAACGCCATCGGCGCCTGCGGCGCCAGCTGCCGGATGGCGGGGCGAACGGCTGTAAAGCGGTGCCTTGCGCATGTCGGAGGGGCCGCCTGCAGGCGGCGCAGGAAGAGCGGTGCGCCGTCAACCCTATCACGATGCGTGCGGCCGTGCCGGTCCCTGTCTCGCGCGCGGCCGCAGCGCGCGCGCTGGCATCATCGGCGCCGTCATGTGGATCGATTCGCACTGCCATCTGGATGCGCCGGAGTTCGACCCCGATCGCGACGCCGTGCTTGCCGCGGCGCGCGCCGCCGGCGTGGGGCAGATGGTGCTGCCGGCGGTGGCCGCGGCGCACTTCGAGCCGCTGCAAGGCCTGGCGCGTGCGCACGGCCTGGCGTACGCGCTCGGAATCCATCCGCTTTTCGTCGGCGAGGCGGCGGACGAGGACCTGGGGCGCCTGCAGCAGGCGCTGGCCCAAGCCGCGGGTGACCCGCTGCTCGTCGCCGTCGGCGAGATCGGCCTGGACCACTTCGTTGCCGGGCTGGAGCGGCAGCGCCAGCAGCATTTCCTGCGCGCGCAACTGCGGCTCGCCAGCAAGGCGGGCCTGCCGGTGATCCTGCACACGCGGCGTGCGCTCGACGAGGTGTTGGCGGCGCTGCGCAGGCAGCCGCTGTGCGGCGGCATCGCGCATGCCTTCAACGGCAGCGCCCAGCAGGCCGCGCAACTGCTGGCGCTGGGATTCAAGCTCGGCTTCGGCGGCGCGATGAGCTTCGAGCGCGCGCGCCATCTGCGCGAGCTCGCGCGCACGCTGCCCGACGAGGCGCTGGTGCTGGAGACCGACGCGCCCGACATCCCGCCGCATTGGCTCTACCGCAGCGCGGCCGACCGCGCCGGCGGCGCGACGAGCCGCAACACGCCTGCGGAGCTGCCGCGCATCGGCGCGGTGCTCGCCGAGCTGCGCGGCTGGACGCTCGAGGAGACCGCGCGCATCACGCGCGCGAACACGCTCGCCGCGCTGCCGCGGCTGGCCGCGTGCCTGCCAGCCGATGGCTGAGAACGCGCACCGCGACGACGGCGCGCTGCTGCAAGGACTGGCGCCGGTGGCCTCGCCGCAGGCGCGGCTGCTGGTGCTGGGCAGCTTCCCGAGCGTGGCCTCGCTCGCGCAGCGGGAGTACTACGCGCATCCGCGCAACCAGTTCTGGCCGCTGCTGGGCGCGCTCTTCGGCCAGCCGCTCGCCGACTGGCCGTATGCCGAACGCATCGCGTGGGTGCGCGGGCGCGGGCTTGCGATCTGGGACGTGTACGCACGCTGCCGCCGCCCGGGAAGCCTGGACGCGGACATCCGGGACGCCGAGGCGAACGATCTCGGCGGCCTCGTCGCCACGCTCCCACGGCTGGCGCTGATCGCGCACAACGGCGGCGAGTCGGCACGCGCGATGCGCGTCACGCGGGCGCTCGGGATCGCGGTGACGCGTTTGCCGTCGACCAGCCCCGCGAACGCGAGCTGGTCCTTTGCGCGCAAGCTGCAGGCCTGGGCGCAGGCCTTCGAGCAGGCGGGGCTGCTGGGTTAGGCTCGCACCATGTCCATTCGCAAGTCGCGGACCCCGGGCGGGGTCGAGCAAGCTGCGGCGCCCGCGTCGGCGTCGGCGTCGGCGTTCCCGCCGGTGACGATCAGCGAACACGACGGTGTGCGCTTTCTGCACCTGGGCTCGGCATGGGTGCAGGGCGCGATGCGCCTGCGCAAGCCCGACCGGATCGAACTCGACTACGTGCAGCGCATGCTCGCAAGCCTGCTGTGGCTGCCCCCGGAGGCGCTCGACGACGGTCTGGCGGTGCAGCTGGGCCTGGGGGCCGCTGCGATCACGCGCTTCACGCAGCAGCAGCTCGGGATGCACACCATCGCGGTCGAGCTCAACCCCCTCGTCATCCAGGCCGCGCGCCTGTGGTTTGGCCTTCCCGTGGATGGCCCGCGGCTGCAGGTTCTGCGCATGGACGCGCTGCACTGGCTGCAGCAAGAGGCGCAGCCGGGCAGCGTGCGCCTGCTGCACGTGGATCTCTACGACGAGGAGGCGGCGGCTCCGGTGCTCGACGACGAGCGCTTCTACGCCGCCTGCCGGCGCGCGCTGACGCCCGGCGGCGTGATGGCGGTGAACCTCTTCGGCCGCGACGCCAGTTTCGACGCCAGCGCCGCGCGCATCGCCGCGGTCTTCGGCACCGACCAGGTCTGGAGCCTGCGCCCCACGCGCGAGGGCAACACCGTCGTCGTCGCCGGGCGCGGCGTGCTGGTTCCCGGGCGCGAGGCGCTGCGGCAGCGCGCGGCGGCGATCGAGACGCGCCACGGCCGGCTCGGCCTGAAGGCGCGCGACTGGCTGCGCATGGTGCGCCCGTGGCAGCCGCGCGCATTGCCGCGGGCACCCGCGGCGGCGGATTCGCCGGGCGCGGTGCCGGCCTGAAGCCATGAGCGCATCGAGCCCCCATCGTCCCGAGCGCCACGCGTCTCGCCCTTCCGCCAAGGGTCGGCTGCACTGGCGCCTGCTGCTGGACTGGCTGCGCGAGGACGGCTGGATCGTGCAGGACGACGTCGAGCGCGTGGCCAGGCGCCTGTCGGCCGGCAGCTCGACGCTGCACGCGCTCGTGCGGCTGGGGGGCGCCGGCCTCGTGCGCCGCGACGCCGCGGGCGCAGGGCGTGCGCTGGACGTGCAGGCGCTCACCGAGTGGCTGGCCGGGCGCGCGCAGCTTCCGTATCTGCGCATCGATCCGCTCAAGGCCGACGCCGGGCGGGTGGCCGAGGTCATGTCGGCGCAGTACGCGCAGCTGCGCCACGCGCTGCCGGTGAAGGTCGGTGCCAGCGAAGTCACCATCGCCACCGCCGAACCCTTCGACATCGGCTGGGTGGCCGAGATCGAGAACCACCTGCGGCGCACGGTCAAGCTCGTCGTCGCCAACCCCGAGGAGCTGCGCCGCTACACGGGCGAGTTCTACGCGCTCGCGCGCTCGGTGCGCGCGGCGCACAAGAGCGGCGAGGTCGCGCCCAGCGCCAGCTTCGAGCAGCTCGTCGAGCTCGGCAAGACCAAGGGCCAGCTCGACGCCAACGACCAGGGCGTGGTGCAGGTCGTCGACTGGCTCTGGCAGTACGCCTTCGAGCAGCGCGCCAGCGACATCCACCTCGAGCCGCGGCGCGACATCGGCGCCATCCGCTTTCGCATCGACGGCGTGCTGCACACCGTCTACCAGGTGCCGCTGCCGGTGATGGCGGCGATGACCTCGCGCATCAAGCTGCTCGGCCGCATGGACGTGGTGGAGAAGCGCCGCCCGCTGGACGGCCGCATCAAGACGCGCCGCGCCGAGGCCCCCGAAGGGCAGGGCAGCGAGGTCGAGATGCGCCTGTCCACGCTGCCCACGGCCTTCGGCGAGAAGATGGTGATGCGCATCTTCGACCCGCAGACGGCGGTGAAGACGATCGCGCAGCTGGGCTTCGACGAACACGACGCGCGGCGCTGGCAGGAGCTCATGCGGCGTCCGCACGGCATCGTGCTCGTCACCGGGCCCACCGGCAGCGGCAAGACGACCACGCTCTACGCCACGCTCAAGGCGCTGGCCACCGAGGAAGTCAACGTCTGCACGATCGAGGACCCGATCGAGATGATCGAGCCCGCGTTCAACCAGACGCAGGTGCACGCGGCGATCGACATGGGCTTCGCCGAGGGCCTGCGCGCGCTCATGCGCCAGGACCCGGACATCATCATGGTCGGCGAGATCCGCGACCTCGCCACCGCCGAGATGGCGATCCAGGCCGCGCTCACCGGCCACCTCGTCTTCAGCACGCTGCACACCAACGATTCGCCGGGCGCGATCACGCGGCTGGCCGACCTCGGCGTGCCGGGTTACCTGATCGCGGCCACCGTCATCGGCGTGCTCGCGCAGCGCCTGACGCGCACGCTGTGCACGGCGTGCAAGCAGCGCGACGAGGGCACGACGCGCGAGGCGTTGGACGATCTCGCGCGGCCCTGGCGGCTTTCCGGCGGCGTGCGCCCCTACAAGGCCGTGGGCTGCCAGGAATGCCGCCACACCGGCTATCGAGGGCGCGCCGGCCTGTACGAACTGCTGGTGATGAACGAGGCCGCGCGCGAGTGCGTGCATCCGCAGCTCGACATCGCCGCGCTGCGCCGCCAGGCGAGCAAGGACGGCATGCGCCCGCTGCGCCTGGCCGGCGCGATGAAGGTCGCCGAAGGGCTGACGACGGTCGAGGAAGTGCTGCGCAGCACGCCGGGGCTCGAGCGCTGAGTTCCGACTGCGGTTCCTAGAATGCGGGCCGATTCATCCACCCACTCGAAGGAGGCGGACGAGGCGTGAGGATCAAGAGCCGGAAGGACTTCTGGTCGGGACTGATGTTCATCGTCACCGGCGTCGCCTTTGCCTGGGGCGCGACGAGCTACAGCTTCGGCAGTTCGGCGCGCCCGGGCCCGGCCTATTTTCCTTTCGGGCTGGGCGCTCTGCTCGCGCTGCTGGGCGTCATCGTGCTCGTCAAGGCGCTGGTGTTCGAGGTCGAGGGCGGTGACCCGATCGGCCATTGGGGATTCAGGCCGGCGCTGCTGGTGCTAGCCGCGGTGCTGCTCTTCGGGCTCACGCTGCCCACGCTGGGCATGGCCGTCGCGCTGCCGCTGCTCATCTTCGTGGGCAGCCTGGGCAGCGGCGAGTTCCGCCTGAAGGAGGTGCTGGTCAGCTGCATCGTGCTCACCTTCTTCTCGTGGCTGGTGTTCGCCAAGGGCCTCGGACTGACGATCCCGATGGGGCCGTCCTTCCTCGCCGGCTGAAGGGCCGCCGGCGATGGAACTGCTCGATCACCTGACGCTGGGCTTCGGCGTCGCCTTCTCGCTCGTCAACCTGCTGTATGCCCTCGCGGGCGCGGTGCTGGGCACGCTCATCGGCGTGCTGCCGGGCCTCGGGCCCACGGCGACGATCGCGATGCTGCTGCCCAGCATCTATGCGCTGGAGGCCACGCCCGCGCTCATCATGCTGGCGGGCATCTACTACGGTGCGCAGTACGGGGGCTCGACCACCGCCATCCTCATCAACGTGCCCGGCGAGGCGTCCTCGGTCGTCACCGCGATCGACGGCTACAAGATGGCGCGCCGCGGCCGCGCCGGCCCGGCGCTGGCCTCGGCGGGCCTGGGCTCCTTCTTCGCGGGCTGCGTGGGCACGCTCGTGATCGCCGCCTTCGCGCCGCCGCTGACGGAACTCGCCTTCGAGTTCGGACCCGCCGAATACTTCAGCCTGATGGCGCTGGGGCTGATCGGCGCCGTCGTGCTGGCCTCGGGCTCGCTCGTCAAGGCGATCGCGATGATCATCCTCGGCCTGCTGCTCGGACAGGTGAACACCGACGTCATCTCCGGCGTGCCGCGCTACAGCTTCGACATCGCCGAACTCACCGACGGCATCAACTTCGTCGCCATCGCGATGGGCGTGTTCGGCTTCGGCGAGATCATCGCCAACCTGGGCCGTCCGGCCGGGCACCGCGAGGTCTTCACCCGCGACGTGAAGGGCCTGTGGCCGACAGGGCAGGACCTTCGCGACATGGCCCCGGCGGTGCTGCGCGGCACGGCGCTGGGCTCGGTGCTGGGCGTGCTGCCCGGGGGCGGTGCGCTGCTGTCCTCGTTCGCCTCCTACACGCTGGAGAAGAAGATGCGCGCGCGCGCGGGCGAAGTGCCTTTCGGCGAAGGCAACATCCGTGGCGTCGCCGGCCCCGAGTCGGCGAACAACGCCGGCGCGCAGACCTCGTTCATCCCCATGCTCACGCTGGGCATTCCGCCCAACGCGGTGATGGCGCTGATGGTCGGCGCGATGACGATCAAGGGCATCCAGCCCGGCCCGCAGGTGATGACGAGCAACCCCGAGCTCTTCTGGGGGCTGATCGCCTCGATGTGGGTCGGCAACCTGATGCTGATCGTGCTCAACCTGCCGCTGATCGGCATCTGGATCAAGCTGCTGACGGTGCCCTACCGCATGCTCTACCCGGCGATCCTCGCCTTCTGCTGCATCGGGCTGTACACGCTCAACAACAACAACTTCGACGTCTTCGTCGGCGCGCTCTTCGGCCTCGTCGGCCTGGTCTTCCACAAGCTCGGCTGCGAGCCCGCGCCGCTGCTGCTGGGCTTCATCCTGGGGCCGATGATGGAGGAGAACCTGCGCCGCGCGCTGCTGCTCAGCCGCGGCGACTGGTCGACCTTCGTCACGCGGCCGCTCTCGGCGGGGCTGTTGTCCGCCGCCGTGCTGCTGATCGTCCTCGTCTCGCTGCCGGCGATCAGGAACAGGCGCCAGGAGGCGTTCCGGGACGCGGATTGACTCCGCGGCGCAACACCCAGCGCGCATACAGCACGAAGCCGGCACCGCAGAGCACCAGCACGAGGATCTGCATCGTCGGCGACATCATCGGAACGAGCGCGAACAGGAGCGCGAACGGCGCTGCGCCGATGGCGGTGGAGAGCGCCACCTCCAGCACCGTGGTGCGCTGGCCGAAGAGTCCCAGCGCGTGCGAAAGCACGTCCACCGGAAAGCTCATGCGCAGCATCACCAGCGACAGCAGCCGCTGACGCGGGTGCACGAGGCGCTCGATGTCGGCGGCCACGAGCGCGCTCGGCCAGTGGCGCAGCACGAAGGGGCGCGCCCGGCGACCGAGGCCGAACGCCAGCACCGAGCCGATCGTCCATCCCAGCAGCATCAGGCCCGCTGCCGGCAACCATCCCCAGGCGGCGACGGCGAGCGGCAAGAGCGGGAGATTGCTCGCTGCCGGCAGCAGCACGGCCAGTGCCGCGCTGAGCACGAAGGCGAGCCCGCTCAGCGTCGGCCATTGCTCCAGCCAAAGCAGCATCGGTGCCGCGAAGCGGTGCGCCAGCCACAGCCCGAGCGCGAACAGCAGCAGGGCCCAGAGGCCCAACGGCAGCGATGGGCCGAGCCTGTTTCGAGATGCGTTCACGACCTTCGCGCTGCGCGCAGGATGCCGCCGAAGTACGCCGTCAACTCGCCGCGCGCGCTCAGCGGCAGGACCTGCGCCACGTACTGGTCCGGCCGCACGATGACGATGCAGCCCGCGGCGCGGTCGATGCCGCGCAGCTCGAAGAGGTCCTGGCCGCTCCGAGCGTCGGCGCAGAAGACCTTCTCGTAGTCGCAAAGACCCAGGCGCCCGACGTGCGGCCGCAGCAGCGAGGGCAGGGCGGAGAAGTCGAGCGCGCGGAAATCCTGCTGGAAGACGGCGCGGACGTCGATCACGGCATCCACGTCCGTGCCGGCGATGCCGTGGCGCACCAGCGGCGAGTCGGCGTCGTGTTCGAGCCAGTCGCAGAGCGTGGCGACGGCGCCGCCGGCGGTGCCGCGGTCGCCCGCGGGGGCAAGGAGAAACAGCGTGAAGCGCACGCCGACGGTGATGCAGTGGCCCAGGTGCATCGGCCGCGCATCGGCCAGCCGCACGACGGGTGCGGAATGGAAGCGTTTGCCGACGGGATAGCCGCGCGCGAGCGCCTGGTGCGTGGGCAGGCCGACGAGCGCGCTCGGCTCGTATTCGATCGTCAGCCCGCAGGTGAAGGGCAGGTTCGCGACGAACTCGCGCGCCACGCGGGGCAAGGGCGCCTCGGGGTCGTCGTCGAAGTGGCCGCCGACGACGCGCGCCCAGCGGTGGTCGAATTCGACCAGCCCTTTCGCCGCGGCGCGGCGCTCGCCCGAATAGCTGTGCAGCAGCGACGCCTCGGCGCGGCCGGTCAGCACCGAGATCAGCTTCCAGCCGAGGTTGAAGGTGTCGCCCATCGAGACGTTCATGCCCTGCCCGGCCTTGGGGCTGTGCGTGTGGCAGGCGTCACCCGCGAGCATGACGCGGGGGTTGCGCGTGGCGACCTCGCCCGCGGGAACGTCGTCGAACCTGTCGGTCAGGCGGTGACCGATCTCGTAGATCGACCACCAGACGACCTCCTTCACCGCGAGCGTGAAGGGCGCGAGGATGCGCTGCGCCTTGGCGACGATGTCCTCGGCGCCCATGCCGCGATCGGCCGCGCGCTCGCTCTCGCCCAACCGGTCGAGTTCGACGTACAGGCGCACGAGGTGCCCGCCTTCGCGCGGCAGCACCATCAGCGTGCCGTCGGCCTGCGAGCGCACGAAGGACTTCATGCGCCAGTCCGGAAAGTCGGTGACGGCGAGCACGTCCATCACGCCCCAGGCCTGGTGCGCGGCGTCGCCGTGCAGCGTGCCGCCGATGGCGCGGCGCACGGCCGAGCGCGCGCCGTCGCAGCCGACGACGTAGTTGGCGCGCAGCGTCGCCGTGCGGCCTTCCAGGCCCGGGGCCGTGTGTTCGAGCGTCACCGTCACGGGGTGCTCGGTGGCCGCGGGGTCGACCGTGAGCGTCGCCACGCGCAGGCCGTAGTCCGGCACCAGGCGCGTGGGCGCGTTGCGCATGAAGTCGAGGAAGAAGTCGTGCACGCGCGCCTGGTTGATGAGCACGTGCGGCATCTCGGAGATGCCGTCGGGAACGTCCTGCACGCGCGCCACGCGTGCGAGCGTCGCGTCCGCTGACGGCGCCCAGAAGGTGGTCTCGTTGATCCAGACCGCCTCGCGGCTGACCTTCGCGGCGAAGCCGAAGGCCTGGAACATCTCCATCGAGCGCACGCTGATGCCGTCGGCCTGGCCCTTCTCCATCGGCGCGAGCTTGGGCTCGACCAGCAGCGTGCGGATGCGCGGCTCGAGCGCCAGTTGCGCCGCCAGGCACAGGCCAGCCGGGCCCGAGCCGGCGATCAGCACGTCCACCGTCTCGGGCAGCGGGTCGCCCGCGCGGCGGTGGCCGGGTGCCTCCGGCAGGATGTCCGGGTCCCCCGGCCGGAAGCCATCGACGTGATACTGCATGCTGATTCCCGATCGTCCCGATGGTGCGCGCCCGGTCCCGCATGCACCCCTGCGCGAGGGGCGGGCGCAAGCGCGAACGGTACACTCATCCGCCTGCCGGCCGCGCCGCCCCCGAATCCACGTCATCATGCCTGTCGTTTCCGCCGATTCCCGTTCCTGGCGCGCGCTCGCCGCTCCGCTCGTCGCGATGATCGCGGTGATCGTGCTCTCCAACTTCGCGGTGCAGTTCGTCATCAACGACTGGCTGACCTGGGGCGCTTTCACCTATCCCTTCGTCTTTCTCGTCTGCGACCTCACCAACCGCGCCTTCGGGCCCGCGGCCGCGCGCCGCGTGGCCTGGATCGGCTTCGTCATCGCGGTCGCCGTTTCGGGCCTGATCGCGCCCTGGCGCATCGCGCTCGCATCGGGGGCGGCCTTCATCACCTCGCAACTGCTCGACGTCACGGTGTTCAACCGCTGGCGCCGCGCGAGCTGGTGGAAGGCGCCGCTGCTGGGTTCGCTCGTGGCGTCGGTCGTCGACACCGGCGTCTTCTTCTTCCTCGCCTTCGGCGGCACGGCGCTGAGCTGGCTGCATCTGGCCGGCGGCGATCTCGCGTTCAAGGCGGCGATGGCGGTGCTGCTGCTGGCGCCCTATCGCGCGCTGCTGCCTCACCTGCAGACCTGGGCCCCGGCGCCCACGCGCTGACGCCGGCCCGCCTCGAGCGCGATGAACAAGGCCTTCACGCGCGAGAGCGACGGTGACGACGACGAAGGCGGCGATGGCGCAAGCCGCTTGCCGGCGCTGCCCGCGGGTGCGCGCAACTACCTCACGCCGCAAGGCTACCGAGCGCTGCGTGGGGAGCTGATGAAGCTGCTCGACGACGAGCGCCCGAAGATCGTCGAGACCGTTTCCTGGGCGGCGAAGAACGGCGACCGCAGCGAGAACGGCGACTACCTCTACGGCAAGAAGCGGCTGCGCGAGATCGACCGCCGCATCCGTTTCCTGACGAAGCGGCTGGATCTTGCCGAGATCGCCGATCCGAGCGTCCACCACGGCAGCGACCAGGTCTTCTTCGGTGCCACCGTCACCTACGCCAACGCCGCCGGCGAGGAGCGCACGGTGACGATCAAGGGCATCGACGAGGCCGACAGCCTGCGCGGCGAGGTGAGCTGGATCAGCCCGATCGCGCGCGCGCTGCTGAAGGCACGCGCGGGTGACGAGGTCGCGCTCGTGACGCCGCTGGGGGTCGAGCGCATCGAGGTGCTCGAGGTGCGCTATCCCGCGCCTGCGGCGCCCGGCGAGGAGCGCGCGGACTGAGCACGCGCCGCCGGCCCGCGCTTCCTCAGGGCTTGATGCGCCAGACGCGCAGCACCGCCGGATTGCGGCGCAGGGCGCGCAGCGCGTCGGCCAGATGCACGCGGTCGCGCACGCTCAGCAGCAGGCGCAACTCGACCGTCTCCGAGATCGATTCGGTACCCATGTCGAGGTGGCGGATGTCGGCTTCGGCGGCGGCGATGGCCGAGGCCACCTGCGCCAGCGCGCCCTTGCCGTTCTTCACCAGCACCATGACGCCGGTCTCGAAGCTGCGCGTGAGTTCCTCGGCCCATTCGACCTGCATCCAGCGCTCGCTGTCGCGCTCGTAGAGGCGCTTGCCGGTGCGGCACTCGGCGGTGTGCACGACCAGGCCCTCGCCGCGACCGAGGTAGCCGACGATGGCGTCGCCGGGGATCGGGCGGCAGCAGGGGGCGAGCTGCACCGAGCCGCCCTCGCTGCCGTCGACGAAGACGACGCTCTGCACCGGCGCGGCGTCGTCGGTGGCGTAGCGCCCGAGCGTCAGCGTGACGGCGTCGGGGCGCGAGCCATGCTCGCGCATGAGCTGAGCCAGGCGCTTGGCCACGATGATCGCGATCTTGCGCCCGAGGCCGATGTCCACCAGCAGTTCGCCGCAGTGGCGGTTGCCGCTCCAGCGCGTGAGCTGCTGCCACAGCGCCGCGGCGTCGGCGTCGGCGGGGTCCGTCGAGGGCATCTTCAAGCCCTCGCCGCGCAGCGCCTGGGCGAGCATCTTCTCGCCCATCGCGCGCGACTCCTCCTGCTCCATGTTCTTCAGGTAGTGGCGGATCTTGGAGCGCGCGCGCCCGGTGCGCACGCTGCCCAGCCACGCCGGGTTGGGACGCGCGCCGGGGGCTGTGAGGATTTCCACCACGTCGCCGCTGTGCAGCTCGGTGCGCAGCGCCACCGGTTCGCCGTTGACCGTCGCGGCCACCGTGTGATCGCCGACGTCGGAGTGGATGGCGTAGGCGAAGTCCACCGGCGTGGCGCCGCGCGGCAGCGCCAGGATGCGGCTCTTGGGCGTGAAGACGTAGACCGCGTCCGGGTAGAGGTCGATCTTCACGTGCTCCAGGAACTCGTGCGCGTCGCGCGTCTCGTCCTGGATGTCGATCAGGCTCTGCAGCCACAAGGTGCCCATCTGCTGCGCGTCGCCGTCCTTGGTGTCCTTGCCCGGCTTGCCGTTCCTGCCCTTCTCGCCGCTCTTGTAGAGCCAGTGCGCGGCGACCCCGGTCTCGGCCACGGCGTGCATCGCCTCGGTGCGGATCTGGAACTCGACCGCCGTTCCCAGCGGACTCACGAGCGTGGTGTGCAGCGACTGGTAGCCGTTGGCCTTGGGGATCGCGATGTAGTCCTTGAAGCGCCCGGGAACCGGCTTGTAGAGCTGGTGCAGCACGCCCAGGGCGAGGTAGCAGTCCGGCAGCGCGGGAACGACGATGCGAAAGCCGAAGATGTCGTTCACCTCGGCGAAGCCCGCGTGCTTCTCGCGCATCTTGCGGTAGATGCTGTAGACCGTCTTCTCGCGGCCCGAGATGCGGATGCGCAGGCGCTGCGAGGCAAAGGCGCGCTCGACCTCCTTCTGCACGCGCTCGACGATGTTGCGCCGCGTGCCGCGCGCGCGCTCGACCGCCTTCGCCAGCGCCGCGTGGCGCCAGGGGTAGAGGTGCTCGAAGGACAGCTCCTGCAGCTCGAGGAAGGTCTGGTTCAGCCCCAGGCGATGGGCGATCGGCGCGTAGATGTCGAGCGTCTCGCGCGCGATGCGGTGGCGCTTGTCGGGCGCCATCGCGTGCATCGTGCGCATGTTGTGCAGACGGTCGGCGAGCTTGACGAGGATGACGCGCACGTCGCGCGCCATCGCCAGCAGCATCTTGCGGAAGGATTCGGCCTGGCTCTCCTCGCGCGTGTTGAACTGCAGCTTGTCGAGCTTGGTGAGGCCGTCGACGAGGTCCGCGGTGGGCGCACCGAAGCGCTCGACGAGTTGGGTCTTGTCGACGCCGCAGTCCTCCATCGCGTCGTGCATCAGCGCGGCCATCACCGCCTGCACGTCCAGCCGCCAGTCGGCGACCAGCCCGGCCACCGCCAGCGGGTGCGTGATGTAGGGCTCGCCGCTGTGGCGGAACTGGCCCAGGTGGGCCTCGTCGGCGAACTTGAAGGCCTCGCGCACCTGCCGCAGGTCGGCCTTGGAGAGGTAGCCGAGCTTTTCGCTGAGCGCCGCGAAGGTCGAGACCGGGCTGGCCGGCGCCGCCACCGGCGGCACCGGCCCGTGCGCGATGCGTCCCAGCCCCTGCAGGGCGCTGGGCAGCAGTTCGGCGGCGAGCGATCGAAACCCCATGGGCCGAATTTAAGTCATTCGACCGCGACTGCTGCCGTGTGCAGGCATTGCCGCGGCAGGCTAGCCCCGCGGCGTGGGCGCGCCGCAGGCGCGTTCCATGAAAAAAAAGGAGCGCCCGAAGGCGCCACCGCTGTTCGACGCCGGCGCCGCGGCCCCGCCGCGGCGCCTCGTCGGGCGCACTCAGACGGGAACCTTGCGCAGCATCTCCAGGCCGACCTGGCCGGCGGCGATCTCGCGCAGCGCGGTGACGCCGGGCTTGTTGCGCGTCTCGATCTTGGGCGCGTGGCCCTGGCTGAGCATGCGCGCCCGGTAGGTCGCGGCGAGCACGAGCTGGAAGCGGTTCGGGATCTGCTGCAGGCAGTCTTCGACGGTGATTCGGGCCATGCGGGGCGTCCTTGGTGCGATGCGGGTGACGGGGCGCTCAGATCAGGTCCAGCGCGGCGAAGACCTGCGAGCGGTTGCGCATCTGCGCGGCGTACTTCAGGCGCTGCGAATGCACGACCGTCTTGAGGTCGAAGAGCGCCGTCTCGAACAAAGTGTTGATGATAACAAAATCGAAATGCCGCGCCTGCGCCACCTCCTTGCGCGCGTTGGCCATGCGCTGCTCGATCACCTCGGGGCCGTCCTCGCCGCGGCGCATGAGCCGCTGGCGCAGTTCATCCCAGCTCGGCGGCAGGATGAAGATGAGCACCGCGTGCGCGAAGTGCTGCTTGATCTGCAGCGCGCCCTGCCAGTCGATCTCCAGCACCACGTCCTCGCCGCGCTGCAGCCGGCTCTCGATGGCGCGCCGGCTGGTGCCGTAGAGCTGGCCGTGCACCTGCGCCCATTCGAAGAATTCGCCGCGCTCGACCATCGCGCGGAACCCGGCCTCGGAGACGAACCAGTACTCGCGTCCGTCGAGCTCCTGCCCGCGCGGCGCGCGCGTGGTGTGCGAGATGGAGACGGCGAGGTGCGAATCGAGTTCGAGCAAGGCCTTGACGAGGCTGGACTTGCCGGTTCCGCTGGGCGCGGAAACACAGAACAGGTTGCCTGGGGTCTCCATCGGCGTGCATTCTAGAAGCGCGGCCCGCCCCGCGGTCAGGGCTCAGCGCGGCACGTAGAAGCTCGCCTTGGCCTGAACGCTTGCGCCGTCGTCGCGCTGCACCGTCAGCACCACCGCCTGCGTGCGGCCGCGCAGCGCCTGCAGCGGTTCGGCCGGCGCCGCGAGGTACAGCGTCATCGACGCGCGCTCGGCGCCGGCGACGCGCAGCGGCGACTGCCACTGCGCCCTCAGGCCCGCGAGCCCGTCGGCCGCAACGCGGTAGTCGTGCGGCTGCAGGTCGGTGTTGAGCACGTGCACGCGGTAGGTGTTCTCGACGCGGCCGTCCTCGAGCAGGCGCCCCAGGCTGCCGCGATCCTTCACGATGTCGACGTGAAAGGGGCTGCGCAGCGAGAGGCCGACGACGAAGGCCGCGGACACCGCCAGCAGCAGCGCGGCGTAGGCCAGCACGCGCGGGCGCGCGATGCGGCGCAGCATCTGCGCCCGCGTGAGGCGCTGCTCGACGCCGTTCTCGGTGGCGTAGCGGATGAGGCCGCGCGCGCTGCCCATGCGGTCCATCACCTGGTTGCAGGCGTCGATGCACGCGGCGCAGCCGATGCACTCGTTCTGCAGACCGTCGCGGATGTCGATTCCCGTCGGGCAGACCTGCACGCACAGGCGGCAGTCGACGCAGTCGCCCAGGCCGAGCGCGCCCGCGTCGCTGCCGCGCTTGCGTGCGCCGCGCGGGTCGCCGCGGCCCTGGTCGTAGGCGATGATCATCGAGTCGCGGTCGATGAGCGCGCTCTGGAAGCGCGCATAGGGGCACATGTACTTGCACACCTGCTCGCGCATCCAGCCTGCGTTGCCGTAGGTGGCGGCGCCGTAGAACAGCACCCAGAAGGTCTCCCACGGACCGAGCGAGAAGGTGAGCAGCGCCTGCAGCAGCTCGCGGATGGGCGTGAAATAGCCGACGAAGGTGAAGCCGGTGAAGAGCGAGACGGCGATCCACGCCAGGTGCTTGCCGCCCTTGCGCAGCAGCTTGCCCGGGTCCAGCGCCCGCCGGTCGAGGCGGATGCGGGCCTGGCGATCGCCCTCGATGCGGCGCTCGAGCCAGAGGAAGATCTCGGTGTACACGGTCTGCGGGCAGGCGTAGCCGCACCACAGTCGTCCGGCGACCGCGGTGAAGAAGAACAGCGCCAGCGCCGCGATCACCAGCAGCGCGGTGAGGAAGATGAAGTCCTGCGGGAAGAGCGTGAGCCCGAACACGTGGAAGCGCCGTGCCTCGAGGTCGAAGAGCATCAGCGGACGGCCGTTCCACTGCAGCCAGGGCAGGCCGTAGAAGACGAGCTGCGTCGCCCAGACCAGCGTCCAGCGCCAGGTCGCGAACCAGCCGCTGACGGCGCGCGGGTAGACCTTGGCCTGCTTCTGGTAGAGGGAGACGAACTCGGGCTCGGCCGGCTGGGTGGAGAGGGGCTTCGTCGTCACGACCGAACGGGATCAAGTCCGGATGGCGGCTGCCGCGCACGGGCGGCGCCCCGGCGCGGTGGGCTGGCGAGCCCGGATTTTTGCATGGTGAGGCGGCGCGAGGCTGATAGGCTTGCGGCTGCGGAGGCCATTGCAGCGAGGCGAACGTGCCCCTGATCGACAGCAGCGACGCGGAGATCGACGCCTTCGACGAGGTGTGCACGCGCCTTGCGGGTTTCGACGACCGCATCGGCACCGAATGGGCCGACGGCTACCTGACGGCGCTGGCCGCGGGGCCGCTTGCGATCGACCTCGACGCCGTGTTGCCGCGCATGGCCGGCGACGCCTTCGCGCGCACCTTCGCCGACCCCGAGGACGAGGCCATGGCGCGCCGCGCGCTGCAGGCGCGCATGCGCGTTCTCGCCAATCACCTCGACCCCGAGGCGCTGCTCGACGACCCCGAGGCGCTGCGCCTGCAGCCGCTGGTCCTGGTGCTCGAAGAGGCCGAGCGCGAGGCGCTGGTGCAGGAAGGGAAGCTGGACGAAGGCGACGCCGCGTTGCTGCAGGCCGGCGCGCTGTGGGCGGAGGGCTTCTCCGACGCGCTGGAGGACTTCGCCGCGGAGCTGGATCCGCCGGCCGATGTCGACAAGGGCGAGCGCGAGCAATTCGACGAGCTCGTCGACCAGGTCGTCATCCTCATGCTGCCCGACGACGCGCCGCTGCTGCAGGCGCATGCGCAGGTGTACTGGGAGGGGCAGCTGCCCACGCGCGAGGACTTGATCGACGCCGCCTGCCTGGCGGTCCAGGACCTGCGCCTGTGGTGGCTGGACCACGCACCGCGCGCGGCCATGCGCCGCGTTGCGCCCGCGCCCGGGCGCAACAACCCCTGCCCCTGCGGCAGCGGCCTGAAGTACAAGAAATGCCACGGCAAGGGAGCGTGAGCGGAGGCGGCGGCCTGCACTGCTAGAGTCGCGGGCCATGGCAGACGAGCTCGAACTCCGGCATCGGCGCATCATCCTCGGCCTCTCGGGCGGCATCGCCTGCTACAAGTCGGCCGAGCTCGTGCGCGAGCTCGTGCGCGCGGGCGCGCGCGTGCAGGTGGTGATGACCGAGGCGGCGATGCGCTTCATCACGCCGGTGACGATGCAGGCGCTCTCGGGCCATGCGGTGGTGACGAGCCAGTGGGATGCGCGCGAGCCCAACAACATGGCGCACATCAACCTCTCGCGCGAGGCCGACGCCATCCTCGTCGCGCCGGCGAGCGCCGACTTCATCGCGCAGCTCGCGCAGGGGCGTGCCGACGAGCTGCTGGCGCTGCTGTGCCTGGCGCGCCCGATCGAGCGCTGCGCGCTGCTGCTGGCGCCGGCGATGAACCGCGAGATGTGGGCGCACGCGGCGACGCAGCGCAACGTCGCGCAGGCGCAGCAGGACGGCGCCTTCGTGCTCGGCCCCGCGGCGGGCGACCAGGCCTGCGGCGAGATCGGCGATGGCCGCATGCTCGAGGCGCTGGAGCTGCGCGACGAACTCATCGCCTTCTTCCAGCCCAAGCGCCTGGCCGGGCGCAGCATGCTCATCACCGCCGGACCGACCTTCGAGGCCATGGACCCGGTGCGCGGGCTCACCAACCACTCGAGCGGGAAGATGGGCTTCGCGCTTGCACGCGCCGCGGCCGAAGCCGGCGCGCGCGTGACGCTGGTGGCCGGCCCCGTGCACCTGGCGACGCCGCGGCACGTGCGCCGCATCGACGTCACCAGCGCGCGCCAGATGCACGACGCCGTGTTGCCGCTCGCGCCGCTGCACGACATCTTCGTCGCCACCGCCGCGGTGGCCGACTGGCGCCCCGCCCGCGCCGGCGAGGAGAAGCTGAAGAAGGACGGCAGCGGCCGCCCGCCGAGCTTCGAGCTGGTCGAGAACCCGGACATCCTGGCCACGGTCGCGCGGCTGCCGGCGCAGGACCGGCCCTGGTGCGTCGGCTTCGCGGCCGAGAGCCACGACCTCGTCCGTCACGCGCGCGAGAAGCTGCAGCGCAAGGGCATTCCGCTGATCGTCGGCAACCTGGGCCCGGCCACCTTCGGCCGCGACGACAACCAGCTCGTGCTGGTGGATGCGCACGGCGAGATCGAGCTGCCGGCGGCGAGCAAGCTCGTGCTCGCGCGCGAGCTGGTGCAGGTGATCGCCGCGCGCTGGGAGCCGCGCCCGCGATGACGACGATCGACGTCAAGCTGCTCGACGCGCGCCTGGAGGGGCAGCTCCCGGCGTACGCGACGCCGGGCAGCGCCGGCCTGGACCTGCGTGCCTGCATCGATGCGCCGCTGCGGCTCGAGCCCGGGTGTGCGGTGCTGATTCCCACGGGTCTGGCGATCCACATCGGCGACCCGGGCCTGGCGGCGATGCTGCTGCCGCGTTCGGGTCTCGGGCACAAGCACGGCATCGTGCTCGGCAACCTGGTCGGCCTCATCGACAGCGACTACCAGGGGCCGCTGATGGTGAGTTGCTGGAACCGCTCGACCGACGCCTACACGGTGCAGCCGCTCGAGCGCGTCGCGCAGATGGTCATCGTGCCGGTGGTGCAGGCGGCGTTCCGCCGCGTCGACGATTTCGCGACCTCGCCGCGCGGCGAAGGCGGCTTCGGCTCCACCGGGCGCGGCTGAGGCCGCGCGGCGCGGCCTCGATCAGTGAAGCGCGTCGTCCTCGCCGCGCGTGGCGTGCGGCGCGACGAGCACCGACAGCGGCCCTTCGCCGCCCACGCTGCCGGCGCTGATCTCGGCCGCGGTGGCCTCGCGCACGTCGACCACGCGGATCGTCAGGCGCAGCGCCATGCCGGCCAGCGGATGGTTGCCGTCGAGCACCACGTGCGAGGGGTAGACCTCGGTCACCAGGTAGATGAGGTCAGCGGGCATGCCGGGCGTTGCCGCACCCGCCGGCAGACCCTCGAAGGCCATGCCGGCCTCGAGCTGCTCGGGGAAGAGCTTGCGGTCCTCGAAGCACACGAGCTCGGCCTTGTATTCGCCGAAGGCATGCTCGGGCTCGAGCTGCACCTTGACCTCGTCTCCGGGGACGTGGCCGGCCAGGGCCTCTTCGACGCGCGCGATCAGGTCGTCGCCGCCGACCAGGAACTCGACCGGGCTTCGCAGTGCGTCCAGCGGCTGGTTGCGCGCGTCGGCGAGCGTCCAGGTGAGGGTGACGACGCAAGGGGCTTCGATCTGCATCGCGCGATCATCGCACGCCGTGCCTGGGCCAGAATGCCGCCATGCGAGTCGATGCCAGGACGCCGCTGCTGGGCGGGCTGTCGCCGGCGCAGTTCATGCGTCGCCATTGGGGCCGCAGGCCGCTGCTCGTGCGGGGAGCCTGGCCCGGCCTCGTGCCGCCGCTCACGCGCGCGCGGCTCTTCGCGCTCGCGGCCGACGCCGACGTGGAGTCGCGCTTCGTGCGCCGCCAGGGCCGGACCTGGGAGGTTCGTCACGGCCCGCTGCCGCGGCGCTCGCTGCCGCCGCTGTCGCAGCCGGGCTGGACGGTGCTGGTGCAGGGGCTGGACCTGCACCTGGACGCCGCACGTGCGCTCGTCGAGCCTTTTCGCTTCGTTCCGGAAGCGCGCTTCGACGACCTCATGATCTCCTGGGCCGCCGAAAGCGGCGGCGTCGGTCCCCACGTCGATGCCTACGACGTCTTCCTGCTGCAGGTGCAGGGGCGCAGGCGCTGGCGCGTCGGCCGCGTGGCCGACACCACCTGCGTCGAGGGCCTGCCGCTGCGCATCCTGCGCCGCTTCGAACCCGAGCACGAATGGGTGCTCGAGCCCGGTGACCTGCTCTACCTGCCGCCCCTGTGGGGCCACGACGGCGTCGCCGTCGGCGGCGCCTGCATGGGCTGCTCGGTCGGCTTTCGCACCCCCGAAGCGGGCGCGCTGGCGGGCGAGCTGCTGCAGCGCCTGGGCGACGAAGACGAGGGTGCGCGCCACTACCGCGACGCGGGCCAGGAGGCAAGCCGCCAACCCGGCCTCGTCCCGCCGGCGCTGACGGCGTTCGCGCGCCAGGCGGTGCAGCGGCGCCTGGTCGAACCCGGCGCGCTCGAGCAGGCGCTCGGCGAGGTCCTCACCGAACCCAAGCCGCGCGTCTGGTTCGCGCCCGACGCCGGCTCCTGCCCCTCGCTCGCCGCAGGCGTGCGGCTGGACCGGCGTTCGCGCATGCTCTACGACGACCGGCACGTCTTCCTCAATGGCGAGTCCTTTCGCGTCGCCGGTCGCGACGCGCGGCTGATGCGGCGTCTGGCCGACGCGCGCGCGCTCGATGCGGCCGCCTGCGGCAAACTCAGCGGCCAGGCGCAGCAGCTCGTGCTCGAATGGCTTGCCGACGGCTGGCTGCAGGCGGGAGTGCAGGTGGGAGATGCAGGATGAACCCCGATGAAGCCCCGACGCCGATGCCCTCGGCACTGCGTTCGATGAGCGACTTCCACGACGCGCTGCGCTGGTCGCTCGGCTACGCGATGCGTGCGCGCTCGCGGCATCTGATCTGGCTCGATCCGGACTTCGCCGTCTGGCCGCTCGACGACGCCGTGCTGTTGCGATCCCTTGCAGCCTGGATGGCGCTGCCGAAGCGGCGGCTGACGCTGGTGGCCCATGGCTTCGACGAACTCGCGCGCCGCTGTCCGCGTTTCGTGCGCTGGCGGCGCGACTGGACGCATGCCGTCGCGGCCTTTTCGCCCACCGAGGGTGTCGAGTTGCGCCTGCCGACGCTGGCCATCGACGATGGTCAGCTTTGCCTGCAGTTGTTCGATCGCGTCCAGTGGCGTGGTCGGCTGGCGCTGGACCAGGCGGCGGTAACGCAGTGGAAGAGCGAATGTGATGCGCTGCTGCAACGCTGTGAGGCAACATTTGTTGCGCACCCGCTCGGGCTATAGGGATTTCCCTAGGCATCAATAGAATAGCCGTCCAGGCAGCGATACGGCTCGAGGACGCCGCCCTGCCGACCGGATGGGTCACCGACGGATCCAGCGGCGCCGTGTGCGCTGCCGGAGGCGCGGCGGCACCACGCGGAATGATCAAGATCCTGATCTACCTATCCCTTTCGAGGAACAAATGAACAAGTCGCTTCTGTTGGCTTCCCTGGTTGCCGCCCTGGCCTTGACCGCTTGTGGCAAGACGGAGGAGGCAGCGGCACCCGCCGAACAGGCACCTGCGGCTGCTGCGCCGGTCGCCGAGGCCGCCTCCGCTGCGGTCGAAGCCGCCGGCACGGCCGCGTCGGCGGTCGCAGAGGCCGCGACCGATGCCGCGTCCGCGGTCGCTGGCGCAGCCGATGCAGCCGCCTCCGCGGTCGAGGGCCTTGCCGAAAGCGCTGCTTCCGCCGCGAAGCAGTAGGCCACGCCCTGCCGCTTGTCCGTTACGCCGCCACGCGGCCGCGTGACGGTGGAAGAACGCCGCGTTCGCGCGGCGTTCTTCGTTGGCGATACCCGAAGCCGTTTCGCGGCTCCGTGCGAGGTTCAGCGCAATTCGCTGATCAGTCTGGCGACGATCGTCTTCGCCGTCTCGCTGGTCTCGGCCGCTCCCGCGGCATCCTGGATCGAGACCACGCTCTTCTCGCCGGCACTCTTGACGAGGACGCGGTAGCGCACGGGGTCCCGGTTCGGCCCCTTGGCGCCGAAGAGGCGCGCGAAGAAGTTGGGTTCGTCGACTCCCGCCGTCTTCGGATCCACGTAGCGCACGTAGTAGATGCCGGCACTGCGGTCGCGGTCTTCGACGGTGAAGCCGCTGCGATCCAGCGCCAGGCCGACGCGGCGCCAGCCGCGATCGAAGGGGTCGTCGACTTCCAGCGTTGCGGGGGTCGCGAGCGCGCGCGCGCGCGCCGGAACTTCGGGCGCTGCCGCGACTTCGGCGCGCGCCGCCGCCGGCTCACGCGCCCCGAGTGCGCTCAGCAACTGCGTCAGCAGCTCCGCCTCGAGCTGGGGATCGTTGTCGCGCGGCGTCCAGCCCGTGCTGTCCTTCAGCGTCGTCGTGTAGACCTCTTCCAGCCCGCGGTGGGTGATGTAGATCTCCGTGCCCTCGGCACCTCGCTCGAGGCGGGTGCGGAAACGGTCGCGCTCGCCGCTGTCGTAGAGGCGGTCGATCAGCCGGCCCAGCGTCGAGCGGATGAGGTCGTTGGGCAGCTTGGCCCGGTTCTCCACCCAGTCGGTTTCCATCACCCCGGCCTGGGGGTTGTCGGTCGTCAGCCGGAAGCCGCGCTCCTCCCAGAAGGTCTTGATCTCGGGGTAGAGGACTTCGGGCGTCGCCTGCGCGACCAGCCAGCGCAAGTGGCCTTGCTTCTCCACCCGCACCGTCCCCAGGACCGCGGGTGCGACCGACGCGGCGGCCGGACTTCCCGCGGGCAGCAGTTGCGGCGCCTGCTGTGCGGCGGATGCGCTGATCACGCCGCCCGGCGACGCGTAGCGCGGATCGCCGGCCAGCTGCGTCAGGTCCGGCGGCACTTCCAGCGGCTTCGGCTTGACTGCCTGCGCGCGGTAGTCGACGGTATTGCTGGAGAGCAGGCCGTCGATGGCCGAGCAGCCGGCGAGCAGGGCGACCAGGGCCAGCCCCGCGCAGCGGGCAGGGGGGGCGGCAAGCGGTGACTTCACGTTCGGGTACTCCGTCGGCCGGCATGCGCGACCGGCATGCAATGAAACGAGGGTCGAGGCCGCGTCGCCGCGGCTGACCCGGGTGGAGGGGCGACCGCAGCGCGTGGGCGCGGTCACTGTGACCTGGGCAAGAGGTGGAAGGTTCAGCCGCGCAACCCTGCCTCGCGCAGCGCCTCTTCCACGAGCGCCTGACCGGCATCGGTGAGCGGCAGCAGCGGCAGCCGCACGTGCGGCTGGCCACGCCCCAGGCGCGAAAGCGCCCATTTCGCCGGTGCCGGACTGGGTTCGCAGAAGAGCAGGCGGTGCAGCGGCAGCAGCCGCATGTGGATCTCGCGCGCGCGCTGCAATTCGCCTTCGATCGCGGCCATGCACATCTCGTGCATCAGCCGCGGCGCGACGTTGGCCGTGACGCTGACGTTGCCGTGGCCACCGAGCAGCATGAGCCCGATCGCCGAGCCGTCGTCGCCGGAGTAGACCGAAAAGCCCTTGGGCAGGTCGCGAATCAGCCGCGCGCCGCGCTCGAGGTTGCCCGTGGCCTCCTTGATGGCGACGATTCCCGGCACCTGCGCCAGGCGCAGCACCGTCTCGTGCTGCAGATCGGCCACCGTGCGCCCGGGCACGTTGTAGAGCACGAGCGGCAGGTCGATCGCTTCGGCGACCGCGCGGAAGTGCCGGTACATGCCCTCCTGCGAGGGCTTGTTGTAGTAGGGCACGACCTGCAGCGTGCAATCGGCGCCGACCTGCCTGGCGTAGCGCGTGAGTTCGATCGCCTCGCTGGTGGCGTTGCCGCCGGTGCCGGCCATGATGGGCACACGACCCGCCGCGTGCTCGACGGCCACGCGCACGATCTCGCAGTGCTCCTCGATGCTCACCGTCGGGCTCTCGCCGGTGGTGCCGACGACCGCGATGCAGTCCGTGCCTTCGGCCACATGCCAGTCGATGAGGCGGCGCAGGCCGTCGAAGTCGAGGCTGCCGTCCTCGTGCATCGGCGTCACCAGCGCGACGATGCTGCCTAGGATGGGTTTCATGCAATGCGCTTTCGTGGGCTCCCCGCGGAACCCGGGGGGGAGGCGGCGATTTTAGCCGTCGGCCCCGTCCGGGGACGGCAACACGAAGCGGGCGTGCCGCGGCGGCCGGCGACACGCGACGACGCGCTGCACGTAGCGCGGCCCGGGGCCGCGCCCCCCATCGGCCTCGACCCCGTCCTCGTAGGCGACGATGCGCAGGTCGCGGCAGGCCAGCAGCAGCTCGCCGGGTTGCAGCAGGAAGTCCACGCACGACGGTCGTCCGATCGTCTGCTGCCCGTCGGCAAAGGTTTCGTAGAGCAGCAGGCCGCGGTCGGCGACGCTGTCCACGATCGTCGGCAGCAAGGGCCGCCAGAGGTAGTTGGTCACGAGTACGGCGTCGAAGCGCCGGCCGGGAAAGGGCCAGGGTCCTTGCTCGAGGTCGGCGACGACGATCTCGACGCGCTCACCCAGCGCCGACAGCGGCGCCAGCGCCTGGGCGTCACGGTCGACGCCGGTGACGACGTAGCCCTCATCGACCAGCCAGCGCAGATTGCGGCCGCGGCCGCAGGCGACATCCAGCACGCGCGCGCCCGGCCGCAGCAGGTGGCGCCAGCGCTGCAGCCAGCGGGAAGGCGCCGCGGCGGACGGCTGTTCGCTCAGAAACATGCCCATACCCGCGCGGCGAGGTCGACCGCCAGTTCCGGCTCGAGATAGGCGGCGAACACCGCCGCCAGCGCCAGCACCACGAGTGCCCAGCGCAGCGCATGGCGCCAGGCGGATCTCATGCCGCTTGCGCCGCGACGCGAGCGATCGGCGCCTCGTTCACGCGCAGGTTGGCCAGCGCCGCCATCACGCCCAGCAGCACGGCGAGCCACCAGACGATGGCGTAGCTTCCGCTCACGTCGTACAGCCAGCCACCGAGCCATACGCCGGCGAAACTGCCGACCTGGTGGCTGAGGAAGACGAAGCCGCCGAGCATCGACATGTACTGCACGCCGAAGACCTGCGCCACGATGGCGTTCGTCGGCGGTACGGTGGAAAGCCACAGCAGGCCGATCACCGCCGAGAACAGGTAGACGCTCCAGGGTGTGAGCGGCGCCAGCACGAAGACGGTGATGGCCACGCCGCGCAGCAGGTAGATCGCGGCCAGGATGTGGCGCTTGGCCAGGCGCTGGCCGAGCGAGCCCGCGGCGTAGGTGCCGAAGACGTTGAAGAGGCCGATGAGCGCCAGCGACGCCGTCGCCACATCGGGCGAGAGGCCGTGGTCCTTCAGGTAGCTGGGCATGTGCACGCCGATGAAGACGACCTGGAAGCCGCACACGAAGTAGCCCGCCGTCAGCCAGCGAAAGCTCGGCGAGCCGAAGGCCTCGCGCAGCGCCGCGCGCACGCTCTGGCCGGGGACGCCGGAGGGCGCGGCCAGGGCCGGTTCGCGCAGGCCCAGCGCCAGCGGCGCGATCGCCAGCGCGCTGCAGCCGAGCACGATGAGCGCGGTCTGCCAGCCCAGGCTGCCGATGAGCCCGTTCTCCACCGGTACCATGAGGAACTGGCCGAAGGAGCCTGCCGCGGCGGTGACGCCCATGGCCCAGGAGCGCTTCTCGGCGGCCACGTTGCGCGCGATGACGCCGTAGACGATGGCGTAGGTCGTTCCGGCCTGCGCCATGCCCAGCAGCACGCCGGCGCTGCCGGCCAGGCCCGCGCCGCTGCTGGCCAGCGCCATCAGCACGAGGCCGCCGGCGTAGAGCAGCGCGCCGACGATGAGCACGCGCCAGGCGCCGAAGCGGTCGCCCCAGACCCCGGCCAGCGGTCCGGCCAAACCCCAGACCAGGTTCTGCAGCGCGAGCGCGAAGGCGAAGGTCTCGCGCGACCAGCCGCGATCCATGGTCATGGGCTGCAGGAAGAGGCCGAAGCCGTGCCGTATGCCCATGGAGAGCGTGACGATCATCGCGCCGCAGAACAGCACCTGTGACATCGACAGGCGTGGCTGGCCCAAAGAGGGATTCATGCGGCGATTCTCCGAAAAATCGATGCAAGTCGGCTGCGCAGGCCTCACTACAGTGAGTGCCACGGAAGGAGCAGGCGATGAAGGTGCTGGTGCTGGGCGGCGGGGTGATCGGGGTGGCGAGCGCGTACTACCTGGCGCGTGCCGGGCACGAGGTGGAAGTCGTCGACCGCCAGCCCGGAGCGGCGCTCGAGACGAGCCATGCCAACGCCGGTGAAGTATCGCCGGGTTACTCCGCACCCTGGGCGGGTCCGGGCATTCCGCTGAAGGCGATCAAGTGGATGCTGATGAAGCACAGCCCGCTCGTCGTGCGGCCGCAACTGGACCCGGCGCAGTGGCGCTTCATGCTGGCCATGCTCGCCAACTGCACCGAGCGCGCCTACGCGCTCAACAAGAGCCGCATGGTGCCGATCGCCGAGTACAGCCGCGACTGCATGAAGGCGCTGCGCGCGGAGACCGGCATCGCCTACGACGAGCGCGCGCAGGGCACGCTGCAGCTCTTTCGCACGCAGGCGCAGCTCGACGGCGTCGCCAAGGACATCGAGATCCTGCGGCAATACGGCGTCCCCTTCGAACTGCTGGACCGCAAGGGCTTTTGCCGCGTCGAGCCGGCGCTGCGGCTGACGCAGCAGAAGTTCGTCGGCGCGCTGCGCCTGCCCGGGGACGAGACGGGCGACTGCTTCGTCTTCACGAAGCGCCTGGTCGAGATGGCCGAGCAGCACGGCGTGCGCTTTCGCTGGCAGACCGCGATCGACGGCCTTCGGGCCGATGGCGCACGCATTGCCGCGGTGCGCACGGCTGCGGGCGAACTGCGCGCCGACGCCGTGGTGCTGGCGCTGGGCAGCTATTCGACCTTCCTGCTGGCGCCGCTGGGAATCCGCCTTCCCGTCTATCCGGTGAAGGGCTATTCGATCACGGTGCCGATCACCGACCCCGCGGGCGCACCCGAGTCGACCATCATGGACGAGACGCACAAGGTCGCGGTGACGCGCCTGGGTGACCGCATCCGCGTCGGCGGCACCGCCGAATTGGCCGGCTTCGACACCGCGCTGCGGGACTCGCGCCGGCGCACCCTCGAGCATGTGGTCACCGACCTGTTCCCGCGCGGCGGCGACGTCGCCAAGGCGACGTTCTGGACCGGCCTGCGACCGATGACCCCCGACGGCACGCCCATCGTCGGCCCGACGCCCTTCGCGAACCTGTACCTGGGCACCGGGCACGGTACGCTGGGCTGGACGATGGCCGCGGGCACCGGTCGCGTGCTCGCGGATGTCATCTCCGGCCGCGAGCCCGAAATCCCGCTCGACGGCCTGACGATGGCGCGCTACCCGCGCGCATGGCGCGGGAGGTGGGCTGGCGCTCAGCCGGCCAGGCCTTCGGCCTTGAGCGTGGCCTGAACCGCCGGGCGCGCCGCGACGCGCGCGCGGTAGGCGACGAGATTCCTGTATCCCGACAGGTCGACGCCGACATACTGGCCCCAGTTGGTGACCGTGAAGAGGTAGCCGTCGGCGACGGTGAAGTCGTCGCCCATCAGGTACTGCTTGCCGGCAAGCTGCGAATCCACCCACTCGAGCCGCTTGGCGATCTGCGCCTTCGCCATGTCCTTGTAGGCCTCGGGCGTGGCGGGGTTGAAGAGCGGGCCGAAGTTCTTGTGCAGCTCGGTGCCGATGAAGGTCAGCCAGCTCATGAGCTTGTAGCGCTCGATCGTGCCGTTTGGCGGCGCGAGCTTCTTGGCCGGCACCTGGTCGGCGATGTACTGCACGATCGCCGGCCCTTCGGTCAGCCGCGTGCCGTCGTCCAGCTCCAGCAGCGGCACGTAGCCCAGCGGGTTGATGCTGTAGTAGTCGGTGCCGTCGGGCAGCTTGTGCGTCTTCGTCGGCGCGGCGATGGCCTGGAACGACAGGCCCGCCTCATGCAGCGCGATGTGCGGCGACAGCGAGCACGCGCCGGGGCTGTAGTAGAGCTTCATTCTTCCTCCGGGAAACGATTGGGGGACGGCGACGATAGCGCCGGTGCGACACCGTTGCCGGCGCGATGGGCAATGCGCCAGCGCGGCGCTGCCTAGAATCCGCAGCCCTATGGCGACCCGACAAGGCACCTACGCCGAATCCTCCATCCGCGTGCTCAAGGGCCTCGAGCCCGTGAAGCAGCGGCCGGGCATGTACACGCGCACCGACAACCCGCTGCACATCGTGCAGGAGGTGGTCGACAACGCCGCCGACGAGGCGCTGGCCGGCGTGTGCAAGCGCATCGCCGTCACGCTGCACGGCGACGGTTCGGTCAGCGTCGAGGACGACGGCCGGGGCATTCCCTTCGGGCTGCACCCCGAGGAGGGGCTGCCGGTGGTCGAGATCGTCTTCACGCGCCTGCACGCCGGCGGCAAGTTCGACAAGGGAAAGGACGGCGCCTACAGCTTCAGCGGCGGGCTGCACGGCGTCGGCGTGAGCGTGACGAATGCGCTCGCGCGGCGGCTGCACGTGAGCGTCTGGCGCGACGGCCAGGCCGCTGAGATCGGCTTCGCCGACGGCGAGGTGGCGCAGCCGCTCGCCGCGCGCAAGGCCGGCGCCGGCGAGCCGCGGCACGGCACGCGCGTGCGGGTCTGGCCGGACCCGAAGTACTTCGACAGCGCCGAGCTGCCGCGCCAGGAGCTGGTGCACCTGCTGCGCAGCAAGGCGGTGCTGCTGCCTGGGGTGACGGTGGCGCTCACGCTCGAGAAGAGTGGCGAGACGCAGCAGTGGCAATACAAGGGCGGGCTCAAGGACTACCTGCTGCAGACGCTGCCGGCGGACCCCATGCTCCCGGCCTTCGAGGGCGAGCAGTACGCCGACGCCGGCGAGACCGAGAACTTCGCCGAAGGCGAGGGCGCGGCCTGGTGCGTGGCCTTCACCGACGAGGGCGCGCTGCTGCGCGAGAGCTACGTCAACCTCATCCCGACGGTGGCCGGCGGCACGCACGAGAGCGGCCTCAAGGACGGCCTCTTCGCCGCCGTGAAGGGCTTCATCGAACTGCACGCGCTGCTGCCCAAGGGCGTGAAGCTGATGCCCGAGGACGTGTTCTCGCGCGCGAGCTTCGTGCTCAGTGCCAAGGTGCTGGACCCGCAGTTCCAGGGCCAGATCAAGGAGCGGCTGAACAGCCGCGACGCGCTGCGCCTGGTCTCGGCCTACGTCAGGCCCGCGCTCGAGCTCTGGCTGAATCAGCACGTCGAGTGGGGCAGGAAGCTCGCCGAGCTCGTCATCCGCCAGGCGCAGACGCGCCAGCGCGCGAGCCAGAAGGTCGAGAAGAAGAAGGGCTCGGGCGTGGCCGTGCTGCCGGGCAAGCTCACCGACTGCGAGAGCCGCGACCCGAGCTACAACGAAGTCTTCCTCGTCGAGGGCGATTCGGCCGGCGGCAGCGCCAAGATGGGGCGCGACAAGGAGACGCAGGCGGTGCTGCCGCTGCGCGGCAAGGTGCTCAATACCTGGGAGGTGGAGCGCGACCGCCTCTTCGCCAACACCGAGGTGCACGACATCGCGGTGGCCATCGGCGTCGATCCGCACGGCCCCGCCGACGAGCCCGACCTCAGCGGCCTGCGCTACGGCAAGATCTGCATCCTCTCCGACGCCGACGTCGACGGCTCGCACATCCAGGTGCTGCTGCTGACGCTGTTCTTCCGCCACTTCCCCAAGCTCATCGAGCGCGGCCACGTGTACGTGGCGCGGCCGCCGCTGTTCCGCATCGACGCGCCCGCGCGCGGCAAGCGCCCGGCGGCCAAGCTCTACGTGCTCGACGAGGGCGAGCTGGAGGCCGCGCTCGACAAGCTGCGCAAGGAGGGCGCGCGCGAAGGCAGCTGGAGCATCGGCCGCTTCAAGGGCCTGGGCGAGATGAATGCCGAGCAGCTCTGGGAGACGACGCTCAACCCCGAGACGCGGCGCCTGCTGCCGGTGAGCTTCGCCGCGCAGGGCTTCGACGCCACCGCGGCGCTGATGACGCGGCTCATGGGCAAGGGCGAGGCGGCCGCGCGGCGCGAGCTCATGGAACGCCGCGGCGACGAGGTCGACGTCGACGTCTGAGGTCGCGCGCTCGGTGCGCGTTCAGTGCGCGCCCCGGGTCGAGAAGAGGTTCATCACCAGCACCCCGGCGATGATGAGGGCCATGCCCAGCATCGTCGCGGCGTCCAGCTTCTGCCCGAAGAGCAGCCAGCCGACGGCGCTGATGAGCACGATGCCCAGGCCCGACCAGATGGCGTAGGCCACGCCCACCGGAATCGTCTTCAGCGCCTGCGCCAGCAGGTAGAAGGAGAGCGCGTAGCCGAGCGCGGTGACGAGGCTGGGCAGCGGCCGCGTGAAGCCGTCCGAAGCCTTGAGCGCGCTGGTGGCGATGACTTCGCTGACGATGGCGGCACCCAGCAGCAGGGAAGGGGCGGGCATGCGGTCTCCGTGGCCGAGGGGTCGGGCGTGGGGCTTCGCTTCAGCGGCGGTGCGGGCCGTGCACGTGGGTGCGCGCGCCCGCGGCGGGAGCGTGGCCGGCCGCAGGCGCGGCGGCGGCGCTGTCGAGCTGCTGCAGGATGCCGCACTCGGCCAGCGCGTGCGGCGTCGTGCAGCGCGCCCGCAGCGCGCGCAGCTCGCGTTCGAGCGCGCGCAGCTCGCGGATGCGCTGCGCGACGTGGCCGATGTGCTCGTCCAGCAGCGCATCGACCTCGCTGCAATCCGGGCCGGGCCGCTCGCGCAGCGCCAGCAGCGAGCGGATCTCGTCCAGCGTCATGTCCAGGCTGCGGCACTGGCGGATGAAGGCCAGGCGCTCGACGTGCGCATCGACGTAGACGCGGTAGTTGTTCTGCTCGCGCCGCGGCGGCGCGAGCAGGCCCTGCTGCTCGTAGAAGCGGATCGTCTGCACCGGCGTGCCGGTGGCGCGCGCGAGATCTCCGATGCGCATCGTTCGACGGGTGGGGTGGTTCGGGCTTGACTCTACTGCGGCTGCAGGGTTTTCAATCGCCGCATCGACCCGCCCCTTGCCGATCATGGACTCTTCGCACGGCCCGCCCGCGCATCCCTCGACCGACTGTGGCGTGTGCGAGTGCGCGCACGCGACCGCTCATCGACACCCCACCGGGAACGAGCGCGGCGGTGCTGCGCACGCGCACGAGCACGGGCACGGGCACGGGCACGGGCACGGGCACGGGCACGGGCACGACCATGCCGAGGTCGGTGTCGCGTCGCTGGCCGCTGCGCTCGTCCTCGCGGTCGTCGCCGAGCTGGTGCATTTCTTCGCCCCCGAGACGCTGGCCTGGCGCGGCGCCGGCATGGCGGTGGCGGTGGTGGCGATCGCGCTCTCGGGCATGGGCGTCTACCGCAAGGGCCTGCAGGCGCTCTTCAAGGGGCAGCTCGACATCCATGCGCTGATGACGGTGGCGGTGAGCGGCGCCTTCCTCATCGGACAGTGGCCCGAGGCGGCGATGGTGATGGCGCTGTACTCGATCGCCGAGGCGATCGAGGAGCGCGCCGTCGACCGCGCCCGCAACGCCATCGGTGGCCTGCTCGCGCTCGCGCCCGAAACCGCCAGCGTGCGCCAGGCCGACGGCGACTGGGTGGCGACACCGGTGGCCGAGGTGGCGCCGGGTGCGCTCGTGCGCGTCAAGCCCGGCGAGCGCGTGCCCATGGACGGCGTCGTGCGCGAGGGAGCGACGAGCATCGACCAGTCCAGCGTCACCGGCGAGAGCATCCCCGTCGACAAGGGCGTGGGCGACGCCGTCTTCGCCGGCACCATCAACGCCTCCGGCAGCTTCGTCTTCGAGGTCACGGCGCTGGCGGCGAATTCGACGCTGGCACGCATCATCCACGCCGTCGAGGAGGCGCAGGCCACGCGCGCGCCGACGCAGGGATTCGTCGAGCGCTTCGCCGCCGTCTACACGCCCGCGGTCTTCGTCATCGCGCTGGCGGTGGCGCTGCTGGCGCCGCCGGTGCTGGGCTGGGGCTGGCTCGATGCGCTATACAAGGCACTCGTGCTGCTCGTCATCGCCTGCCCCTGCGCGCTCGTGATCTCGACGCCGGTGAGCATCGTCAGCGCGCTGGCGGCGGCGGCGCGGCGCGGCATCCTCGTCAAGGGCGGCATCCACCTCGAGCGCGCGCGCACGCTGCGCGTGCTGGCGCTGGACAAGACCGGCACCCTCACCGAAGGCCGGCCGCAGCTCGTGCACTGGCAGCCGCTGGTCGCCGACGCGAGCGCGCCGGACCTCGAGCGCATCGCCTGCGCGCTGGCGGCGCACTCGGACCACCCGGTGTCGCGCGCCATCGCCGCCGGTCTCGCGTCCGACGGCAGCGACGTGCGCGCGTTCACGGCGCTGGCCGGCCGCGGCGTGCAGGCCGAGGTCGAAGGGCGGCGCTACGTGCTCGGCAACCATCGCCTGATCGAGGAGCGCGCGCAGTGCTCGCCCGCGCTCGAGGCGCAGCTGCTGGCGCATGAACGCGCCGGGCGCACGGTGACGCTGCTCGCCGACGAGGCGCGCGTGCTGGCGCTGTTCGCGGTCGCCGACGGCCTGAAGCCGCACGCGCGCGAGGCGGTGCAGGCGCTGCGCGCGCTGGGCATCCGGCCGCTGCTGCTCTCCGGCGACAACCAGGCCACGGCCAGCGCCGTGGCGCAGGCGGCGGGCATCGACGAGGCGCGCGGCGAGCTGCTGCCGGCCGACAAGCTGCAGGCCATCGAGGCGCTGCAGCGCGAGCGGGGCGCGACGGCGATGTGCGGCGACGGCATCAACGACGCGCCGGCGCTGGCGCGCGCGGACATCGGCATCGCCATGGGCGCGGCCGGCACCGACATCGCCATCGAGGCCGCCGACGTCGTCGTCATGAACGACGACCTGCGCCGCATCGCCGAGCTCGTGCACCTGTCGCGCGCCACGCACGCCGTGCTGTGGCAGAACATCGCGCTGGCGCTGGGCATCAAGGCCGCGGTGCTGGTGCTCGCGCTGCTGGGCAGCGCGAGCATGTGGATGGCCGTCTTCGCCGACATGGGCGCCAGCCTGCTGGTGGTCGGCAACGGCCTGCGCCTGCTGCGGCGCCTGCCGCGGCGCTGAGGTCGGCGGCGCGGCGCGGCTGAAACGGGGCAGCCGTCTCGAGCGCGCACTACGCGGTGAACTGGTAATAGTTGAAGTTGTCGACGCCCACGCGGTGGGTGTTGCGCCGCTGGATGCGGCCCCACTCGGTGTTGCCGTCGATGGTCGTGAGGCTGGGCGCGGCGCCGCTGCCTACGGATTCGATCAGGAAGTGGTGGTTCTGGCTGGCCACCGCACCGATGTTGGCGGGTTTGAGGTCGGCGACGAAGCGGCTGCTGAAGCTGGCCATCTTCAGGGGCCCCACCGGGCCGCCCCGGCCCAGGTCCCAGCTCACCGGTACGCCTGCCTTGCGCATGCAGTAGACCGCGAAGATGCCGCACCAGCTCTTTTCCTGGCCCTTGATGCCGATCCACGGCTTCCAGTACCAGTCGCCGTTGCCGTTCTTGCGGAAGTTGGTCTCCGCCAGCTGGACATTGGCGGCCACGCGAAACATCGTGATCAGGAAGTCCAAGCCTTTGGGCCGGCCGCCGGGGCGTTGAGAAAAGTCGACCGCACCCAGGTGCTGCTGGGCGATGGTCAGCACCAGTGGGCGCAGCAGGTCGTAGGTACTGCTGCCCATGCCGGGCATCACCGGCACACCGCCCTGGGCGACCTGCTGCAGCAGCCGCAGCAGCAACTCCCAGGTCATCGGACCGACGATGCCATCGGCGGCGAGCTGGTGATCGCCCTGGAATTCGACGACGCGGCCGTGGGTGCGGCTGCCGAACTGGCCGTCGGGCACCAGCGCGGCCAGCTTGCTGGGCAACTGGTTGAGGCCTTCCTGGAGCTGGCGGACCTCGGGGCCGGCCGATCCGAGATACAGGGTGCGAGGCATGGCGCTTCTCCTTCCGGCCGTGCCGGTCTGGCGTTGAAGCCATGCTAGTCGCGACGGCCCGGTCTTGCACGGGCCGTCGTGCGCGGGTGCCCGCGACGTGCATGCCCTGCTCCCCTTCGTCCCAGCCGTGGATGACCCGTGGAACCCGATGTGGCGCAGCCTCGGCCGAGGCACCGGCGCGGCCGGCCGCGTGATGCAACGGCACAACTGCTCCAGCCGCTTGCGCGACCGATCCATCGCGCCACGGCGTCTTCCTGGTTGTCCAATACGAGACCCACGATCAGGGACCCACGATCAAGCAGAGCAACATGCCATTTGCAGCGTCTTCGCGTTTCTGCCTCGCTCGGGTCGCCGGGGTGCTGGCCCCTCTGGCGGCATCGTTGCCGGTCCATGCACAGCCGCCGCCGACGCAGCTCGACCCGATCGTCGTCAGCGGCAACGGCGCCGAGCGGCGCGCCTTCGACACGCCGTTCTCGGTGAGCGTGGTCGATGCCGACGATCTGCGCGAAGGCGGCCTGATGGTCAACCTGTCCGAGGCGCTGAATCGCGTGCCGGGCCTGGTGGTGAACCTGCGCAACAACTATGCGCAGGATCTGCAAATCAGCTCGCGCGGCTTCGGCGCGCGCTCGACCTTCGGCATCCGCGGCCTGCGCCTCTACACCGACGGCATTCCGGCGACGATGCCAGACGGCCAGGGCCAGGTGTCCAACTTCGACATCGCCGGGGCGCAGCGCATCGAGGCGCTGCGCGGCCCGTTCTCGGCGCTCTACGGCAGCAGCTCGGGCGGCGTCATCTCGCTCGTCAGCGCGGCGCCGCTGGAGCGCGCCTACCGCATCGACGGCGACGTGGGCAGCAACGGCACCTGGCAGACGCGCGTCGGCATCGAGTCGCCGCTGCCGGGCGGCTGGAACATCCGCGCGCAGGTGAGCCGCTTCGGAACCGACGGCGTGCGCGCACACAGCGAGGCCGAACGCACGCTGGGCAACGTGCGCCTGGGCTGGGTGGGCGAGAACGACACCGTGACCGTGCTGCTCAACAGCGTCGATCAAGCGGCGCAGGATCCGCTCGGCCTGACGCGTGAGCAGTTCGACGCCGACCCCTACCAGACCGCGCCGCAGGCGACGCTGTTCGACACCCGCAAGACGAGCCGCCAGACGCAGCTCGGCGGTACCTGGCGGCACCGATTTGCCGATGCCGGCGCGCTGCAGGAAAGCGCCGTGACGCTCCACTGCGGCCAGCGCGACGTGAGGCAATGGCAGGCCATCCCCGTGAGCACCCAGGCCAACCCGCGCCACCCGGGCGGCGTGATCGATTTCGGGCGCGACCTCTGCGGCGTCGATGGGCGGCTGATCTGGCGCTGGGACGGCGCGGCTCTGACAGCCGGAGTCGTGACCGAACGGCAGGGCGAAGACCGCCGCGGCTACGAGAACTTCGCCGGCATACCGCCCGACCAGGTGCTGGGCGTCACAGGCAAGCTGCGCCGCGAGGAGAAGAACACCGTGCGCACGACCGACGTGTATGCCCAGGGTGAAGTCGAGTTCACCCCCACGCTGATCGGCACGCTCGGTCTGCGCAGCGGCCGGCTGAGAGTGCGCACGACGGACGAGTTCGCCGGCAATGGCGACGACTCGGGTTCACTCTCCTACAACTACACCACGCCGGTGGCGGCGCTGCAGTGGACGCCGTCGGATTCGCTCAACCTGTACATCAGCGCCGGCAAGGGCTTCGAGTCGCCGACGCTCGGCGAACTGGCCTACCGGCCCGACGGCGCGCCGGGCTTCAACACGGCGCTGAAGCCGCTGACCAGCAAGCAGGTCGAGATCGGCGCCAAGTGGCGAGACGCCGCGCTCGGGCTGGGCGTGGAAGCGGCGATCTTCCGCGCCGGCACCGAGGACGAGATCGCCGTGGTCACCAGTTCGGGCGGGCGCTCCACCTTCCAGAACGTCGGCCGCACGCGGCGCCGCGGTGCCGAACTCGGGCTGCGCTGGCAGGTCAATGCGGCGTGGCGCGCGCAACTCGCGCTGGCCTACCTGGACGCGACCTACCGAGACGACTTCCAGGCCTGCGTCTCCGTACCCTGTACCCGCCCCTCGGATCGGGTGACCGTGCCGGCGGGCAACCGCATCGCCGGCACGATGCAGCAGAGCGCCTTCGGCACCGTGGCCTGGCGTGCGCTGGAGAGTACCGAGCTCGCGGTCGAGGTGCGCGTGCAGGGCCAGATGCCGGTCAACGACCGCAACACCGATTTCTCCTCCACCGCCACCGTGGCCGCACTGCGCGCCAGCCACACGATCCCCATCGGCCCCGGCACGCTGTCGCTGCTGGCGCGGCTGGACAACGTGGCCGGGCGGAGCTACGCGGGCGCGGTGATCGTCAACGATGGGAACGGGCGCTACTTCGAGACGGCGTCGGGGCGCATCTGGCTGCTGGCGGCGCACTGGCGGGCGGCGTTCTAGGCAACGCCGCCTGCGCTGCGCAAGCGCGATCGGCGGCCAGCGTGGCGACGGGATCGTCGGCGCGACGTTTCGTCTGGAAGTTCAGTGGCGACAGGTGGGTTTGTGGCGGCACGCCGCAGGGCCTCATGGCCCGGTTGCGGTGAAGTCCGTGTAATCGGGCAGCGCCAGCGAGAGCGTATTGCAGCCCTCATCGTCGGCGGGGTGGTCCAGCGCCTCGATGTAGGCGTTGGGTGGCGTGCGGCGGCGCCAGCGCAGCAGCGGACGCGCCATGACCGCGTCGGCCCAGTCGCTGCTCTTGCTTTGTGTCCCGATCGCGGTCAAGGCTTCGGCCACGTCGTGGGGGAAGTCCCGACCGGCGGCGAAGTCGCTGGCGTCGTTCACCACCACCCCACCCAGCACGCGGGTGCGCCCATCGCCGTCGTTTTCGGACACTTCCATCCACAGCCACTGCTTGGCTCCCAGGGACATCAACAGCGGCCGCCAGCCTTGCGGGGACGGATACGCGGCCTGGGCACCGAAGCCCGGGCGCAGGCCGGGCCAGCGCAGCGCGGGCCGCGATGCGGATGACGCTCTGGCCAGTTGAAACACCGCCGCGGCCCACAGGCGCCCCTCGGGGTCATACACCAGCTTCAGCCAGCGCTGCCCCCGGCGGCGCAGTTCGAGCCGGTGGTCCGGGCACATCGCCAACGACCAGGCGCGCAAGGGTGCACCCAGGTGGGTTTGCACGTCGGTCACCGTTGCGCCCAGGTCCACGGTACGCGGCGGGGTGGCGCCGGCCGTCGGCGCCAGCAGCGCGAGCACGGCCACCAGCAGGCTCGCCGCTCGCTTCACATCAGCCGCTCCATGCGCCAGGCCGATTCGACCAGGCCTTCGTCCACCACCAGGCGAATCTGCTGCGCGTAGTTGCCGGCGTAGCGGTCGTGCAGTTCGTCCGGCGGCGCCCCGATGCCCACGCGCATCTCGGCCTGGACCCACTCGGCCGGCACCGGCTGGCCACCGCGCAGGCGCAGTCGCCCGTGCACGGCCACCAGCCACAGTTCGCGCCCGCGTACGGCCCAGTGCGCCACGTAGCCGCGCTGCAGTGCGGTGGTGCCCTCATGCATCAGCACAATGCGGTCGGGCTGCGTGTTTTCCTCCACAACCCCGTCGCCGAACCCCAGCGGCGTCAGGATCACCCCGGCGAATTGCTGGTCCCAGAGGTCGATGGAGTCGAGCACCTGGATGGTCATGGCGCACTCTACAACGGCTCGGCACCGAGGCGGCCGCTCCGCACTTCGTATCATCCGCAACCAAGATGCCGCCTGCCGAATCGCTGAACCTGCGCGCGAGCTTCCTCGACACCCGCGTTCCGGCGCCCGTCGTTGCCGCGCTGCTGGGCGCGGCGATGAAAGGCTATCGCCTGGCCAACGAGATCGGCATCGACCCGACGCCGCTGCGCATGCACCTGGGCATCACGCTGTCGCAAGTCAGCGTCGTGGTCGTGCTCGCGGCGCTGGCCAGCCTGTGGCGCGCGCGCACGACGATCAACCCGCTGCAGCCCGCGCGCGCGACGGCGCTGGTCACCGGCGGCGCGTACCGCTTCACGCGCAACCCGATGTACCTGAGCCTTCTGCTGCTGCTCGTGGCCTACGCCATCCGCATCGACTCGTTCGTCGTCTGGCTCGCGCCGCTGGTCTATGTCGCCTACGTCACGCGCTTCCAGATCCTGCCTGAAGAGCGCGTGCTGCAGCAGAAGTTCGGCGCCGCCTTCGAGGCCTATCGCGCCCGCACGCGGCGCTGGATCTGAAGGCGCGCGCCGGATTCGGGCAGCAGGCCCAGCGCCGTCATCTTCTGGTCGACGGCCTCGGCCCAGCCGCGGTTGGCCGCGGGGCTCGCAGGGCTCGGGTGCAGGATCTGCGCCACCCGCACGCTTGCGGCGCGCCCCGGCTCGATGCCGCCGCCGGCGAGCACGGCGCGCGCGCAGCGTTCGGCGAAGGCGCCGACGCCGATCAGCCACTGCGGCTGCAGCGCCTCGACGGCGGCGGCGAGATGGCGATCGCAGGCGGCGACGACGGCGTCACGCTCGGCGCGCGGCAGCTTGTCGGGCGTGAGGTTGCGCCCGCTGTCGGCGAGGAATACGAGCGGGCAGTAGTTGAGTACGAACCAGTCGGCGAAGAAGGCCTCGGGGCGGCCGAAGCGCGCCTGCGCCCAGGCCCACAGGCGACGTCCGCTGACCTCGGAGCGCGTGCACGCGAAGCCGTCGATGGGGCGCTTCGGGTGCTCGTGCGCGGGTCGCGTCACGGGAGCGACGATGCCCATCCAGTCGCGCACCGCGGCCACTTCGCCGAAGGGCACGCCGGTCTGCATCATGCCGAAGGGGCCCGGGTTCATGCCCAGCAGCACGACGCGCTTGCGCGCGCTGCCGTAGCGCTCGACGTAGCGTGCGTAGGGCGCACGCGCGTACTGCAGCGGATCGTAGACATGCGCCACCGGTGGCGCGAAGCGCAGCGCCGCGAGCGCGCGCGACAGCGAATCGGCGGCGTCGAGCAGCCGCTGCCCGACGGCCTCGCTCACGCCAGCGAGCGGTCGCCGAAGATGCGCTCGACGGCGGCGTCGATGACGATGCCGCAAGCGCTGTACATCAGCGAGCCGACGAGCGCGGCGCCGAAGCCCTGCACGTGCAGGCTCGGCAGCAGCGAGGCCGCGGCCCAGAACATGAGCGCGTTGACGACGAAGAGGAAGAGGCCCAGCGTCAGCAGCGTCACCGGCAGCGTCAGCACCACCAGCAGCGGCCGCACCAGCGTGTTGAGGAGGCCGAGCACGAAGGTCGCGGCGAGCGCGGCACCGAAGCCGGTGATTTCCACGCCGTCGTAGATCTGGTCAACCAGCAAGAGCGCAGCGGCGAGCAGGATCCAGCGGGCAATGATTTTGGCCATGGCGCAAGCTTAGCAGCCTCCGAAGGCGCCGCTTCCGGGGGCGCCACCGCAGGCGCTGCCGCGGGCGCTGGTAGGCTACGCGGCGTCGCCGGCGATGTGGCGCCGTGGCGTGAGGAGGCGCGCAAGATGAACGTTCGCAGGCAAGGCCGATGAGCCCGCCCCGCCAGGTGCTCGCCGCCACCGACTTCTCCGGTGCCGCGCGCCGCGCCGCGGAGCGCGCTGCACGCCTCGTCGAGGAAGGCGGGGGCGAGGGCACGCTGGCGCTCTCGCTGATGCACGTCACCGCTGGCGGCGCGCTCGGCGATCTGCGCCAGTGGACGGGCAGTGATCACGCGCTGGAAGCGCGCCTGCTCGACGATGCGCGCGCGCGCTTGCGTGCGCTTGCCGACGAACTCGTCGGCCGTGGCGCAACGGCGGTGCGCACGATCGCGGCCGCGGGTTCGGTGGTCGACGAGATCCTGAGCGAGCTGGAACGCCTGGATGCGGCGCTGCTCGTCGTCGGCGCGCGCGGCGCGGGCTTCCTGCGCCGCCTGCTGCTGGGAACGACGACCGAGCGCCTGGTGCGGCGTGCCCGGCGGCCCGTGCTCGTCGTGCGCCAGAGCGCGCGCCAGCCCTACCGGCGCGCGCTCGTGGGGCTGGACTTCTCGTCCTCGTCGCAGCGCGCGCTGGCGCTGGTGCGCGAACTGGCGCCGCGTGCGCGGCTGCTGCTGCTGGCGGCCTTCCAGGTGCCGTTCGAGGAGAAGCTGCGATATGCCGGTGTCGGCGACGCAACGATCGAGCACTACCGCCGGCAGGCGCGTGTCCAGGCGGTGCAGTCCCTGCACGCGCTGGCCGAGGGCCAGGGCCTGGCGCCGAGCGACTACGAGGCCATCATCGTCGAAGGCGAGGCCTCACAGCGCATCCTCGAGCAGGAGCAGGAGCGTGACTGCGAGCTCGTCGTGCTCGGCAAGCACGGACGCACGCTCGGCGAGGACTTGCTGCTCGGCAGCGTCACGCAGCATGTGCTCGCCGAAGGCAGCGTGGACGTGCTGGTGTGCCCGCCGGCGGCGGACACGGGCGCCGGGACTCAGGGCCAGTCGGCGTAGCTGACCGGCCGGGCTGCACGGCCGGCGGCGGCCAGTGCCCGTGTGTGTGCCCGCCAGGCGGAGGGACTCTGCTGCATCCAGCGCTTGAAGAAGCGGCTGAAATGGCTCGTGCTGCCGAAGCCGAGGTCCGCGGCCACGCGCTCGACGGCGAGGTCGGTGCCCGCGAGCAGGCTGCAGGCCTCGCGCACGACGCGCTGGTGCACCAGCCCGAGCGGCCTGCGCCCGAGGCTGGTCTGACAGAGTTCGTGCAGACGGTCGGTGGAGATGCCGAGCTCGGCGGCGTAGCGCGAGAGCCGCCAGTGGGCGCGGTACTGCGCCTCGACCAGATGGCGAAAGCGAAGCAGCCGTGGGTCCACGGCACCGGCGGCGGGCAGCTCGTCGCCCTCGCTGCTGGAGAGCCGCCAGAGCATGACCAGCACCAGCGTGAGGTGCGCGACCAGGTAGGGGAGGGAGGCTCCGGCGTCGCGGCGCGCCTCGGCCTCGATGGCCAGCAGCGAGCGCGCCAGTTCCTCGCGCGCGGCCGGCTCGGCGGCGGTGATGGCGCAGCGCCGGAGGCTGACCTGCCGCAGCGCCGCCATCGCCGGGCGCTCGCCCATGGCGTCGGCGAGCAGGGTGTCGGAGACGCCGACCGAGACGCCCGCGCTGCCCGGCTCGACCTGCAGCGAGCGCCCGCTGCCGGCAGGGATCCAGGCCATGTCGTGCGTGCGCAGCGGCAGCTCGCCGTCGTCGTGCATGAGGCTGCCGCGGCCGCTTTGCAGCAGCACCGCGTAGGACAAGCCGCCGTCCAGCGTCCAGCGCTGGCGGTGCAGCGCCGGCACGATGCGCTGCGCGACGACGCTGTGCGCGCCGGACAAGGGCAGGCGCGAACGTGGGTGCGAGCGCGGGGACAGGGGGGATGGCATGGCGAAAAACCCGTGCGGGCAAAGGAAAACCCCGAGAACGACCGCCATGAAATGGCAAATCGACACCTGATTCTTACATCGCACGCCGACAGTCCGTCGTCGATAGTCCGCTCCATGTACCGGCGGCCGCAGTGCGCCGACCGCTTTGCCCCACGCGACGACGAAGGACTGCCATGGCCATCGGTGACGTTCTCCTGATGATCGACGGACGCGACGTGCCGGCCAGCGCCGGTGCGAGCTTCGAGCGCCTGGACCCCGTGCGCGGCGAGACGGCATCGCGCGCGGCCGCTGCGACCGTGGCCGATGCCCAGGCGGCGGCGAACGCCGCTGCAGCAGCATTCCCGGCCTGGGCCGCGGTGCTGCCAGGCGAGCGGCGCGCGATCCTCGCCCGCGCCGCGGACTTGCTGTTGCAGCGCACGCCCGACTTCGTGCAGGCGATGGCCGCCGAAACCGGGGCCGCGCCGATGTGGGCCGGCTTCAACTGCAAGCTGGCGTCGGGCATGCTGCGCGAGGCCGCGGCGCTGACGACACAGATCAATGGCGAGGTGATCCCGTCCGACACGCCGGGCATGCTGTCGATGGCGCTGCGCCAGCCCGCGGGCGTGGTGCTGGGCATCGCGCCGTGGAACGCACCGGTGATCCTGGGCGTGCGTGCGCTGGCCACGCCGCTGGCCTGCGGCAACACGGTGGTGTTCAAGACCTCCGAGGCCTGCCCGCGCACGCACTGGCTGATCGCCGATGTGCTGCGCGCCGCCGGGCTGCCGCCGGGCGTGCTCAACGTGGTCAGCAACGCGCCGCCGGATGCGCCCGAGGTGGTGGATGCGCTGATCGCGCACCCGGCCGTGCGGCGCGTGAACTTCACCGGCTCCACGCGCGTGGGCCGCTTGATCGCCGAGACCTGCGCGCGACACCTCAAGCGCGTGCTGCTCGAGCTCGGCGGCAAGGCGCCGATGATCGTGCTCGACGACGCAGACCTCGACGCCGCGGTGCAGGCCGCGGCCTTCGGCGCCTACATGAACCAGGGCCAGATCTGCATGAGCACCGAGCGCCTGGTGGTCGACGCCACGGTCGCCGACGAGTTCGTGGCGCGGCTGGCGCTGAAGCTGCGCACGCTGCGCGCTGGCCTGCCCGGGGCCGAAGGCTGCGTGCTCGGAGCGATGGTCGGCCGCGAGGCGGTGCAGCGCGTGCGTGCACTCATCGACGACGCCGTCGGCAAGGGCGCAACCCTGGTGGCCGGTGGTCAGAGCGAGGGCACGATCATGCAGCCCGCGCTGCTCGACCACGTGACACCGGCCATGCGCATCTACCGCGAGGAATCCTTCGGCCCGGTGGTCGGCGTCGTGCGCGTGCATTCGGTGGAGGAGGCGGTCACCGTCGCCAACGACAACGAGTACGGCCTCGCCTCGGCGGTGTTCGGGCGCGACGTCAACCGCGCGCTGGCGGTGGCGCGGCAGATCGACGCCGGCATCTGCCACGTCAACTCGGCCACCGTGCATGATGAAGCGCAGATGCCCTTCGGCGGCGTCAAGGGCAGCGGCTACGGGCGCTTCGGGGGCCGCGCCGGCATCGAGGAGTTCACCGAACTGCGCTGGGTGACCGTGCAGACGACGCCAGCGCACTACCCGTTCTGAAGCGGGCGATCGGGCATCATGGCGCACCCCGGGGTGCGCCCGCCGCACCGCTCCCACCACCCCGGCTGCAGCCGATCCGCGCACAGATGTTGCCTCCCATGACCAAGCTCGACCAACGACATGCCCTCATCACCGGCGGCGCCGGCAGCATCGGCCTGGCCAGCGCCCGGCTGTTCTGCGCCGAAGGTGCGCGCGTGACCCTCACCGACCTGCCCGGCCCGGCGCTCGATGAGGCGCTGGCCGCGCTGCCCGCGGGCCGGGCGCAGGCCCTGCCGCACGACGTCACGCGCAGCGCCGAATGGCAGCGCGTCGTGCGCGAGGCGGTGGCGCGCTTCGGGGCCATCGACGTGCTCTTCAGCAATGCCGGCAACAGCGGCGTCATGGCGCCGGTGGTCGACTACCCGGAGGACGTGTTCGACAGCGTCATCGCGGTGCACGTGCGCGGCGCCTTCCTCGCCTGCAAGTACGGGCTGCCGGCGATGCGCGACGGCGGCAGCCTCGTCATCTGCTCGAGCGTCGCGGGCATGCGCGGGGATCCCGGCGTGTCGGCCTACATCACCGCCAAGCACGCGCAGGTCGGCCTCATGCGCAGCGTCTCCAAGGAGGCGGCCGCTCGCGGCATCCGTGTCAACAGCGTGCACCCCGGGCCGGTGGACAACGGCTTCCAGAAGGACCTCGAGCAGCGCCTCTCGGGCGTGCTCGGGCGCGACGCGACGCAGTTCTTCGACGAGATGATTCCTCTCTCCCGCCACGCGCGGCCCGAGGAGATCGCGCGCGCGGTGCTCTACCTCGCGAGCGACGACAGCAGCTTCACCACCGGCAGCACCTTGATGGTCGACGGCGGCATGAACGTCTGAGCACCCACACCCCCCGGCCGCGCCGCACCCGCGGGTGCTGCAGCGAGAAGAAGGTGCGCGCGGCGGCTCCCTCGAACCTGGAGACACGTCATGAGCCAAGGCATTTCCCGTCGCAGACTCGTCGGCACGCTGGGTGCCGGCACCGCCGCGCTCGCGGCCCCGGGCTGGGTGCGCGCGCAGCGCACATCGATCAAGGTCGGCTGGGCGATCTCGAAGACCGGCCCCTTCGCCGGCGGCGCCTCGGTCACGCAGTGGCCGAACTACCTGCTGTGGATCAAGGATGTCAACGACGCCGGGGGCCTGAGCGTCGACGGCCGCAAGCTCATGCTCGAGCACATCGAGTACGACGACCGCAGCCAGTCCGAGGAGGCCGTGCGCGCCTGCGAGCGCCTGGTCAACCAGGACAAGGTCGACATCATGCTGCCGCCCTGGGGCACCGGCCAGAACCTGGCCGTGGCGCCGATCTTCGCCCGCGGCAACTTCCCGATGATGGCCTGCAGCATGGCCAGCGACCGCATCCCCGAGGTCGCCAAGCGCTGGCCGAACGTGTTCTCGCTGCTCAACACCTCGACCGTCTACGCCGAGGCCGTCGTCGCCGTGCTGAGCAAGGCGCGCGCGGCCGGGCAGATCAACGACCGCGTCGCGGTGGTGCACGCCACCGAGCAGTTCGGCATCGAGCTGGCCAACGCCGCGCGCCGCGCGCTGAAGGCGGCCAACTTCAACCTCGTCTACGACGCCGGCTACCCGATGAGCACGCAGGACCTGACGCCGGTCATCAGCGAGGCGCAGCGCGCCAACCCGGACGTCTTCATGGGCTTCAGTTACCCGCCCGACACCATTGCGCTGGCCGAGACCTCGCGCGTGCGCGGCTTCAACCCCAAGGTCTTCTACACCGCGGTGGGCACCTTCTTCCCGATGTACAAGCAGCGCTTCGGCGGGGCCGCCGACGGCGTCATGGGCATCGGCGGCTGGAACCCCGACAGCGACGCGCTCAAGGCCTACATCCAGCGCCACGTGGCGATGCACAAGCGCGAGCCCGACCGCTGGGGGTCGTCGATGATGTACGCCGGCCTGCAGGCGATGGGCCAGGCGATCGAGAAGGTCGGCCTCAACAACGCCGAGATCGTCAAGCAGCTTCGCGGCAGCAGCTTCGACACCGTCATCGGCAAGCTGGAGTTCGACCAGAACAACATCCGCAAGGGCGGCTGGTTCGTCGGCCAGTGGCAGGACGGGGACTTCTACGGCATCGCGCCCGACCTGCCAGGCGTCCACAGGACGATCATCCCGAAGCCGGCCTGGAAGGCCTGAGCGCCCGCCGCGACCGCCAGCCCGAAGACTGCACGGCATGCCGCTGCTCGACGCCCTGCTCACCGGCCTCACCCTGGGCGGCATGTACGCGCTCGTCGCGCTCGGGCTCAACCTCCAGTACGGCGTGGCGCGCATCATGAACCTCTCCTACGGGGAACTGCTGATCGCCGCCGCCGTGCTCGCCTACGCGCTGTTCGGCCAACTCGGCGTGTCGCCGCTGCTGACGATGCTGGCCGTCGTCCCGCTGGCAGCGCTGCTGGGCTGGGGAATCTACGCGTTCGCGCTGACGCCGCTGGTGCGGCGCGCGCCCGACCGCGACGCGCTCGAGGCCGACAGCCTGCTCGGCACCTTCGGCCTGCTCTTCGTCGTGCAGGGCGTGATGCTGGTGCTGGTCGGCGGCAGCTATCTGAGCTACTCCTTCCTCTCGGTGCCGGTGGGCGTGCTCGGCACCACGGTGGCGGCCAACCGCCTGCTCGCGCTGGCGATGGCCGTGGTGCTGGGCCTGGCGGTGTGGCTGCTGCTCATGCGCACGCGCGTCGGCACGGCGATCCGCGCCGTCGCGGTCGATCCGGTGTCGGCGCAGCTCGTGGCCATCGACGTGCGGCAGCTGGCGGCCGCGGCGTTCGCGCTGGGCACGGTGCTGGCGGGCGTGGCCGGAGTGCTGGTCAGCATGTTCCTGACCTTCAGCGCCACCATGGGCGTGTTGTTCACGATGAAGGCGCTCATCGTCGTCATCATGGGCGGCATCGGCAACATGGCCGGCGCCGTGGTGGCGGCGCTGATGCTCGGCCTCGTGGAGGCGCTGGTGGGCACCTTCATCGACCCCGGCCTCACGCTGGCGGCCAACTACGCGCTCTTCCTGGCGGTGCTGCTGTTCAGGCCCGCCGGGCTGTTCGGCAAGGTGGCGCGATGAGCCCGAGGCAGGCCTTCGCCGCGCTCGCCGTGGCCGGCGCCTTCGTGCTGCTCGCCCTGGCGCCAGGGCTCGGCAACGACTACACGACCTCGCTGCTCATCAACCTGATGCTCTACGGCGTGCTGGCCACCGCCTGGGGCCTATTCTGCGGCACCACGCGCTACATCTCGCTGGCCACCGTCGCCTTCTTCGGCGTCGGCTCCTACACCGTGGCCGTGCTCGGCGAGCGGCTCGCCTGGCCGCTGGTGCTGCTGGCCGCGGCGGCCATCGGCGCGCTGCTGGCGCTGCTGGTGGGCCTGGTGACGCTGCGCCTGTCGGGCACGTACTTCGTGATCTTCACGTTCGGCATGACCGAGCTGCTGCGCCAGGTGGTGAACTGGTACGAGAGCAAGGTCGCGGGCTCGGTCGGGCGCTACGTCTTCGTCGATGCGGCCTCGCCGGGCTTCATCTACGGTCAACTGCTGGTGCTGCTGGCGCTCGTGCTGGCACTGGGTTGGTGGCTCGGGCGCTCGCGGTTGGGCTTCGCGCTGCGCCTCATCGGCGAGGACGAGCAGGCCGCGCGGCACTGCGGCGTCGACACCACGCGCAGCAAGCTGCTCGCGTTCACGCTCAGCTCGGTGTTCATGGTGCTGGCCGGGGCCATCGTCGCCCCGCGCTGGACCTACATCGACCCGGCAATCGCCTTCAACGCCATCGTCTCCTTCCAGGTCGTCATCATGGCGCTGCTGGGCGGCACCGCGCGCTTCTGGGGCCCCGTGCTCGGCGTCGTGCCGCTGGTGCTGCTGTTCGAGCTGCTGGTGAAGTACTTCCCCAACCATTTCCCGATCGTGCTCGGGGTGGTCTTCCTGCTCATCGTCTACGCGCTGCCGCGCGGCGTCGTCGGCTGGGTGATGGAGCGCGGCCGCCGGCGCGGGGCGTCTTCATGAGCGCGCCGCTGCTGCGGGTGCGAACGCTCGCGCGCGCCTTCGGCGGGCTGCGTGCGGTCGATGCGCTGTCCTTCGACGTCGGCGAGGGCGAGATCGTCGGCCTGCTCGGGCCAAATGGCTCGGGAAAGACGACTGCGCTCAACCTGATCAGCGGCGCCCTCAAGCCCGACGGCGGCTCGGTGCGCTTCGAGGGCCGGGAACTGGCCGGGGCGCCGGCGCACCGCATCGTGCGCGCCGGCGTCGCACGCACGTTTCAGCTCGTGCGCGTGTTCAAGGCGATGACTGCGCGCGAGAACGTGCAGGCCGGCCTGCTGTTCGGCCGCGGCGGCCGGCGTGGCGACGCGCAGGCGCTGCTCGAGCGTGTCGGCCTGGGGAGCCAGGGCGAGCGGCCGGCGAGCGAGCTCACCTACATCGACCAGAAGCGCCTGGAGCTCGCGCGCGCGCTGGCGCTGCGGCCGCGGCTGCTGCTGCTGGACGAGTGGCTGGCCGGACTCAACCCGTCGGAGCTGGTGCAGGGGGTGGCGCTGATCCGCTCCCTGCACGGGGACGGCATGGCGGTGCTGATGGTCGAGCACGTGATGGACGCCATCCGATCGCTGTGCGACCGCTGCGTGGTGATGAACTCCGGCGCGCACATCGCCGAAGGCACGCCCGCCCAGGTGCTGTCGGATCCGCGCGTCGTGCAGGCCTACCTGGGCGACGACGATCTGGATGGCGATGGCCTCGAGAACGCCGATGTTTGAGGTGCAGCGGCTCTCGGCTGCCTACGGCCTGCACCGCGCGCTCGACGATGTGCAGCTCCGCGTCGGCGAGCACGAGGTGGTGGTCATGCTGGGGGCCAACGGTGCCGGCAAGACGACGCTGCTGAAGGCCATCGCCGGGCTCGTCGCGACGCCGGCCGAAAGCCGTATCGAGCTCGCCGGCCAGCCGCTGCACGCACTGCCGGCGCGGCTGCGCGTCGAGGCCGGCATCGCGCTGGTGCCCGAGGGCCGCGGCATCTTCGGCGACCTCACGGTGCGCGAGAACCTGGCGCTCGGCGCCTACCCGCGCCGCGCACGCGCGGGCGAGGCGGCCAGCCTCGAGCGCGTGCTGGCCCTCTTCCCGCGGCTGGCCGAGCGCCTGGGGCAGACCGCGCGCACGATGAGCGGCGGCGAGCAGCAGATGGTGGCCATCGGCCGTGCGCTGATGTCGGCGCCGCGTCTGCTGCTGCTCGACGAGCCCTCGCTGGGCCTCGCGCCGCTGATGTGCCTGGAGCTCTTCCGCGCGCTCCAGCAGGTGCGTGCCACCGGCGTCAGCATCCTGCTCGTCGAGCAGAACGCCAAGCGCAGCCTGGCCATCGCCGACCGCGGCTACCTGCTGGAGAACGGCCGCATCGCGGGCGAGGGCCGCGCCGGCCAGCTGCTGGCGGATCCCGCGGTGCAGGCGGCTTACCTGGGCGGCGCAAAAGGCTGACCGCGGCCGTGCGCCGCGCCCGCGGCTTCAGTCGGGCTTTTCGGGCTGCGGCGGCACCAGACCGAGCGGTGGCGGGAGATCGTCGCCGGCCTGGCGGCGGCGAAAGAGCGCCGCGCGCGAGAGCACGATCGTGGTCACCGGCGCGGTGATCGAAAGCACGATGATGATGAGCCAAGTGTGCAGCATGAGTCCTTCGCCGCGGCTGCTGAAGTGCACGATGGAGGCCAGCGTGACGATCCACGAGGCCAGCGACGAGGCCAGCGCCGGGGCATGCATGCGCTGGAAGAAGTTGTCCAGCCGCACGAGCCCCGTGGCCGCCAGCAGCACCACGAGGCCGCTGGCCAGCAGCAGCACGGCGACGACGATCTCGGTGGCCGGCGGCATCACTCGATGACCTCGCCGCGCAGCAGGAACTTCGCCAGCGCCATCGAGCTCACGAAGCCGAACAGCACCATGAGGAAGGCGCCCTCGAAGTACATCTGGCTGTCGTCGCGGATCGCCAGCACCAGCATGAGCAGCATGGCCACGACGTAGAGGAAGTCCAGCGCCAGCACCCGGTCCTGGGCGTTCGGGCCGCGCGCCAGGCGCAGCAGGGCCAGGCCCATCGCAAGCACGAACATCGTCAGGGTGGCGTCGATCGCGAGCGCGAGCAGGGGGCTCATTCGAAGATCTCCTTCAGCGGCAGCACGTAGTCGGCCCGGAAGCGCGCGACGAAGGCGGCCTCGTCGGCCAGGTCGAAGACGTGCAGGCGCAGCATGCTGCGGTCGGGCGCGAGCTCGCACCACACCGTGCCGGGGACGACGGTGACGATCATCGCCAGCGCCGCGAGCGCGTGTTCGTCGCGCAGATCGATCGGGATGTCGGCGAAGGCGCCGCGGGGTCGCTTCCTGCGCGCACGCAGCACGCCGAGCGCCACCTGCAGCGCCGAGACGAGCACGTGCGCGCCCACGAGCAGGATGAGGCCGATGAGCACCAGCGGGCGCTTGAGCGGCCCCGGCCGCGGCCGCAGCGAGCGCGCCAGCAGCGGCATGACGATGGCGACGCCGGCGCCGAGCGCGACCTGGTCGACGCTGACGCCGCGCGCCAGCAGCAGCCAGCTGCAGAAGAGGGCCAGCGAGAGCCAGGGCGAGGGCAGCCAGCGCTTCACGGTGTCCCCCGCGCGGCGCCGGACCAGGGGCGCGTGCCCATCACGGCGTCGATGTACTGCTGCGGCTGGTGCAGGGTGTCGGCCGTCGCCTGCGTGTAGCGCAGCACCGCGTTGCCTTGGAGCACCAGCAGCAACAGCGCCAGGACGAGAACGCCCACCGGAAGCGATTCGACGACGCGCAGGCGCAGCGCGTTGCTCTCGGCGCCGGTCCAGAAGTGGCGCATGCCCACGCGCATGAAGGCGATCGCCGCCAGCAGGCCGGAGACGATCAGCAGGGCGAACAGCGTCCACGCCGAACCCGAGCCGATGTCCAGCAGTGCTTGCAGCATCGCCAGCTTGCCGATGAAGCCCGCCAGCGGCGGCAATCCGGCGACCACCATCGCGCACAGCGTGAAGCTGACGCCGAGGAAGGCCAGCGCGCCGGGGATCACGCGCCCGACCAGCAGTTCCTCGTCGTCGTCGAGGTTGGCGCTGGCCGTGGGCTGGGCGTCGAAGAAGGCGGGCAGGGCGTCGTTGCCGTCGTCGAACTGCGGCGGGCCGAACTCGACCTGGCGGCTGCGTTCCAGCAGCTCGACGAGCAGGAAGAGCGCGCAGCCCGCGAGGGTCGAACTCGCGAGGTAGAAGAGCGCGGCCGCCGCCAGGTCCGGTTTCCCGAGCCCGAAGGCCGCCAGCAGCGTTCCCGACGACGCGATGACGCTGAAGGCCACCAGTCGCGCCAGCCGCTGCGAGGCCATCATGCCGATGGCGCCGAAGCCCAGCGTGGCGATTCCGCCCAGGACCAGCGCCATGCCGCCGAATCCGCCCGAGGCGCCGGCATCGGCCGGAAAGCACAGCGTCCACAGGCGCAGCAGCGCGTAGATGCCGACCTTGGTGAGGATCGCGAACAGCGCGGCGGCCGGTGCGCTGGCGGCGGCATAGGCCGCGGGCAACCAGAAGCCCAGCGGCCACACCGCGGCCTTGGCGAGGAAGGCCATCGCCAGGATGGCCGCACCGGCGTGCAGCAGGCCGCGGTCGCTCGCCGGAACCTGCGGCAGCTTCTGCGCGATGTCGGCCATGTTGAGCGTCCCCGTGACGCCGTAGAGGACGGCGACCCCGATCAGGAACAGCAGCGAAGCGACGAGGTTGATGGCGATGTAGTGCAGCCCCGCGCGCACGCGTTCGGCGCCGCCGCCGTGCAGCAGCAGGCCATAGCTCGCGGCCAGCAGCACCTCGAAGAAGACGAACAGGTTGAAGAGGTCGGCGGTCAGGAAGGCGCCGTACAGGCCCATCAACTGCAGCTGCAGCAGCATGTGGAAGTACATGCCCGCGTGCTGCCAGCGCGCGAGCGCGTACAGCAGTGCGGCCAGGCCCACCGTGCCGGCAAGCACCGCCATCAGCGCCGAAAGCCGATCGGCGACGAGAGCGATACCGTAGGGAACGGGCCAGTTGCCGGTGAGGTAGACGGCGAAGCTCGCCGGTGCCCCGCCGGCGTCGATGCGCCACAGCAGCGCGATCGCCAGCGCCAGGCCCAGGCCCGCCGAGCCGATGTTGAGCAGGGCCTTCAGCCGGCGCCGCCCGTCGCCCAGCAGCAGCATGAGTGCCGCCGTTCCCAGCGGCAGCAGGATCGGGGCCACCACGAGCGCGTCGTTGCCGCCGAGGCTGGCGTTCATGGCGCCTCCTCCTGGCCGTCGACGTGGTCGCCGCCGGACAGGCCGCGCAAGGCCATCAGCACGACGAGGAAGAGCGCCGTGGTCGCGAAGCCGATGACGATCGCCGTCAGCACCAGCGCCTGCGGCACGGGGTCGGTGTAGTGGGCGAGATCGGGCAGCGCGCCGGGGCGCACGATCGGCGCCTCGTCCACGGCCAGGCTGCCGACGCTGAAGATGAAGAGGTTGACGGCGTAGGACAGCAGCGACAGGCCGATCAGCACCTGGAAGGTGCGCGGACGCAGCACGAGCCAGACCCCGGCTGCCGACAGCACCCCGACCGCGAGCGAGACGACGATCTCCATCAGGCGGGCTCCGCGTCGGTTTCCATCGCAGCGGCCTGCTGGCGGCGCCCGCGCAGCGACTGGTGCGCGATCGCGGTCAGCAGCAGCAGCGTCGAGCCGACGACGACCGCGAACACGCCGACGTCGAAGATCGCCGCGCTCGGCAGATGCAGCTCACCCAGCAGCGGCCAGCGCACGTGCGCGGTGTGCGTTGTCAGGAAGGGGTATCCCAGGGCCATCGCGCCCAGGCCCGTGCCGAGGACGAGCAGCAGGCCGATCGCGATCCAGCGCTTGGGCAGCATCCTCATGCGTGCCTCGACCCAGCGCGTGCCGCTGACCATGTACTGCGCCACCAGCGCGCTCGCCACCACCAGGCCGGCGACGAAGCCGCCTCCGGGGGCGTTGTGGCCGCGCAGCAGCAGGTGCAGTGCGAAGCCCAGGCCCACCGGCAGCAGCAGCCGCACCAGCACCGCGGGCACGTCGAGATAGCGCTGCGTTGCGCGCCGGCCCTGGCGATGCAGGTCGCTGACGACATCGGCCGGAACGGCGCGCTGCTGCGCCGGCTCCTGCATCGCCTCCAGCGGCGGCCGGAAGCGCCGCAGCAGCGCGAACACGCTGATGCCGACGATGCCGAGCACGGTGATCTCGCCCAGCGTGTCGAAGGCGCGGAAGTCCACGAGCATGACGTTGACGATGTTGGCGCCACCACCCCCGGGCAGGGCCTGCTCGATGAAGAAGGGGGCGATCGACAGCGGGGCATGACGCGTCAGCAGCGCGTACGAAAGCGTCGCCAGGCCGAGCCCGATCGCCGCCGCCAGCGCCAGGTCGCGGCGGCGGCGCCACAACGCGCGCGCACTCGTGTCGGTCCGGGTCAGCTCGTCGCGCTTGGGCAGCCAGCGCAGGCCGAGCAGGAACAGCACCGTCGTCACGACCTCGACCGCGAGCTGCGTCAGCGCCAGGTCCGGTGCCGAGAACCAGGCGAAGGTGATGCACAAGGCCAGGCCCACCACCGAGAGCATGATGAGCGCGGCCAGGCGGTGGAACTTCGCCTGCCAGGCCGCGCCGATGGCGCAGCTGCCCGCCAGCATCCACAGACCTGCGAAGGCCGGCGTCACCGGGATGCGGGGACGATCGCCGGGGATCAGAGGCACGATCAGCGCCGAGGCCAGGCCGGCCAGCCCCGTGGCCAGCACGACCAGCAGCAGCTGCGGCTGCAGCCGGTCCGTCCCCAACAAGCGCACGCCGTGGCGCGCGAGGCGGCTGGCCACGGCTTGCAGCGTGAAGAAGAAGCCGCGTCCGTCGAGCCGGCCCATGCCCGGCGATCCGGGCCGTCGACGCTCGCGCAGGCGGGCACCGAAGACGGCGTAGAGGACGACACCGACGGCGGTGGCGAGCAGGCTCATCTTGAGCGGCGTGGTCCAGCCGTGCCACACCGCCAGGTTGTAGATCGGCAGCGGACCGCCGACCACCGGTTTCGCCGCCGTCGCGAGCACGGTGCCGATGCTCCACTCCGGCAGAGTTCCCACCAGGACGCACGCCAGCACCAGCAATTCCACCGGCACGCGCATCCAGTGCACCGGCTCGTGGGGTTTGCGCGGCGCCTCGCCGAGGGCGGTGCCGAAAAAGACGCCGTGACCCAGGCGCAGCGCATAGACCACCGCGAAGGCACCGGCCAGCGTCGCCAGCGCCGGCAAGGCGAACTCGACGGCCGGGTGTGTGCCCTGGATGATGGTCTCGGCGAAGAACATCTCCTTGGACAGGAAGCCGTTGAGCAGCGGTACGCCGGCCATCGCGGCGCTGGCGACGATGGCCAACGTGCCCGTGATCGGCATGTGCCGGAACAGCCCGCCGAGGCGGCGCATGTCGCGCGTGCCGCATTCGTGGTCGATGATGCCCACCGACATGAAGAGCGAGGCCTTGAAGGTCGCGTGGTTCATGATGTGAAAGACTGCCGCCACCGCGGCGAGCGGGCTGTTCAGCCCGAGCAGCAGCGTGATGAGCCCGAGGTGGCTGATCGTGGAGTAGGCGAGCAGCCCCTTGAGGTCGTTCTGGAACATGGCCGCGTAGGCCCCCAGCACGAGAGTGGTCAGGCCCGCGCCGCCGACGATCCAGAACCAGAGGTCGGTGCCGGCCATGGTCGGCCACAGCCGGGCGAGAAGGAAGACGCCGGCCTTGACCATCGTCGCCGAGTGCAGGTAGGCCGACACCGGGGTCGGCGCCGCCATCGCGTGCGGCAGCCAGAAGTGGAAGGGAAACTGCGCGCTCTTCGTGAGCGCGCCCGCCAGCAGCAGCACGAGCGCAAGCGGGTAGAGCGCATGGGAACGCACCATGTCGCCGGCCTCCAGCACGGCGTCGAGCTCGTAGCTGCCGACGATGCTGCCCAGCAGCAGCACGCCCGCCAGCAACGCCAGGCCGCCGGCCGCTGTCACCGTGAAGGCCATGCGCGCACCGCGGCGCGCGTCCTTGCGGTGCGTCCAGTAGCCGATGAGCAGGAAGGAGAAGACGCTGGTGAGCTCCCAGAACACCACCAGCTGCACCAGGTTGCCCGAAAGGACGACGCCCAGCATCGCCCCCATGAAACCCAGCAGCAGCGAATAGAAGCGCGCCGCCGGATCGTCCGGCGAGAGGTAGTAGCGCGCGTAGACGACCACCAGCAGCCCCATGCCGCAGACCAGCACCGCGAACATCCACGCGAAGCCGTCCACGCGCAGCACCAAGTCCACGCCGAGCGTCGACAGCCACGGCAGGCGCTCGCTGATGACGGCGCCGGCCGCGATCTCGGGGTAGAGCAATGCCAGCGGCAGCGCCACCGCCCCGGCCACCGCCGCGGCCCAGAGCGATTCCACGTTGCGCGCCGTGGTCGGCAGCAGCGCCGCGACCAGGCTGCCGACGAAGGGCAGGGCCAGGAGGAGGAAGAGGGACATCGCGGCGCATTCTAAAAAAGGTGTTTCGGCGTGTCGCCTTCGATGCCGGGTGACACCCGGGAATCTCCTGCCCCACACGCGACGACGCCTGCGCCAGCAGGCGTCCTTCGCAGCCTTCCCGCCAGGCGGTGCATCGCCTTGGCGCGGTGTCGCCGCGCAATGTCGTGCCCCACTCCACGCTCGCGCGTCGCGGCCGCCGATCGCGGCTTGCTCACGCCGGTTCCACGCTCTACCATCGCGCGCCGTGAACGGCCTTCCGTTGCAAGGTGGCCGCGCGATTGCCGGAGGGAAGAACATGCCCATGACACGACGCGCGGCCCTGTTCGCGGGCCTCGCGCGCACGAGCGCACTGCTGGCGGCGCCTTTTGTCGTACGGCCGGCCGCGGCCGCCGAGGACAGCATCGTCGTCGGCCAGGTCGGCCCCTTCACCGGCCTGCCGGTTCCCGATGCGCCGCAACTCAACCTCGGCATGAAGGCGGCGTTCGCGCGCGTCAACGCCGCCGGTGGCGTCGGCGGGCGGCGCATCGCGCTGTTCGAGCTCGACGACACCTATACCGGCGACGGCTTCGTCAAGGCCTTCGGGGAGGCGATGAAGCGCAAGCCGGTGGCGCTGCTGTCGCCGGTGGGTTCGGTGGGGCTCACACGCATGCTCGACGACAAGCTGCTCGACCGCGCCGACGTCTTCGTGCTGAACGCGATCCCCGGCGCCGAATCGCTGCGCAATCCCGGGCACGCGAAGCTCTTCCATGTGCGCGCCGGCGATCGCCAGCAGATCGAGAAGATCGTCGGCCTCTCGTCCACGCTGGGCGTCTCGCGGCTGGCGCTCCTGCACCAGAACATCCCGATGGGAAGCTCCGGCCTGGCGATGACGCGCGACGCCGCGGCCAGATCGGGCATCGCCAACCTGGTGGCGTTCGAGGCGACGACCGAGGCGGCGTCGGTGGCCGACGCCGCCGCCAAGGTGAAGAGCGCCGACGCGCAGGCCGTGCTCGTCATCGGCGCGCCACGCTTCATGGCCGACGGCGTGGCGGCGCTGCGCGCGGCCGGCTTCGGCCAGTTCGTTTTCGCGCTCTCGTACGCGCCGGCCACGCTCGTGCGCCAGGTGGCGGGCAGCGGCTCGCGCGGGGTCGGTCTGGCCCAGACCTTCCCCAACCCCCTGGGGGTGGGAACGCCGCTGCAGCGCGAGTTCCGCGCTGCGATGACGGCCATCGAGCCGACGCTGCGCAACTACACCTCGTTCCACCTCGAGGGCTACATCACCGCACGTGTCTTCGTCGAGGCGGCGCGGCGCGCGAGCGCGGTGAGCGCCGACGGCGTGGCACAGGCGCTGCGCCGCATGGGCGAGATCGACTTCGGCGGCTTTCGCGTCGACTTCGCCACGAGCAACGTCGGCAGCCGCTTCGTCGACATCGGCGTCATCGACGCCGACGGACGCCTCGTCTACTGAGCGCTTCGGGGCGGGCTCTGGCCGACCGCGCCCGTCCGCCGCCGCATCCGCACGGGGGGTGAGAGGGGTTCTCGCCAGAATGCAAGAAGGCAGCCCGAGGCTGCCTATCCCAAAGAAGGCAGCCCGAGGCTGCCTGTGCTGCCAGCTCGCAGCGCCGGCCTTGGCGCCCTACTTCTTCAGGTGCGCGAACTTGTTGCGGAACTTCTCGACGCGGCCCCCGAGATTGTCGACGCTCTTCTGCGTGCCGGTGTAGAAGGGGTGCGTCTCACTCGTCGTCTCGAGCTTCACCAGCGGCAGCTCGCGGCCGTCGTCGAGCTTGATCGAATCCTTCGTCTGCACGCAGGAACGCGTGACGAACTTGAAGCCGTTGGAGAGGTCCTGGAAGCAGACCTCGCGGTAGTTGGGGTGGATGCCTTCTTTCATCGTTGCCTCGGGTCGTCGGGGTAGCCACGCCCGCGTCTGCGGGCGCACTTGCCGGATGGGCCAAAAGCGGCGGATTGTAATGCCGCGCGCGGATCAGCCGCCGCGACGCATCATGTCGAAGAAGTCGAGGTTGTTCTTGCTCTGCTTCATCTTGTCGAGGATGAACTCCATGGCCTCGATCTCGTCCATGTTGTAGAGCAGCTTGCGCAGGATCCAGGTCTTCTGCAGGATCTCGGGCTTGAGCAGCAGTTCCTCGCGCCGCGTGCCGGACTTGTTGATGAGGATCGAGGGGTAGACGCGCTTCTCGGCCATGCGGCGGTCGAGGTGGATCTCGCAGTTGCCGGTGCCCTTGAACTCCTCGTAGATGACCTCGTCCATGCGGCTGCCGGTGTCGATGAGCGCGGTGCCGATGATGGTCAGCGAGCCCCCTTCCTCGATGTTGCGCGCGGCGCCGAAGAAGCGCTTGGGCCGCTGCAGCGCGTTGGCGTCGACACCGCCGGTGAGCACCTTGCCGGAGGACGGCAGCACGTTGTTGTAGGCGCGCGCCAGGCGCGTGATCGAGTCCAGCAGGATGACGACGTCCTTCTTCAGCTCGACGAGGCGCTTGGCGCGCTCGATCACCATCTCGGCCACCTGCACGTGCCGCGCCGCGGGCTCGTCGAAGGTCGAGCTGATGACCTCGCCGCGCACGGTGCGCAGCATCTCCGTCACCTCCTCGGGGCGCTCGTCGACGAGCAGCACGATGAGGTGGATGTCGGGGTAGTTGGCGACGATGGCGTGCGCCAGATGCTGCATCATGACCGTCTTGCCGGTCTTGGGCTGCGCCACGAGCAGCGCGCGCTGGCCCTTGCCGATGGGGGCGATGAGGTCGATGATGCGGCTGGTGATGTTCTCCTCGGACTTGATGTCGCGCTCGAGCTTGAACTGCACCTTGGGAAACAAGGGCGTCAGGTTCTCGAACATGATCTTGTGCTTGTTCTCCTCCGGCGTGACGCCGTTGACGCGATCCACCTTGACGAGCGCGAAGTAGCGTTCACCGTCCTTGGGCACGCGCACCTCGCCCTCGATCATGTCGCCGGTGTGCAGGTTGAAGCGGCGGATCTGGCTCGGCGAGAGGTAGATGTCGTCGGTCGAGGCCATGTAGCTGGTGTCGATCGAGCGCAGGAAGCCGAAGCCGTCGGGCAGCACCTCGAGCACGCCGTCGCCGAAGACCTGCTCGCCGCCCTTGGCGCGCTTCTTCATGATGGCGAACATCAGCTCCTGCTTGCGCATGCGGGCGACGTTCTCGATCTCCAGCGCCTCGCCCATCTTGATGAGTTCGCTGACGTGCTGGGCCTTCAGTTCGGAAAGATGCATGGGGAGGGTCCCTCGAGAGCTTGCCGCCACTGCCGGGGCGGTGCATGGGCGTTGGCGAGGCATCGACGATCACCGCGACGCCCGCGCGCGCTCCGCGGGAGCGCAGTCCGGTTGGTTCGAAGCGGGGAAGTTGCGCCGGGCCGCGTGCAGCCGGATCGGGCCGGGTTGTCCGGCCGTCGCTGCGCGGCGGTTGTCAGGCGAGGTCGGCGGGCGCGGTCCGCATCACCGCCGAGGCTCGCGAGCCGGGGAGGATTATAGGTGGCCGTCGACGAAGGCCGTCAACTCGCGCTTGGGGCGCGCGCCGGAGAGTTCGGCGACCTTCTGGCCGCCCTTGAAGATCATCAGCGTCGGGATGCCGCGGATGCCGAACTTGCCCGGCACCTCGCGGTTGTCGTCGACGTTCATCTTCGCGATCTGCAGCCGGCCCTGGTAGTCCTTGGCGATCTCGTCGAGGACCGGAGCGATCATCTTGCACGGTCCGCACCACTCGGCCCAGTAGTCCACCAGCACCGGCACTTCCGAGTTCAGGACGTCCTTGGCGAACGACTCGTCGGTGATGTGCTTGATCAGTTCGCTGCTCATGCGCTTGCTCTCCAATGCCTCTTTCTGCCCTGCGTCGTCGTCCGCTGCGGCCCTTGGCCCGACACAGGCGTGAGAACGCGTCCATTCTGACACATCGCCCCTACGGGTTGTCCGCCGGCCGCGCGGCCCGCCGCGGTGCGGGTCCGCGCGCATTTGCGGGGCCTTGACGGCGCTGTTCCCGGCATGGCGGCGGCGGCGCCCGTCGTCCAATCGGCCGCGTATGCCATCCTCATCGTCCCCTGCGAACACGGCTGCTGCGCCCACGGGGGTGCGTGGCCCGGCGCAGCGCCACTTCGCGCGCTTCGCCCTGCTGCGCCTGCTCGGCCGCAGCGAGCGCAGCATGGCCTGGCAGGTCGGCGATCCGGCGAGCAGCGGCGATTTCGTCCTGATGCTGCCGCGCGTCGTGCCGCGGGATGCGACGCACGCCGAGCGCTGGCTGCAGCGCGTGCGTCGTGCCGCGCGCCTGGACCATCCGCGCCTGGCGCGCGCGCTGGAGGTCGGGCTGCACGAGGGCTGGCCTTTCGTCCTCTACGAACTCGGCGAGCGCGCCACGCTGGCCGAGCGCCTGGGGCGCCAGGGGCTTGGCGGCGAGGACAGCGCCCGCATGGCCGCCGAGATCCTGCATGCGCTGGCCTACGCGCACGACGCCGGGGTCGCGCATCGCGACCTGCAGGCCTTCTCCGTCCTGGTGAGCGACAAGGGCGTGCCGCGGCTCATGGGACTCGAGCTCGCCTGCATCGAGGGCGAGGCGCGCACCGTGAGCGAGGCGCCGACGCTTCAGGACCAGCGCGAGGCCGCGCAGGCCGACGTCGTCCAGCTGGGCCTGCTCATGCACCCCATGCTCACCGGTCGGAACGCGCTCGACGAGGCCGATACGAGCCGGATGCTGCGGCGCATGCCGCCGCACGGGCACGAGATCGTGCGCCTGCCCTTCGGCACGCCGCGGCCGGTTCCCGAACCGCTGCGCGTGATCGTCAACCGCGCCACCGATCGCCAGGAGCGCCAGCGCTACCGCAACGCGCGCACCCTCGCGCGAGCGCTCGAAGGCTGGCTGCAGGCCGAGTCCGGACACGAGGGCGGACCGCTGGCGCTGCTGCTGGACAAGGTGCGCATCGCCGGCGTGCTGCCCGCATCGCCGCACGGCGCGGAGCGCGCCGCGCACCTGGCGCTGATGGAGCAGAACCGCACCGACGAACTGGCGGAGGTGCTGCTCGAGGATGTGGCGCTGTGCTTCGAACTGCTGCGCGCGGCCAACGGCGCGCGCGTGGGCGGCGAGGCGGTGGCCGACAACGGCGCCGTGCTGACCGTGCGCCGCGCCATCGCCCTGCTGGGACTGGACGGCGTGCGCCGCATCGCGCTGGCCTTGCGGCCGTGGCCCGGACCGCTGGACGAGCGGCAGGCCGAGGAGTTCGCGCACGCGATGGAGCACGCCCGCCGCGCCGCCCGTGTCGCCGAGGCGCTTCGCCCCGCGGGCTACGACGCCGAGGTCGTGCACCTGGTCGCGCTGCTGCAGAACCTCGGCCGGCTCGTCGTGCAGTACCACTTCGCCGACGAGTTCCGGCAGATCCGGCGTCTGATGCAGCCGGCGCCGACCGCCGATGGCCTGGGCGAGGAGCCGGGAATGAGCGAGCAGGCGGCGGCGATGGCCGTGCTCGGCGTCGACATCGACGCCATCGCCAGCGCGGTGGGGCGCTGGTGGGGTCTGGGGGAGGAGGTCATGCACATGATGCGCCGCCACGCGGCGAACGCCGCGGTGCGTGCACCGGATTCCGACCACGAGCAGCTTCGCATCGCGGCGAGCTGCGCCAACGAGGCGGTGGATGCGATGACGCTGCCTGCCAAGCGGGTTCAACAGACGCTGCTGACGGTGGTGCAGCGCTACGGCCGCCTGCTGGCGTTCGGCCTGCGCGAGCTCCAGGAGGCTTTGCAGTCCAGCGGGGCGCCGGCCGCTGCCGCCGTCGAGCGCCGGGTGGCGTGATGAGCGGCCCGGGCGTGCGGTTGGCGCCGTGGCCATGGGCGCCGCGTCGGCCGCTTCGAGTTGCTGCGGACACCGGCGGCGGCGTCGCCACCGTCTCGCGCGCCGTCGCGATGATCGGCTTCGGCGGCGTGCGCAACCTCGCGCTTTCGCTGGTGCTGCCCGAGCACATGCAGGACCGGCAGCATGCCGCCGAGCTGAAGGAGGAGTTCCTGCGCGCGCTCATGGCCGGCACGCTGGCCGGCGAGCTCTTACCGCTGCTGCGCGAATCCGAAGAGGTCTTCATCGGCACGCTGTTCCAGAACCTGGGGCGCCTGCTCACCGCGTACTACTTCCCCGAGGAAGCGCAGCAGATCCGCCGGCGCGCGAGACCGAACGCGGCGTCGAGCGCGCGCGGCGGTGACCGACGTGCTGACGGCGGGCATCGCCGAAGTCGCGCAGCGACTGGCCGGCGACGAGTTCAGGCTCGACGAGGTGCTGCAGCAGGTGCTGTCGACGATGCAGCGTGCGCTCTCGCTGCAGCGCGTCGTGCTCTGCCTGCGCGACGCGCGCACCGAGACGCTGATCGGCCGCATGGCCGTGGGCGAGGGCGGCATGCAGGCCTGCAAGCCGTTCGTGATCCCGCTGCGCGATCGGCCCGGAATGCCGGTGGACCTCTTCGCCGCCGTCTGCCGCAAGGGCGCCGATACGGTGATCTCCGACACCACGCGCGGCGACATGGCCTCGCGCCTGCCGGCGTGGTACCGGCAAGCCGTCGATGCGCCGAGCTTCCTGCTGCTGCCGCTCATGCTGCGTCGGGCGCCGCTCGGGCTGATCTACGCCGACGCCGCCGTGCCCGGTGCGCTGGAACCCCGGGAAAGGGAACTGGCGCTGCTGCGCACGCTGCGCACGCTGCGCAACCAGGTCGTGATGGCCTTCCGCCAGCGTGGCGGCTGAGCGGCACGCCGACAGGGCGGACCCGCGAAGGTGACGAGCCTTACCCCCGGCACTGGTTGCAACGGTTAGGGCTGCTTGGTTCCCCACCTGACCCGGTTGGCCGCGCTCCCATGCGGGGAGGCCCGTCGCCGGGCATTGTAGGGGAGGGCTCGCGCGCCGCACCGCGGCCCAGCGCGGTGCTTCAGCGCAGCTGCAGCGCGTCGTCGCCGAAGGACAGGCCCAGCGGCTCGATGACGAGCGTCTTTGCGCCTGCCTCGACCTGCCCGGCGACGCGCGCGCCCACGCCTTGCGCTTGCGCCACGGCCACGGTGCGCTCGGCCTCCGCGGCGTCGACGAAGAGCGCGAAGCCCGCGCCCATGTTCAGCGTCGAGTAGGCCTCGCGCGCGTCGTGGGCGGCGTGCCGCTGGATGAAGCCCAGCACGGGCGGCACCGGCGGCAGCGTGTGGATGCGGTAGGTGAGCGCCTTCTCGTGGCGCAGCAGCTTGCGCCAGCCGTGGCCCGTGATGTTGGCGCAGTAGTGCGGCGCGATGCCGGCGTGCCACAGCGCCTCGGTCACCGGGCTGTAGAGCACGGTCGGCGCGAGCAGTGCGGCGCCGTAGGACAGGCCGGGCGCGACCTCGGTGAGCCAGCCCTGCGGCAACCGCTCGACGAGCTTGCGCGCCAGGCTCAGGCCGTTGGCGTGGATGCCGCTCGAGTCCAGCAGCACGATGGCGTCGCCCGGGCCCAGGCGATCGCCCACCGAGAGCCGCTCCTTGGGGTTGACGATGCCGGTGCACGAGGCCGCGAGGTCGATGCGCCCGGCCTCGACGATTCCCGCCAGCGCCGGTGTCTCGCCGCCGCCCCAGGCGACACCGCAGCGCTCGCAGGCGCGCTGCCAGCCTTCGACCAGCGCCCGGGCGCGCGCGCCGTCGGCGAACCAGTCCGAGCCGCCGGCGGCCCAGTAGGCCTGCACCACCAGCGGCGTCGCGCCGACGGTGACGAGGTCGTTGACCGCCATCGCGATCGTGTCCTGCGCGATCGCGTCGTACCAGCTGCGCCCGGTGAGCGCGGCCATCTCGTCGGCGACGATGGCCTTGCTGCCCAGGCACTCGACGATGGAGGCGAGGTAGAAGGGGCCGACATCGACGACGTAGGCCGACTCGCCGCGCGAGGCCGCGACCTCGCTGAAGCCGTGCGCCCGCAACTGCGTCGCGGTGGCCGCCGCGGCGCGCTGCGCGCTCACCTTCAGCGGGTCGATGCGGGCGTAATCGACGCCGGCCTGCTCGTAGCTCAGGGAGGCCGCGGCAGCGCCCGCGGACGAGGGTGGGAGGGCGGCGCTCATGGCACGATTATCGGGCGGCCCGCGCGTTGGCCGCGCGTGGACGCGACTCTTAGAATCGACCGATGAGCACCGTCGTCCTGGCCCGCAAGTACCGGCCGCGCAGCTTCGACCAGATGGTCGGCCAGGAGCACGTGGTGCGGGCGCTGACGAACGCGCTCGCCGGCAACCGGCTGCATCATGCCTACCTCTTCACCGGCACGCGCGGCATCGGCAAGACGACGGTCTCGCGCATCCTGGCGAAGTCGCTGAACTGCACCGGCGCCGACGGGCGGGGCGGCGTCACCGCCCGGCCCTGCGGCGTGTGCACCGCCTGCACCGAGATCGACGCCGACCGCTACATCGACTACATCGAGCTCAACGCGGCGAGCAATCGCGGCATCGGCGAGGTGCAGGAGCTGATCGAGCGCGCCGCCTACAAGCCCGGCGTGGGCCGCTACAAGGTCTTCATGATCGACGAGGCGCACCAACTCACCAAGGACGCCTTCAACGCGCTGCTGAAGACGCTGGAGGAGCCGCCGGACTACCTCAAGTTCGTGCTCGCGACGACCGACCCGGAGAAGATGCTGCCGACGGTGCTCAGCCGCTGCCTGCAGTTCAACCTGCGGCCGATCGCGCCCGAGGTCGTGCGCGAGCATCTGGCCGGCGTGCTGAAGGCCGAAGGGGTGGCTTTCGACGAAGGCTCGCTGCGTCAGCTCGGCCGGGCCGCGCGCGGGTCGATGCGCGACGCGCTTTCGCTGGCCGACCAGGCGATCGCCTATGGTGGCGGGCGGCTCGACGAGACCGTCGTGCGCGCCATGCTCGGCAGCGTCGACCGCGGCCATGCCGCCGCGCTCGTGACGGCGCTGGCCGCGCGCGACGGGCGCGCGCTGCTGCAGGGTGTCGACGCGTTGCGCCTGCAGGGCTTGTCGGCCGCGTCCACACTCGAGGAGATGGTGGCGCTGCTGCAGCAGATGGCGGTCGAGCAGGCCGTTCCCGGGGCGCTCGATGGCGCCGATCCGGATCAGGAGGATGGCGTGCGTCTGGCGGGTGTGCTGCCGGCCGACGAGACGCAACTGCTTTACAGCATGCTGGTGCAGGGCCGCGGCGAAATCGGCCCGATGGGCGACGAGCACGCGGCGCTGGCGATGGTGTTGCTGCGCTTCCTGGCATTCGCCCCGACCCCCGAAGGGGCGCCGCAGCGGCGTGGGCAAGCGGCGGCGGGCGCGGCCGCGGAGCCGGACGCTCCACCCTGGCTCGATGACGCACCGCCGCCCGACGACGAGCCGCCGCTGCGGACGGCAGCGCTGCGTGTGGCCTCCGCGCCGATGATGGCGGTTCCTGCGCAGCCGCCAGCGGCACCGGCCGAAGAAGCGCCGCCGACCACGCCGCTTGGCGATCGCTGGGAGGCGCTCGTGCGCACGCTGCAGAAGCAGGGCCGCATCTCGGCGCTGGTGCGCGAACTGGCGCTGCAAGCCGGCGCGCTGGCCTGTGACGAGGACGCGGACTCCTGCGTCTGGACGCTCGTCGTCGAGCGCGAATCGCTGCGCACGCCGGCGCTGGTCGCGAAGCTGCAGACGGCGCTGAGCGACGAACTCGGCCGTGCGCAACGGCTGCAGTTGCAGCCCGGTGTTCCCGCCGATTCGCCGGCCCGGCGCGAGGCCTGGGAGCGCCAGCGGCGCCTGATCGAGGCCGAACGACAGATTCGCGAAGACCCCGCGGTGGCCGAGTTGCTGGCGCAGTTCGAGACCGCGCGCCTGGTCCCCGGTTCGATCCGGCCCTTGTAGGGCCGGTGCGTTTCGAGGCGCGGCGGTAACCGGCGCTCCCCCGAAGCCCCTTCCCAACGCAGCATTGCAGGAGAGACACACCATGATGAAGGGCCAACTTGCCGGCCTCATGAAGCAGGCCCAGGCGATGCAGGACAACCTGCGCCGGGCGCAGGAGGAACTGGCGACGATCGAGGTCGAAGGCCAGTCCGGCGCCGGGCTGGTGAAGGTCACGATGACCTGCAAGCACGACGTGAAGCGCGTGACCATCGACCCCAGCCTGCTCGCCGACGACAAGGACATGCTGGAAGACCTGGTGGCGGCCGCCTTCAACGACGCGATCCGTCGCGCCGAAGGCGTGAGCACCGAGAAGATGGGCAAGCTCACCGCCGGCATGCCGCTGCCACCGGGAATGAAGTTCCCGTTCTGAATCCGAAGCAGGCTGGTGCCGGCGCCATGTCCGAATCCGCGCTCGCCGAACTCGTCGAGGCCCTTCGGCGCCTGCCCGGCGTCGGCCCGAAGTCGGCGCAGCGCATGGCCTACCACTTGCTGCAGCACGACCGCAGCGGCGCGCGCCGGCTCGCGCTCGCGCTCGAGCAGGGCGTGGCGCGCGTACGCCATTGCGCGCGCTGCCATGGCTTCAGCGAAGCGGAGGTCTGCTCCACCTGCCTGGACCCGGCGCGTGATGCGGCGCAGCTCTGCGTCGTCGAGACGCCGGCCGACCAGGCGGCACTCGAGCGCAGTGGCAGCTACCACGGCCTGTACTTCGTGCTCATGGGCCGGCTCTCGCCGCTGGACGGCGTCGGCGTGCACGAAATCGGCACCGCTTCGCTGCTCGAGCGCGTCGACGACGGCGCGGTGCGAGAGGTCATCCTTGCCACCGGCTTCAGCGCCGAGGGCGAAGTCACGGCGCACGCGCTCGGGCAGTTGCTGCGCGCGCGCGGGCTGAAGGTCACGCGGCTCGCGCGCGGCGTGCCGGTGGGAAGCGAACTCGAGTACGTCGATCTCGGCACGCTGGCGCACGCGCTCGCCGACCGGCGCTGACGCGGCATGCTCGTCCTGGGAATCGAGACCTCCTGCGACGAGACGGGCGTCGCGCTCGTCGACGGCGCCGGGCAGGGCCTGCCGCGGCTGCTCGCGCACGCACTGCACAGCCAGGTGAAGCTGCACGAGGCCTACGGCGGCGTCGTGCCCGAACTCGCCTCGCGCGACCACGTGCGACGCATCGTGCCGCTGCTGCGCCAGGTGCTGGACGAGGCCGGGCGAGCTCTGACACAGGTCGATCTCGTCGCCTACACGCAGGGGCCGGGGTTGGCGGGGGCGCTTCTGGTCGGCGCCGGCGTCGCCGAGGCGCTGGGCGCGGCGCTCCATCGGCCGACCTTGCCGCTGCACCACCTCGAGGGGCATCTGCTCTCGTCCTTCCTCGCGCCGCCGCCGCCTCGCTTTCCCTTCGTCGCGCTGCTGGTTTCGGGAGGGCACACGCAGCTCATGCGCGTCGACGGCGTCGGCCGCTACGCTCTGCTGGGCGAGACCATCGACGACGCCGCGGGCGAGGCCTTCGACAAGAGCGCCAAGCTGCTCGGCCTGGGCTATCCCGGCGGGCCGGCGCTTGCACGGCTGGCCGAAGACGGCAGGGAAGACGCGGTCGCGCTGCCGCGCCCGCTGCTGCACAGCGGTGACCTCGACTTCTCCTTCGCCGGCCTGAAAACCGCGGTGATGACGCGGCTGCGCGGCTTCGGTCCCGAACCGACCGATGCGCAGCGCGCCGACCTGGCCGCGTCGGCGCAGGCCGCGATCGTCGATGTGCTGGTGACCAAGACGCTGCGCGCGATGACGGAAAGCGGACTGTCGCAACTCGTCGTCGCCGGCGGCGTCGGCGCCAACCGGCGCTTGCGGCAGCAACTGGATGCCGCCGCGCAGCGCCGCGGCTTCTCGGTGCACTACCCGCCGCCGGAGCTGTGCACCGACAACGGCGCGATGATCGCGATGGCGGCGGCGATGCGCGTGCAGGCGGGCCTGGCGCAGCCGCGACGCGCGGGCAGCTTCGAGGTCCGCCCGCGCTGGCCGCTGGCCGAGGCCTGATGGGGCGGCTTCAGCCGATGGTGAGCTTGCGCGCGGCCGGCGCGCTGCGCTTGGCCAGGGTGAGCGTCAGCACGCCGTCGTCGAGCTTGGCTGCGGAGCTTGCCTCATCGACCTCGCCGGGCAGCGTGAAGCTGCGCGACCAGCTCGACACCGAGCGCTCGCTGTAGACGACGCGGTCGCCGTCCTTCCTCTCTTCTTCCTTCTTCGCCTCGGCCTGCACCGTCACGCGGCGGCCGTCGATGGAAACATGGACGTCCTCCTTGGCCGCGCCGGGAACGTCCAGCTTCACGGTGTAGGCCTGGTCGGATTCGCTCAGATCCAGCGCGGGAACGCGCGGGCCCTTGGCGTCGGTCGGCGCGGGCAGGCCGAAGAAGCGGTCGAAGCCGTCGTCGAACAGGCGTTCGATGCTGCGCGCGAAATCGGCACTCGAGCGGGTCATTGGTACGAGGAACATGGCACCTCCTAGAATTTGCGTCTGCATCACAGGTTCCCGGGCCGGCCCCGCCGTGGCTCGCCACCGGCGCGAACCGCCCTCGAAGACGAAATGAGCCCGAGCAACCCGCTTTTCAAGGGGCAGAGCCTGTCCGGACCCTCTTCCCGGAAGAGGCCGCTGCAATGAGCTCCCGATGGAACGGCCGGAATCGCCCCGCCGGCCGGCGGCGCTTGCTCGCCGCCGCGATGGCGCTGGTCGGCGGGACCGCGACGCCGTATCGGTCGACCCTGGCGGCGGCTGCCGCTGCGGCTTCGGCGCCGGCAGAGGGGGAGCCCATCCGCGTCGCGGTGATCGAGGGCCTCTCCGGCGTTTTCGCCAACGCCGGAGAGGCGGTGCTGCGCAACCTGAACTTCGCCGTCGAGCGCATCGCCGCCCGCGGTGGCGTGCGCCTGCCCGGGGGCGCGCGCGCGCTCGAGCTGCTGCGGCTGGACAGCAAGGGCAGCGTCGAGGAGGCGCTTTCGGCCTTGCGCGCGGCCATCGACCAGGGCGCGCGCATCGTCTGCCAGGGCAACAGCTCGGCGGTGGCGACCGCGCTCGTCGACGCCATCGACAAGCACAACGCGCGCGACCCGGCGCGCCGAGTCGTCTTCCTCAACTATTCGGCGGTCGAGCCTTCGCTGACCAACGACCGCTGCAGCTTCTGGCATTTCCGCTTCGACGCCAACGCCGACATGCGGCTGCGGGCGCTGGTCGAGGTGATGCGCGAGGACGCCGCGCTGCGCCGCCTCTACCTCATCGGCCAGGACTACAGCTTCGGCCAGCAACTGGCACGGCGCGCGCGCGAGATGATCGCCGCCGCGCGGCCCGACGTGCAGCTCGTCGGTGACGAGCTGCATCCGCTCGGGCGCGTCAAGGACTTCATGCCCTATGCGCAGAAGATCCGCACGAGCGGCGCGCAGGCGGTTCTCACCGGCAACTGGGGCAGTGACCTCACGCTGCTCGCGAAGGCCTTGCGCGAAGCCGGCAGCCAGGCGCGGCTCTACACCTTCTACGGCAACGCGCTCGGGGCGCCCGCGGCCATCGGCGAGGCGGGCGTGGGCCGTGTGCTGGCGGTGGCCGAGTGGCACCCGAACGTCGGCGATGCGGCCTCGGATGCATTGCATGCGGCCTTTCGCGCGCGCTATCCCGATCCGCGCGAGGACTACCTGCACCTGCGCATGCTGCTGATGGTGGAGATGCTGGCCGCGGCGATCGAGCGCGCGGGCTCGGCCGAGGCCCTGGCGGTGGCGCGCGCGCTCGAGGATGCGCGACTGTCTCCCGACGCCGCCTTCGCGCTCGGCGGCCGGCACGAGGCCTGGATGCGCGCGCAGGACCACCAGCTGCAGCAGCCGCTCGTGGTCAGCGTGATGGATCGCGTCGGCAGCCCGGGCGTGCGCGTCGACGTCGAAGGCTCGGGCTATGGCTTTCGCACGCTGCGCCGCTTCGCCGCCGCGGAGCTGACTCTGCCGAGCACATGCAGCATGAGGCGGCCACCCCTATAATCCCCGGTTCCCCGCTTTTCGGGGTCAAGCACGGCACCGGTCGGTTTCACCGGTGTTTCCGCAAGTGGCAATCGGAAACCGCAAGCGCCGCGGGCTCGCAGCCCGGTGGGCGTGGGCGGCTTCCCGTGAACGAGGAAATCCCATGTCCCTGGCTACCGCCGAGAAGGCCGAGATCGTCGCGGCCAACGCCCGCAGCGCGGGCGATACCGGCTCCCCCGAAGTGCAGGTCGCGCTGCTGACCGCGCGCATCAACCAGCTGACGCCGCACTTCAAGGAGCACAAGCACGACCACCATGGTCGCCGCGGCCTGCTGAAGATGGTCAACCAGCGCAAGCGCCTGCTGGCCTACCTCAAGGACCGCCAGCCCGAGCGCTACATGGCGCTGATCGCCAAGCTCGGCCTGCGCAAGTAAACCCTCCTGCCGCGGGCGGCCTCGACGACGGTGCCGCCCGCAAGTCCGTCGGAGACGCCTGTACGCGACGCTGCTGTGTCATTCCAGGGCTGCCCCACCGCCTGCGGGCCGCGCTGGAATGGCATTGCGTCCGTTCCGACCGCCTCCCGGTGATGCCGGCGCCACCGCATTCGCGCCATCCAGTTCGGAGAACCGCATGAGCATCTTCAACAAGGTCACGAAGACCTTCCCGTGGGGCCAGCACACCGTCACGCTCGAGACCGGCGAGATCGCGCGCCAGTCCACCGGGGCCGTCGTCTGCAGCATCGACGACACCGTGGTGCTCGCCACCGTGGTCGCCAAGAGCGAGGCCAAGGCCGGGCAGGACTTCTTCCCGCTCACCGTCGACTACATCGAGAAGACCTACGCCGCGGGCAAGATCCCGGGCAGCTTCTTCAAGCGCGAAGGCCGCCCGAGCGAGCTCGAGACGCTCACCAGCCGCCTCATCGACCGCCCCATCCGCCCGCTCTTCCCCGAGGGCTTCTTCAACGAGGTGCAGGTGGTCGTGCACGTGCTCAGCCTCAATCCCGAGGTGCAGGCCGACATCGCCGCCATGATCGGCACGAGCGCGGCGCTGGCGATCAGCGGCATCCCCTTCAACGGCCCCATCGGCGCGGCGCGCGTGGGCTACGTCAACGGCGAGTACGTCCTCAACCCGGGCAAGACGCAGCTCGCCGAGAGCAAGCTCGACCTCGTCGTCGCCGGCACCGAAGCGGCGGTGCTGATGGTGGAAAGCGAGGCCGACCAGCTCCCCGAGGAGGTGATGCTGGGTGCCGTCGTCTTCGGCCACGAGCAGGGGAAGATCGCGATCGGCGCCATCAACGACCTGGTTCGCGAAGCCGGCAAGCCCGAGTGGCAGTGGGCGCCGCCGGCCAAGGACGAGGCCTTCATCGAGAAGGTCAACGCGCTGGCCGACGGCCCGCTGCGCGCGGCCTACCAGATCCGCAGCAAGCAGGCGCGCACGCAGGCCTGCCGCGAAGCCTACGCCGCGACCCTGGCGGCGCTGAAGGCCGAAGGCCTCGAGTTCGACAGCGTCAAGGTCGAAGGCCTGCTCTTCGACATCGAGAGCCGCATCGTGCGCGGTCAGATCCTCGCCGGCGAGCCGCGCATCGATGGTCGCGACACGCGCACCGTGCGTCCGATCGAGATCCGCTCCGGCGTGCTGCCGCGCGCCCACGGCTCGGCGCTGTTCACGCGCGGCGAGACGCAGGCGCTGGTGGTGGCCACGCTGGGCACCGAGCGCGACGCGCAGCGCATCGACGCGCTCGCCGGCGAGTTCGAGGACCGCTTCATGCTGCACTACAACATGCCGCCCTTCGCCACCGGCGAAACCGGCCGCGTGGGCAGCCCCAAGCGGCGCGAGATCGGCCACGGCCGTCTGGCCAAGCGCGCGCTCGTGGCCGTGCTGCCGGGAAAGGACGACTTCCCCTACACGCTCCGCGTGGTCTCGGAGATCACCGAGAGCAACGGCTCCTCGTCGATGGCCTCGGTGTGCGGCGGCTGCCTCTCGCTGATGGACGCCGGCGTGCCGCTGAAGGCGCACGTCGCCGGCATCGCCATGGGCCTGATCAAGGAGGGAAACCGCTTCGCCGTGCTCACCGACATCCTCGGCGACGAGGATCACCTCGGCGACATGGACTTCAAGGTCGCGGGCACCGGTACCGGCGTGACCGCGCTGCAGATGGACATCAAGATCCAGGGCATCACCAAGGAGATCATGGAAGTCGCGCTGGCGCAGGCCAAGGAAGCGCGCTTGCACATCCTCTCCAAGATGGTGGAGGCGGTGGGTGGTGCCAAGGCCGAAGTCAGCCAGTTCGCGCCGCGCCTCTACACCATGAAGATCAACCCGGAGAAGATCCGCGACGTGATCGGCAAGGGCGGCGCCACCATCCGCGCGCTCACCGAGGAGACCGGCTGCACCATCGACATCGGCGAGGACGGCACCATCACCATCGCCAGCACCGACGCCGAGCGCGCCGAGTTCGCCAAGAAGCGCATCACCGAGATCACCGCCGAGGCCGAGGTTGGCAAGGTCTACGAAGGGCCGGTGACCAAGATCCTGGACTTCGGCGCCCTCGTCAACATCCTGCCCGGCAAGGACGGGTTGCTGCACATCAGCCAGATCGCACACCAGCGCGTCGAGCGCGTCGAGGACTTCCTCCAGGAAGGCCAGGTGGTGCAGGTGAAGGTGCTGGAGACCGACGACAAGGGCCGCATCAAGCTCTCGATGAAGGCGCTGCTGGACAAGCCCGAGGGTTACGTCGAACCCGAGCGCCGCGAGCGCGACGAGCGTCCGCGCCGCGAACGCGGCGACCGCGGCGACCGCGGCGACCGCGGCGACCGCGATGATCGTCCGCGCCGCGAGCGCAGCGACCGGGGCGAGCGCAGCGAGCGTCCGCGCCGCGAGGCCGAGCCGGGCGAGGCGCCCCCGAGCGACGCGGAGGCGTCCGGCAACGGCGGCACGCCGCCGACGGCTTGAGCACGCGCCGGCTACCAGGATGCGCGCGATCGAGATCGCCCAGGCCGGCGGGCCCGAGGTCCTGCGCGAAGCGCAGCGGCCCGAGCCGCTGCCGCAGGCTGGCGAGCTGCTGCTGGCGGTGCAGGCGTCGGGCGTCAACCGTCCGGACGTGTTGCAGCGCAAGGGCTTGTATCCGCCGCCGCCCGGGGCGTCCGACCTGCCGGGGCTCGAAGTCGCGGGCACGGTCATCGGCGGTGCCGCGGCGGACCTGGCGGCTGCGGGTCTTTCGGTCGGTGATGCGGTGTGCGCGCTGGTCGCCGGCGGCGGCTACGCCGAGCGCTGCACCGCGCCCGCGGCGCAGTGCCTGCCCGTCCCCGCCAGCCTGACGATGGTCGAGGCCGCAGCGCTGCCCGAGACCTTCTTCACCGTCTGGCAGAACGTGTTCGAGATCGCCCGGCTTCGGGCCGGCGAGACCCTTCTCGTGCAGGGCGGCACGAGCGGCATCGGCGTCACCGCGACCCTGCTCGCCAAGGCGCTGGGCGCGCGCGTGATCGCGACGGCCGGCAGCGATGAGAAGTGCGCCGCGTGCCTGGCGCTCGGCGCCGACCACGCGATCAACTACCGCACGCAGGATTTCGCCGCAGAGGCGCTGCGCCTCACCGACGGCCGGGGCGTCGATGTGGTGCTCGACATGGTGGCGGGCGACTACGTGGCGCGCGAACTGCAGTGCCTGGCAAACGACGGGCGGCTGGCGATCATCGCCGTGCAAGGCGGTACGAAGAGCACGCTCGACAGCGGCCTCGTGCTGCGCAAGCGCTTGACGATCACCGGCTCGACGCTGCGTCCGCGCACGCCGGCCTACAAGGCGATGCTGGCGCGCGGGCTGCGCGAGCGCGTATGGCCGCTGCTGGAGAGCGGGCGCGTGAAGCCGGTGATCGACCGCGTCTTCCCCGCGGCACAGGCGGGCGCGGCGCACGCGCTGATGGAGTCCGGCGCGCACGTGGGCAAGATCGTCCTGCAATGGTGAACCGGAGAGGGAAGCGATGACGTCAAGGCGCAAGCTGGTGGTGGGCAACTGGAAGATGCACGGCAGCCGCGCGGCCAACGCCGAGCTGCTGCGCGGCATCGTCGCCGCGCAGCCTTTCGCCGCCGAGATGGCGGTGTGCGCGCCTTTCCCCTACCTGGCCGACGTCGCCGCGGCCGTCGCCGGGACGGCGCTCGCCTACGGCGCACAGGACTGCTCGGCGCACGAGCAGGGCGCCTACACCGGCGAGGTGTCGGCAGCGATGCTGGCGGATCTCGGCTGCCGCTTCGTCATCGTGGGCCACTCGGAACGCCGCGCGCTGCACGGCGAATCGGATCGGCTGGTGGCCGAAAAGGCCAGGGCCGCGCTCGCGCACGGCCTGGTGCCCATCGTCTGCGTCGGCGAGACGCTGCTGCAGCGCGAGCACGCACAGACCGAGATCGTCGTGCAGCGCCAGCTGGCCGCGGTGCTCGCGCTGCTGGGCGAGCGTGCCGGCGAGATCGTCGTCGCCTACGAGCCGGTATGGGCCATCGGCACCGGACGGACCGCCACGCCCGATCAGGCGCAGGCGGTGCACGCGGTGCTGCGCGCGCAGCTGCAGGCCGCCACCGGAGGCGGCGCGCGCATGCGCATCCTCTACGGCGGCAGCGTCAAGGCCGACAACGCGGCGACGCTGTTCGCGCGGCCGGACATCGACGGCGGCCTGATCGGCGGTGCCGCGCTGAAGGCGACGGACTTCGTCGCCATCGGCCGCGCCGCGGGCTGAAACACGACGACGGGGTGCGCAACCGACTCGCCCGAATTCCTGGAGAGCTTTCACACATGCAGATCTGGATGACCCTCGCGCTCGCGCTGCAGATGCTGTCGGCGCTGGCGATGATCGGCCTCGTGCTGATCCAGCACGGCAAGGGCGCCGACATGGGCGCGTCCTTCGGCAGCGGCGCGTCGGGCAGCCTGTTCGGCGCCAGCGGCAGCGCCAACTTCCTCTCGCGCTCCACCGCGGCCTGCGCCACCGTGTTCTTCGTCAGCACGCTGGCCTTGGCGCTGATGTCGGACGTCGGCAGCCGCACGCGCGAGAGCAGCGGCGGCAGCGTGCTCGACCGGCCCGCCGAGGCGGCAAGCGCAGCCGCGACGGGTGCCATTCCGGCGGCGATTCCTGCCGCCTTGCCGGCGAGCGCGGCCGCGTCCGCCGCGGCGACGATCCCGAAGTGAGGGCGGTGCCCGCGGCTCCTCTAGACCTGGCGCAAACGGCGGGCTCATACCCGGGAAGTCCCTTGATTTCGAGCTAGAATTCAACGCTGTTCGACGAGCCCATCCTCATGCCAGTCGAGCGAGTTGCGAAGCGGGTTCACGTCGTGCCGACGTGGTGAAATTGGTAGACACGCTATCTTGAGGGGGTAGTGGCGAAAGCTGTGCGAGTTCGAGTCTCGCCGTCGGCACCAGCGATGAGCTCCCGAGTCGCGCGCAGCTCGCGGCAAGGGCCCGAACGCAGCACGGCACCGGCTTGAATGGGCTGTCGGGCGCGCCTTGCGTGGTCATCCTCCTGACCGCGGATGGCGCGCTTTTTTACGACCGGACTGGACCTGACTGAGCGCTGACGACGACATGGACCTGCAACCCTACGTGCCCGTGATCCTCTTCATCCTGGTCGGCGTCGCGGTCGGTGTGGCGCCGCAGCTGATCGGCTACGTCTTCGGCCCCAACCGCCCCGATGCGCAGAAGAACAGTCCCTACGAATGCGGCTTCGAGGCCTTCGACGACGCGCGCATGAAGTTCGACGTGCGCTACTACCTGGTGGCCATCCTCTTCATCCTCTTCGACCTCGAGATCGCCTTCCTCTTCCCCTGGGCGGTGTCGCTGCGCGACATCGGCGCGCCGGGCTTCTGGGCGATGATGGCCTTCCTGGGCATCCTCGTCGTGGGCTTCGTCTACGAGTGGAAGAAGGGCGCGCTGCAATGGGAGTGAAGGCATGAAGCGCACCGACGCACAGGACATCCGGAGCTGACACCCCATGGGCATCGAAGGCGTTCTCAAGGAAGGCTTCGTCACGACCTCGGTCGACAAGCTGATCAACTGGTCCAAGACCGGCTCGCTGTGGCCGATGACCTTCGGCCTGGCCTGCTGCGCGGTGGAGATGATGCACGCGGGCGCCGCGCGCTACGACATCGACCGTTTCGGCATGCTGTTCCGCCCCAGCCCGCGCCAGAGCGACCTCATGATCGTCGCCGGCACGCTGTGCAACAAGATGGCGCCGGCGCTGCGCAAGGTCTACGACCAGATGGCCGAACCGCGCTGGGTGCTGAGCATGGGCTCCTGCGCCAACGGCGGTGGCTACTACCACTACAGCTATTCGGTGGTGCGCGGCTGCGACCGCGTGGTGCCGGTGGACGTCTACGTGCCGGGCTGTCCGCCCACGGCCGAGGCGCTGCTCTACGGCATCCTGCAACTGCAGGCCAAGATCCGGCGCGAGAACACCATCGCGCGCGCCTGAGTCCCCATCGAGCCCAACCCCATGAGCCAACGACTCGACACCCTGCAGGCGGCGCTGGAAGCGGTGCTCGGCGACGCCGTCAAGAGCCTCGAGCGCGCGCGCGGCGAGATCACCCTCACCGTGGGCGCCGATCGCTATCCGCAGGTGGCGCTTGCCCTGCGCGACGAGCCCTCGCTGCGCTTCGAGCAGCTCATCGACCTGTGCGGGGTCGACTACGCCGACTACCGCAACCGGCCCTGGGAAGGGCCGCGCTTCTGCGTCGTCACGCACCTGCTCTCGGTGACGCACAACTGGCGCCTGCGGCTGAAGGTCTTCGCCCTCGACGATGACCTGCCCGCGGTCGCCTCGATGACGGGAATCTGGAGCGCCGCCAACTGGTTCGAGCGCGAGGCCTTCGACCTCTTCGGCATCGTCTTCGAGGGGCACGAGGACCTGCGCCGCATCCTCACGGACTACGGTTTCATCGGGCACCCGATGCGCAAGGACTTCCCGGTCAGCGGCCACGTCGAGATGCGCTACGACGCCGAGCAGATGCGCGTGATCTACCAGCCGGTGACGATCGAGCCGCGCGAGAACACGCCGCGCGTCGTGCGCGAGGACAACTACGGCGGACTCCACTGAGACCATGGCCGAGATCAAGAACTACACACTCAACTTCGGGCCGCAGCATCCGGCGGCGCACGGCGTGCTGCGGCTGGTGCTCGAGCTGGACGGCGAGGTCATCCAGCGCGCCGACCCGCACGTCGGCCTGCTGCATCGCGGCACCGAGAAGCTCGCCGAGACCAAGACCTTCCTGCAGGCGCTGCCCTACATGGACCGCCTGGACTACGTCTCGATGATGTGCAACGAGCACGCCTACTGCCTGGCGGTGGAGCGGCTGCTGGGCATCGAGGTGCCGATCCGCGCGCAGTACATCCGCGTCCTGTTCGCCGAGCTCACGCGGCTGCTCAACCACCTGCTGTGGCTGGGCGCGCACGGGATGGACTGCGGCGCGATGAACATGCTCATCTACTGCTTCCGCGAGCGCGAGGACATCCTCGACATGTACGAGGCGGTGTCGGGCGCGCGCATGCACGCGGCCTACTTCCGCCCCGGTGGCGTCTACCGCGACCTGCCGGACTCGATGACGCAGTATCAGGCCAGCCGCATCCGCAACGAGAAGGCGATCAAGGCGCTCAACGAGAACCGCCAGGGCAGCCTGCTGGACTTCATCGAGGACTTCTGCCGTCGCTTCCCGAAGAACGTCGACGACTACGAGACGCTGCTCACCGACAACCGCATCTGGAAGCAGCGCACGGTGGGCATCGGCGTCGTCAGCCCCGAGCGCGCGCTCAACCTCGGCCTCACCGGGCCGATGCTGCGCGGCAGCGGCGTCGCCTGGGACCTGCGCAAGCACCAGCCCTACGAGGTCTACGCCGACATGGACTTCGACGTGCCGCTGGGCAGCAACGGCGACACCTACGACCGCTATCTCGTGCGTGTGCACGAGATGCGCGAGGCCAACCGCATCATCCAGCAGTGCATCGACTGGCTGCGCAGGAACCCCGGCCCGGTGATCACCGACAACCACAAGGTGGCGCCGCCCTCGCGCGTGGACATGAAGACCGGCATGGAGGAGCTGATCCACCACTTCAAGCTCTTCACCGAAGGCATGCACGTGCCCGAGGGCGAGGCCTACGCCGCGGTCGAACACCCCAAGGGTGAATTCGGCATCTACATGATCAGCGACGGCGCCAACAAGCCCTACCGCATGAAGATCCGGGCGCCGGGCTTCGCGCACCTGGCGGCCTTCGACGAGCTCACGCGCGGGCACATGATCTCGGACGCGGTGGCGATCATCGGCACCATGGACATCGTCTTCGGCGAGGTTGACCGATGATTTTCTCCGACGCCACGCTGGCGCGCTTCGCCAGGGAAGTCGCCAAGTATCCCGCGGACCAGAAGCAGTCGGCGGTGATGGCCTGCCTGGCCATCGTGCAGCACGAACAGGGGCACGTTTCTTCCGAAGCCGAGGAGGCGGTGGCCGCGTACCTGGGCATGCCGCCGATCGCGGTGCACGAGGTGACGAGCTTCTACAACATGTACAACCAGCACCCGGTCGGGCGCTACAAGCTCAACGTCTGCACCAACCTGCCGTGCCAGCTGCGCGACGGGCAGAAGGCGCTCGAGCATGTCTGCGAGCGCCTGGGTGTCGAGCCCTACGGCACCACGGCCGACGGCCGGTTCACCGTGCAGCCCTGCGAGTGCCTGGGCGCCTGTGCCGACGCGCCGGTGATGCTCGTCAACGACCGCGAGATGCTCAGCTTCATGAGCCCCGAGCGTCTGGACGAATTGCTCGAGACGCTGAAGAAGGCCCAGGGGTGACCAAGGTGAGCACGCTCGACCTCTCGAAGTTCAAGGCCAGCGGCCTCGAGACCTGCTTCCACGGCCGGCACATCAATCCACAGATCTACGCCGGGCTCGACGGCCGCAACTGGCGCCTGGCCGATTACGTCGCGCGCGGCGGCTACGAGGCGCTGAAGAAGATCCTCGGCAAGGACGGCGGCGCGGGAATGACGCCCGACGAGGTGCTCGCCGAGGTCAAGGCCAGCGGTCTGCGCGGGCGCGGCGGCGCGGGCTTTCCGACCGGCCTGAAGTGGAGCTTCATGCCGCGCCAGTTCGCGGGGCCGAAGTACCTCGTCTGCAATTCCGACGAAGGCGAGCCCGGTACCTGCAAGGACCGCGACATCCTGCGCTACAACCCGCACATCGTCATCGAAGGCATGGCGATCGGCGCCTACGCGATGGGGGTGAAAACCGCCTACAACTACATCCACGGCGAGATCTTCGAGATCTACCAGCGCTTCGAGGAGGCGCTCGAGGAGGCGCGCGCGGCGGGCTTCCTCGGCGAGAACATCCTCGGCAGCGAGTTCAGCTTCCAGCTGCACGCGCACCACGGCTTCGGCGCCTACATCTGCGGCGAGGAGACCGCGCTGCTCGAGTCGATCGAGGGCAAGAAGGGTCAGCCGCGCTTCAAGCCGCCGTTCCCCGCGAGCTTCGGCCTTTACGGCAAGCCGACGACGATCAACAACACCGAGACCTTTGCCGCGGTGCCATGGATCATCCGCAACGGCGGCCAGGCCTACCTCGACTGCGGCAAGCCCAACAACGGCGGCACCAAGATCTATTCGGTCGTCGGCGACGTCAATGCGCCGGGCAACTTCGAGGTGCCGCTGGGAACGCCGTTCCCGAAGCTGCTCGAGCTTGCCGGCGGCGTCAAGGGCGGGGCCTTGAAGGCGGTGATCCCCGGCGGCTCCTCGGCGCCGGTCCTGCCGGCTGCGCTGATGATGGACTGCACGATGGACTACGACTCCATCGCCAAGGCCGGCTCCATGCTCGGCTCGGGCGCGGTGATCGTGATGAACGACAGCCGCTGCATGGTGAGGAGCCTGCTGCGCCTGGACTACTTCTACATGCACGAGAGCTGCGGCCAGTGCACGCCCTGCCGCGAGGGCACGGGATGGCTGTGGCGCATCGTCGACCGCATCGAGAACGGCAAGGGCCGCGTCGAGGACCTGGAGCTGCTCGATTCGGTGGCCGGAAACATCAAGGGCCACACCATCTGCGCGCTGGGCGACGCGGCGGCGATGCCGGTGCAGGCGATGCTCAAGCACTTCCGCGACGAGTTCATGTACCACATCGAACACAAGACCTGCCGGGTCAAGCCGACGGCGTGAGCGCGCAGGGGTCCACCATGATCGAAATCGAACTCGACGGCAAGAAGGTCAGCGTCCCCCCGGGCAGCATGGTGATGCATGCGGCGGAGGCGATCGGCCTGTACGTTCCGCACTTCTGCTACCACAAGAAGCTCTCGATCGCGGCCAACTGCCGCATGTGCCTGGTCGAGGTCGAGAAGGCGCCCAAGCCGATGCCGGCCTGCGCGACGCCGGTGACGCAGGGCATGGTGGTGCACACCAGGAGCGCGAAGGCGATCGCGGCGCAGAAGGGGGTGATGGAGTTCCTGCTCATCAACCACCCGCTGGACTGCCCGATCTGCGACCAGGGCGGCGAATGCCAGCTGCAGGACCTCGCCGTGGGCTACGGGTCCAGCGGCACGCGCTACGTCGAGGAAAAGCGCGTCGTCGTGCCCAAGGACATCGGCCCGCTCATCAGCACGAAGGAGATGACGCGCTGCATCCACTGCACGCGCTGCGTGCGCTTCGGGCAGGAGATGGCCGGCGTGATGGAGCTCGGCATGCAGAACCGCGGCGAGCTCTCGGAAATCGTCTCCTTCGTCGGACGCAGCGTGGACAGCGAGCTCTCGGGCAACATGATCGACCTTTGCCCGGTGGGCGCGCTCACCAGCAAGCCCTACCGCTACAGTGCGCGCAACTGGGAGCTCTCGCGCCGCAAGAGCGTGAGCCCGCATGACAGCACGGGTGCCAACCTGATCGTCCAGGTCAAGGCCGATCGCGTCAAGCGCGTGCTGCCGCTCGAGAACGAGGACGTCAACGAGTGCTGGATCGCCGACCGCGATCGCTGGTCCTACGAGGCGCTGGAGAGCGAGCAGCGGCTGACTCGGCCCATGCTCAAGGAAGATGGACAGTGGAAGGCGGTGGACTGGAACACCGCGCTCGGCTTCGTCGCCGACGGCCTGCAGCGTGTGAAGGCCGAGTTCGGTGCCGCGGGCATCGGCGCCGTCGCCAGCACGCACGCCACCGTCGAGGAACTGCACCTGCTCGCGCGCATCGCGCGCGGCCTGGGCAGCGAGAACATCGACGTGCGCACGCGCCACGCCGATGCCGGAAACCTCGCTGCGGCGGGGCATGCGCGCTGGCTCGGCACCTCGATCGCCTCCTTGTCGACGCTCGACCGTGCCTTCGTGGTCGGCTCCTTCCTGCGCAAGGATCATCCGCTGTTCGCGCAGCGCATCCGCCAGGCGGTCCGTCATGGCGCGCAGTTGCACAGCCTGCACGCGGTGCACGACGACTGGGCGATGCCGCTGGCCTCGACGATGACCGCCGCGCCCTCGGCGTGGCCGCAGGCGCTGGCCGATGTCGCCGCCGCCGTGGCCTTGGCCAAGGGGGTGGCTGCACCGACGCCGGCGCAGCCCACCGCGGCGGCGAAGACGATCGCCGAGTCCTTGCTCTCGGGCGAGCGCAAGGCGGTGCTGCTGGGCAACGCGGCGGCACAGCACCCGCAGGCCGCGCAACTGCTGGCGCTCTCGACATGGATCGCGCAGGCCTGCGGCGCCAGCGTCGGCTACCTCGGCGACGGCGCCAACGCCGTCGGCGCGCAGCTCGTCGGCGCCGTACCGCGCGCGGGCGGCCTTTCGGGCGCGCAGATGCTCGCGCAGCCGATGAAGGCGCTGCTGTTGCTGGACGTGGAGCCGCTGCTGGACGCCGCGGATGCCGCCGCGGCCAAGGTCGCGCTTGCGGCTTCGGGCCTCGTCGTCGCGCTGAGCGCATGGAAGGACGCCGCCCCCGAGGGCGCGGACGTGCTGCTGCCGATCGCGCCCTTCACCGAGACCTCGGGCACCTTCGTCAACGCCGAAGGGCGTGCCCAGAGCTTCGTCGGCGTCGTCAAGGGGCAGGGCGATTCGCGCCCGGGCTGGAAGGTGCTGCGCGTGCTCGGCAATCTGCTCGGCCTCGAGGGCTTCGAGTACGAGAGCAGCGAGCAGGTGCGCGACGAGGCGCTGGGCGATGCAGGCGCGCTGGCCTCGCGCCTGGACAACACGCCGGCGGCCACCATCGAGGCGCCCGCGCCGGTCGCAGGCGGCCTGGAGCGCATCGCCGACGTGCCGATCTACATGGCCGATTCGATCGTCCGTCGCGCGCCTTCGCTGCAGGCCACCGCCGACGCGCGCGCGCCGGTGGCCGGGCTGCCGACCGCCCTGTGGCAGCAACTTGGCCTCGCCGAAGGCGGCAAGGTTCTCGTCGCGCAGGGCCAGGCCGCCGTGGTGCTGCCGGCGCGCCACGACGCCTCGCTGGATGAGCGCAGCGTGCGCGTGGCCGCGGGCCATCCGGCGACGCAGGCCCTGGGCCCGATGTTCGGGGCGCTGACGGTCGAGAAGGCCTGATCGAGGGACGCCGCATAGCCATGTTCGAACCCCTGCACCAAGCCGCCAACGCCGCTCTCGGCCCGGGCCTGTGGCTCGTGATCTGGAGCCTCGTGAAGATCATCGTCCTCGTGGCGCCCTTGATGGGCTGCGTCGCCTACCTGACCCTGTGGGAGCGCAAGGGCATCGGCTGGACGCAGGTTCGCCCCGGCCCCAACCGCGTCGGCCCCTACGGTCTGCTGACCCCGATCGCCGACGCCGTCAAGCTGGTCTTCAAGGAGATCATCCGCCCGACCGCTGCGTACAAGAGCCTGTTCTTCCTCGGGCCGGTGATGACCATCATGCCGGCGCTGGTGGCCTGGGTGGTGATTCCCTTCGGGCCCGAGGTGGCGCTGGCCAACATCAACGCCGGCCTGCTCTTCCTCATGGCGATCACCTCGCTGGAGGTGTACGGGGTCATCATCGCCGGCTGGGCGAGCAACTCCAAGTACGCGCTGCTGGGTGCGCTGCGCGCGACCGCGCAGATGGTCTCCTACGAGATCCCGATGGGCTTCGCGATGGTCATCGTGCTCATGGTCGCCGGCAGCCTGAACATGACCGACATCGTCATGACGCAGGCCAGCGGGCGCTTCGCCGACATGGGCCTCAACTTCCTGTCCTGGAACTGGCTGCCGCTGCTGCCCATCTTCCTCATCTACTTCATCTCCGGGCTGGCCGAGACCAACCGCCATCCCTTCGACGTCGTCGAGGGCGAGTCGGAGATCGTCGCCGGCCACATGATCGAGTACTCGGGCATGTCGTTCGCGATGTTCTTCCTCGCCGAGTACGCGAACATGATCCTCGTCTCGACGATCACCGTGATCATGTTCCTCGGCGGCTGGCTGCCCCCGGTGTCCCTCCTGTCCTTCATCCCGGGCTGGATCTGGCTGGGCGTGAAGGTCTTCGTCGTCGTCACCATGTTCCTCTGGGTGCGCTCGACCTTCCCGCGCTTTCGCTACGACCAGATCATGCGCCTGGGCTGGAAGGTCTTCATTCCGGTGACGCTGGTGTGGCTCGTCGTCGTCGGGCCGT